>Ga0070717_10000484_pt1 | contig 25260 bp, 30 predicted proteins | sample LARL113metaG_FD_71366 | JGI IMG/M metagenome (GOLD analysis project Ga0070717, IMG submission 71366) | Corn, switchgrass and miscanthus rhizosphere microbial communities from Kellogg Biological Station, Michigan, USA - LAR L11-3 metaG | ecosystem: Host-associated > Plants > Roots > Rhizosphere ...
CGCGCTCACGTTCCCACAGATGGTGGACCAGTGCCCCGCAGCAGCCGCTCCCGCGTGTCACTACAACCTCGCAACCATGGCGGGTGAGAAGGAGGATGGACGCCTCGTTAATCTCAGGCGCTAATACCCGCTGCGCGCAGCCTGCCCGCAATGCCACACGCATCCGGCGGGCGCCTTCGGCCGGAAATACCTGCCGCCGATCAGTAGCGGGGCGGGGCGGGGTTACCTTTGGTGCGAGTGCTAGCAGCGGCACAAGCCGGCTGGGTAAAAACCGAGCGAAGAGACTGGCCAGAACTGCGCATCTCAGAGCGATACGAAACAGCGCCGGGCGCGACAGGATGACCCCGAGTATCCTCCGCAGTCCTCGTTCATTCGAGGGCCGATGGAAATTCTTCTCGATCCACCGACGGGCGTGGTCCACGAGGTGCATATAATTGACCCCTGACGGACAGGTCGTCATGCAGGCCAAGCAAGAGAGGCAGCGGTCGATGTGTTTGACCGTATCGCGGGTAACCTCGTTATTACCCAGCATCTCCTTTATCAGGTAAATCCGTCCGCGGGGGCTATCGAGCTCGTCGCCGAGTAGGACGTATGTTGGGCAGGTTGCCGTGCAAAACCCGCAATGGGTACAGGTTCGCAAGACCTTTTCGGATTCGGCGATTTCAGGATCGGCGAGCTGTTCGGCCGTGAAATCAGTCCGCACGAGCTAGCTCCCTTCGACGATGCGTCCGGGATTCAAAATCCGGCGAGGGTCGACGCTTTCCTTTATTCGAGTGGCGAGCGCTGCCAGCGCAGCCGGCTGCGGTTCAAAAACAGGAACGGCTTGGTGTAGCGCTGGCGGAGCCTTGATCAACATCGCACGGCCGGTGCCGCGCCCATCCACCCCCCGGATTGCGGCGCGAATCACTGCAGCGCCGCCGTCATCGGCGCCCGCAACCGCGGCCCAGACGAGACCGCCTCCCCCGTCCACATACCATCTCGTATCAAGGCGATGCGCGAGCCCCTCGCCAAGCTCGGCGCCGAGGCTTGGCGCGACCGAAATGCGCCAGACAATTCGATCGGACAGATCATGAGCGGCAAGACGTCTCCGATCCCTTGCCAGAAGGCTGCTGAATCGCCATCGTCAAGCACCGCTGATTCACTATCCGCAGCAAACTCCTCCAACAGCCGCTCGCGTCGGAAAAGAACTGAAGGAGCCGGCCCCTCGAGGCGAAGTGCCAAAACCCCGGACGCCCCGAAGAAAGACGTTATTGTAGCGGCCGCGGATGCCGGCAAATAGGCGCCGCCGGAAACCTCATAAGGCGAAACAAACGCCCGATTTAAGCAGACGACTGCTGCCGCAGCATCCCCCGCGTAAAGCAGTACCGTAGAAACCGCTTCGGGCCGAGGCAGCACCTTGACCGTCACTTCCTCGAGCGCAGCGAGCGTCCCGTAGGAGCCCGCCATCAGTTTGGAAAGATCGTATCCGGTAACGTTTTTGCCGACCTTCCCACCCGACTTGAACACCTCGCCGCGGCCGCTCACACCGCGAAAGCCGAGGAAATGGTCGCGCGCCGCGCCCGCCTTGATCCGGCGAGGCCCCGACAGATTGCAGGCGAGCGCGCCGCCTAGAGTGCGCCGGCGGGCCACTGCCTTCGGCACTCCGAGGAGCGCACTCCAATCCGGCGGCTCGAAAGCCAGCATTTGTCACATCGGAGCAAGTGCGGCAATAATTTCCTCGAGCGGAGTGGCGGCACCGGCAGTCAGAACCAATTCGCTTGGCTGGTATTCCCGTATCCCGCTGAGCCGCGATAAATCGAGCGTATGCGGCAGCTGCACCGGTCGGCCGAGATCGCGTTTCGAGCCTCCGGCGACCACCTCCAGCGGCTCTTCTGCGGAGAGCGCTTCCCCCAACTGCATCGCGCAGTTCGACGAGATCGACGGGGGCGAAGTGGCTCACAGCCCTCCGGGTTCAGAAACGGGGCAGTTCCGGGAACGGTAAGCGGCCGGCGTGGACATGAAGACGGCCTAGTTCTGCACAGCGATGCAGCAGCGGGAATACCTTGCCCGGGTTGAGCAAGCCGTCGGGATCGAACGCGCATTTCAGCCGCTGCTGGTGCGCCAGATCGGTCTCGTTGAACATCGTGCTCATCAGGTCGCGCTTCTCGACACCTACCCCGTGCTCGCCGGTCAGCACGCCTCCGACTTCGACACACAGTTTCAGGATATCAGCACCAAAGGCCTCCGCGCGCTCGACTTCCTCGGGCTTGTTGGCATCGTAAAGGATCAGCGGGTGAAGATTGCCATCTCCGGCATGAAAGACGTTTGCCACGCCGAGCCCGTATTGTTCCGAAAGGACCCGCATCCGGTGGAGAACCTCCGCCAAGCGCCCGCGGGGGATCGTACCATCCATGCAATAATAATCTGGCGAAATCCGCCCAACCGCGGGAAAAGCCGCCTTCCGCCCAGACCAAAAGGCGAGCCGATCCGCCTCGTCACGGCTGCGCTGGAGGGTGGTCGCATTACGGTCGCGGGCGATTACCTCGACCTGGCCGATCAGATGATCGACTTCTGCCGGCGCGCCATCCAGCTCGACGATCAGCAGCGCCTCGACATCGAGCGGATAGCCGACCCTGACAAAGGCCTCCGCCGCATGGATCGCCGGCCGATCCATCATTTCCATGCCCGCCGGGATGATGCCCGCAGCGATGACGGCGGCGACGCAGTTTCCGGCATCCTCCGTCGTTGGGAAACGGATTAACAATGCTTGGGCGGTCGGCTTGGGCAGAATGCGCACTGTGACCTCGGTGACGACCCCGAGCAGGCCCTCGGAGCCGGCCATCACTCCGAGTAGATCGTAGCCTTCGGCATCGACGTGCTTACCGCCGAGGCGGATCACCTCGCCATCCATCAAAACCATCTCGATACCGAGAAGGTTGTTGGTGGTCAGGCCGTATTTTAGGCAGTGCACCCCGCGAGAATTCTCGGCGACATTGCCGCCGATCGTGCAAGCGATTTGGCTCGACGGATCCGGCGCGTAATAGAAGCCGGCGTGCTCGACGGTCTTGGTGATCGCCAAATTTGGTGACGCCGGGCTGGGCCACGACGCACCGATTATCGCAATCGACCTCGAGGATGCGGTTAAACTTGGCCATGCCAAGAAGGACGCCATCAGCGAGCGGTAGCGCGCCGCCCGAGAGCAAGGTGCCGGCACCGCGCGGGACGACTTTGATCCCCTCGGCCTTGCAATAACGCAGCACTGCTGCAACCTGTTCAACGGTCGAGGGCAGCGCCACAACGAGCGGAGGCTGCCGGTAGGCGGTTAGCCCATCACTCTCATAGACCCGGCGTTTCGCCAACGAGGCGATGGCTTCCTCGCCCGGCACGATTTGCCGCAACGCCTCAGCGATCTTGTCTTGACGTTCGACGACTGCAGCATCAGGCGTTGGCATCCGCATCGATGAGCCCGACCCCGACAGCGATACCGCAGGTCAGCCCTGACGCGCCTTATACCGCGGATTGGCCTTGTTGATGACGTAGACCCGCCCCTTGCGGCGCACGATGCGGCAAGCCTTGTCGCGCTTCTTCAATGTCTTTAGCGAATTGACGATCTTCATTCCCGTATCTCTCAAGGCACTTGAAGATAAGGAGCGGGTCTGAGGAAGTCAAATTTGCTTGCGTCTCGCCCGATGACCAATTCGGTCAGGATGCAGCAGCCGCGAGATCATGCTCGCCCCCGCGGGGTCCAGCGACGTCGTTGCGGCCCGAGAGGAAGGCCTTGATGTTTCGCGTCGCTTGGCGCAGGCGGTGACGGTTCTCGACTAAGGCGATGCGGACGAAACCCTCGCCGTATTCGCCAAAACCGATCCCTGGCGAAACCGCCACATTGGCCCGCTGCAGCAAAAGCTTTGAAAAGGCCAAGCTCCCCCCTACGCGAAAGGCTGGCGGGAGCGGCGCCCAGACGAACATCGTCGTCGCAGGTTGCGGCACTTCCCAGCCGGCTTGGCGTAGACCGTCGACCAAGACGTCGCGGCGGGCGCGATAACGTTCGCGGGTCTCGGCAATGCAGTCCTGGGGACCGTTGAGCGCCGCAGTCGCCGCCACTTGGATCGGTGTGAAGGCGCCGTAATCCAGATATGATTTGACCCGCGTCAACGCCGCGATCAGCCGAGCATTACCGACGGCAAAGCCGATGCGCCAACCGGCCATCGAATAGGTCTTGCTGAGCGAGGAGAACTCGACCGCGATATCTCGGGCCCCTGGCACCTCAAGGATCGAGGGGGGCGGCTTGCCGTCGAAGAAGATTTCGGCGTAAGCGATGTCGGACAGCACAACGATGTCGTGCCGGCGGCAGAACTCGACGATCTCGCCGTAAAAGTCCAGATCGACGGTCTGGGCGGTCGGATTTGCGGGGAAGTTGAGGACGATGGCGAGCGGCGGCGGCACGCTGTGGCGCACCGCCTTTTTGAGCTCGCCGAGAAAGTCGAATTCGGGACCGACCGGGACATGGCGGACCGAGGCCCCCGCCATGATGAACCCGAAGGCATGGATCGGGTAGCACGGATTTGGGACCAGAACAATATCGCCGGGCGCTGTAATCGCCTGCGCGAGGTTGGCCAGCCCTTCCTTGGAACCCAGCGTGACGATGATCTCTCGTTCGGGATCGAGCTCAACCCCGAAGCGTCGCGCATAATAGCCGGCACAGGCGCGGCGGAGCCCGGTGATGCCGCGCGATACCGAATATCCGTGGGTCTTCGGATTCTGCACCGCCTCAATCAATTTGGCAACGATGTGCGGCGGTGTCGGGCCATCTGGATTGCCCATGCCAAGATCGATGACATCGCGCCCTGCGGCACGCGCGGTTGCTTTCAGCGCATTGACCTCACTGAAAACGTAAGGGGGAAGGCGTTTGATACGATAGAAGTGTTCGGGCATGGCGACTCGGCGTCAAAAGGATAGCCCCTTTTTAAGCCGGCAAGCTACGTTTTACGAGCGCTATGCAGCCGGCCCCCAAAGATCATGGCTCTGTCCGATGTGCTCGTCCGCCCGATCATGGCCGCAAGTATCGTCGGCGGCCAAGGTCAAGTTTAGCCCGACTGGATGATCCCGACTTCGGGCCACAAGCATCGCCAGCAATTGGTTCACCCGCGCTGCATCGTACCGTCGCACGGATCCACGATCCCGAGACACGAAGAGGATCAACGGCAGAAACGGAGGTCATCTCGCTCATTCTCGTAATCTTCCATCGCTCTGTGAAGTACATTGTCAGACGGCAGCGAGCGCAGCGCCTGCGAGATTTTTTCTAACGTCGTGTCATCGTAGGCGACAGGTTTGGGACATTGGCACGCTGGCGAGAGCGTGCTGCCGCAGCCAGCCACGCCCAGAACAATCGCGACCATCATCCCTGCCCTCGGTGTCATGCGCTTCCCATCCCGCGCCCCGCACCATGACCAAGCCCTGGCTCGCGATCAACGGACCTCCTCACGGTTTGTAATCCTGACGACCGGGTTAGCAGCAGGCAACGACAATAAACACGGCAAGGATCGCCGATCCCAACGCTTTCGGGTCAATCAGAACCGGTGGCGATCGGCCGCCAGAAGTCGCCATAAAAAATCGAAAATTGCTGAGCCATCATTGATGATTGCCCCACTAGGATCGGGTAGGAATCATCGGTCCCTCCAATCCCTTGAAGATTAATAGCGCGCTAGCAGGCCTCCCACCCGGACGATAAACTCGGCTCCCTGCGGGTGATCAACTTCGAATTCGACACAGTTTGGTCGCTGTGGTGCCGTCATTTAAGACAGATACAGTCGTCAAGATCGGTACTCGGACGTTCGAGTACATCTCATTTTGGGTTCGATGGTGGAGTGTGCCCCCGCCTGTGACGCCTTAAAGACGAGGCATTTTCCACCATGCAACAAGCTCTTCGACAGTGCCCGCGAATCGGCTTCGGTCGCATTTACCAATCCCAGGCACCGGCACCACGTCCGAGCCGATGCTTCCGTCGGTATGCTGCCATAGTGCCCAGTTCGACCAACCCCGCGGACAAATCGGCCGCGAATTATACGCTGGCAACCATAGCGGGCATCGCGACAAGACACTATTCGGAAGACCTGTGCCGCGTTCGTCTGGCCCGTAGCGACTAACATAGACGAGGGGGGCATTGCCGGTAGCCATTTGCAATCGTGCTGCGGCTTCGGCAGTCTGCGGGACTGTAACAGTGCCACCAATCTCGTTCGGCTCAGCGTCCAGCGCGAGCACAGGACAACCCTCCACTGCGGATAGGAAGTTTTCGACTTGGAGCTCCGGTGACGACGCATCAAGAAAATGATAGGCTCCCACGAGTAATCCGGCTGCGGTCGCAGCAGCAGACCGTTGAGTAAATGTCGCGTCCACCCAACGCGAGCCCTGCGTGGCTTTCAGGATCACGGCGACGATTCCCGCGGCCTTGGCCCTCACGAAATCGACCGGCGTTTGCCAGTGACTAAGGTCGATCACGACGTCGGATGTGACCGACGGCAGGTAAGGCGCAGCCCCCAAGTTTATCGATGGCTGGGTTTCACTTACGAAATTTACCGGCATCATTGGTGGAAAAGTCCGACGATGGCTTGTTTGAACTGTGCTAATGCAGTGGCTGCGGCAACGATCCCACCGCCAAGCCAAAGGGCAACACGCAGACTGAAACGCCCACGATCGGCGACTGTGACGAGTTCTTCGACTTGATCGACGAGCCCTTTGCGGCCTTTACCGTCGCCGTGGAGGGCGTGGTGTATCTCCTCGATGTCCCGTCTTAGAAGTGCAAGCTGAGTCTCAACTGGGTAAGCCACTAGCCGATCATCCACAAGGGGGGGCCTCAGGGCTTGGAGCCCCAATCCGATTGACGTGTCCTGTGGGTGCTCGGCCACCCTCTTGCCGGCGGATCATCTTCTCCGTCCGACAATTCTGATTCCGCGAGGCCCAAAGCTCAGCGTCTTGGTCTCGCCGCCGACTTGAATGCAGCATTCGCCGGTAGCTTCGTCGGCTGTGATGATTTCACCCGACACGTCGGAGTAATTGTCGGTCCGGACTATTTTCCAGCGCCGCTTATCTTCGACGCTATGCCAGGATTCGAGCTTCATTGTGCAATGCCCATGATAGTCCACGCGAAATTTGCCAGCGTTGCGTCGGGGGTGGAGGGCGCAGTGATGGTCAGCACGTCGCCAGCATTGAACACTGTAGCCGAACCCATCGTAAATGTCGCCGAAGGGCCCAATGGGGCGAAAACCATAGTCCCGACATTAGTGCTATTCTTTTGGATGATTAAGGTCGTTGTGGCGGTTGCCGCAACCGCGGCTGTGCCCCGGCTTCCAGTAAGACCGGCCGGGATTGTGGCCGATGCGGTGAACACGTAACTTTGCACTACGAGGCTCGCGGCCGGCCTACCGCCGTAGGAGCCGCTGACGAGGACAGAAAACGTTTGCCCGATGCCCTTGACGGTATATGGGTATGCCGGAACGGACGAAAGGTTTTGTAGTCCGCCACCAACGATGTTGATCGACGGGAATTTCAAATAGATCGTTTGGCCAACCAGGCTGTTCGGATAGGAAAAGCGGCCAATAGATCCGTCGAGGCGCGCAAACGGCGTGCCAGCCGGATGATCGATAATCGCGCTGCCGTAAGCGCCGCGATAGAGCGTCGTCAGGTCGTATTTACTGGCAGCTGTAAGCGTAGCGGTCTGGTAGGCGATAAGCTCGCCACCAACATAGCACAAGGTAACCAAATTCGCAGCATCTGTAGCGGACACCGAGACAAGCTGACCCTGACTTTCAGTTAGATCGATGGAAAGAACATCCGTACTGTCGGGTGAGGGATGCGACGGTAGGTCCGTAATCAGTGTCCCTTGCGTCGCCAGCGAATTCGCTGTCCCAGCAAGAGCATAGGAATTGCCATCGCTAGAGATCCAGATCTGAGCCCCGCCCCAATTCGTGCCGCCCGATGCAGCAATCCAAATTTCGAGATCGCCGCTCAACAGTTCGCTAGGAGGTTCGAAGATTATCGGCGGATTGACGTCCCCCGGGGACGAGTTCCAATTTGGGACGTAGCCGGCACCCGACTGCTTCGGATACAGCACCGCAGTGGAATAACCACCGAAGAAATCCTCTGCGGTGACGGAGAGGGAGCCTTCGTCGTCTTCCTCCACCGCAATGATGCGCACAGTCAACGCCGACGCACCGAGCCTAAGATCGGTAATCTGGACAAGGTCCATCGGCTCCAGGAGACAAAACTTCCAGCCTAGTTTAAACGTGTAAGTATTGCGAAACAGCAGCGCGCGCTGCAGTAAGAGCTGAGCCACGATGGGACCGACATTCGTTGGGTCGACGATCGCACGCGCCTTAAGAGAACTGTCGCGGCGCTGGCCATAGAGGTCGACAGCCGCCTGATCGAAGGTCTCGACGACAGCAGTGTTGTAATTATTAGACCGGTCCAAGCATTCGAGTTGGATCGAGTTGGTGGCGTCAGCGGGAGTAGACCGGAAAATCTGGACCGGGTCGTCACTGAAACCGCCAGTGATCGAACCCGATCCCGAGCGCAGTGCTGGTCCGCCTGCCGTCACGCCAGAGTTCGTCCCGACGCTCGACTCCTGAACAATAAAGTCATCATCGTCTAAGCTGTAAAGTGGAGTTGTGTCCGGCGTGTAGATAGTGCCGTTACCAGTGACGGCCTGATCTCCGTAGGGGATTATTTTTAGCCGCCCGCCCGACCAAACGATGGCGCTATTGGTGATCTTGACAATATCAGAGAGATGTTGCTGCGCTTCGTGCTGGGTATCCAGCATGGGGGAGAGCATGAGCCCAAGAGCTTGGCAATAGGTAGAGTAGAGTGCCAGATCGCCGAGGTTCGCAGCTGGGAAACCTGCTCCGTATCGGGGGTTCGTCAAAAAGTCCGCGACGATCAATGCGGGATTGGCATCGAGACTGTTGGTGCCGCTGAGCGATAGAAGGCCGTGCACCTCAAACGAGAAATTGGGAAGAGTTGCCGTGTTCCCCATTGCGTAATTGTTGGCGACAACAGTTGCAGTCCCAGAATATCCGAGAGCCTTGGCAGGATGATTTGTTAGCCAGTATGCGTCTGCTCCCTGGCCATCGCTTCCGAGATAAACTTACGCAGACAGGGAAGCGAGCGTGCCGACATTCTTATCCCACCAGACTGTGCCGATACCGGCGATGGGTCCTTGGCATATCCCCATGATAACAGAAACGCTGTAATTGTATTGCTGCCCGCCCCCTTTGCCTCCGCCCCCGCCCTTGCCCACGCCTCCCTGGCGGGAAGATGGTGTCGCTTTGAAGTCATCGTACTCGATCAGATTGGGAGAAACGCGAGTCGTGCCATAGACAAGCGGAATCACCCCGCCATGCTGCGAGGTTTGGAACTGCAGCGAACCAATGGCTTTCTGCTGTTTGGCGTTGGGTCCCCCGCCGACGATCCCGCCCATGATCAGGCGTTCCAAAACGGATCGAAAAACCGTACGGGGCGACCGACCAGCGGTGAATGGTCTGCGTCACCATAGACCACTCCTGCATCGCACCACGCGTGGATCAGCCGTGGCCACGAGACGACGATCGCACCGTGCGCGAAGCATCGCCCGAACTTAAAAACAGCCACATCACCCGTGGCCGGTGGCCCCTCGATTTCGCGCGCGTAGCGCATGATGCCATCGAGGTAGCGCTCTACATCACGGTGCAGGTTCCAATCGGGCGGATAGAACGGTACCTCGACATGCGAGAGCACGCCCGCAAGCTCGTAGACTTCTGCGAGCAGCATCAGGCAGTCGGTTCCGCATCCTTTGACCCGGCCCATGTGATGATAAGGTGTCCGCAGCCAGCTCTCGGCCTCGACAACCACCAATGACCGCTGGTTCATACCGCCGTCTCCGGTGTCGGGATGTAGGGAAAACCGCCAAAGTGATTGCTGTTATTGAAGACGTTCTGGCAAGTCGCAAGCGCGCGGTCGCAGCCCGGCAGTAGCTGGAACTGGTCGCCGGCCAGGATGGGCGAGAGGAACGCGAGTTTTACGTAAATCCAACCGGCGGCCATGTCGGCGATCGTGCGGCTCGCCCCGGTGTTTGCTCCGGTCACGGCGACGATAGTCCCTTGAACATACAAATTTGTGGGGGTCGGGCTAACGTAGGTGGCGATTTTTGCCGGCGTAGAGCCGGGTCCAGCGGTAAATGTTGATTGCAAAGCGGATCGATCGAATTGGCACATCCCGTCGCCGAACGTGTGGGTGCAAGAGGACTGCCATAGGCGGCGGGGCATTTGAATGTTCAAGAGTTCGAGGTGTGAGCGGCATTTGATGTCAATGCCAGTCCGGGCACATTCAATGTCCGAGATGCGGCCAGCGAATAGGACCACGGTTCCCGGGCTCGTGTCCCCGTAAGTCGGCATAAACGCGCGCTCGAGCTGCAAAAGCGCACCGTCAAGCTGTCCCTGCCAGGCCGCCTCCAGAAACGGCACCCCGGCGATCAGATCCGTCGGCTCGGGATAGATCTTCACCTCGAGCTCATCGACCTGCGTACCGATCACAACCTTGGTTTTCGAGCGCTCGAATTTGGGGCCTAGCGCGAAAGGGTAACCATTTGCGGTGAGCGCGGTTGGCGCCGCCGAATAGCGCAGCACCGACCCTCCTACCAACGTAATCGTGTAGAGGTCCGCCATGATGAATTGTTCACTGGTTGCCAGCAGGGCAATCAGGGCAGGGCTGGCTTCCTTCACGGCCGCACCGAAATAAAGGTTAACTTTTTTAATTGCCACAGCCTATACATGAAATTCTCAAAATCGTATTTGTCGTCAATGAATCGGCACCGGAAGTAATAACTAAAATCGGCAGTAATTATTAGACCGCTACCGGGTGGTGTACCGAACGTCACCAACCCGGTATCAGCGTCGACGCTGTAAGAAGCGCCATTTTGCGTAATCCCGTCGAGATAAATCGAGCGCACGATATTTGGCGCCACTATCGGTTCGAGAAAACCACCGTCTGGCAGGGCTGTGCCCATTGTACGCTGGAGCTGGAAGGTGGTTGTACTTGCGTCGCCTACCCCAATCTGCTGACCAGTGGATTCGCAGTCACTAGGATCCTGAAACAGAAACGTGCCGAAGGCTCCTTGGCACTGCATAAAGAAGCCGAGCAGGGTTCTCAGCTCGTCGTAACCGGCTGCCAAATTATCCCGCAAGAAATCGTAGATCAGCGCAAACTGCCACAGAGGATAAGGGTAGTCGAGAGCACGCAACTCGCGCCCCGAAACCGCGCGCTGAATACGGGTCTGAAACGTCGGCGTTTTGGTGACGCCCCAGGCCAGACCTGGCAACGCCGGAAATATCAGGGGCATTAAGCCATCCGGAGCGTCGAGCCGTTGCGCATCGCCTTATTGAGGGCGGTGACGAGCTGGCTGCCGTTGCTTTGGAAAAACCGCTTTACGTCTTGGCTATCGATCGCCGAAACGTTGATCACTACTGGGCTGGCGCCCCCAGTTCCCCCGCTGCCGGATATCATGTTCTGGAGGCCTTGGCTAATATTGGCCGGCAAAATCATTTCGTTCTGATGCACCATAGCCAGCTGATTTGACGGCACTACCCAGCCCCCTGCTGCGGAGGCGATTCCTCCGGCGGCGGCCATCACGGCGGCTTCGCCGGCCGCAGCAGGTCCAGCAGCAGCTGGTCCCATAATTGGAGCCAGGAACGCAAAAATGCCTGAAAACGCCTGCGCCGAATCAGTCATGATGCTCTTGACCGCGTTTAGCGCCTTCATCGCCAACCCGGCCGCCATTCCCTCTCCTTCTGCCGCAGTTCGCGCCCCAGCGCCGGCTTCGGTCGCGGTCGTCATGGCGAGCTCGCTGGCAATCCAGTTGGTTACCATCTTGACGCCGAGGTTTACAAATTCCGCAATTATAGATTGTGCGATATTCGCTACTGCCTTTTGCAATGTCGTCGTCCCCAAAATCATGCCGGTGATCGACGTATCGAAGGCCCGCTGAATAGGCCGCATCAAACTCTGCCACGTTCTTTGGCTAGTCTGCACCGCCTGAAGGTCGAGCTTCTGCTTGTCGTTCTGAAATTTTTGATAAGCAAGCAGCTCTTGATCCCACAGTTTTTCGTGAGCAGAAGCGTCTCGTTCACTGCCGAGATCGGAACTGGCTTGCCCAAAGCCCGAGGAACCGCTATCGCGGAAGCCGTTGGAGGGCATCATCCCCCCCGACATCGATCCTGCGAGATCTGCGGCTTTCGTCTGCAGTGCGCCGATTCCGGCTCCGATTTGCCCCGTAGCGGCCGTGAGCTGTGATTGCGCCTGCTGGGCAATGTCGCCGAGGCCCGCAAGTTGAGCGCGCATCGCATCGGTCGCCGCTTGGACGGAATTTGACGCAGCCTCCATTCCAGATCGGAGACCGTCGATCTGGGCGGTGATGACAACGCTGGTTTCAATATCGGCCATGCTAGCCCCTCAATAACAGACCTCTGCGCCGCGTCTCGCAGTTGGCTCTGCTCCCATGAAGATGTTAATCCGGGGGCTGCCCCCGGCGGCATAGCTCGGTAAAATCGAGGACCACGGGCGGTAGGCCAGCATGGACATCTTTGGCGCTGAACTCAGGCCCGAGTTGAGCGAGCGCGGAGCCGGCGTCCGAGCTCGATCGCTGCTCCCGCCCCGTGAATGTCGGCGGCTTCGACCTGTGCTTGTGTTTGTCAACGCCAAGATAGGCCGCGACCAGCAAGTGGACCGGCGGGTGCTGCGCCCAATAGGAAGTCAGCTCTTCGACTTGGAACAGCGTCATTTCGTCGATTACGGAGTAACTGTAGCCACAGGCGGTGGCGAGGAGGCCGTAAATCTCTCTCCAGGCAACCCCGGGATCTCCACACCTGCCCCCGGGCTGGTCCCGGGGGCAGGTGCTTCCCCCGCAGGGGTTCCACCTAGCTTTAAGCCAGACCCTGTAAGCACCGCGTTCAGCACAGAGGCGGCATTGCCGAGATCAAGCAAATTTTCCACCTCCTCGGGCGTCACGTCGGGATAGTTGCGCCGCAGCGCCGCCGTGACGATCTCGACCAGCACCGCGATCTGCACTTCGCCCATTGATGCACCGATCTCAGTCAGTTGGCGAACCTTTGGCATCAGCCGACGGAGCTCACCGAGGGTCAGGGGTGGGACCAGCCAGTCGCGACCGCCCATCGCAACAGCCATACCGGGGATCATCATTCCACCGTACTCAGGTACCCGATCGTACCCGAGGCATCGGCAAAAGCCGTAAAGTCAAGCTCGCTGATTGTCCACGTATCGAGCTTTGCCGGCAGCGACAATTTATTAGCGGTGCAGGCATTAAGACGCAGAGCAGTACCGCTGCCATTGTACGACGTATAGAACGTTGCTTTGAATGTTGGGGTCACGCCCATCGGCTGGTTCGAGAGCGTCAACGTGCTACCATTCGTCGGTATCTTGTAGGTATATGAAATTAACACCGCAGCGTCAGCATCTGCCGCGGAAAAGGTGTAAACGCCGTTAGAGAAATTGACAGCGTACTGACCAGCAAGCGAGGGGGTGGTAGCCCGGTTAAAACGCCTGCCACTTCCAGCATAGGCGACACCGAGGTCATCGTTGTAACTTGCCGCATTGGCGGCAATCACGGTATAGGGCGTTGTTGCGGGAACGGTAGCGGCTTCGAGCTGGGAGACAGCGAATTGTCCGCTGGCGGGTGTCACTCCGAAAAAAATGTCGGAATATAGTAGACCAACGATCTGCGCGAACTTCGCTTTGCCGGTAATTTTGCCTTGCCCACGCGCGATCGCGACGGGGAATTGCAGTTGGCCGTAAAGCTCCTTGTCGCTCCAGTCGAAGTCGATCTGTATTTCCTGCAAGACACCGAACTGGCGGGGGCCGATACCCGAGCCTGTCGCATCAGTACGCTCGCCCCATACTGCACCCGACCCGAAGCTCAATTGCATGTCACTCACTCCCTTTCAAGAGCTGCTTTAGCCTTTCTTTGGCAGCGTGGGCGATATTCCAGGCTTGCGTGTCGCGCGCTACTGCCGAGCCGGGGAAATGGTCTGCCCACCAGCCCTCGATAAGCTGGTCGATTGAATGAGGCTGTGCTAGTTTGATGGTAGGGATATTTTCCTTGGACATTGGCCATTCCTTTGCATAAGGCGCGCAGCAAGGCCATTTAGGCGTCAGGCCGAACATATCCTTTGCGTCGCTGCTATGGGTCCGTCGTCAGATACACAGGACCTCAACCGGCACGATCGCGACCGCCTGATCGCCGAGAATGCCCTCGTCAGTCTCAACCTTGCCCGCGATATAGGCGTGCTGGACCATTTCAGGCAGGCCTAGGTTCTGGATTCCCGTCGTTGGTGCCGGTGCGAGAGCGGCTTCGAGAGCATCGAGCAGCGGATTTAGGATCGTTCCGGGCGCTAAGTAGGGATCGCTCGAGTGAACGTAAATGTAGAATTCGGCGTAGAGTGTCCACACGATCGGCGCGCCGAGCCGTTTTACTACAGCATGGCCGCCCTTTTCACTCATGAACAATGCCGGCTGCTCTGCTGGAGCAACTTTGGCCCAGTGTTGGAGACGCCGATTTGCGGTGCTGAATCGGGCTGCACCAGCGCCGAGTTCCCACAGTGCGTTGTAGATGGTTTCTCGGATTATCATTCGTCGATCCTTGCCGTTCTTCAAGGTCGCTTATTCGCGGGTTGGACTGCGAAATAGGAACCCTCTGTTTCGCGCCGCGACCGGCGATTAAGGGAAAAGGCTTGTTTGATGGCCCGGAGGTGGGCATCGTGAGTTGGGTGCTTATCCCTTCACCGCCTGGTTAAGTGCCGCTTCGACTTCCTCGCGAATCGCCGGTTCGATCTCCTCTAATGCTGAGCGCAGGAAGGAGTGCTCGGGCACATCCATCTTAGGACTGTGGGACTGCACGCTTACCGCTTTGCCGGAGCGCGGGCGCCTGAAAGTGTCTTTAATTTGCCGTAAGCTGTTTTTGACGCCGACCCTGCCAATGGAGCCGTATCCCCCAGTGCGTGCATATCCGCTGTCACGAAGGAGCGTCGCTGTAACTCCGTCGGCGCTTTGATCGATCTGTAGATCAATACTTGAGTGAAGCGATCTAAAACGGGCGGCAAGCAGTTGAGCGCCGGGCGCACCCTCCTGGATCTTGCGCTGGAGATCGACCCCCAGCTTAGTGATCGCGGGTACGAGGCTCGTATTGACCGTGTCCGGAATGGAGCGCAACCATGACGAGACTTCCCTGTCGCCGACAAGATAGGCAGTGATCATAAAATTCCGGCGACGATAGCAACGTCGGAGCTGGTTGGCGCCTCTGTTGGCCGAATCGCGACAATCGGGGCCACCAGTCGGTATTGTTGGAGCAACGTCCTCGTCCCGTCGCTCATGTCCTTTTGCGAGTAGCTGACTGTCTCAGCGCCACCCAAAGACCTAGAGACTTCGCCGATTCGAGTGCGCTCGCGGTAGCGGAGCGCAACGAGCTCGATGCACGCTTGGGCGATGTCCGGCGGAGTTGTCGCATACCCTGCGGTGTACGCAACAACAACATTTTGTACCCCACGGTTAAATGTATAGCCGCGAACTGCAAGCTGTGTGGCGCTGAAGCTGTAGCCGGCAGCGCAGGTCGTGGTCGACAACGGAATTGTCTGCTCGTCAATCGTCAGCGACAGTACAGCGGCAACCGGAAAGCAGCCGAATTGCAGTGTCTGGCCGCCTGTCCCGTCGCGGATTTCGACGTAATCAGCCAGTCGGATTTTGCGATTGAGCCAGGTTTGAATGTACTGGCTAGCCGCGGTAATAAGACGTGTTAGAAGTGCATCGTCGGTTATCGGAAAGGTGCTCTGCCCGGTTTGCAACCATGCTTTGACGTCGGCAAGCGTCGTCACGTCGCCGAAGGCCACTGGATCACCCCTTTTCTTGATCGGCTGCCCAGCTGTGGTTGGACATGCGTTGGTTCCGCTGATGGGTCTTGAACCACTGGCACGAAATTATGCGCTGAGAGTTCGGCTGCGGCCTCGGCTGGTACGAGAACGTCACCGTTCTCGTCGGCGGGATATCGTTGGCCATGATAGGAGCAGCCCCCAGCGTCCTGGTGGTGCAGCTTGATCACACCGACCGAAATTGGTTCGTCTTTAGTATTTGGCCGGGCGAACCCTCCCCTCTCGATCAGTGAGCTAACAACATCAAGCGGAACCCGCACAAGTCCATCGGCACCGACCGGATAGCACACTGTACCGTGATTGGCCTCGTCCTGGCCAAAGGCAGCGCGGAGCAGTGTGAGTTCCTCTGAAAGGGCAGCCCCCGGGGCGAATCCGGGGGCTGGAACCGCCAGCGCTTCGCGCGGGAGTGCCGCGAGATCGGACACGCCCTTCAACCGTTTGCGATGTTGGAGATCACGCCCATCGCAAACGGCGCGTAGATGGCCAGCACTTCTTCGGCGTAGACGCCAACCTGACGCTGGCGGGTGACAATGGGCCAGTCGATTTGGTAGTAGTCTTGCCGGGTCTTAACCTCGGCGACGTTCGGCACTTCGTTCGACTGATATTGGATCGGCAGGTTCTCCGCCCAGCCGATGATAGTACCCGCCGGCACGCGTGGGTGGATCCTGATCGGAATTCGAAGACCGCCATTTATTGCAAATGGGTTGTAGTAGTACTGCACTACTCCGGACGCAGTGAGTTGATACTCGCCGGCACTGCCGTCCGCAGGCGTATCGTAGCGCAGCAGAGGCCCTGAGGCGTTCGACAGCACTTTCGCGGTTATGTTTTTCAATTCCTGCGAGTTGACATAGAGAACTGTCGGCGAGAGCTGGAAATTGTCCCACATCTTCTGAAACATAGTGTCGATCTCGATGACCGACCCGCGGCCCGACGCTGTCAGCGCCGTCCCGATCCCGGCGGTCCCCGTCGGCATGATGCTAACATAGGCGTTCGACCCCGGTTTGAGCGCAGTTGTCAGTAGCCCGTCATAGGCGTAACTTGGGTTGGCGGAGTTGTCAGTGGTAATCGTGGACTGAGATTGATTGCCGGTGCTGAGCGGCGTCGTCACGGCTAGGCTGTTTATCGTCGTTATTGCCTGCAACGTTTCGGTTCCACTCGTAGTCGAGACATACCAAGCGTAGGCAACTGCACCCTGGATCGGAATGACGGTGCAGAACAAGGTTTGGCCGAGCGTAACCGCTTGACTAGCCTCTGCGCTAATGTTCGACGAACCTCCTGCGAGGGTGAAGTTCTTCCCGTCGGCACCGATGACGATCTTTGAAGTGCCGACGCCTCCCAGGACGCTGGAATTTTGATAGCCTTCGAGCGTCAACGCCACGACTTTGACGAAATAAGTCGCGGCCGGAAGCGTTGCACCGGCACCTGAGGCCGACAAGGTCGGGGTTGAGGGCGTCCCAAGGGTCAACGAAGCGTTCCCAGCGAGGATCGCCATCTCCTCCTTGAGCATCATTTTCTGCAGCAGGCGAAACGCCATGGTCGCCTGGACATCCTCGAACGTGCGGCCAGCGGAAATTGCTTCGAACGTCGCTGCGTCTTCCTCGCCGATCGTCACAAAGGTCGATGTCTTGGTCGAGGTCGAATACGACATCTGACCCGAGCGTTGTCCTTCGGGGACCCACCCCATCGCGTCGAAACCAGAGCCAATGAGAGCATTGACCTGACGCCAGTTCGTAGCTGAGCCGACCCCGCCGCCGACACGTGGTATGCTATTCCGGATCGGGGTGACGAACGGATAGAGGTTTTTTGCCGGAGCCTGCAAGTCATAGGCGATCAGGCCAGTCTGCGTCGAGATCGACTTGGCGATCGTGTAGTCGGGCTGGGCTAGAGCGCCCTTCATAAGGTCAAGCGATTCTTGAGTAATTGAATTCATCAAATCTTCCTCCCGAAAAAGGGGGGCAACGAAGGGCCTGGATGATACCGGGCCTAGCGACGGCCGTTCGGCCGGATACTGTAAATGGCGCACCGTGGGCTGGTAGGCATTTGCCCAGTGCGGCAGCCAATTGGACACTGAATAGCTATGCTTCGAGAGATCACACCGGATGCAACTACGCGACAATCAAGGTCGACTTTATTTTCCACCGATCTTCCATATTGAGAATGGTCTCTTAAATGATTGATTATTTAGTAGCATAATGACCGTAAATTCTGTTCATGTCTCTGTCGGAAGATAATCGGTTCACGACCCCTATGAAGCGTCCCCTTTGCGCATTGTTTCAGCACTCATTGCGCCTGTGCCAAGCACGCGAATTGGATTCGCGTAGCTCGCCTTAATCAGGGTCAAAGTTTGTTCCTCTTTGCTCATCTTCGCTAAAGCAGAGGCGACCGTTTCCGACGAGAGCTCTGGGTCGCCAACGCCGGCGCCACCGCGGTCCGCCTGCTTTGATACCGAGACGGTCCCCTTGGCGATCGTGAGTGGTGGCAGCGGTGTTCGGGCAATGTCATCCACCCGTTGTGTCAGACGCTCGAGCATTGGCACGATCTCGCCCAGGACTTTGCCCAAAGCGGTCTTATCGGTGCGCTCGGCAACCAGTGCTTTAGCAAGATCTTCAAGCTGAGCCCCCTTGCTGGACTCGGTACAATCACCAATTTGCGTTTGTTCGTTCCTTTCGGAAACACTGCTGGCATCGCAGCTAGCCCCCGCCGAGACTAGATGGCGGTGCGCCGCCTCAAGATGCCCTATGGTCTCGCTCGAATGTCTTGCCCCGACCTTCGCGGCCACTTCGCACATGGTCCCGTTAGTCAGCTCTCTAAGGCACTCATGGGCCATATCCATCATGTACTGGTGCGCGCGGCCCGCCTTTCCGAGCACCGCAGCCACGACGCCAATCGCCTTCACCACGTTAAACGTGGCGTTGTCGCTCGGCAGAGACCCGGAAGCCGGCTGCGCATCCCCGGCATCGTCCGTCATCTCGCGGCCAGTGTTCTCGGTCGTCAGCGCCCCAGCCTTATCCAAGAAGCCGCGCGCCTCGCGGAGGTTGTCCGCCTCTGTAAGTGAAAGGCCTCCCATCTTCAGGCACTTGTCGCACGCGAGGCGTGCCATATCCAGCAGCGCTTGGTCGCCTTGCGAGTGCTTGGCCTTGGTGAGTGGACCAGTAGCAAGCTTTCGGATGCCTGGCCTGCCTTTCTCTGCCATCATTTCAGGTGTTGTCGGCGCGAGTGATGAAGTATCTGTTCCCTCATCCAGCATTTCGCCCGTTTCCTCCGTTACCAATGCATTCAGGATTTCGCATAGTTCGGCAATGATTTCCTGCAGGCGAGCGGGTTGCGGCGAGTTATCATTTTCTCTTGCTGCTTCAAGATCAAGCGCCTGTCTAAGCCAGTCGAGATCGAGAATCACGCGAGCGACACGACCAACATCCCAAAGCGCCTTACTTAGCCGAGAGGAAGCGATTTTTTCATGACCGTCGGCCATAGGCGGACCGTCCTCGTCAATGTTATCCTCCCAAGCGGCGATTATTGTGGCCTTGATCCGTTTGAGCTGATCCTCAGTGTATTTCTTTGCGTTGTCAGGGTTGTTGATGTAATTCCAGGCTGCACGAATGTTGCGGTCAGTGTCAATCGGATAGCGCTTTCTTCTGTCCAGCTGATAACCAGGATCGGCGTAATGAACGTTGCCGTACGGCTTCTCGGGTTCAACTGAGCCCAAGCGTGCTGTTTTCCCCAGATTGTGATTTTCATCGGCCGCTGTCCGGCTTTCAGACTTGACCACTACTCTCGCTTCGGTGGTAATCGCGGCTTCGACCTCTGACGATCCAGGCACGCTCGCTTTTTCGAGACATTTTATTGCCTCGACCTTCGCCAGATGGCGGTGATCGGCAATTCCACAGGCCCAGATCTGGATCGGTGGGTGAAAGGGCTCTCGTTCCCCGGGAGCTTGTTCTGAAGTTGTCAACACCGCTTCCGAGCCAGGAAAAAAGGATTCCTCAAGAGGAGCGTCTGCCGTAATCGCGGCTTTCCAACAATCAAATACGGCCTCTGGGTTAGCCGGCCGATCGACCAACGAGATCTCGTTTAGCACGAGGTTAGTGATTGTTTTGGGATTTCCCGCCTCGCGCTGTAAGACGCGGCCCCCGATGGAAAAACCTCGATACACTTGGTTTTTCACCTTGGCCACGGCAACTGGGTCGACGACATGGGCGACGATGCGGGTGGTGCCGTCTTCGCAGACCTCAGCTTCGAGGGTAGTTCCGGCGGCCGACAGTTGGTGCATTTCGCGCAGAGCGGGGAAACGCATATATTCCGGGATCGCGGCGCGCATGGCGTCGGCCCGCACGATTTCTCCCTGATCGTCCAAGGCCTCCGATGTCGCGATCCCGTACACGCGCACGGTTCCGTCATCCTGGGGCTCGACCTTTTGGATTGCACCATAGAGTCGCATTATTCGATTTCCAGTCAGATTTTCAGATTTCGACTTTGTGCCAAGAATCTAACGTGCGTTGCCTGTGGTCAGGGGACTACGGGGTCATACCCCTGGTAATTTGCACTCAACTGTTGCGTTGAGTTTGAGCACGCGGCCATCACTGAGATTGGCAGTGGCTTCCAGAATGTAAATGCCGCCCGCGGCCGAGGAGGGCATCCCACCAATTGAGGCGACAGAAAATGATCCCAGCCGCGTTTGTAACGAGCCGTCTACCGGCGAGTGTAGTTGAATGGCGGTTTGGGCTGAAACCGACAATACTCGCGACTGTGGCGCCGGATCCATTGCGGTCTGATACGGAGCCAACGCACATGTCCAGTTCGTGGACGTAATTGCTGCAGCCCCCATGTCTGACGTGAAATCAAACGCAAAATTGTCAATTTCGCCCACCTCGATTGGGTCGAATGGGGTTACTATGAGCATCCGGAGGATTCACTGACCTCTGAGGGGGTGCGTGCTGCCTGGCCCTGCCAAAATGCGGATTTTACCAGACGAGCGCAACAGCCTCTCAGACGAAACAATCGGCAACGCTGGCGGGTCTGCCCACTCGATCGCCGGCGCCGTGGCAACTGTGACCGCCGTGCCCCCCGCTGGTACCACTATCACCGAGAGTTCAACCGATAAAACATCCATCGCCGCCACCGCCGCTCGAGCGTGCGTTGAGCTAAACTCAATACGATCCCACCCGTTCCTTAGACGAACGCTATAGCTGTTCGCGACTGCCACGGTGCACGCCCGACGCGCTCAGGGTGGCTTCCTCATTGCGCCAGCCATGCCATTTTAAGTAGCCGCCCCCACGTTACCGGAACACGAGCCGACTCGATGAGACTCGATCTTATTAGGCACTGTCACGTCTGTCTGAGTTGTCTCATACACAACGAAGCGACTAGGTGGTCGTTCCTTGTGTCCTTAGATCAGCTGAACCTTTATAAGCCCCTGTACCGGCCGGTAAGGTCAATCGTAACCAGACACCCTGCCCTCCTATTTCATTTGGCATCGCTCCAGGAGGCAAGTTGCCCGGTCTAGGCACAGGGACAAAAGCGGGTTGTGCAACGAAGGACCCGACACCCTCAGTAGGCGCTGTCTGTCGATTTTCGATACTGCCTGTATCATTCAACGCCGTCGTCAACGCAAGGTCCAGGAGCGCGCCGGAGGGCAAGTTCGGCATATCACTCGCCAGCTCAATTTGCACTCCGGTCAGTGCGGTGCTCATATTGTTGTTCACGATGAAGACTTTTTCGTAATAGCTACGTTGCGTCCCTGTAGGCGCGTCCGCCGCGCTCGTCGAAAATAGCCGTATAATGGCCGTCACCGGGTTTGGCGAGGCCTCAAAGAGCATGCCCTGGAGGATCTTATAGGTTGTTGTATTGTCCGGAACGGCGCTCCAATCGCGACTTACAGCAACCACGTCGTTGCCGTAACCCGTCGTTGCGATGATCTGGCGCAGTTGATTTAGGCCGGCACCACTTTTGGTCCAAATAATCTGCCCGGGGGAAACATTGCCACCGTCACCCAACTGCAATTTGAAAAGCGCCGGTGTCGTACCGTTGTGATTTGCCGAGCCGCTTTGGGCAGTGCGCACGAGGGTGTCGATGGTCACCGAGCCAGAGGGCAGCGCGCAGCCGTGCGCCGCGAGCGCAACGTCACCCACCGCCGGCGTTCCGCCAGGGTCCGCTGCCGGACCATTTGCGCTCGCCCCTGACAATGCGGCATAAAGAAGCCGTTCGAGCGAAAGCGAGCCCAGCACCCAAGTTTGACCGTCCAAGATCAGCGTCTGACTCAGGATCACCCCAGTCTTATCCCGCCCGTAATAGGTGATTTTGGTCGCCGTGTCGCTGGGCGAGCTTGAGATAACGTCAACGCTACCAGTGGGCGCGATGTCATAGAACGCAACCCGACGAGTGAAATCGATTGGGCCTCCCGTGACTGCCCCGTCAGCTTCGGGCATATAGGCCGAGCCGTAAACAACAATGTCGGAGGGCACAACACTCATCGGAGCCTCTTGCTGTTCTATCACCGGATTCAACAGTGGACTGGGAAGCCGAATCAGCAGTGAGCAATCTCAATGCGCGACGCGCTAGGTTGTAACTGTCATTACAGCGCTTCTGGCTTAGCTCTTTTACAAGCTAATCGAGGCGCCAAGTATGGGCTGCGGGTCGTCGGCCAAGCCTTCTTTGCCATCAGCCCCTGGTTCGCCTTTTATATCACTGGTCAAGACGGCATATCATTGGCAGATCAGCAGGCATTGCCGACCAGTTAAACGCGGACGCTCAGCTATTGAGGAGCGGAAAGCAGGACTAGGCCGCTGGAGATCGATCGGCCTAATCCTATGCGCGCCCCTTTGTTCCTAATTGACCAGCGTCGCGTAGGAGGATTGGCCCGCTCGGGGTCAAGAACATGGGCTCGTCGCCGCCGTCGACGGGGCTGAGCCCCAGGATCTCGCGCGCCTCATTCAGTGTATATATGCCATCTCTCACATAACCGCCGAGGATCGCCGCCTGATCCGTTGGATCTGCCGGCCGAACATCGGACCAGGCGAATTCGAGATCGGCGTGGCCCATCTTGTCCTGAATGACCCCGTCGATCAGACGTTTAACCCATCCGAGCAGCGGAGCTAGCCCTTCCTCGTGCGCTGCTTCCTGCGCTGTCTGGGCCGTAGCCCGGTTGACCTGCGGGGTAAAGGCAGTGGGAGGCAATGAGAACGCGTAACAGACGATTCGAGCCAACCACTCGTCAAAATCGTCCTTATACGGCGCCTCCTTGAAAGCCTGGTATTTCGCGCCGCTTGGACCCCAGACGAGCCGGGTGCGAGAGGCGGTGTTCCCGCCAAGAATCGAGTCGAACCACTCCTGAAATTGACGGATCTGCTCCGGGCTCCAGCCGTCCGGGGCATTCAACAGACCGGGTGGGACATTACCTTCTGTGAAATGCTGCAGCTGCATCACCTGACGGCGCATGCCGATATTCACCGTTACCAGGATCTGCTCGACCGGGCTGAAACCATATGCCTTGTGGGGACGCGGATTCCGCGGAACGTAGATCAACTCGTCACTGGTCAGGAGACGCCATGGTCGCCCGTGAATGATCTGTTCGTAGGCTGGTACCGGCGGCGCAGGCCGGCGCCCGGTGTTATCCATCAATATCTTGATCGTCGAGCCATCGACAACATCGAGACCCGTGATTTCGCCACCGCGATTGCGGCGTATCTCGAATGCCGGTGCATCGAGGACAAGGACATCCTCTAGCGCCTCCCTAAGCCAGGTCGCGAAAGGCTGCTTTCCGTCAGGCCTACGCCAGAACTCAATCAGTCTTTCGATCCTTGCTGCGGCGTCAGCGGCGCGGCTCTTTTCGTTGCGTGGTCTAATCGTCCATTCCAGTTTCTCGGTTTGATCCTTTCGTGTCTCGATCGCAAGTCGCGTGATATCGTGGCTGTCAGCTAGCGCCCTAAGTTCGTCGAAGCTAATAGCCTCGTAGGAGCGTGGCGTATAGACCGTATTGTACCCGACCGGAAAATCCCAGAGCCGCACCTGCTCGCGCTCGGGTGGCACCAGTGGATAGCTTGGCGAGAAGATTCCCTGCTCGGGCTGGAAAACATCGCGGAACTGAGTCAAATCGTTTTGGGATCCCCATCCACCCCAAGTGTAGGATGCTATTGCCGTTCGCTTGCGGTTGGAAACAGGCATTAATGCGGCTCCCGTGATAACTTGGTCCAGCGCATGCCGCCAAAAATCGGGCGCGCAGGCATCACAGATGAGTGTAATGCGCGCCCTCGAGTCATCGGCGTGGGCGCGAAGAACACTGCGACCAAACCGTCGGATCGGGCACGATCACTTGTAGCCCACACATTGGTAGACAAGACTATCGCCTGCCGTCAGCATCCCGACTAGCGCGAGGCTGTTGGTCGAAGTCGCCGACGGCCGCACCAGATTTCCGGTGGTTTCGTCGAAGGCGGAGCAGACTGGAGGATTGGGCCAGGGTGACACAAAGGTGATCGTACACCGGCCGCCGTTTGGCGATGCCCCGACCGTAACCCGCCCGGCACTGTCATTGCCTCCGATCGAAGGTGAGGTGCCGCAATCGTTGGCTCCCGAGCCGACCATCGGGTTCGCTCCAGTGACGATTTGATGCCCCAGCATGCCGAGCGCTGCGGCACTGCGGGGTGTAATCGATGAAACCCGAAAATTGCTTCCGTCGAATTGCAGGGCCAAAAATTCGTAATTAGTGGCAGCGAGAGTGACCGAGGTATCCGATGTCCCAGTCGCCCCTGCCGGATAGAGTATTCGCCCCGGCGGACGCGCCGTTGACCTGAACAGTCACGGTCTTGCCATTGTCGGTAGTAAAGCCCATCATCCAGCCGGTACCTATTGCCGTGGTTGGCGGCAGGGTCACGGCCAGTGAGCTCGTTGGCGTATTATAGCTCGACACCGCGTTTCCATTGTCGCTTTGGGAGGCCGCGTAGGTGCCGACCGCAGGAAAGCTCCAGCGATTGATGCCAGGAGAGTTGCCGCTGAGGCCCATAAAAGTCGCGGTCGCCGGTGTGGCTTCGATGATCCGGAAATTGCCGCCGTCAAATTGCAGCAGCAGGAGCTCGTAATTCACATTCGCCAGCGATACCGAAGTGACTGTAGCCCCGCTGCCGGCGTAAAGAATGTGCCCACCGGACGTGCCATTCACCTGCACGGAGGCGGTCTTGTTACCGTCGGTTGCGATCCCGATCGTCCAGCCCATCGGCACCGCTGTCGTGGACGGCAGGGTTACCGCCATATACGGTTGCGGGCTGTTGACGCTCGAGATAACATTGCCATTATCAGCGCCGGTCGCCGCATAAGCGCTGACCGCGGG
>Ga0070717_10000485_pt1 | contig 25249 bp, 22 predicted proteins | sample LARL113metaG_FD_71366 | JGI IMG/M metagenome (GOLD analysis project Ga0070717, IMG submission 71366) | Corn, switchgrass and miscanthus rhizosphere microbial communities from Kellogg Biological Station, Michigan, USA - LAR L11-3 metaG | ecosystem: Host-associated > Plants > Roots > Rhizosphere ...
GGCCAAGCGAGCGAGCCGTTCATCGGCACGACACAAGAAGGCTGGCTAAACCCCTCATTGCCTGATCAGCACGCCTGTCCCCGCCCTTGCAGGGGAGAGGTTTCATATCGAGGCGCGCTAGTACGAACGGCGGTTGATCGGGCTCCACCCACGGCGTCATGGCCGGGCTCGTCTTCTAGTCCGGACACAACCGGCACCTGGCGGCCCTCGCTCGCTTTCTCGACCGCCAGCAGCAGGCGAAACCCCGCGACTCGACCTAACATCGGCTCGAGCGCGCGTTCGATGCGCAGCAGGCGACGGGCGCCGCCTTCGCCGATCAGGCTCCAGGACTGGAAACCGCCACTCAGCGGATAGGCGGCAAACGCGAACCATTGCACGCAAGCGATGCGCAGCGCCGGAAAGAGGTGATGGAACCGCTCGCGCTCGCGTGTGGCGAGAAGGGTCGGAATGGCCTGGTTGGAGTCGTAAGGATCGCGGCGAGGATCGGGGCTGCCGTCGCCAAGCACGTCGGCCGAGGTGCGAACCGGCTCGTGGTGCAACAGGCGATAGAACAGGCTGCTGCCCCAGGTGATGGCGGGCTCGACCATGAGCACGCGCCCGCCCGGGCGTAGCACCCGCGCGGCCTGGCGGAAGAAGGCGACGGGAAACTCGAGATGATGCAACACGTCGACCATGACGATATTCGCGGCGCACGTGTCCGCGAAGGGAAGACGCTGCGCATCGGCGACGCAATCGAGCCACGGCGCGCGCTGGATGTCGGTCGAAATCACGTCGGCGAGGCGTCGCTTCAGGTTGCCGATCCCGCCGCCGATCTCGAGCGTGAGGCCGGGACGGCAGGCCGCGGCGATGCGGTCGTAAAAGTCCTCGTAGACCAGGCGGAGCACGGCCTTGCGCTCCCACACCCGGCGGTGATCGGCGAGGTGATCGGCGCCTTCCATCACATCGCCTTGATGCGCATGAATGCGAACAGCACCATGCGCAGCAACATGAAGCCGTGCCGGAAGCGCGAGATCTGCGTCTCGCCGTAGGTGCGGCTGGCGTAGCGGATGGGAATCTCCACCGCCTTGAGGCCGAGCTTCGAAGCGCCGAAGATCAGCTCGAAGTCTCCGAACGGATCGAACTCTCCGAAATAGCCGCGCGCAGCCTTGAGGCGTGCGTAGTCGGAGCGGCACATCGCCTTGGTGCCGCACAACGTATCGGTGAAGCGCTGCGACAACAGCCAGGTGAAGAGGAGCGAGAAGGCCTTGTTGGCGACGAGATTGAGGAAGCGCATAGCCTCCTGCTCCATCGGATAGACCAGACGGGAGCCGTTGACGAACTCGCCCTTGCCGGAGCGAATCGCATCCCAAAACTTGGGCAATTGCTCCGGCGGCATGGTCAGATCGGCGTCGAGAATCATGAGGACATCGCCGCTCGCGGCATCGAAGCCGGCAAATACGGCATCGCCCTTGCCCTTTCCGGGCTGGCGCATCGCCTTGATGTTGCGGTCGGGATATGCGGCAGCCACGCGCTCGATCTCCTCCCAGGTGCCGTCTTTGGAATGGCCCTCGACGAAGATGATTTCGAGCGGGTCGACGAAGCGCGGGATGCGGTTGACCGCCGCCTCGATGTTGCCGCGCTCGTTGCGCGCGGGCACGACGATGCTCGCCGATTTGACCTCGGTCGCCTGCCGCAGCGAGCGGCAAACAGTGAAATGCCGCAAGCAGAGCTGACGGATGAGCGGCAAAGGCGCGAGGAAACGGTTGATGAGCCGGCCAAGCCCGAGCAGCCGCACCGGAACGAGCACGCGGGTTTCGTTTTTGACCGCATCGAAGTCGCCCAGTGCCGCGAGCGCGCGCACGTCGGCGGGAGAGAGCACGTTTTGCAGAGGCTGCGGCATTTTCATGCTTGTGGCCTCGGCAAGTTTGAGCGCCGGATACCACAGGTGCGACACGTAGCCGATCACGACGCGGGTCTCGCGCGTGCAAAGATGATGCAGGCTTGCGAACATCGCCTGGCAATCGTCGAACGCGCCCAGCGTATCGACCACCACGATGGCGTCGAACGGCCCGGGCAAGGACCGCAAGAACTGCGGATCTTCGATGTCCCCGACGAAAAAGGTGAGATCGGGATTCGCCTTGCGCGCCTCGCCGATCGTGCCGGCGCTGAAATCGACGCCCACGCCGAAAGACGGCTTGAGCGCGGCGAGCAGGTCGCCGGTGCCGCATCCAAGCTCGAGCACGCGGGCGCCTTCGGGAATGAGGAATTTCAGGTAGAGCAGGTCTTCATGATGGAAGAAGGCGCTGCGCGCGAGCCATTGCCGGCGCGCGGGCGCGCTCGCGTCGGCACGGCGGCGAATCTCCCGTTTGCGCGCCGACATGCCGCCCTCGCCCTCATACCTGCTGGAATTTGCCGCCATCGCACCGTTCAAGATCGCTCTGCCCAAATGACAACCCTCGCAGATCCAGTCATAACGACGACCAATCAGACCGACCCGCGGTACATGGCTGGGCTTGACGGCGCAAGCCCGGGCCAATTTACCGCGACGCCCGCAATATCATACTGCACAAGTTAGGCGGCTCGCGTTGCGCGCAGTCCCGCGCATGACGAGTTCAGGATATTTCCCGGTCCGATCGCCGCGCGAGATGCACCGCCCTGCCCTCGCCGCTACTCGGCGGCGGCGAGCGGCCGGCTGATGCTTTCCAGCGATTTGCGTTCGGCGGCCACGCCGTAGCGCGCCGCAATGAAGGCTGCGGCAAGCATCAGCACCGAGCCGAAGAGATAGCCGACAAAGAGGCTCCAGCGCGAGCCGCTGTCGATCAGCGCGCCGAACAGCCACGGCCCGATCACGCCGCCGATCCCGGTGCCGACGGCGTAGAAGAAGGCGATAGCCAATGCCCGCACCTCGAGCGGAAAGATTTCGCTCACCGTGAGATAGGCCGAGCTTGCCGCCGCGGAGGCAAAGAAGAAGATGACCATCCAGGCGATCGTCTGCCCCGTTGCCGACAAGGCGCCGATGGCAAAGAGATAGCCCGCGCCCGCGAGCAATATCCCGGATAGCGCATAGGTGGTCGCAATCATCGGGCGGCGTCCGACGGTATCGAACAGCCGGCCGAGCAACGCCGGTCCGAGGAAATTTCCGAGCGCAAAAGGCAGGAGATACCAGCCGACATGATCGGCCGGGATGGCGTAGAAATCGGTCAGCACCAGCGCGTAGGTGAAGAAGATCGCGTTATAGAAGAACGCCTGTGCCACCATCAGGCTTAAGCCCACCAGCGTGCGGCGGCGCTCGACGCGAAGCAGCGTGTCGGCAACCTCGGCGAGCGGCGTGGCGGCGCGCTGGCGCAGCCGGATCACCGGCAGCGGCTCGTCCGGCAGATCGTGGCCGCGGGCGCGGAACTTGGCCTCGATGCCCTCGAGCACCGCATTCGCCTCCTCGAGCCGGCCATGGGTCATCAGCCAGCGCGGCGATTCGGGCAGCCACAGGCGCATGAGGAAGATGACGAGGCCGAGTGCCGCCCCGATCAGAAACGCCAAGCGCCACCCCACGTCCGGCGCCAACAGATTGGGGTCGAGAAAAACGATCGAGCCGGCCGCGCCGAGCGCGGCGCCGATCCAGAAGCTGCCGTTGATGGCGAGATCGCTCCAACCGCGATAGCGCGCAGGCACCAGCTCCTGGATGCTCGAATTGATGGCCGTGTATTCGCCGCCGATACCGGCGCCGGTGAAGAACCGAAACAGCGCGAAGCTCGCCAGATTCCACGACAGCGCGGTCGCCGCGGTGGCGACGAGATAGACCGCAAGCGTAATGAAGAATAACCGCTTGCGGCCGAGCCGATCGGTGAGCCAGCCAAAGAACAGCGCCCCGCACACCGCGCCGGCGAGATAGGCGCTGCTGGCAAACCCGACGTCGGCGTTGGAGAATTTGAGCCGCGGGCTCTCCTTGAGCGCCGGCGAGATCGCGCCGGCGAGCGTCACCTCGAGACCGTCGAGAATCCAGGTGATGCCGAGCGCGACCACCACGAGCGTATGGAAGCGGCCCCAGCGCAGTCGATCGAGCCGCGCCGGAATATCGGTCGCGACGATTGCACCGTCTGCTTGCGCCGGCCCCGGCGCCGTGACCGGCATACTCGCTGTCATGTTCGCCTCACAAGGCTACAGTAACAAAGCCAGCGATCATGCACGGCCCGAAACACAATCGATCTGCGAAGCAGGGTGTATTGGGGCTGGCACTGCGCAGGTCCGCTGTGGGCAACGATTTGTGCACCGGCGCGTTCCGCCGCGCCACGCCCGCGCGCCGCTTCCCTTCGCCCCTGCCGCACCATAGATTGCGCCGGCGATAAACCTTCCGAGGAGCTATTTCATGTCCTCCACCGCCGTCACCTGGATCGTCATCGGCGTGATCGTCGTCCTCGCGCTGTGGATCATCACGATCTACAACGGCCTCGTCGCCATGCGACAGCGGGTCAACCAGGCGTTCTCCGACATCGACGTGCAGACGAAGCAACGGCACGACCTCGTTCCCAACTTGGTCGAGACGGTGAAAGGTTATGCCGGGCACGAGCGCGGGACGCTCGAAGCGGTGGTGCAGGCGCGCAACGCCGCGGTCGCGGCGCAGTCGGGGGGCGTCGCGGCGCAAGCCGCCGCCGAGAACGCGCTGAGCGGGGCGCTGCGGCAATTGTTCGCCCTGAGCGAGGCCTACCCGGACCTCAAGGCGAGCCAGAATTTTCAACAGTTGCAGAGCCAACTCTCCGACATCGAGAACAAGATCGCCGCCGCGCGGCGCTTCTTCAACAACGCGGTGCAGGAGTACAACACCGGCATCCAGCAGTTCCCCGCGGTGCTGTTGGCGGGACCATTCGGATTCACGCCGAAAGATTTCTTCGACGTCGGCGTCGAGGAGCGCAAGGTGCTCGACCAGGCGCCGCAGGTGAAGTTTTGATGCACTGCGCTTTCGCATGAGCCCTTCTTGCGAGGGCAATTGATGCGCGCTCAAGCCCTCGCCTGACAGGCAGGATACGCAAATGCAAGCTCGCTAATGGCCGCCTACGGACTCTATACGCACATCCAATCAAACAAGCGGCGCTCGATCGCGCTGCTCGTCGGCCTGTTCTTTCTGGTCTACCTGCTCGTCTATGCCGGCGCGCTGCTCGGCGAGGCGCTCACCATCGACGCGCCGCCCGACGAGCTGTTGCGCCGCGCGTTGTATGACGCCCTCTATGCCGCGCCATGGGCGACGCTCGGCACCGCGCTGTGGATCCTTATCGCCTACAAATTCCACCAGAGCATGATCGACGCGGTGACCGGCGGGCGCGAGGTGACGCGGCAGCAGGAGCCGCGGCTCTACAATCTGCTCGAGAACCTCTGCATCTCGCGCGGCATTACCACGCCCAAGCTCAAGGTGATCGAGGATGACAACCTCAACGCCTTCGCCACGGGGATGACCGAGAAGCAATACTCGATCACGGTCACCACCGGGCTTCTCAATTCGCTCGACGACGCCGAGATCGAGTCGGTGCTCGGCCACGAATTGACCCACATCCGCAACGGCGACGTGCGCCTGTTGGTGATCGCCGTCATCATCGCCGGGGTCATCGCCTTCTTCGCCGAGCTCGTCTTCCGCTTGATGTTCCAGGGCGGCCTGCGTTGGCGCGGCCGCGACAGCGGCGATCGCAGGGGCGGCGCGGGGCTGGTGATACTCATCGCCTTCGTGCTCATCGCCGTCGCCTGGATGCTGTCGATCGTCATCCGCTTCTCGCTGTCGCGCAAACGCGAATACCTGGCCGACGCAGGCTCGGTCGAGCTCACCAAGAATCCCGACGCGATGATTTCGGCGCTGCGCAAGATCGAGGGCCGCGGCGAGCTTCCGGGCGCGACCTCCGCGGTGATGGAGATGTGCATCGACAATCCGCGCGAGGGATTCTCCAACATCTTCGACACCCACCCGCCGATCGATGCGCGGGTGGCGGCGCTGGTGAAGTTCGCCGGCGGGCACGATCCGGGCCGGCTGGCGCTACCCGCACGGGACGAAAGCGATGCGGGCGGCGAGAACGAAGACGGCGACCGGCCCGCCGGCCGCGGTCCATGGGAGCAGGAAACGCGGGACACAAGCGGCGGCGGCGAGCCGTTCCTGCCGGCCCGCCCGCCGATCGAGCTCGGCTCGCCCCCGGCCGCGGAGAGCGAGCGCGGCCCGTGGGGACCGCATCGCAAATAGCCGGCCGTTGAAAACGAGGCTCGGTTGCCTCAGCCGTGCTGCGGCGCTGCCAGAAACGACTGCTGGGAGGTATCGGCACCGGCAGGCGCAGCGTTCAACCCCTCGGCTGCGCCGCTGCCGCCGTCGAAGCCGGCCATTGCCTGCACGAGCTGAGAGGTCGAGGCTGAGCTCGTTGAAAGGAAATCGCCACCGATGGCCGGCGTCCAGGTCGCTTCCGGCGTACCTGCCGGCGGGTTGTAGAAGAGGAAGCTCCCGGTTTGCTTGTCGTCACGGATGTCATACACCTGCATCTTACCTGTGCCGTCCTGCCGCATCACCAGGTCGTCAGAGCTGGTGGCCCCGCTCATCGGAGCGATGCCGACGGGCTTCCAATCCAGGCCGAGTTTTCCCCCGCCGATTATAATGTTTGAATCCGGAGATGCGACCGAGTAGGCGCCCGTGGTCGGATCCTGACTGAAATCATAGATTCGCACCTCGCCGGTCGCGGGATCGCGCATCAGCATGCCTAACGCAAACTGGCTGCTGAAGTGGCCGAAGCCGACAAAGTCCAGCCCGGAGGGGCCCAGCGTGGAGACCGACACAACCGTGTCATTGGCGATGGCATACGCCTGCATCGTATCTTTCGTGATCGAATTGTTAGTGCCGGTGACGCTGTCGGTGCGCACGACCATGAGGGCGGCGGCGGTTCTGAAATCGACATATTCGCCAATGCCGAAGGCTTTCCAGTTGGAACCGAGGTCAGCCAATTCTTTGATGACGACGAATTGGTTGTTCTCGGTGTCGTAGATCTCATACGTCGTCGTATTGTCGGAATTCGCTCTACTCATAATGATGTCGGCTTGGCCGAATGTGGCGACATTGAGGTAACCGAGTCCGACAATCTTCCAATCCGGTCCGACGGCACCCAAAACCGCGCCGCTCGCCAAAGTATTCGTACCAACATTAATGTTGTAGACAGCCAACACGCCGGAGGTCTTGTTGCGCAGAAAAATGTCCTGTGTGTTTTTTGCGAAGTTCCATTCGACGGCACCCAGCACCGCGGTCGGATTTGCTGCATCATTCACGCCGGCGAAATCCCAATCCGTGGCAGGACTGCCGATGCTATTCGGGGACCAAAGCGGGTTCGTCTCTGCGTTGAGGACTTGGTTGCTGCCGAGGTTGTAGATCCGGTACGCGCCGTCGCTGGGAGCGCGCAAGATCATGTCTGCCGTCGGCGATTATTCATGCATAGCCTGGGCGGCCCGCGTCGATCAGGCGGAAAGGCTTGCAGGCAGGTTCACTCTGGCGAACCATGGGGCCGCGTGCAACCGAGGACGGCATAATGCCGCGATCAAGCGAGCCGCGCGGGCCGGTCGTGCCGGTCATCGGGGGCGGCCCAGCCGGCTTGTCCTGTGCGCTGTGGCTGCACAATTACGGTCTCTCGCCGCTGATCATCGAGCAGGAGAACGCGCTCGGCGGCATGGCGCGCATGAGTCCTTATCCCAACGAATGGCTGCTCGGGCAGCGCGGCAAAACCGGGCGCGAGAACGCCGCCGAATTCGCCGCCCATATCCACGCGCTCGGCGTGGAGATTTGGCTCGGCGTCAGCCCGCAGCACCTGCGGGAAGAGGAGGAGCACTGGCACCTCGAGCTGGGCGGTGAGCCGGCGGCACGATCACTATCAGCGGCGGCCATCGTGATCGCGACCGGGACGAGATTCGCGGGCGAGGAGTGGCTCGACGGCGTAGCGAACGCGCGCCGCATGATGGCGGCGGGCCGCCTGCATCTGGGCGCGACCGCAGTCGGCGAAGGGGATGCCGATTTGGGCTCGCACGTGGCGGTTATCGGCGGCGGCGACAACGCCTTCGACGTCTCGCGCATGCTGGCCGAGAGGGGCATCCGCGTGACGATGATCATGCGCTCGAAGTTTCCGAAGGCGCAGCCGCTGCTCGTTCAACGGCTGCGCGGATACCAAGCATCGGGATTGGTGACGGTGTTGGCGGAGCGCACGGTCGCCGCGCTCGAGGAGATGGACTCGAGAGTCGGCATCCGGCTGCATGGCGGCGGCGAGATCGAGGCCGATCGTGTGGCGTTGCTGTTCGGTTATCGCCCCAACACGGACCAGCCCTGGCTCCGCGCGCTTGCGCCGGCAACCGATGCGCTCGGCTATCTCGTCATCGACGGCAACATGGAAACGTCCCGCCGCGGCCTGTTCGCGGCAGGCGACGTCGCCAACCCGGAGGATCCGTGCATCGCGACCGCCATCGCGAGCGGCGCGGTTGCCGCGCGGCAGATCGCGAAACGGCTGGCGCGGGCGAACACACGGTCGTCGTGAAGATCTTTCAGCGCTTCGCTTTCAGCACCCGGCCAGCCACCGCGTCGAGCTTCTTCAGAAGCTTCTTGTCGCGCGCTTCGGGCGCGGTGATCAGCGCAGTATCGAGGGCGCGGTCCGAGCCGATCGGACAGGGCTCGTGCTCGCGCGGGAAATCGCGGGCGAGCCGCGCCACCAGCGCCTTCGCCGTGTCGGCGTTGGCGCCGAGCACGGCGATGATGTCCTGTACGGTCACCGCGTCATGGTCGGGATGCCAGCAGTCGAAGTCGGTGACCATGGCGACGGTCGCGTAACAAAGCTCGGCCTCGCGCGCGAGCTTGGCTTCCGGCAGATTGGTCATGCCAACTACGGAATAGCCGAGCCCTTTGTAAGTCATGCTCTCGGCGTAGGTCGAGAACTGCGGCCCTTCCATGCACACGTAGGTGCCCCCGCGCACCATCTTGATCCCTTCCAGCGCCGCGGCGGCTGCGATGCGGTCCTGCAGCAGCGGCGACACCGGATGCGCCATCGACACGTGGGCGACGCAGCCCTTTCCGAAGAACGAGGTCTGCCGGTTGAAGGTGCGGTCCACGAATTGATCCACCAGCACGAAGGTGCCGGGCGGCAGTTCCTGCTTGTACGAGCCGCAGGCGGAGAGCGAGACGAGGTCGGTCACGCCGGCGCGCTTGAGCACGTCGATGTTGGCGCGATAGTTGATGTCGGTCGGCGAGAGCCGGTGCCCCTTGTCGTGGCGCGATAGGAACACCACCGGCGTGCCAGCGATCTCGCCGACGCGCAACCGACCCGACGGCTCTCCCCAGGGACTGCGGATCGTTTTCTGCCGCACCTTCTCGAGCCCCGGCAGATCATAGATGCCGGAGCCGCCGATGACGCCGAGCACGGCCTTGGTCATGAGGCTTGGTTCACGCGCGCGGATATTCGCTTGGCGGGCGCGGCTTGAGCTTCTCCGGGTGCAGCTCGACCGCGTGCCACACCTTCTTCTTGGTGAAATAGAGAAGCGCGGAGAGCACGATCAGGAATATGAACACCTGCATGCCGGCACGCTTCCTGGCCTCGAGGTGCGGCTCGGCGGTCCACATCAGGAACGCCGAGATGTCCTTGGCGTATTGCTCGACGGTCATGGGCGCACCGTCGGTATATTCGACGCGGTTGTCGGTGAGCGGCGGCGGCATGGCGATGGCGTGGCCAGGGAAATATTCATTGTAGAAGCTGGCCGGCGGAATGCTGATCCCCGCCGGCGGCCGGTCCTTATAGCCCTGCATCAGCGCGGTGATGTAGTCGACGCCCTGCTCCTGGTATTGCGTGAAGATGTCGCCCACCCAGCGCGGAAAGCCGCGCTCGTAGCCGCGCGCCTTGGCGATGACGGACATGTCCGGCGGCACGGCGTTGTAACGCGCGCGCGCGGCCTGCTCGTTGGGGAACGGCGGGGGGAACGTATCGGCGAGGCGGCCGGGACGATCCTTGACCTCGCCTTGCTCGTCGGGCTCGCCTTTGACTTGGTATTCGGCGGCGATGGCGGTCGCTTGCGCGGTCGTGAAACCCGGCCCGCCCGGATCTGCGAGCGTACGGAACGCGACCAGTTTCAGGCCGTGACAGACCTGGCACACTTCGCGATAGACCTTGAAGCCGCGCTGTAGCTGCCCGCGGTCGAACTTGCCGAACGGCCCGGCGAACGACCACTTATTCGCGGGCGGGGGCGGCGCTTCGTGCTCTTGCGCCCGCGCTGACGGGCACAGCGCGGCGAGCAAGACGGCGAGAGTAAGGACGACGCGCGCGCCAGCCATGGCTCAAACCTTCGCGCCCGCCGGCGGGGGCGCCGGTGCCCCGATCGGCTCGCCCTCGCGCAACACCGATTCCGAAATCGATTTGGGCAGCGGCTTGGTTTTCTCGATCTTGCCGAGCACCGGCAGGATCACCAGGAAAAACGCGAAGTAGTAGACGGTGAAGATGCGCGCGAACAGCACGTAATTGCCTTCCGGAGGCTTGGAGCCGAGCCAGCCCAGCCCGACGCAGACGATGACGAAAGCCCAGAAGAACTGGCGGTAGGCCGGACGATAGCGCGCCGAACGCACTCGCGACGTGTCGAGCCACGGCATGAATGCGAGGATGAGGATCGAGGCGCCGAGCGCCATCACGCCGAGGAGCTTGTTCGGGATCGCGCGCAGGATCGCGTAGAACGGCAGGTAATACCATTCCGGCACGATGTGCATCGGCGTCACCGCCGGATTGGCGGGAATGTAGTTGTCGGGATGACCGAGAAAATTCGGAATGTAGAACACGAACCAGGCGAACATGATGCAGAATACGGCGAGCAGGAAGCTGTCCTTAATCGTCGCGTAGGGGGTGAACGCGACGGTGTCTTGCTCATTCTTCGGCTCGACACCCGCCGGATTGTTCTGCCCCGCCACGTGCAGCGCCCAAATGTGCAGCACGACCACGCCGGTGATGACGAAGGGCAGCAGGTAGTGCAGCGAATAGAAACGGTTGAGCGTGGGGTTGCCGACCGCGAAGCCGCCCCACAGCCAGGTGACGATGGAATCGCCCACCAGCGGGATGGCCGAGAACAGGTTGGTGATAACGGTCGCCGCCCAGAAGCTCATCTGCCCCCACGGCAGCACGTAGCCCATGAATCCAGTCATGATCATGAGCAGCAACAGGATGACGCCGAGGATCCACAGCACCTCGCGCGGCTCCTTGTAGGAGCCGTAATACATGCCGCGGAAGAGGTGGATATAGGCGGCCAGGAAGAACATCGACGCGCCGTTCGAGTGCAGGTATCGCAGCAGCCAGCCGTAATTCACGTCGCGCATGATCTGCTCGACGGAATCGAAGGCATAGTCCACGTGCGGCGTGTAGTGCATCGCGAGGATGACGCCGGTGACGATCTGCGCGCCGAGCATGAAGGCGAGAATGCCGCCGAACGTCCACCAGTAGTTCAGGTTGCGCGGCGTAGGGTAGGCGACGAACGACGAATAGATGAGCCCGCCGATCGGCAGCCGCCGCTCCATCCATCGCATGAACGCGCTTTGCGGCTGGTAGCTCGGATGTCCGCTCATGATCGAGGCCGTCAACCGATCTTGATCTTGGTGTCGGAGAGAAATTCGTAGGGCGGCAGCGCCAGGTTCAACGGCGCGGGTCCCTGCCGGATGCGTCCGGAGGTGTCATAGACCGATCCGTGGCAGGGGCAGAAATAGCCGTCGTACGGTCCTTGATGGGCGATCGGGATGCAGCCGAGGTGGGTGCAGATGCCGATGAGCACCTGCCATTGGTCGTGGCCGGGCTTGACGCGCGCCGAATCCGGTTGCGGGTCCGGCAGCTTCGCCACGTCGACGTTCTGCGCCTCTTCGATCTGCTTCTTCGTGCGGTGATTGACATAAATCGGCTTGCCGCGCCAGAACACCTTGATCACCTGGCCGTCGGCGATCGGCGAAAGATCGACTTCGATCGGCGCGCCCGCCGCAATCGTCGACGCGTCGGGATTCATCTGCGTGATCAGCGGCACGAGCACCGCGGCGGCGCCGATGCCGGCAACGGAGGCAGTCGCGATGTAAAGAAAATCGCGACGCGTCGGCTCGGCCGAAGACATCGTCGTCACGTGCGTCGTTCCTTTCTGTCCGTCAGTCCACCCGCAGCCTGCTCGCGCCGGCTGCGTGAGTTCTCTCCGCGTGCGGCCGTCGCCACCCAGCACCGACACGGAGACGCCGCCTGGCGGCGGCGGGCGAACCGGCCGCTCGCCTCTCTGCAAGCGAGGGGCCAAGCGGCTTCATCCAGCGGCGTTTATTGGCACCCTTGCCAGGGGAGCGCAAGTGGGCAATGCGGGCCTCTGACGCAACGACCAAAGGTCGCACAAGTCATTTGTCCGTCATAAGATTAGCGTTGTCGCATGTCCGCAATCCTGCCCCTGCGCATCGCGCTTTATGAGCCCGATATTCCCCAGAACACGGGCACGATCCTTCGTCTTGCCGCTTGTCTCGGCCTCGAGGCGCATATCATCGAACCCGCCGGCTTTCCCACCAGCGACCGGGCTTTCCGCCGTGCCGGCATGGATTACCTCGATCAGGTCAGCATCGTCCGTCATGCCGGTTGGGCGGCGTTTGAGGGCTGGCGCGTCGGCGCCGCGGCGCGGCTCCTTCTCTTCACCACGCGTGCCTCCCACTCCTATTTTGCGCATGCATTCGAGCGGGGCGACGTCTTGCTGTTCGGACGGGAAACGTCGGGAGTGCCCGAGAAGGTGCACACGGCGGCCGACGCCCGGCTGCGCATTCCGATGCGAGAAGGGTTGCGCTCGCTCAATGTTGCGGTGGCCGCTGCCATGGCCGTCGGTGAAGCCATCCGCCAAACGGGCGCACACGCGGTCGGCGAGAGCTAAGCTGGATCGCAACGACGCGGGGCGCGCGACAGATCCTCGAAGACAATTCGGAAGAGGAAATACAGTCACAAAAGACGAAGCGGGTGAGGGACATTCTCACGCCCCAAGGCGCTACCCCTCACCCGCATCGCTCGCGGCGCTCTGTCGCTAACTCACCGCTTGCCAAAGTCCCCACGCAAGCGGGAGCGGACATCACACCCCCAACGTCCCCACGCCGACAGGGTTTCCCGAAACAATGGCAAAATAAAGCTTCGGCTGGAATTTTCCCCGGCCCAAACAATGGCAAAATAAAGCTCGCGCTTAAGTCTTCCAGCAAACGTTGCGCGCACCGTGCGCGACGGCGTTGGCGATAGTGACGGCCCGGCGAGCATGCCCTAAAGGAAAGACGGAGGTCCGATGAGCGAGAGCGCGCTCGACGGTCGCAAGGCACGCGCGCGAACCTGGTTCGAAGCGTTGCGGGACGACATCTGCGCCGCGCTCGAGACGGTGGAAACAGACTTGCCGAGGCACGCGGCACTCGCCAACCGCGCGGCCGGTCGATTCGTTCGCACGCCCTGGACGCGCGCCGATCACAGCGGCGCAGCCGGCGGCGGCGGCGTGATGGCCAGCATGAGCGGCCGCGTGTTCGAGAAAGTCGGCGTGCACGTATCGACCGTGTTCGGCGAGTTTGCGCCCGAATTCCGTCAGGACATTCCCGGGGCCGAAACCGACCCGCGGTTTTGGGCCTCCGGCATTTCGCTCATTGTCCATCCGCAAAACCCGCACGTGCCAGCGGTCCACATGAACACGCGCTTCGTCGTGACCACCAAGACCTGGTTCGGCGGCGGCGCGGATTTGACACCCGTGCTCGACGTGCGCCGCCGGCAGGACGACCCGGATACGATTCGGTTCCATGCGGCGATGAAAGCAGCGTGCGATGCGCACGCCCCCGTTGCGCCCTATGCGAAGTTCAAGCAATGGTGCGATGAATACTTCTACTTGCGGCATCGCCAAGAGATGCGCGGAGTCGGCGGCATCTTTTTCGACTATCTCGACAGCGCCGACTGGGAGGCGAATTTCGCCTTCACTCGCGAGGTGGGCCGCGCCTTTATCGCAATCTATCCCGAGCTGGTGCGCAAGAATTTCGCCACGCCCTGGAACGACGCCGAGCGCGAGGAGCAGCTCGTGCGCCGCGGCCGCTACGTGGAGTTCAACCTGCTCTACGACCGCGGCACCGTGTTCGGACTGCGCACTGGCGGCAATGTCGAGGCGATCCTCTCCTCGTTGCCGCCGCTGGTGAAGTGGCCTTAAGCCGCGCCTCAACGCGCGAACGCGTTGAGGATCATCGCCGCCCCGCCGGCGATCACGACCGCGTCGAGGATTGCGGTGTGGACATGCAGCGGTAAGCGCTCGGTCAGCCGCTTGGCCAAAAAGGCGCCGGGAAATGCCACGCCACCGATGAGCAGTGCGATCGCGACGACCGTCGCGTTCACCACGCCGGCGAGTCCGAAGGTCGTCACCTTTGCGAGTCCGATGCCGATCGAGATCACGGCATCGGTCGCGACCACGGCGGCCCCTTCGAGCCCTGCCGCCATCAAGAGCGAGAGCAGGAGGATGCCGGCACCCACGGTCCCGCCCGCGAGCGGCCCCCAGCCGAACGAGGCCGCCGCCAAGGCCCGGTTCGACAGCGCCAGTCCGCGCCGGCGCATCAGCCGCCGCAGCGGCACGGTTGCAATCAGCATCGCGCCGATCACCAGCGCGGCGCCTTTGCCGGTGAGCATGGTATAGCCCCAGGCGCCGAGCACGCAGGTCGGCACCGCGGCGAGGAGCACGATCACAGCGCGCCGTCCATCGACGCGACTCCAAAACGCCGCGGCCCGACCGGTATTGGTCAAAAGCGCCGAGAGCGAAATGATGGGCACCACCGGCTCGGCACCGACGATGGGCACCAGCACCAGCGGCAGCAGCACGCCAGTGCCGTACCCGGCGACCCCGCCGATGACGGAAGCGATCAGCGCTATTCCCGCAATCAGGGCGAGCTGAGGCAGCGAGATTTCGGCAAGCGCCGCGGACAGCGATTGGAGCATCGCGCCGTGCCTCGGCGCGTCAATCCGCGCTTGGGAGCCGGCGCATGGTGAATTCGATGCGATCGCCGGGGAGTTCACGCCAGGATTCGATCTCGGTCATGTAGGCGGCCTTGGGAAAGCGGCGAAACATTTCACGCGCCTTTTCGCGCGCTTTCTCGCGCGGTAGCGCGAAGGTCTCGCGCCGGAATGCGTCGCGCGGGCGCGCTTTGAGCGCTTTGGCCGAGCGGCGGGCAATCTCGGCGGGGCGGCGGATCATGTTCATCCCAGGCAAATGTAATGCGGAATGCTCCGCGGAGCGAGTCACAGCGAAGTGCGGCCTCAGCCCGTCTGCGCTGCCGCCGCCGCGTCCGCGAGCGCCGCCAAGGCCGGCGCATCGGCGGGAAAACCCGCCGCGAGCCATGCCTCCTCCGCCGCCGCGAGCGCGGCGCCCAGCGCAGGGCCCCTGGGCACACCGCGCGCGATGAAATCGGCGGCCTTGAGCGGAAATACCGGCGCACTCCAGCGCGACGTTAAACCCGCGAGCTGCTGCCAAGCCTGATCTCGCTCGCCTTGCGGCGCGCGCGTCCACGCCAGCAGCACGCGGTCGGTAAAACGCGCGCCTCCCAGCCGATAGAGCAGGACCCGCGCTTCGCGCTCGCTCCAACTCGCTGAAATATGCCACCAGCACTGGCCCACGGATACGAGCCGCTCATACTCGGCATTTGTGAGCCGCAAGCGCTCGCGCAGGCGTTCCGCATCCTCGACGACGGAGATGCCGAGCGCGCCGAGGCGGCGCACGGCGTCTGGAGCGAGCGCAAGCGCGGCCTCGAGCTTGATCATATTGGCGTAGCTTGCAAGCAGCGGCACCCCGCCAAGCACCTGCTCGAGCAAACCCGTCTCCGTCATCAGCGCGAGCGTCGGCACGGCGTGCCTGGCGAGGAGGAGCTTGAACCCCTCGATGCGCACGCGCTCGCGCGACAATTGATCGAGCCCGGCGCGCGACGCGACGCACGCGGCAAGCCCCTGCGCGTCCGCGGCGCCCTCGCCATAGGCGGCGTGGAAGCGGAAAAAGCGCAGGATGCGCAGATAGTCCTCGGCGATGCGCGTTGCCGGCTCGCCGATGAAGCGCACGCGCCGCGCCTCGATGTCGTCGAGCCCGCCCACGTAGTCGTGGACCGTCCCATCGCGGGATAGCGATAGCGCGTTCATAGTGAAGTCGCGCCGTTCGGCATCGCGCCGCCAGTCGCGACCGAACGCCACCTTGGCGTGGCGGCCGAACGTCTCGACGTCTTCGCGCAAGGTCGTGACTTCGAATGGCCGCCCCGCGGCGACGACGGTGACCGTGCCGTGCTCGACGCCGGTGGGCACCGCCTTGAACCCCACCGCCTCGACCCGACGGATCACCTCGTCCGGCTGCGCGGTGGTGGCGATATCAACGTCGCCCTGCGGCTCGCCAAGAATGGCGTTGCGCACCGCGCCACCGACGACGCGCGCCTCCTCACCGCCAGCGTCGAGCGCGGCGAGGACATCGCGCAGCGGCGCCTCTCGCAGCCAGGCGGCGTCGAGGCGTCGCGTCACTTCGTTTTGCCCGGCACCAATTGGCCGTCCTCCATGTGGGCCGGAACGTAAGTCGAGCCTGGCGGCGAGCCGCCCCACTGCGCCAACACGACGAAACTGCCGATCATGAGCACGAACGCCGCGATGAAGAGCCAAGCCACGCGCGGCAGGCTCCAGGAGTCCGGATGCAGCACGCCCGCACGCGTGGCCCACAAGAAGACGGCGTAGACGAGGAACGGCGCCAGAAACAACGCTATCTCGGTAAGGACGGGGCGGATCATGGCTCTGCTGTTTCGGACGAGGGCCTCAACCACGCTCGGTTCCGCGCTTTGCGCAACGCGCTGAGTCGATTTCCTCGCAAGCCGACTCAGCTTTCATAAATCCGCTCGTACAAATTGCGCAAAATCCCCGCGGTGACGCCCCAGATGTAACGTTGCCCGAAGGGAATGGCATAGTACCTGCGCGTGACCCCCTTCCAGTCGCGGCTGTGCAGCGCATGATTCTGAACATCCATCAAAAAGGCGAGCGGCACCTCGAAGGCCTCGGCGACCTCCGCCGCGCTGAGCATGAGCTTGTAGTCGGGACGCACGCGCGCGACCGTTGGCAGGATGCGATAGCCGGAGAACGTGAGATAGAGGTCGAGATAGCCGATCGGCTCGATCAGCGCGCGGGCAAGCCCGATCTCCTCTGCCGCCTCGCGCAGCGCGGCATCGGCCGGCGTGCGGTCACCCGGCTCGATTTTGCCGCCGGGAAACGCGATCTGCCCGGGATGGCTAGGGAGCTCGGTGCGGAGCGTGAGCAACACGGCGGGCTCGCTGCGGTCGACGACGGGAACGAGCACCGCGGCGGGGCGCGTCGCCGTCACGCCCGCGCGCTCCCACGCTACGGGGTCGAGGTCGAGGTCGCCGCGCTTGGCCTGCGCCGACGGATCGTTGAGCGCAGTCGGCACCTCGAGGGTGAGCCGCGTGCGGGCGCGATGAAAGAAGTCCTCGCTCATCGTTCCGCTCGGCAGCGCCACGTCCGTCATCGCAACTCCCGCAAGCTCGCGGCCGGCGCCATGGCGAAGAATTCTCCCGCCGAGGCCACGCCGAACATGCGCTGCCCCTCGACGTCGCGCTCCTCGCCGAGCTCGACGAGATCGTAGAACAACGCGCGCGTCACCTTGGCCCAAAGATCGCGGCGGACGTGGAGATAAGGCTTCAGTCCTCCGGTCTCCGGTTCGGGCTCGAAACGCAGCGCGTGCTCGCGCCCGCACGCCACCCACTCGTCGACATTGGTGCGGAAATGCAGCAGCTGGCCGCGCTCGGCCTGCTCCGCCCTGAGCTCGACGGCGAGAAACGGCGCGTCCTCGACGACGATTCCGCATTTCTCGACCGGGGTGACCAGGAAGTATTTGTCCCCTTCGCGTTTGAGGACCGAGGCGAACAGCTTCACCAGCGCCGGCCGTCCGATCGGGGTCTTGAGATAGAACCAAGTGCCATCGGAGGCGATGCGCATATCGAGGTCGCCGCAAAACGGCGGATTCCAGAGATGCACCGGCGGCGGTCCCCTGCGCGCGGCCTCGCGCGCCCCGCCCGCGATGGCGTCAAGCCCGCGCCGCTCCTGCTCCACCTTCTGCGCCATGGCTCCGCTTTGTGCCGAGGACGACCGCAGATCAAGTGTAGCATTTCGGCGCGGCTGGCGAGGAAGGCGTGTATTCCGCGCGCTCGGCGCGGCGGCACGGCTTCAAATCTCGATGTGGTAGCCGACTTCCAACACCCTTTCATGGGGAATCTTGAAGAAGTCAGGAGCGCGGCTGGCAATCCGGACGAGGAACGCGTAGATCGCGAACGGCACCGCCGCCATCGCCGACTTGCTTGCGGCGCGGTCCACGATCTCGTGGGCGATGTAGTAGTGCACCTCGTCGAGATCGACCTTGAAGCCGAGCAACTCGCAGTTCTTGAGCGTCAGCGGAATGTCCGGCGTCTGCATGAAGCCGAGCCGCCCCTCGATGCGGTAGATGCCGTGGCCGAGGTCCTTGATCGAATGGCGCTCGGCGAGCGGGACCCGCGGCCGCCCGTCGGGGACGAAGGTCATGAGGATCAACTTTTCGTACAACACGTGGTTCTGCTTGACGTGGTGCAGGAGCACCGGCGAGATGCCGTGCGTGACCTTGGTCAGCCATACGGCGACGCCGGGCGGCCGCACCGCCACCATCTTGTCGATGTTCGCGACGAAGCGTGCGAGCGGCATCGACATGGCTTGCAGGCGATGGCGCACGAGCGAGGCGCCATGGCGCCAAGAGAGCATCAATGCAACCATGGCGGTGCCGACGGTGATGGGAAACCAGCCGCCCTCGACGATCTTCATCGAGTTGGAGGCGAGAAAGGTCGCATCCACCGCGCCGAAAACCGCAATCATTAAGACTGCGACCGCGGGCGGCCATCTCCAGCGCCCGATCGCCACACGATAAAGCAGAATGGTCGTGATCAACATGGTGCCGGACACGGCGATTCCGTAAGCACCGGCCAGGTGTGCGGAGGTCTTGAACAGAACAACAACCAGCAAGGTGCCGATCATCAACAGCCAATTGGCGGTCGGCACGTAAATCTGACCCGCTTCCTCAGATGATGTGGACACGATGCGCATGCGCGGGCATAGCCCGAGCTGCATCGCTTGCCGGGTCAGCGAGAAGACGCCGGAGATGAGCGCCTGGGACGCGATGATGGTCGCCATCGCCGCCAACAAGACCAGCGGGATCAGCGCCCATTCCGGCGCGAGCTTGTAAAACGGACTGTCGATCGCCTTGGGATCGGTAAGGACGAGCGCGCCCTGGCCGAAATAATTGAGCAGCAGCGCCGGCAGCACCAGCGCGAACCAGGCGCGGCGGATGGCGGACGGGCCGACATGGCCCATGTCGGCGTAAAGCGCTTCCGCGCCGGTGAGCGCAAGGAACACGCCGCCCATCACCGCAAAGGCGATGAGCGGATTTGCCAAGACGAACCGCGCCGCCTCGCCCGGATTGATCGCTTTGAGAATGGCGGGCGCGGCAACGATGTTCACGGCGCCGAGCAACCCGATGACGAGAAACCACACCACCATGACCGGACCGAACAGGCGGCCGATGGTGGCGGTCCCGCGCCGCTGCACCATGAAGAGCCCGATCAGGATCGCGAGCGTCAGCGGCACGATGAAATCGGCAAAAGCAGGCGCGACCAGCTTCAGGCCTTCGATGGCGGAGAGCACTGAAATAGCCGGCGTGATGACGCCGTCGCCGTAAAGCAGCGCCGCCCCTACGATGCCCAGCAGGACAAACACCGGAATCCGCGGACCGTTCGCGATGCGCTCGCCGTCCACCAGCGACAGCAACGCCAGGATCCCACCTTCGCCGTCGTTGTCGGCGCACAAGACCAGCACGACGTATTTGAGCGACACCATTGCCAGGAGCGCCCAGAGGATCAGCGAAATGATCCCCAGCACGTCGGCCGCGGTCGGCGCCGCCTGGCCGGTGGCGGCGAAGGTGACAGCGAGCGTATAGAGCGGGCTTGTGCCGATATCCCCGAAGACGACGCCGACCGCGGTGAGCGCGAGGAAGAAGGGGCTGCCCTTGTGCTGTTCGCTGCCGCGGGAAGGAGCGACGGCCGACTTCTGCGACGTGGCGCGCTTGGCATTCACGGATCCTATCCTTTTGCCCACAGTCGAAGATTCTCCACAGCTAGCGCCCGCTTGCAGCCTCACGATGAGTTGAGTGCAACCCGCGCCCGTCGTCTGCCATTGTTTGCCTGGAACTTGTGCAGTGACCGGCTGTTTTCCCCTGCGGTTGTGGTTGCATCGAGCTGATCCCTTGCCCCCGCCAAGGCCGACGGCGAAAAGCTCAAGGAGTTCAAATATTCGCGACCGATCGGAGCGGCCGGGGTTCTGGGGCGATCGTGGCAGACTTGCGCCGAGGCGGGATCGCGCCTAGTGAAAAATACCGTAATCTCCCCCAATTGTAAGGATTCGGGCGAAAAGCGCTGCACCGGCGGGTATGCAGGTGGCCCGAATGTTGCACGTTTTTTGGTCAAATCGGATGGGCTCGGCGAAGGCGCTCGCAACCTTAGCCGACGCAGGTCATGGATAGATGACAAGGAGTTGAGGTCATGGCGGTAGCCGGCGACGGGCTGGAAAAGTTCGAAGATATGATCGTGCGCCAAGCGGAAGCGACGGGCGCGCAGGTCGCCGCCGCCAAGGCCGCGATCGGCAACGTGATCTTCGGGCAGGAGGCGGTGGTCGAGGAGGCGCTCATCACCGTGCTTTGCGGCGGGCACGCGCTGCTGATCGGCCTTCCCGGCCTCGCCAAGACCAAGTTGGTCGAGACCATGGGCATCGTGCTCGGGCTCGACGCCCGCCGCATCCAGTTCACCCCCGATCTCATGCCGTCCGACATCCTGGGCAGCGAGGTGCTGGACGAGAGCCCCGGCGGGAAGCGCAGCTTCCGGTTCATCCCGGGGCCGATCTTCGGCCAGCTCTTGATGGCCGACGAGATCAACCGCGCGAGCCCGCGCACCCAATCCGCGTTGCTGCAAGCGATGCAGGAGCACCACGTGACGGTCGCCGGCAATCGTCACGACGTTCCACGCCCCTTCCATGTGCTCGCGACGCAGAACCCGATCGAGCAGGAGGGCACCTATCCGCTGCCGGAGGCGCAGCTCGATCGCTTCCTGATGCAAATCGACGTCGATTATCCCGATCATGACGCCGAACGCAAAATCGTGTTCGACACGACCGGCACGGAAGAGAGCAAGCCCAAGCCGACCATAACCGCCGACGAATTGTTGGCGGCGCAGCGTCTGGTGCGCCGCCTGCCGGTCGGCGAATCGGTGGTGGAGGCGATCCTCAATCTCGTGCGCTCGGCCCGGCCCGGCCCGGAGACCGGCGAGATCGGAAAGTTGATCGCTTGGGGTCCGAGCCCGCGCGCGAGCCAGGCGCTGATGCTGGTGGCGCGCGCCCGCGCGCTCATCGACGGGCGGCTTTCGCCGTCGATCGACGACGTTCTCGCCATGGCCGAGCCGATCCTCAAACATCGCATGGCGCTCACCTTCGCCGCGCGCGCCGACGGCGAGAGCATGCAAGGCGTCATCGGCCGGCTCAAGGCGCGCATCGGATAAGTCGCATGGCGACGGCAAGACAGCGCGCGGACAAGCACGAGATCAAGGCAACGCAGCGTGCGAGCGGCGAGGCTCGCTCGCTCGCGCAAGCCATGCCGCGCCTGATCCTCGAGGCGCGCCGGATCGCCGCAACCGTCATCCATGGGCTGCACGGCCGCAGGCGCGCCGGTCCGGGAGAAAATTTCTGGCAGTATCGCCGCTTCCTCTCCGGCGAGCCGGCGCGCCGGGTCGACTGGCGGCGCTCCGCCCGCGACGAACATCTCTATGTGCGCGAACAGGAATGGGAGGCGGCCCACACCGTGTGGCTGTGGCCCGATCGCTCGCCCTCCATGCTTTTTCGCTCGCAGCTCGCCGAAGATTCCAAGCTCGAACGCTGCCTCGTCGTCGCCTTCGCGCTCGCCGAGATCCTGGTCCAGGCGGGCGAACGCGTCGGCATACCGGGGCTGGTGCGGCCCACCGGCAGCCGCAACGTCCTGGACAAGATGGCGAACGCGATCGTGCACGATGTGACCGAGCGACCGAGCCTGCCGCCGCTGTTTGCGCCCTCCTCGCTCGCCGAAATCGTGGTGGTGTCGGATTTCTGGAGCCCGATGGCGCAGGTGCGCGCCACCTTGGCACAGCTCTCGGCAACCGGCGCGCACGGCCACACCGTGCAGATCGTCGATCCGGCAGAGGAGACGTTCCCATATTCCGGCCGGGTCGAGTTCATCGAGCCGGAAGGCGCCGGCTCCACCACCGCCGGTCGCGCCGAGGCCTGGAAGCACGAATATGAAACCCGCGTGGCGCGCCATCGCGCCGAAATTCGCGCCGAGACGGACAAGCTCGGCTGGAGCTTCACGATCCATCGCACCGACCGGCCGGCGACCGAATTGTTGCTCGCGCTGCATGCACGTTTGGGCGCGCCGCCCCCGGGCGCGATGATCGGCAACCGCTTGAGCGTGGCCGGCCAAGCCGGGAGGCGCCCATGAGCCCCGTGGCGCCGGCGGTCCTCAACTCTGGAGCTGACCGATGATCGCGGGGCTCCCGCTCGGTTTCGCGCAGCCGCTGGTCCTGCTCGCGCTGCTGAGCCTGCCCGTGCTGTGGTGGCTGCTGCGCCTTATTCCGCCGCAGCCCCGGCGGATCGAATTCCCGCCGACGCGGCTCCTGTTCGACATCGCGCCGCGCGAGGAGACGCCGCAGCGCACGCCGTGGTGGCTCACGCTGCTGCGCTTGATGCTTGCCGCGCTGGTGATCATCGCCGCCGCCGGGCCGTTGTGGAATCCGCCGGCCGCGACCTCGAGCAGCAAGGCGCCGCTCGCGCTCTTGATCGACGACGGCTTTCCCGCCGCGCCCAGCTGGGACGCGCGCATGCGAATGGCGGAGGACCTGATCGCGCGCGCGGAAGCGGATCGTCGCGGCGTCGCGCTGATCCCGCTGTCCGAGCCTTCCCGCGACGTCTCGTTCGAGTTGCCAGCGGCGGCGCGCGTGCGTCTCAAGCAGATCAATCCCAAGCCCTACGCAGTCGAGCGGTCGGACGCGCTGCCGGCGCTCGGCCGTTTCCTCGCCGCCACGCCCGAGGTCGAGCTTGTTTGGCTGACCGATGGCGTCGATCTCGGCGGCGGCAACGATTTCGTTTCGGCTCTCGCCCGGCTCGTCGAGCAACGGTCCATCACCGTGATCGAAGGCGGGCTGACGACTGCGCACGCGCTCGCCGGGGCCGACAACTCCGCGGGCGCGCTCACCGTGAAGGTCTTGCGCGCGGCGAGCAGCGCCGCCGAGACCGGCACCGTGCGCGCGCTCGATCTCAAAGGTCTGCCGCTCGGCGATACATCGTTCACTTTCACGGAAGGCGCGCGAGAGAGCGAGGCCGAACTCACGTTGCCGGTCGAGATCCGCAACGACATCGCGCGCTTGGAGATCGCTGGCGAGCGTTCGGCCGGCGCGGTCACTCTGCTCGACAAGCGCTGGCGCCGGCGCGCCATCGGCGTGGTCACCGGGTCGACCGCGGACACGGCGCAGCCACTGCTCGCCTCGACCTACTATCTCACCCGCGCGCTCGGACCGTTCGCCGACGTGCGCGCCGCCGATCGCGGCTCGCCGGCGCAGGCGGTGAGCCAATTCATCGAGCAGCGGCTGCCGATGCTGGTCCTGGCCGACGTCGGCAATGTCGCCGAGGCGCGCGATCAGCTTACGCGCTGGCTCGAGGACGGCGGCGTGCTGGTGCGCTTTGCCGGCCCGCGCCTCGCCGCAGCCGACGACGATCTGGTGCCGGTCAGGCTCAGACGCGGCGGGCGCATTCTCGGCGGCAGCCTGTCGTGGGAACAGCCGCAGCAGCTCAGCGCCTTCCCGCACGAAAGTCCGTTCTTCGGCATGGCCGTGCCGAGCGACGTCACCGTGAGCCGTCAGGTCTTGGCCGAACCCGATGCGACGCTGAATGAGCGCACCTGGGCGGCGCTCACCGACGGCACGCCGCTGGTCACCGCTCAGCGCCGCGGCAAAGGGCTGATCGTCCTCTTTCACGTCACCGCCGATACGCGCTGGTCAGACCTGCCGCTATCGGGCACATTTGTCGAGATGCTCAAACGAATCGTCTCCTTCGCCGGCTCGGCCTCGGCGAGCGATGGCGCCGCTGCGCAGGCGCGCGATACGCGCGAGGTGTTGCCGCCGACGCGCATTCTCGACGGCTTCGGCGCGTTCGGGCCGCCGCCGACGAGCGCGCGCGCGGTGCCGGCGACGTTCAGCGGACGCGCGACCCCCGATCATCCGCCGGGCTTTTACGGGCCGCCGGAAGGCTTGCTCGCTGTCAATACGCTTGCCCCCAACGACCGGCTCGCGCCGCTCGATACGTCTGCGCTCAACGCGCGCCGCGAGACCTACCGAACGAGCGAACCTGAGGATCTGCGCGGGCCCATATTGCTCGCTGCCCTCGGCCTGCTCGCGCTCGATGCACTCATCATATTCCTGCTCGCCGGCGGGATCGGCCAGCTCCTGCGCCGTCGGCGGCCGGCGGCGACCGCGCTTGCGATCGCCATCTTCGCCGCGGCGCTGGTCGCCTCGCCGCACGCCTTCGCGCAGGGCCAAACATCCGCGGGCGGGAGCGGCGCCGACGAGCAGGCTTTGCGGTCGACGCTCGAGACGCGGCTCGCGTATGTCCTCACCGGCGACGCGGAGGTCGACCGCATCAGCAAGGCCGGGCTGCAGGGACTGACCTTGTTCCTCGCCCAGCGCACCGCGCTCGAGGCGGGCGAGCCGGTCGGGCTCGATCCCGCGCGCGACGAGCTTGCGTTTTATCCCTTGATCTACTGGCCGATCGTGCCGAGCGCGCCAAAACCTTCGCGCGAGGCGCTCGAGCATATCGACGCGTACATGAAGCAAGGCGGCACGGTTCTCTTCGACACGCGCGACGCGCTCGAGGCGCCCTCCGGCGCCGGCGGCGAAACCCGCGGTCCGGGCATGCAGGCGCTGCGCGCCATTCTCTCCTCGCTCGACATTCCTGAGCTCGAGCCGGTGCGGCGCGATCACGTGCTGACAAAGACGTTCTACCTGCTCAAGGACTTTCCCGGCCGCTTCAGCTCCGGCCAGCTGTGGGTGGAAGCGCTGCCGAGCGGCAATGATGAGGAGCCGGCGAGCCGTCCGGCCCGCGCCGGCGACGGTGTATCCTCGATCATC
>Ga0070717_10000486_pt1 | contig 25228 bp, 22 predicted proteins | sample LARL113metaG_FD_71366 | JGI IMG/M metagenome (GOLD analysis project Ga0070717, IMG submission 71366) | Corn, switchgrass and miscanthus rhizosphere microbial communities from Kellogg Biological Station, Michigan, USA - LAR L11-3 metaG | ecosystem: Host-associated > Plants > Roots > Rhizosphere ...
CCGCTGATCACGGGCCGCGAGACCGATCCGGTCAGGCGCGGCGCGGCGTGATGGCCGGGAATGCGGAAGAGCGGCGCGGGAGTGCCGGCGTCGAGCGACGCGCCGCCGCCGATCGCGACGCGCATGATGGTTTCGCCGGCGGCGTAGAACAGCTCCTTCCCGTCCGGGCTCCACATCGGGCTCTCCCCTCCCGCGTTCGAAATCTGCCACTGCTCGGGGCCGAGGGGATAGCGGCGGACGTAGACCTCGTTGCGCATCGATGCGTTCGACTGATACGCGACCCATCGGCCGTCGGGAGAGAACATCGCCGCGCTTTCGTCGAACGGCGTGGCCACGAAGGGTGTCATCACCGGTTTCGGGCCGAGGGTCAGCGTGTAGAGATCGCCCGCCGCCGACGGCGTCTGCACGAAGGTCAGGAGCGTGGTGCCGTCGGGTGAATAATCGTTCGGGATTTGCCACGCGTCGGACATCAACAAAGGAGTGCGCTCGGCGCCGTCGAGCGACTTGGTGCAGACCTGGCCGACGGCGTCCATCTGCATGAAGAAGGCGATCTGCTTCGAATCGCGGCTCCAACACGGAAAACCGTACAGGCCGGGATGAAACGTGAAGCGCGAGAGACGGCCGCTGGTGGCGTCGGCGAGCCAGATGTCGCTGCCGTCCGGCGCGCCGCGCACCACGGCGACGCGCTTTCCGTCGGGTGAGAGCGTGGCGTCGTCGTAGCTGCCGGCCTCGCCGATCTCGCCGTCCTCGCGCCCTTTGGCGTCGACCCACACCAGGCGCGTGGCGCCTTCGGGCGCGGGAAGAAAGGCGAGCGTGCCGTTCTCCGATGCGCTAACGATGCTGAGCTGCTTCGAGTTCATGTAGGCGACGTTGCCGAAGGGGAGCGGGACCGGCTCGCCGCGGACCGCGAGGGCATCGGGATCGAAGCGCTGCGACATCAGCACCGCGCCGCGCGAGAAGACGATGCGGTCGGGCGGGGCGAAGACGGCGTTGGACACGTTGGCGACGATCTGCTTGTGCAGCTTGCCGTCGAGCGAGCCGGCCACGAGGTCGTCGTTGGCACTGTAGAGAAAGCGCTGGCCATCCGGGAGAAACCACGGCCAGCGGTGCCGGACCCGTTTCCCTTCAAACGACGTGACGCGCTCCGGACGGCCGCCGCCGGCGGAGATGCGATACAGCTCGCTCGAGATCGTCGGCGCGAAGACGATCACGCCGTCGCGATTCCACGTGCCGCCGCGGCCCGACGCGGCGTCGCAGAGCGTCACGGGCGTGCCGCCTTTGGCGTCGATGCGGTGCAGTTTTCGGCCGGCGAAGAAGCCGAGCTGGCGGCTGTCCGGCGACCAGAACGGATACGACGCGTCGTCGGTGCCAGCGAGCGCCGTGACTTTCATCGCGGCCACGTTGCGGATGTACAGCGACGGCTTTCCTCGAACGTCGTCCGCCACGAACGCGATCATCGTCCCGTCGGGCGAGATGGCCACTCCTTTGGTGTCGAACGGGAACAGGGCCAGGTTCGGCGGCATGTCGATCGCGAACTGCGCGAGCTCGCCCGCGGGCGGCGTGCGCTTCATCGCGGTGATGGCGATGACGGCGGCGGCGACGACGGCAGCGGTGGTGGCGATCCACGCGCCGCGCTCGCGCCAGGCGCGGCGGCGTGCGACGGGAGCCGGCACGCCCGCCGCGGAGCTGCTCTCGGCGATGAAGCGCAGCTCGAGCATGACGTCGTGCGCGGTCTGCCAGCGGTCGTCCGGATCCTTGGCCAGGCAGGCTTGCACGACGCGGTCGAGCGCCGGCGGCGTCATCGGACGGAGCTGCGCGATCGGCGGCGGCTGGGTGCCGAGGATGGAGGCGATCAGGCTGGCGCGACTCTTCCCTTCGAAGGCGCGGCGGCCGGTGGCCATTTCATAGAGCACGGCGCCGAGAGCGAAGATGTCGGTGCGCGCGTCGGCGTTCGCGCCTTCGAACTGCTCCGGCGCCATGTATTGAAAGGTCCCGACGATCGTTCCTTCCGAGGTGAGGGCCTTGGCGACCGTCGCGTCGGCCTGCCCGCCGCCGAGCGGGCTCTCTTTGGCCAGCCCGAAGTCGAGCAGCTTCGCTCCCGACTTGGTCAGCATGATGTTGGCGGGCTTGAGGTCGCGGTGGACGATGCCGCGGCGGTGTGCCTTGTCGAGCGCGTCGGCGATCTCGATGCCGGTGCGCAAGAGCTGCTCGATCGGTACGGGGCCGCGGGCGATGCGCTCGGCGAGGGTCTCGCCTTCGAGCAGCTCCATGACCAGGTAGTCGTCGCCGACGTCGTAGAGCGCGCAGATGTTCGGGTGGTTCAGCGAGGAGATGGTCTTGGCCTCGCGCTCGAAGCGCGCGCGCAGCTCGGCGCGATGCGCGAGCTCCGCCGGAAGGACCTTGATGGCGACGCTCCGATCGAGGCGCGTGTCGCGCGCTCGATAGACCTCTCCCATCCCGCCCGCACCGAGCGGCGCAACAACCTCGTACGGACCGAGGCGCGTTCCTGGGGCGATTGGCACCGAGGGGACACGATACACCACGCGTTCGGCGCGGCGGGGGCAAGTGAGCGATGGAAGGGATTGGTGGAGCTGATCGGGCTCGAACCGACGACCTCCTGAGTGCGATCCCCCCGTTGAACGCCTCGACATGACCGGATATCTCCTTCCGTCAGTTAGTTGCGCCCATCGGGGCTTATCGGGACCTAGGTTGGAAAGAACGTGTGCGCAGCAAAGTAGCCGCCCGGTAGCCGCGTGCGGCATCCATATTCTACTGCGCTCCGGGCGCGTCTTCCACACCGTGGAGGCGTTACGTCAGCTTCATCTTCTCCATCACGTACTTCTCCATGATGAGCTTCCCGATCCGCACACCTTCAGCGCTGACGAACTCATTTCGTTGATGGGCAATGTCCTTTGCGCGGCGAATGGAGACGAGCGTCGTGTGGAAAGGATCGGGGATAACACCATCGGTCGTGACTCGGGCGTCGAGGATTTCCCGCCAGCCGATCGCACCCGAGGCAACGTACGGCAGTAGCTCTTCAAGCTCATCGATCAGCATGACGGTGAGCGGCGCAACGCGCACCGGACGATCCGGGTACTCCGCCTGAAACCGCTCATCCATGTAGCGATTCGCAGCGAAGCACTGCAACACCGGTTCATCAACGACGAGGATCGGGTAAACGCGACAGTCGGGGCGAAGGGTATGCACTTCTCCGGCAACGATGGCTCGCACAGCCTTTGTGAGCTGCCGAACACCCTTCGGTGCGACGAACTTCTTCTCGATTTCAGGGCGAAGCACATCGGGGTCGCGCATGAGCTTCGGATCCTTCGCGAGGAGCCCGGACTTGATCTCGATCGGGATGACGAAGTCGACGTAGTCGAGCAGCGCATCGATCTCGCCATCAGTGATCGCAACGTGCAGGTGGAGTAGCTGCGCCGTCGCTGGATAGAAAAATTCCAGTTCCCGCAGCGCGAACCGCTCGAAGCATTCGCCCCAGAAGATCGAGAAGAGATCACGCCCCTTTTTGTCGAGCTGATCAAAGATCGTCCAGTAGAGCGTGGTGGACGCCAACTCGATCAGAAACCGCGGATCGAGGATGCTGTAGCGGCCATCGAAATGGCGGAACATCGGGCGTTGCTTGATGACGATCGCGTCCATCGCCGTACCGCCATTCGTTATGAGCCTGACGAAGGAGTCCGCGTCCGTAATCCCGAGGCTCAGCTCAGCGCGAAACGTCGCGACGTCGCCGCTTCGCCGATCGAGAAACGCGCCGATGCCGTCGTGCGGCAGCGTCGTGACGTTGTAGAACTGCTCCATGTCGATGATGCAGGTCTTCTGCTTCCGCACTGCATCCCGAACATTCGTGTACATGCCAAAGACCAGTGCGAGGTGCTCCTCCATCCGAAGTCCATCGATGCGGAGATCGCTGCGGGCCGGCGCCGAATGACGTAGCCAGAAGCTTTGTCATGTTCTCGTGCGCAACCAGATCCTCTGTCACGATGAGAAACGTCCGGACGAAGAGTTTGAAGATGTCGCGAGGATTATTCAGCTCCCAGATCGGCGCAAACTCCGCGAGAACGACGATGAGATCGGGATCACCCTCCCACATCTCTTCGGGCGACTGCACGTAGTCATTCGCGTGAAGGGCAATCGCACCGACGCGCGTGAGTGCATCCGCCGCCTCTTCCACGTGACGATCGATCCCGAGGAGCAGCTTCAACGCCAGAAGGTTCGCGGGCCGGTTGAACAGGACGATGTCGGCTTCCGACTTCGACCGGTGCGTTGCGAGTGTGTCGCGTAGACCCGCGTCGGCGAACTCGGCCTCGAGCTCGGTGTGGAGATCGGCGTTCATCGGGCCAAGGACGATCAACGCGTTGTTGATCACCGCGAACAGTCGCACGGGATCCTGACCACCCGTTGACTGGAGAAGGTCCCAGAACTGCGCAGGGGCGCGGGGGACACCCTCCGCGTTCGAGAACATCAGCCGCACCGCGATTTTCGTCTCCATTCCCCGAAGTGTACGCAGATCCTTCGCAGCCGGCTTTCTTCAATCGTCGCCGCATTTCACCGCATTTCGTCCCTCCAGCCGACATGCTCGGTAGTGTGAATTCCATGCAGAGACAAGGCCCGTCAGCACTGCGATTCACCTCGTTGCATCGCAGATTCGCGTTCATCTCGCTGATGCCGCCGTTCTCGCTCTCAAGTACATCGGAGGCCCACCCGTGATGTGTGTGATTGCTCTCGCCCTTTTCTGCCTTCTCTCCATGCTGCTTGGCGCCCTCCTCGAGCATGCGGTCGAACGCGTCTACTGGCAGCGAATCATCGGTGAGTGGCAGCGCGCCTGGTGGCAGCAAGACGCGGTCACGCAGCGAGCAGTCATGCTGGAGACAACGCGCGCTGATGCGAATGCGCGATGCGCGATCGCGATCCAACACAAGCTCGATGAGGCGCAGGACACGATCGCGGTCCTCTACGAACGTCTCCTCCTCAGGCCGGCAATCCGCGACGTGGCCGCGTCGACCACGTCATCACCAACACCGTCAGCGTCACCCGAGAAAGGAGAACGGTTTCATGTATTCCAACGATGATCAGCTTCAACCAATCAGTCAAACGTCGATGACCCGTAGCCGGCAGCCGGTCGGTGTCACCAGCCTCGCGCGCGATCTGCTCGAAGGCGCGCGCCAGCAGCCGCGCCCCGGCTTCTGGGAAGGGTGGGCGGATGTGCGCCAGGCGCAGCGCGCGGAAGACTTCACTGGTAGCGTCGCGCGCCGGTCGCGGTCGATCGTCTCGATTGCCCGCGATGCACAGGCGCTCGTGCTCATGGAGGCCGAGACCGCGCTCCAGGCGGACAGGATCGAACTCGAACGCGACGAGATCGCCTACGCGCGCAACGTCATCAATCTCAGAAATCAGCGGGTTGATCAGACGCGGTTCATTGAACAGGCCACGTTCGGCGCTCGCCTCGAAGCGGCGATGACGAATGCGAAACGCCTCGCCGCCGGTGAGCAGATCCGCTTCGCGGCAACCCAGCATGCGCTTCACGCGGTGAAGCAGAACGGGCAGCTCGGCGCCGGGAACTTCGATGCCGATGACACCGACGCAGGTCGCGTCGTCGATATGCCGGCGTACCGGCAGCGGTAAGGAGGAAGCATGTCCGCACGCTACACGGTCCGTCTCGCGCTCACCGGCACTGTCTCCGACGAAGTGACCGTCGATTTCGACGAGGCGGAGGTACTCGCGCGCTACAGCGCGGCGAAGGCAGCGCTGCTTGGTGACGTGACCCCGAAGCGTACCCGCACGCGGCGCGCGGCGGAACCGTCGACGGCCGTGCTGTCTTCCGATGAGCAGCGTCGCGACGGAGATCGCGCAGGAATTGATCAAGCGGAGTGAGTCGCGGCGTTGCCGCGGTCTCATCGAAACGCCGGAGAGCACTGCTCCGGCACTTCGATGAGGCGTTCGTGATTGCGTTTCTTATCACTCGGGTGCTTGCGCTTGGCTGTATCGCGCTCGTCGTGTCGTTGCCGCTTCGTCAGACGAAGATGGGTACGATGCTTCGCCGCGTCGCCGCTGCGGCGTTCGCGCTCGCATTCGCACCGAGCGTCTTCATCGGCATCGCACGAGAAGTCGCACCGGGACTGCCGCACTGGCTTGAGCCGATCGTCATCATCATCGGCTTCATGGCCGTCAGCATCGCCGCCTACCTCGTTTGGCGCATTCGTAAGGGTCCGACGATCAGCCCACGCCGCATTCAGACGATGCAGCCGTACACGTATCGCCGCCGCGAGGATGACATCTTTGCCGCGCTGCGCGAGGAGCTCTCGGAGCGCGATGATGGCTAACGCGATCCTCGACTTCTTTCTGCGGCGGCGCATTCCCGAAGATCGCGCCCGCGCGCTCGCGTACGAGCACGAGAGGGCGAAAGCCATGAACACCGGCCAGCCGCTCATCGACGACCTCAATCAGACGTTTACGGCGCTCGCAGGCGAAGATCCTGTTCCCTTCTTCACCGTCGACGGTCGCGTCATCAGCGTCGATCGCGCGATTCTCCGCGGCCACGGTCTTTTTCTTGGGGAACCGGGCGCGGGAAAGTCGCGGTGCGCTGCGATGCAGATCATGACGCTGCTCCGCCGCGCGATCCAGCAGCTCAAAGCAATGCCGGAACGCGATGACGAGCAGCTTCCAATAGAGCTCGTCGTCATCGACGTGAAGAGCGAGACGTACCGCCTCCTCGCCGAAGCGGTTGCGGCGCTCTACCGGACTGCATCACCACGCGCGAAGCGCGCCATCCGTCGATCGTTCCATTCGATTCGAACAACGCGCACAGAGATCACGCCGGAGCCGTTGCTCGTTCCGCGCGACGACGTTTCGCCGGACTACCAGGCGACGATGCTCGCCGACGTCATCGTTCGATCGTCGGCGCAGGAATGGCCGGAATCGGTGAAGTTCGTCTTCACGCAGATCCTGCGAATCCTCCTTGCACGGGGAAAGGATCTCGATCTCGCCGAGATCCGACGCCTTCTTCGAAGCCGTGCGCATCGCGCAGAAGCCGCCGCGCACGTCGATTCGGTCGCGCTCCGCGATTTTCTGCTGAATTTTGACAGCGCGATCCGACCGCAGACTGCGGATGCGCTCGAACGACGGCTCCAGATCGAATGGGCGTTCGAGCAGGTGCTCTGCGCGATCAGTTTTCCGCATGCCGAAGCGATTCGACGCGGTGTGCCGCTGCACGCTCCGATCACATTCGCCGACTACGGCTCGGCGGATTTGCCCCCGTCACTCGGCATCGCGCGCGCGAATGTGCAAATCGTTGATCGGATCCTCGCCGCTGGCCGGCGCGAGCCTTCGACGGATCTCATTCTCTTCATCGAAGAAGCACTGGAACTGCTAAAGCGCGTGCCGTCGCTCTGCGATCACGTGCTCTCGGCGCTGCGCCTGCTCCGGTATCGGCGCGTATCGCTGCTCTTCGCGCAGCAGTGGCTCGAAGCGCTGCCACGCACGGTTGTGAAGGAGTTTCTCCAGAACATCCGGTGGGCGACCGTCTTCCGTTCGCAGCCCGACATCGGCGACTTCCTCTTTCCCCACGTGCCGCTTCGACCCGATGATGTGCGGCTCTCCGATGCGAAACGGCGCCAGCTCTTTGATCGCACGTTGGCATCCCTCCCGCGGCAGGATGCTTTTTTTCTTGCGAAGGGATTTCCGACGCTGCGCGTTCGCGCGCTCGACTTCGTCGATCCAAGTGCGGCATCCGGCGTTCCGAGTGATGAGCTCTTCGCGCTCTTCCACGAGGAGATCACGCCGCGATCGCGCGTGAGCCTCGCCGAGGCCCGGCGCCTCATCGGCACGGCGACGGTCAGTGCGGCGCCGGAGCACGAGAAGTCGCCGCGCTCGATCTTCGGATTCGATGACGAGGAGGAGATCGATGGCTGAGCGGGTCGACTGGATCAGCGTCGTGCTCGTGATTCTTTCCCTACCCGTTCGCATTGTTCTCGCGCTCCTGCGGCTGCCAGCCGATCTGCGACGAGTTGAGGCGGCGCGGCGCGGGGTTGTGACGTGCAGTAGCGGCCATGTGACCACGTTGATGCGGATGGCGCGCTGCCCGGTCTGCGCTGCCGTGAAGCCGACAAATGTTCTTCTCTGCCCGGTGTGTAAAACGAGTTTTGCCGCGGTCACCTGCAGTGAGTGCGGTGAAACGGTCTTCATATGAGACGTCTCATGAACAACGAGCTTGAGCGAAAGGAGGCCGTCGTCAGTTCGTCCGTCTTCGGCGTCATCGCCGATCCCATCTCTTCACTCTCCACGATCATGATCAGCATCTATCGCATCATCCCGAAGTTCACCGACGAAGGTGAGCTCGCCATTCCGCCAGAGGCGCTCACGGAACTCGCCGACAGCGTAAGCGCACGCTTCAACGCCATTCTCGAAGCGCACGACCACAAAGAAGCCGGCGCGTACCATGACCGGCCCTACGTTGATCAGCCGCATTACCTCTTCAATCTCATTGCCGAAAGCGATGCAGAACTGCAGGAGGTCATCGACGCGATCGACCCCCAGATCGAGGAACTCGTGAACACCTACACCAAGCAGATGCCGGCGGTGCCGGCAGGACGGTAAGAGTTGACGCACCGGTCTCCCCATTCCGCTCAAGGACACCCCTTCGCCGGCAATCTACGCGGGCAACCGGGCGTCGCGACAACGCGCTGGCAGAAGCCGCGGTATTCGCGACGCAGCACTGGAAGCGCGTTCTATTGCCGGCGAAGCGGGTGGCTTTCCGACTTCCATCTCCTCTCGGCGCGGGCCGGGCGGGTCATCAGCGAGGTGCGCGCGCACCCGTACTTTCTACCCCGAACGATCATGATCACCACTCCACTTCGAGACACCGTCGCGCTGAACTTCCTCATCCCGACGCTGTCGAACACCGGCGTTCCGTTCGCGGAGACGCATTTCGCCGATTTCGAACGCCAGGTCGTCGATCTCACCGGCGGCATCACCCGCGTTGGCGAGGTTGAAGGCATCTGGCGCACACCAGACGGCGGCATGCAACGCGAGCGATCTCGCGCCTACACGACGACCGTCGACGCACGCATCGCCGATCGCGTCGCGGCCGAGCTCGACGTGCTCATTCGTTCGCTCTTCCATCAACTCGCGGCGTTCGTGCAAGCGACGCCCACTCGCGCGAGCGCTTTCTGATGACGACCCGTCCCGATCCCGCCGAGGAGAGCGCGCTCTCGGGTCCGCTACGTCCGACCAGCTCCGCGACCATGTCGACAAAGGAGTCGACGTTCGCTGAGACTGACGGGACGGCGGAGCGGGCCCGGACACGTCCGCGGATCAGCGATCCACGTTCTGCCTTCGGCCTCTCCGGGCGTGATCTTGCGGTGCTCGGCTTCCTCGCGACGGTGCCGTTCGCCGCCCAGTATCAGGTTCGAGAGCGATTCTTCCGCGGTCGCTCGGATGTACCGGGGTCGCGCTGCGTACAGCGGCTCCTTCGTCTCGGATTCGTCCTCGTGCAGCGCTGGCGCGGCGTTGGGATCAACCTCGTCCGCACGACGGAAGCCGGCCGCGCGATGGCGATGGCCTACGCCGACGTCGCCGAGGACGACGTGTTCGTGAGCCGTTGGCCGAGCGTTTCGGCGTTACCGCACACGCTCTGGATCATCGATGCGCTCATCGCGATCGGCGACATCGCAAAGGTCCGGGTGAGTCCGTGCTGGGCGCTTCGGCGCCGCGCAGCCGGCACGCGCGAGCCCGTTCCCGATCTCCTCATCGAGACGGTTGGCGGCAAGCATGTCGTGGTCGCTGAAATCGACTTGGCGACGGAGAGCATCCGAAGAGTCGTTCTCCCGAAAATTTCTGCGCTGCGGGCAACGAAGTGGAGTGAATCAGTGACGTCCCCGACGATCCTTATTCTCACCATCGGGAGCCGGAGAAAAGAGTCACTTGAGCGCCAAATTCCGACTGACATCGTACCGGCGCGTGTCGTGCTTCTCCCTGAAGTGGAAGGACAGGCAGCTATCGCCGCACTTCGGGCATTGTTTAAGGGGCTATGAGGTGTGGTGTGACTTCGATTAAACGGGCATATCGCGCCGATGTCGTTCTGAGGCAGGAGTATTAGTTGTCAATTCAATCCGGTTTTCATGAATGGGAAACGGTTCATGCAGCTTGTATAACTCGTCGACGCTCGGCTTTCGCGTCGGTGACGCCATCCGGCGCGCCGGCGATGCCGCGCGTCTGCATCCGTTCGGGACGGTGGTCGCCACCGCTCCGCCACACAACGTCCATCGCTTGACACGTTAGACTGGAAAGCAGATGCTTCGCGCCGAACATCCGCACCTATGGCATCGCTGAATCACCCCTCCCACCTGCAGGACTCTGCGGCTGACAGAGGGCACACCGCCGCACCGCCGGCGGATGCTCGCCCGAGCGACGACGTACTGCTCCAGAACCTGACAAACGTCATCGGATTTCGAGAGGATCTTGCAGAGAACATCCGGGCGGCCACACCGGCGGCGCGCCGTGCCGCGATCGATGCACTCATGACGACCGGACGCGTGCGCGAAGCCATTGCAGGGGCGCTCCGCGCGGGGGACCGCGGCGCCCTCGTGGCGCTTACCACGCGCCTCGCTGCCGCTGGTGACCCGTTCGCGTACCCGCTCCTGGAACTTCAGGGCGCAGACGCCGACCGCGCCGACATTAGCGCGATACTGCACAGCGAGCTCGAGGGAGGCGTACCGGTGCCTGGGGTGCTCGCGTATGCACGGGAAGCACACGTTGAAATTTCGGCGCCGGTGCTGTTTGACATCGGGCTCTCACGCCTTACTGCCGGCGATGTCGAGAGCGCCATCGTCGCGTTCCGCGAGGCCGGCCGGTACCCGTCGTATGACCAGCTCACGGCCGCAGGCGACGAAATGCGCCGGTATGGCCGGATCGCGGCGGCGCGCGAAGCGTTTGCGGCGGCGGCGGCGGACGAAGCACTCCTCGCCCTCGGCGAGGCGTGTGCTGACCGCGGCGACGTTCAGGAAGCGATCCGCTGCTTCGCCGCCGCGCATGCGCCACAACACCTTGAGGGGTATGCAGCGCGGCTACGAGCCGACGGCGACGACGACGCAGCAGCGGACGCGCTCGAAGTCGCCCATGATCTGCGTTAGAGCTTGTCGAGAGCCGTCCACGTGCTGAGCGTTGGCAGTCGTGCGATGAGGTGCTCGAGCGTCGACACGGCGTGCGCCGCCGCAGGATAGCGGTAGCGGTCATCCTTCGCTTCATCGGCGTGATCTGAAACGCCGCGAATGACGAGGTACCCCTTCGTCCGTGCGTCGAATTCGAGCTGTTCCTCGTAGAATGCGCGTGCGATCCCCCCTGCCTCCGTTTCGACAACGAGTGTCTTGTCGTTCACGGACCGCAGGTACTGCAGTGTTTCGGAATCGCGGTAGCCGATGACGGCTTCGCCTGTTCCAATCGGGCCGAGCCGCACGGCGAATGTCTCCTTTTCTCCGCCCGGAATCGCGGGCAGGATTCGGGGGTCCGCATCGACAAAGAAGTCGTTGAGATGCGGCAAGAGCCACGCCGGCGGTTCGCCTGGGCTGAGACGGCGCTTCACGCCGTCGTCCGTTTCCTTGCGCTCGTCGTAGTAGTAGATGCGCTCTCCAACCGCCACGTCCATGAGCCCGAGATCACGATGAATCCCGCCGCCAATCCCTAAGAGGATGATGAGCAGGGGGGAGCACTCGCGGCGGAGCGCGTTGTACGCGAGGATGACCGACCGGTTCCCTTGCCGCAACTGCTGCGTCGCGACAACACGGTGCGTACCGTTCTCGGACGGCAGCGTGCCGTGGTAGAAGATGTGCCCCGAGTGGCGGCCCATGTCACGCCGGTAATCCGGATTCCGCTCAAGCGCCGCGCGGACTGCACGCATCTCTTCCGAGACGATCGTGATAATGCCGATGTCCGCGCCGGGCTTCGGCCTCTTCCGCGGACGCGCGGTCTCTTTCCGGCCGAACTGATCGACTTTGAATCGAACGGGGGTGGGCACGTCGTCATCGATCGTGCTCGCGTTGTTGTGTACGAAGAGGCCACGTTCCTTCAGGATTTCGCGCCGGATCGCAGGCCCCTCCGCAGACAACACAGGCGTGACAACGACGAGCGGATGCTGGAAGAGGTCGAGCGCGTCGGGGCGTGCGAAGAACGACGCGGCACGTATCCAGAAGTTCGCGCCGATAAAACGCGTCGTATTTTCGCGGAGGTGAAGCATCTCATCCGGGAGCAGATGTGCAAGGAGAACAACACGAACCGCGCATGTCGCAGCGAGACGCTCGTGCAGTTCGGCCGCGAGCCGGATGAGCCAGACGCGCGCAAGCGAGCCGGTTGCGACGATCCAGCGGCCATGCTCGAATCCCGGTTGAGGCGGCAGAAGGTTCACGCGACCGTACTCCCTCCCCTTCTTCTGCTTGTGCGCGCGGCTTCGAATCGCGTGCATCGCCTTTTCGACGAGGTCCCACTGCCGACCATGCGTGGACCCGCGCGGATCGGCCGTGACGAACATCGCGTGCGGGAACGCCGTGGACGCGATCGCTTGTCCGAACGGCGCGACACTCGTATCGACGATGTCGAGCAGCGCCGCACCCTCGTACGCGAGCCGGTCAAGCTCGCGTGCCGCGTACGTCCGAAGCTTCTCGGGGCGGAAGGATCCTGCCGCGAGCCGATCCCGAATCGCGGCGATGTCGAGCCGCTTCCGGTCCTCCTGGGTACCACGCTTGAGGAGCGCGTCGAGAGTATCGACGATCGCCGGAAGATCCGGCGATGTCGAGTCGACTTCCGTCATCAACGCCAGTTGCAGCGCGCGGAACATGATGCTTGCGCGGACGATCCATGCAGCCTCGCGGGTCAGCACGTCGCGAATCCCAGGGGAAGCGGCGGCACTTTGCAGTCCCGTTGCACTCCAGAAGCTGCGCCACGTCTGACCATAGACCCGGTCGCGCAGCAATCCTCCGATACGCTCGATGAGTTCCCACGGTTTCTCATCACGCGCCGCCTGGTACTTCCAATCCGCGCTCGTCAGCGCTTCAAGGATTGCAGGACGCCGGAGGTATTGCAGGAGCGTGCGTGCCACGTCCGGAGCGAGTCGTTCGACGCGGAACGCGCGAGCACGTGCGTGCCATGCGTCGGTGAAGAGCGCTATCTCTGCGGCGATCGCGGCGGCGACGTCATTCGGCTGTTGACAAGTCGCTAGGATGATGAGTTCTTGATCAGTCAGGCGGAGCGTTGTACCGTCGGTCGTCTCGGGCGTTCCCGTATGAAGTGTGCCGAAGAGCGATCCGATGAGGACGGCGTGCGCATCTGCCACGTCTTTCGTAGGTGCCTCGGCGGGCGGCGGCGTCCCGAGGCGGTACCTTCCCGCCTCATCCGTCGTGAGCGTCCCGGCGTCGACGAGGACCGTGCTGAGGGCGTTGTCGAACTCAGGCCCATACAGTTTCGGCTGGTGCACCTTCACGACCGCGCCTTTCAGGGCATAGCGCACGCCGACGGTGCCATCGTCGCCGAGCGTCCGGTGATAGCGCCGGAGGAACGATTGCTGTACCCCGATCCGGATGAGCAGCACGAGGAGTTTTTCGAGCCACAGGCGCGGAACGTCGGCACGCCCGGACGACTCCAAGAACGCCTCCACGAGGCTGTACGCGAGCCGCTCTTCGTTTTCACCCCAGAGCACGTCCTCGCCATGACGATAGGCGCGGAAGTACGTGCCCGCCTCGTCGCGAGTAACCGGAACGATGATGCCATGGTCCACCGCGTGATCGAGGAAGAGCGAAATGATGGTCTCTTGCTCCTGCGGATCGATGATGCCGTCGATGCGACGGCGCAGGTCGGAGAGTTCTAGGCCGCCGCGGAGGCGACTGATTTTCTGCGCTGCTTCGGGCATGTCAAACACCGCGCGCCCATGTTCCAGCACCGCCTCGCGCGCCGGGATTTCACGGTCGTAGTAGAGCTTCAGAAACGGTTCCGTGAGCCGTCGTTGCGCAATGGCGATCGCGGTAGCGTCCGCCGGCGCCACGGCTGGACCGGGCGGTGCCTCCTCGACCTCCGGCAGGCTCACGTTCTGAAATACCGGAACTGCCACTCCACATGCACGTCCAACGGCGTCCATGACGGACGGAGGAAAGACGTTACGAATCGATTGGGCACTCGGTCGGGCGTGTGCAAGCCGTTCGTCATCAAGGGCAAGGCTCCGGTAGTACTGCCGCCAAAGGCGCATCGCCACGACGTACTGCAGGAGGCGGAGTCGCGACGACACCGAAGTGAATGTTCCGGCAAGAACCTCCTCATCGGCGGCCTGGAAGGCAACGAGCTGCTGCCACAAGGCGTTGATCTCCTGCGCGGCGAGCCGCTTGAAGACGACCATTGGAACGAAGTGACACCACACGAGATCTCTGTCCGTTCCGAGGGCGATTCGCGTGTACGCACGAATCTTCAGAATATCGATGATCTTCGAGACCGGCGTCCCGAGATCGCGGTCGACGGCTCGAACGATTGGCTCATTGGGAATGAGGGTGCAGGTGCCGACACCATGCTCCCGCTGCAGCGACGATGTGATGTCGTGCGCATCCCAATTCGGGGCGGTCCAGAGTAGCTCGGCGTCTTCACGCCGAAAGCGGACGTCGGACAGATAGGGATAATCAACCGCGTACGGCAGCGGTAGCACGGAAATCGCGTCGACGATGTCGGCACAGAAGCTCGTCGTTCTCTTGTCGTCGAGCTTGAGGTATGGCTGCTCGGGCTGCACAACATCAGGCGACCACCATCGCGTATTGACGCAGAACACGTGGATCTCTTGGTGTGCAACATCAGCTTCGTGGAGCCGTTGCTGCGTTCGGTAAAGCGTGGTTCCGGAGATGAGCGCTTCATCCACAATCGCGACACGCTTTCCCGCGAGCCACGAGCGATCCGCGTCCAGAACCCGATCGGTTGTCACAATCCCGCGGATCGTCGCGAGCCGGAGACGCGAGAGCGCTTCGACGAAACACGCCGCCTTGCGTGCCATGAGCAAGAACACGTCACACTCGACGTTCGAAAGACGTTTCCCGAACTCCGCGATGTGCGGTATGAGAGCGGGATCAAATTGGGCGAGGAATGCTTCTCGTGGCGTCATGATCATATGAATATCGAGGCTTCTCTTTCCTGATGTATGGACCGCCTGCATGGACGGGCGTCATTGCACGCGGTGGTGTGAGAACCGCACGCCTGCGCCGCGCCTCGTCGCGTGCATCGCGCCGGCCGCAACGCCGAACTCGAACGCCCATCCCTCCGTCGCTCGCGCTTCGCATCGACACGCGGCGCGCCGGGGGACGTACCCGCGACGCGCATGGACCCTCTCTTTCTGGAGGAGTGACAGAAGAGGCCGATTCCCTACCCTGCGGCTCGCAGATACGGCGCAAAGCAATCGGGGACAGCGCGATGCGAACAGGGCGCAGACCGCCGCTGTCGTGCATGAAACCTAAGGGGGTGACGCCGTGGTGACGTTCCCTACCGCCGTTTATGGTCAGTCTCCGAAGAGCTGGAAGGGCATGCCGATGAACACGGCCAACGCACGACCCTTCTTCTCAATGTAGGAGGCGTGGATGCCCCCATTGAGCCTATTCTTCTCACTGGTGAACAGGTACGTCAGCGGCTCGGCCGCATACCCGTTCTCGTCTTTGAACGCGTAGCTGATCCGTGGATTGAATGGGCTAGGCGGTTCGCAGCCACTGCAGACATGCTCGGACCGTGGCCCCATTGTTTGCATCGCCTTTTGCCACGACTCCGGCGCGCACGGTGTCAAGCGTGAGAAATTCGAGCTACTGACGGGCTAGTGAGACGGGGCGCGCTCCGTCTGCACGAGCCATCGTTTCAACCCGATTGGTAGGTTGTCACGCGCGTTGAGCATGAGGGACGCAGCCATGCCCGAAGTGATGCTGTGATCGTCGCGAGTTCCTGCGTCATCTCCGTTTGGGTGCGGGCGAATGCACGAAGGAGCGAAACGGAGCCAGGACGCAACGGATCGGTACCGATGCACGCCGAAACACCCGTCGTCAGCAGCGGAAGATCCGAGCGCCCAGCAACCCACGGCTCGACAACGGCCGCTCAAAGGCGTCCGGTGAGGCCACAAGCTCCACCACCTCCGGTGTCGGTGCATGGACAGCGAGGATTTCGAGCGCCCGTTGCCGCTCCGTCGCGCCGGCGTGGCGCAAGCTTCGGAAGGATGCGAGATCCGCGTCGGTGAGTCGCGCTTCCGCGAGCACTGCGGAAATGTACTGCGCGCGCTCATCCGTGATCCGCCGCTGGAGATCTGCGATCGCGCGGGGGCGATCGATGGCAAGCTCCCATCGATACGCAGCCTCGGCAAGCGTTGCAGATGGCCCTGTGAAGAATGAGTCCGGGACGGTTGCCGGGACGGCGTTCCGCTCGAGAATCGTGAGGCCCGCCGTTTGGAGCATCTCGTCCTTTTCGATGCACGTCGAGCTTCATCGTGCTGGAAATACCAGCGGCGGCTCCCGAGGGTCAAGGACCGGAAAGGTTCCCAGCTCTTACGCACTGGCAATCGGCGGCGAGAACGGCTGTGCTGGGTCATCGGCGAGCACGTACGCACGGACGTACTGGACCATCTCTGCCGTTGCTCGGCGGTTTTCGACGGCGCGGCGGAGGAAATCCGCGGCGTGCGTGCGCGCGACCGTCACCCGCGCCGCGCTAAAGAGCACCGTCAGCTCCCGCGCCGCCTCTTCCGCCGCCTCCCATTCCTCGCGGCGTAGAAGCTCCTCGCAGAGATCGAGTTTCACGAATGCCGCATCGAGCGCCATCCCGCGGGCGGTGAACGCGGCCGCGACGGCCGTCAGCTCGCGCACCCCGAGGTCGGCATCGCCGCGGGCGAGGTGGATTATCGCGATCGTCCACTCGCTGCGGATCGCCTCGACTTCCATGCCGAGGACGCGGTAGCGGTGCACGGCCCGCTGCGCGTCGTAGAGCGCCGCGTCGTAATCACCGAGCCGCAGGCTGCACTCCGTCAGGTTCGCGAGCACGCGCGCCTGCTCGACCACTTCGTTGAACCGCTGGAGAAGCGGGAAGACCGCGCGCCAGAGCGCTTGCGCGCCGCGCACGTCGCCTTCCTCGATGCGGATCGCTGCTTCGAGCATGATCGCCTTCGCGAGCGGCACGGTATCGCCGAAGGGCTTTAAGTTCGCAATGGCGACGTGCAGCTCTTCCATCGCCTCGGCGTAGCGAGTCATCTTGAAGAGCGTGACGGCGCGCGTGTACTGCGCCTGCGCTGCGTCGAAGTCGCCGCTCTGGAGCGAGCGATAAAACGCTTCCGCGAGGTGCGCCGCGTCGAGCGCGTCGTCGTAGCGCCCGAGGTGCCGAAGCGCGTTCGACCGGTGCTTCCATGCGTCGCCGAGCGTCGATCGACACTCGACGTCCGAGAGCTGGCCCGCGATCCGTTCGGCGATCTCGGTGAGCTCCAGCGCGCGCTCCGGGCGCCGGTCCAACTCCGTCTCGGCTTCTCGGAGGACGCGGAGCGCGAGGCCGAGCGTCCGATGATCGGGGTGTTCCTCGAGAAACCAATCCCAGAGAGCGAGCGGCTGCTCGCGCAACGCATCGAGGACACCTTCCGCGGCCGTTCGATCGCCGACCGCGGCGTCGACCTCTTGCAGCAGCGCGGCGCGCAGCAGCGCCCGATCGTCGTCCGGCGCGTCGACGTAGCCGCGCACGTCCGCCTGCTGCACGAGGCGCAGGACCTGCTGCAGCTCCTCCATCGCCTCACGGCACGCCCGGCACGCGAGCACGTGGGCGGCAATCGGGGCGCGGTCAATGGAAGCCGCGCCTTCGACGTAGAGAAGGAGCGTCATCCGGCCAGGGTGCTCGCTCATGGCGATCCTCGCCGCACGCCGCCCGCGAGTGCTTCGCGCACCGTTTGGAGGCAGCGGTGAATGAGCTGCCGTCCGTACCCGCCCGACGTGGAAGCCGCGCAGCGCGCGGCGATCTCCTCTGGAGAGAGGCCGTCGATGTAGCGCAGCCAGAGGACCGTGCGGCAGCGCTCGGGGATGCTCCGGAGGAGCCGGACGACATCGACGCGGGCACTCACGTCCTCGCCGACGCGCGCGGTGTCCGTCAGGTCCGGCAGTTCCTCGGTGGGTTTGAGATCGCGCCAGTAGTTCCGGCAGGCATTGCTCACCGCGGCGACGAGCCAGCTCCGCTCGTCGTCAATCGCCGCGCTGTGGCGAATGAACGCCACGAACACGTCGTGGATGAGCGGGCGGACGTCAGCGGGCGGCACGCGGAAGCGCTGCGCGGCGATGAAGCGGAGAACGTCGTAGTGCGCGTCGTACGCAGCGGCAACTCGGTCGCGCGGGAGCATCTGGTCAGGAATCCGTGGAGGAACAACCGAAGTATAGCGGCTCGGCTGATAACGCGGTCGGCACTTCCGGTTCTCCTGCGCGCGAGAGGCCTCTCCACCACACCGGCGTCGCCGGCTCCACCGGAGCGCGGAAGGAGGGGGGTCTATGACCGAGATCGAGCTTCTGCTGTTAGCCGCCATCGTGCTCTACAGCCGCATTTCAGTGCCGAACGGGTAGCGGACGCGCGGGGCCGGGGGCGCCTCCGGCCTCGACATGCATCGCGACCGGGCGGCACGGCAGCTCGACGTCACGGAGCGCGTCGCGCACCTCGCGCACGATCGCGCGGCGATTGCGCGCCTGGGCGATCCGCCGCAGCTTGTCCACGGCCTCGGCGCTGCTGACGTGGAGACCGGCTTCGACGAGCACGCCGGCAAGATGCCGGGCGTACCGCGCGAGCGCGGCATCGGGCGTGCCGCCCTGAAGCATGAACTCCACGGCGTCGAGGCCGACACACGCCGCGTCGGCGAACGCGCCGAGCGCCGCGAACTCCTCCTCCGCAGCGTGCAGGAGGCGAATCCCGCGATCGACGCTCCGGAACGTCGCCGCATACGTTGCGATGTTCCAGCGCGTGCGGGCGAGCTCGACCCTGTTGCCTGTTGCTCGAAACCACGCTGCGGCGTACGTGAGCCACGGCCGTGCCTCGACGGCACGCCCGCGCCGCACTTCGCAGGCGCCGACGTTCTGCCACACGCGTGCGAGCGCTTCCGTGTCATCGAGGTCGGCGAGCACGGACATAATCCGAAACCAGATGTCGCGCGCGGCATCCACGTCCCCCCGGTCGAAGAGGATGCCGGCGCGGAGAATGTCGGCGTGCGCCGCCCGACGCGTGTCGCCCGTCGCGACGAAGCGCATCCGCGCGGTGCGGGCCGCCGTCTCGGCCTCGTCCCACTGCTCCATCTTGAAGAGGATGGTTCCGCGGGTGTACTCCGCTTGGCCCGCCTCGTTCGCGCAGTATTTCGCCTTCGTGAAGAGCCGCGCGGCGAGCGTGAGGTCGGTGAGCGCCGCCCGAAAATCGCCGAGGTGCCGGAGCGCGTTCGCGCGATCCTTCAAGGCATGCCCTTGCAAGGACGCCGCGAGCTCGGGCGGGGTGTCGGCGAGCTTCGCGGCCATCGCCGCAGCGGCGTGGTAGACGATTGCGGCATCCGCAGGCGCACGGTCGATGAGCGGCTCGCCCTGTTCGAGGAGGTGCCGGACGGCGGTCTCGCTCGCGACGCCTGCTTCGAGAACGCGCTGCACAAATACCTCCTCCGCGTCGATCGCGCCGAGGAGTTCATCGAGACGCCGCAGCTCGTCGCGAAAGAGGCGGCTCAGGCGCTCGTGCGGGCTGTCGAGGAGCAGGTCGCCCCGCTCGAAGAGCGTGCCGGCACGCACACGCGACTGCGTGAGCCCCGAGCAGGCGACGACCATCGCGCGGATGAACTTCCGCGTCGCGCCGACCTTGCCGAGCCGCGCGCGGAGCACGTGCTGGCGGGAGTAGTGTGCGGCCTTCGCGACGACGAAGGGCGACAGGTCCCGTTGCCGCAGGAAGAGCTCAAGACGGGTGACGAGCGGTGGAATGAACACGCGGTATCGGCTCCCTCAGCTCGCGAGCGGCAGCGCGATCATGTCGTGCTCCTCGATCCATGTCGCATGTGCCCAATAGCCGGCGCAGAACGCCGTAAAGTCGAGCGGCCCCACAAAGCCACACATCGCGTCGTAATCCTCCAGTAGCTCCGGAGTCGTCTCCATCTCGGTAAGAGGAGTGACGATGCGTCCGCGTTCCCTACCTCCAAAGTGATGGCAAGACACAAATGTGTCTAGGGTGTCGATTTTCGTTGACGCCGCAGCACTCAGCGTGGTTCTCTGCGCGCCCATCATCGTGAACGCAATACGTATGGCCGCCGGTGCCGAGATGCTTCCGGAGGACGAGACGGCGATTCTGCGTCTCAGTTGCGCGTGCGACAGACCAGTCGCACGCGCCGGGATCGGCACCGGCGCGCCGCCAACTTCTTCTCGGTATTCCAGTGGGGAAGCCGCATTGTGAGGCAGTCGCGCTCGCCGGCTTCCGCGGTTCGGCTAGGACGGGTGGCTCGCCTCTCCTCCCGCGAGCTGCGCGCGATTCGGTCGCCGTCGCGGGAGCGGCGATCGCACGTCATCGCGCGTGTACGACCACTGCGGGCGCTTGGACCTCCGCCGCGCGGTGCGTGCCCGTCCTAGCCGACCCGTTCGTAATTATATCTTGACAGCATCACGTACTTGCATACATGATGCGCGCCCTTCGTCCCCGAAGAACCTCGTAAACAAGGAGTCCATTGTGCGGAAAATCTCGTTTGTGGCCGCGTTGCTGTCATTGTGCGCGTCGGCGCTCCACGCGGCGCAGGGCGGCGGTGGAACGTCGACGCCGCTGCCGCCATCGGCCGTCCTCTTCAGCAATACCACCTATCACTTCAACGCATCGAACAATACGTTTAGTGCGCCGGTGTCGGTAGGTGTCGACGGCGCATGGCTGTCCGGAAAAGCGACGTGGAGCACCAACGGCTATCTATTCGGATGGGACTGCCACCACAGCTATACTGGAACGCTCTCCCCGAACGTCAACGACTACTCGCCGCTGTTCATTGCAGGATGGACAGGGACGGAGGTCTGCAGCGACCAACCACCGGCCTATGGATGTATCAACTGCGGCATCGAGTGGGGCGGAGTGGGCGCGGCTCAGTACATGACGACAAACAACTATCCTGGCTTCATCGCAGCGGGCACGGGGACGGTCACGCTCAGCACGAATAACGGCGGCGGCCAGGACGATCAGATCACCATTTACTTGAATCAGGTCAACCGCGACGCGATGGTGAACATGACGATCTTTCAGTCGCTCGACCCGGACGACCCGACGCCGGCGAGCAGCACCGAAGTGCAGTCACGCTACTTCATCGCCAACACCGCCGATCGCGTTCCCATCGTGCCGGTATTCCATTACGGCGTGGATTCGAACGGCGCCGACCTCCAGTTCCCAGCGGGCCCCGCGATCACGTACGTGGCCACGTGGGATACAGGCCAGACCTCCACGCCCGAGATCGCCTTCGCCCCGATGACGAAGGCAATTCACGGGCATACGATCCTCGCCGTTCCGATCCCGAAGATGGCGCTCGGCAACCATACCTTTACCATCAAGGCGACGCTGCCGAGCGGGAAGACCTACACCAGCCCGAGCATGACGGTCTTCGTCTATCCGCAGGTGGTCTATTTGACGTACGGCACGAGCTTCGATCCAAAGAATCCGACCGATGATCTGCCAAGGTTCGTTCCCGGCCAGGATGTGAGCGGAAACAACGTCGATCTCCGCACCGGCCCGCAAACCGTGCAACTCAACGTCATCATCCCGAAGGGAAGCTCGGGAACGTTCAACATCCACCTCGACCCGACGCACTATCCGGGTATCGCGATGAACTACCCGATCTCCAATCCCGACACGAATCCCGACATCGACTTCGGCGGTCTCTCGACCGATCAGAACAACATCCCGATTCCGCACGGCGGCGGTACGAAGGTTTACTCGGTGCCGCTGCAAATCCACGACTACGCCGGCTCGGCTACCGTCGAAGTGACGATGCCGTACCGGAAAACGACCTTCACCGCGCGCCGCCACATCCCTTTGGATGACGACAACAACGGCCTCCCCGACGCCGGCTGGAACACCCCGAACGGCCACGTGAACACGGCCGGGATGTCCGCGACGGACGACCTCGACGCCACGCCGAGCGGTCCGACGCAGAACGGCGACGGCTTCAGCGCCTACGAGGAATACCGCGGCTTCATCGTTCAGGGACAGTACGAGCGACTCGACCCGCAGACGCGCGACGTCTTTATCGATGCCGACAGCAGCATCAACCGGAGCTTCATCGACGCGCATCTCCCGTATCGCCTGCACTCGATCATTCCAGGTGAAAGTCTCGGGACCGATCTCCCGCGTGGCACGGCGACGATCGCGCGCACCGCGCCGGTCATGGACCCGAACCGCAAGGATGCGACTGCCGGGGGCGTCGGGACGACCGTCCCCGGTTCGCAGGCGGACGGCCAGCGCGCCATTCGCCTCGTCTACACGTCCGCTGGATATCCGACAAGGCTCGATCCCAACGACGGCAACTACTACCCTGTGTGGCAGTTCGGCATCTACGGCATCACCTGGCAGGACCAGATGAGCATCGAGCCATTCGACGACTCACAGGCCGTCCACTACGCAACGCTCACCATGAATAAGATTCGCTTCGTCGAAATCGTTGCGCGTTCGCAGACGAACGGCACTGTGCACATGGGCGGCGGCGCGAATCAGAATCCACCGCCGGTGTACCTCGACGACGCCGGCCAGCCCGTGCCTGACTGTCAGAATCCGAATACGCCCGCGGGCGTGCCGTGCGATCGATACCTCAACAACATCGGCGCCGTCCTCTACGAGACGTTGCCACAAGGCAACCCCACCCCACAACGGTTCATCCTCCACTCGCGCCTGACCTTCGGCGGCGACTACTATTCGAAGCTCTCGCACCCCTCCTGCGGCGTGACGAACTACGTCGAAGTGTCGCAATCCGATTACGCTTTTCTCTGGGGGGCCGTCGTCGCACACGAAACGGGGCACAATTTGACGCTCGATCACACCGCGAATTGCGGCGAACTCATGTTCGGCAGCGGAGGGCTCATGCCCGACTTCTTGCCGTATCCGACCAATTACACTGCGACCGAACTCGGCGCGATGAGGACACACCAATGAAGCGTCTCTTCTTCCTGCTTTCTCTTTTCGCCTCGACCGCGCTTGCGGCGAATCCCGTCTATCGCACGATGACCTCGGTGCCGCAGAGCGACGCGACGGTCCGCATCGGCGGCGGCCTTGAGCCGATCTTTTTCGAGCCTGCGGCGATGATCGTCACCGTCCGCTTGCAGAGCGGCACGAACACCACGAGCCATGCCTGGCCCACGGAGTGGGTACGCGACGTCCAGTTCGTTGTCACCGATACCTCCAGTAACAGTTCGCGCGACGTGCATGCCGAAGTCGTGCGCCAGGGCGATGAGGAGATGCGTGTGGACGAGAAGCTCGTCGAGCACACCGTCGCGGCCGAATTCCGCCTTCCGCCGCTGCCGAGCGGCCGCTATCGTCTCACCGTGTCGTACGACGGCCTGTCGCAGTCGACGCCGCGGCCTCTGATTGTCGTGCGCGGGGACGAAACACCCGAGATCCGCGATTGGTCGCTGCAGCGGCAGATCGCGAAGGCAAAGACGTGGGACGAGACGAAGCGGCTGCTATCGGCGCGCATCGAAAACAACCCGCGGAACGCGGCGGCGTGGTTCGCCCTCGGCTTCGGTGCCGAGCAGCACGAGGACTACGAAACGACCAAGGGCTACTACGAGAAGGCGATAGCGCTCACCCGCGAGATCGGCGGCGTTGGCGCCGAAGAGACCGAGCGCGGAGTCAAGCGCATTCTCGAGCTCCTGCCGGCGTACTACGCCGACCGCGAGCATCTCGTGATCGTTCGCGAGAACCTCGGCGGGCCAGGTTCGCCGACCCGCATCGAGTTGCGCGAGCGAAGGTCGCTCGCGCCGCGAACGCCGGAAAAGAACTAGTGAGGAGGCGCACACCGCTCGTCGCGGCGATGATCGCCGTCGCTGTCGCCGGCTGTGCGCCGTCCTCTCTCGTGCAGCGTGAGCGCGTCTTCGACCGGCCGACCATGGCCGACGTCGACGCGTTCACGCTCACCCTTCTCCCACGTCGTGTCCGCGATTGCGGCGTTCACGGCCAACCGATCGATCGACCGCTAATGCCGAACGTCTGGCCGGCGGCCGACTGCATTTCGGCAGCTGTCGCCGCACGCCAACCATTCGTCGTTCGCTATCGCGGATCGACGATGGATTCAGGCGTCGAAACCGTCTTCGTCGGCACGGGCGACGTCGTCTATCGGGTTTACAAAGACACGGCCGGTCCGTTTACGCTCGAACGCTGCGCGCTCAACGACGTGCGCGTGACATCGGACCACGGCGTTACTTGTCCTCGATGGCTGTTCGTGCGCGATCTGTGGAACGGGCACGGCTAGCGGTCGAGGCTTGACAGGATGTTTAGCGGTTCGACGACTGTCCGCCAACTTCCGCCCGTCGTGGGAATCCGCACGACTTTCGCGCACCACGCCAGAAGGAGGACGCGATCCGACTGCACACTTGTCCGGACGCAACACTCGGCGCGACGTGTTCGCCGCGCTGTTCTCCCGAATTGGAGATAGCCAAGAGCAGCCCTACGCCTTGCCCGATCATCGCGGGGCCTGCTATTAGTAACGGTGACCTCCTTCACATCCGACAGTGATCACATAGCACGACCGCTTGCGATCTCGCACGGCTGGAAATAGGCCGCAAAGCGCAGACGCAAGCCAACGAGTGCAAACAAACCTGAGACCTCTTGCTTGCGGAGAAATGTCAAGCGAGTATTTCCGCAGATGGCATCCAGAAGCGAAGAACAGCAACACGCATCCAGGGATAGAGCGTAAGCCTCGGTTGATCATTGTGATCATTCGTCGGCGTAGTGAAGGGGCATCCTAACCCCTTTTCTCATGTCGTACCCGCAGCAGAAGCGACCCCCAGCCACACCGGCGCATGGGCACGTTTCAACGAGCAGGCGCTCTATCACGCTCGACGAGCTCGACGCGCTCCATCCAAGTTTTCGCGATAACGCGCGCTACGTTCTCAATCACAGCGTCCTCACGATACGGTCGTACGCCGCCGCGTACAGCAACTTCCGCCGCTACCTCCGCGAGGCGCAGCACGGCGCAGCGTCGTTCCTCGATCGCCTGCACGATCTCGAC
>Ga0070717_10000487_pt1 | contig 25210 bp, 23 predicted proteins | sample LARL113metaG_FD_71366 | JGI IMG/M metagenome (GOLD analysis project Ga0070717, IMG submission 71366) | Corn, switchgrass and miscanthus rhizosphere microbial communities from Kellogg Biological Station, Michigan, USA - LAR L11-3 metaG | ecosystem: Host-associated > Plants > Roots > Rhizosphere ...
ACAGGCTGCCGACGTGATCGGCCCGGAACGGCGGCCGCCCGGGAGGCCACGCGGTGCTGGCGGCGGAGTCCTGCTGGGGGCTCTGATCTCCGGGCATGCGTCCGTCCTCCTGACCCTGCCTGCCTGTGGCGCAGCCGACCTGTGGCGCAAATCGTTCACAATATTGTAAACAATCCTTAGATGGCGCGACAGGGCAGATGCCTCAGACCAGGGATGTTCTAAGCCCGCGAGCGGGCACGCCGTGCGGACCTGTGGTGCGCCGCCTCGGGCTTTCGCGTGCCGATCTGGCCGGGAAGCCGTAGTGAGCTATGCCTCCTGGCGTTCGGCAGCCTCTATCGTCGTCTCCACGGTGGTCTCGATCAGGCTGGCGTGCTCGTTGATGTCCACATCGCCTTCCCACTCCAGCTGGCGCCGGACCGCCGTGGTCACGGTGCGAGCCGACGGCTTGTCCCCCCGGTCCTTCTTAAGGTCCCGGTAAACCGTCCAGGCCAAGGTGGCGACGCTCACAATCAGCCCACCCAGGGAAATGGGATCCACAAATCTGTGCTGGGGGTCATTTCGCCTGCCGAGCGCAGTGTCCACGTCAAGAGTTAACTGCTGCCCGTGCCGATCTGCCAAGCGGCCGCCCGCCGCCCGCGAGCCTTCCTCTACTGGATCCATATCGAGCAGACTAGCGGCCCAGCTGAATAAAGAGGCCAAGCCACGCGGCACCGCGAATGACCAGTCGATTAGAGTGGTCTGGTGGAGTGGATGCCAGCCGTGCTTGGTGAGATAACCGACCGGGGGACACGTTGTCATCTCTGCCCGCATCACTGCGTGCTGGGCTCGCGGCAACTGGGGGTCTGCAAGGTCCGCCGCGGCGTGCCAGGCGGCGGGTTAGAAACTGCGACGTTCGCCTCCTCCGTTGTGCATGTCGATGCGGTGGAACGCAAACCCTTCTTCCACTACCTGCCTGGCACGCCCACCATCACCCTGGCCGCCCCGGGCTGCTCCTTCCGGTGCGACTACTGTGTCAACTTCCGGATCTCGCAATATGGCCGTGACGATGAGTCGGTATGGAACGCCCGCCCGGTCGACGCAGGTGAGATCGTAGGGAAAGCGGCAGCGGCAGGCGGTTCCGTGGCACTTTCCTACACTGAGCCTTCGCTGGCACCCGAATTAACCCTCGAACTGGCCCGGCATGGCCGCGACGCGGGCGTCGGGGTCGTTTGGAAGACCAACGGATTCCTCACCGCCAGGGCGGTTGCCCTCTGCGCGCCGGCCCTGGCGGCGGTCAATATCGACGTGAAAGGCGTGGACGAGGAGTCTCACCGGAAACTCACCGGTGGATCGGTACAGCCGGTGATCGACGCGATCCGGGCTTTCCTCGAGCATGGGACCTGGGTCGAGGTGTCGACACCGCTGATCCCGGGGGTGTCCAGCCCGGAGCGAATCGCCGCCGTCCTGGCCGGCATCAGCCGTGACATTCCCTGGCACCTGGTCCGGTTTACGCCCGCATACCGCATGCGCGACCAGGATCCCACGAGCCCGGATGCCCTCGCCCGGGCGGTCGCTGCCGGCCGGGCCGCCGGGCTCAGGCACGTATACGTGGAACGGGCACTCGGGGAGGCTGGCCGGGCCACCTGGTGCCCATCGTGTGGGCGCGTCGTGGTGCGTCGCGGGGTATGGTCGCTACTGGAGAACCGGCTCGAGGCGGGGCGCTGTCCCGATTGTGGAACCGGCATCGAAGGGCGCTGGTGAGTATGGCGAAGTACCGGTTCATTGAAGATCTGCCCGATCTCATTCATCCGGATGAGTATGCTGCGCACCCGGCCGGCCGGCTCGTCCGGATTCGCATCTCCGCCACCGAAGACGGGGTCGAGATCCTCGGGGACGCTTTTCGCCCCGAGGTACTCGAGGAGATCTTGAGCAGGCTTGGGCCCGACGAGATCGAGCAAATGCTCTGCGGGTGACTGTCACGACCGGTTGCTGAGAATCGCACCGATGACTTCGTAAAGCTGTTCAGGGGGCGCGGACGGGGCAAGGATATGGGTACGCGGGGCTGGATCGTCGACCGGGACTCCCGGGTAATGGATCCTCACGATGTGCAGGCCTGACCGAACCGGGCAGGGCATGTAGGGGTGGGTCAGCAGGATCATCCGCGGCAGCCCGCCTAGGGTGTCGCTGAGCTGGGCTGCGGCGCCGGCAGCGGCAGCCAGAGCGGACGGCAGGTCGGGGCGTTCGATGCTGCCACTTCCCCACAGATGGACGAGGTCGGCCATCTCCTCGAAGAACGTCACCTGCGACGAGCTGAGCGGGACCAGCGCACACCGGCGGTGTTGTTTGATCGCGACACCCGTCAGCAGGTTGGCGATGAACCGGATCATCACGCCCACGGCGCCGAACGCGGCGGGGGTGTCGTCCAGGAGAAGAACAACAGGCTGCGCCACGATGGGGAGATCGCCCTGACGGGTGCGGAACAGCAACTCGTCACGGGATTTCTTGGCGGCCAGCACCGGTTTCGGCAGCGCCAGCTGGGAGGGCAGCAGCGAGGGAAGCTCGCCGTTCCTCGAGATGCCTGCGCGGGTGTCGCCCATACCGTGGCCCTGGGAGGTGCCGTCGGAGCGAAGCAGGGACCGCAGGCCCAGCAGCCGTCGCTGCCGTGGCGCCAGGGACCAGTTCCCGAAGCTCTCACTGCGCGCTCTGACCAGCAGATCCGGTTCGGCCGCCACCGCATCGGGGCCGAGCAGCTCGGCGAGGACGAGGACCGAGTCGTCGATCCGGTCGAATTCGCCGAGCAGCGCGGAGACAGGCGGCTCGTACGCCTCGGGTGGGATGGCCGCGCCACCGAGCGCCTGCTCGACGGCGGCCTGCAAGTCTTCCCGCACCGCGTTGTCGGGAGGGAGCAGCTTAGGGTCAGCGGGCAGGCCCGAGACCACGAGCACTGCGAGGCCGATGACCGCCTCGGGGCGCCAGCGCAGGCTGCGGAGCATGGCGACACCAGGGTGGCCGTGGAACTCTGCCAGGCGACCGGCGTCGCGCCCGAGGATAAGCGAGAACAGGTCGGCGAGTAGTGGCAGGGGAACCATGGAACCGGTCACCGCGGCGCCGGCCGCGAGCGCGGCGAGCAGGGGCACAGGGTGGGGAAGCGGCACGCGTTCGTCACCCGGCAGCGGCGGGACACTCAGCTCCCACCGGACCACGGTTCCATTGTCATGGGCGACGGCGAACCGCCCGTCGCGGGCCCACGCCACCGCTCTCACCGGCCTTCGGCCTTCCGGCGGGGGCGGCACGGTGAGCACGATGCGGCCGCGCCGCACATCCAGCAGGTCGACCGCACCGATCGGCTGTTCCGACGGGATCGCAAGCACGCGGGAATCCGGCGACCAGGCCAGGCTCCCTGCCCTGGTGGCGCCGGCCGACCGGGTCAGCGGCTGCTCGGCCCGGTACGGGCGCGTATTCCAGATGGTGACCGGACGGCCGGGATGGTCGACGGCAAGGCGGGCGCCGTTGGGCGACCAGATCACCGAGCCGGGCCGGGCCGCCGGAGGAAAATCCAGCCGCGGTAGCCGTTCCAGGCTCTGCCCGTCCCACAGCACCAGCGAACTGGCCGACGCTGCCGCCAGCGTTGCCCCATCCGGCGACCAGGCAGGATCGCCGACCCCTTCAGGGACCGGAACCCGCCGGGTCCCCGCCCAGGCCAGGTCGTGGACGTAGAAGTCACGCCTGTTCGGAGCGGCTGCCACCATGGCATGCGCGGACCAGCTCGCCGGTCCGGCGCCAGCAACATGCGCGACACGGGCACCGGTGGCGGCGTCCAGCACGGCCAGCCGGCCGCTCGCATCATCGACCACGACAAATCCCGCGTAGGCCGACATCGGCCCGGTTCCGGCCGCCGTTGCCCATCGTTTCTTCCCATCCCCGGCGAACCGGGTCACCGTACCGGCGTCATCCTGCACGAACCAGCCGTCGTCGGCCCATGCGAAACGCGATCCCCGGGCGATCGCGGTCGGCACCGGAGGCGTGGCCGCCTCGTTGGGCACGCGCCCCGCCGAACGAGCCACCGCCGCCGCCCACCGCCGCAGGGCGACGGCCGTGCGCTGCCCCGCCGATGGAAGGAGCGTGTCGTGCAGCCGGAAGAGCGTCACGGCCGCGGCGCTGCTGCGTACCGCGACGATTCCGGTTTCATTCACGTGCAGGCAGGCCGCCTCGGAAAGCCCCGCGGGCAGCCGGGCCTGGGCCGCTTCCACCCGCAGCAACTGCCTGCCAAGCAGGTCGACCGACCCGTCCGGCATTCCCAACAGCAGCGTCGCGCCGGTCCGGCTGAAGCCAAGGCCGACCGGCCGCCCACCGGCTGCCAGTGGCGCGGCACTCTCGCTCCGGGTCAGTACGCTGATCACCCGGACATCCCTGAGCCCGGTCGCCACGATCAGATCCCCATCGGGTGCCCAGGCCAGCCGAAGCGGCCGTGTGTTGCCCATATCGATGGACGAGATCATCGTTTCGGTCGGCAGGTGCCAGAACTGAATGGACCGCGGCCGGGCAACACACAGCTCGGTTCCGCTGGGGTGCCAGGCCAGGGCCGTCACCGGGTCTCCCCCGCCCCGGAGCCGGGCGACCCGCCCGGTGTCCTGCTGCCAGAGCAGGATGATCCCCTCATGAGTGCCCACGGCCAGGATGATGCCACTGGGCGACAGGGCCACCGCGGTGACATTCCGGCGCTCGGCCAGCGCGCCAGGAACCGGCAGGTCCGCTCCGGTCACCGCGTCGAGCAGGCCGAGCGCACCATTGGAAAGCACGGTGATGGTGTCTCCCCCGGCGCCCCACACCGCCTCGATGGGGAACTCGGCCAGCGCGCCCCAGGCCCGGGACCAGCCGAGCTGCCCGCTCAGCGACTCACGGACCTCGGCCAGCCCGGCACCGAGCGTGGCCACGGTGGTCCCGTCGGGCGAGATCCGTACGCATCGGCAATCCCGCACGGTCAGCGTGGCGACCGCTTCGGGGTTCGTCATCTATCGGCCTCGGCTGCCAGTTCGTAGAGCTTCGCGGCAAGCGCCGGCTCACCCGCCTCCCAGTACTTTCGGGCGGCCTCGGCCAGCTGGCCCTGCTGTTCGAGCAGGAAGCCCTCGGCACGCAGATCGGCGAGCTCTGGCACCGGGACGCCGGCCGCCAGATCGGACGGCGTGGCCCGTACCCCAGCCGCATCGACCTGTTCAAGCACCGCCACCGCGGAGTCTGACAGCGGGCTGGCCGCAGAGTCCGCGGGTTCTGTGTGGCCGAGCCACAGCGACCAGATCGGGACGGTGTTCTCCAGGGACAGCCGATGGGTCTGATCCCGCTGCAGTATCACCAGCGATTCGCTGTCGATCTTGAAAAAGTCTGCCCGGGCTGGCCCGGGCAGAGCGGGCTGGAGGCGATAGCCCACTTCCTGGTAGAGAGCGCCCGGCCCGACCCGGTGCAGCGCCACGCCGAAGGGGATATCGGACAAGCCACGACCAGGCTCAGCCAGCAGATGCCAGCCCGCACCGAGAACAAGATAGGCACGCTCACCACTGGGATGCCCGGCTAGGAACCGGCGGAGCGGCTTGAGCTCATCGTCGCTGAGCAGCAGAGCGTCCACGGTGCGCCGCTGCTCATCACGGACGAGCGTCACGTCGATCGCCAGGTCGGGCGGGAAGTGCCCGTGAGATGGGACCGGCGGGGCCTGGAGCGCGGGCGTGGCCCGCAGCGGCGGCGGGTACTCGGTGCTCCGCTCGGTGAACTGCCAGACGCCGAGGGAGCCAGCGAGCAGCCACTCTTGATCGGTTGGCACCCACCGGGCCAGGATCTCGTCCGGCACCGGCAGGTTGAGACGCTGGTCGATCAGCAGCCGCCCGCCGCCCAGCCGGCAGACGACGGTGTGTGGCAGTCCGCCGAGGGCCTGCGAAAACGCCCCTGGCACGGCCCGGCCCCGGCCGGTCACCCGGACTAGCACGGCCGGCCAGTCCTCCGGGTTGGGCCGGAACATCCCTTTGAGTTGTGCGCTGGCGACCCGGATATCCAGATCGGCGGACTGGAACCGGTCCAGGATCCAGCGGGCGAGGGAGCCCGTGGTCACGACCACGACTTCCTGCTGTTCGGTCGCCGTGTTTCCTGGGGCGACGTAAGCCGCGAGTTCCACCCAGGACACGGCGGGCCACGACTGCAGATCCGCCCAGCCGCACCGGCGGCCGCGCGGCGACACGAGCTCCGTGCCGTCGGGCAGGTAGACAGCGCCACCGAGTGCCCATGCCATCTCGATATGCGCGGGCCGCTGTTCAGACACGACCGCCCAGATCGCGTTGTCGGGCGCCCGGTGAACGGACGGGTAACGGCGGCGGGACTCGTCACCGGCCGCATCGATGAACGTCAGCACCCCGGCAGCGCCGGTGAAACGCGCCGCGAACAGGTTCCCCGGAACCGGGACAACGGTGATCGGCTCAGGTGTGACCACCGGTCCGCGATCGAGCCGCGTGATGTGAAACCCGCTGGCGGGCTGCGGCTGTTCGCGCGCGGGCGTGCGCTTTCGCCGTGGTGACATCACAAGTCCCGCTCGGGTATCCCGGCTGTACCGCCGAGCGCTGTCCGTGCCCAGTCCCCCCAGCGGCTCGTTATACCGCGCAGGCGGCACCGGTAGGCGGCGGCGAAGACCTGTGACGCCAGGTCGGGGCGGCTGATCTGGTCGGCCGCTTGCACCGCCCACTGCACGACCCTGGCCTGTTCACTGGCCGGGGTGACGCTGACCAGCCCTTCCTCGACCTCTCCCAGCACAGTCACGATCGGGCCCGGCCGCCCTTCCAGCGCTGTGCACAGCGCCGTGGTGATCCGCAGCCGCAGAGCAGCCCCACCACCTGCCGGGACAACGCCGGCCAGCAGGCGGCGGGCCCGCTGCGGCTCCAGGGCCGCGACTGCCAGCAGCCACGCCGCTTCCAGCGGATCACCCGCCTGTTCCCACAGTTTCGCGGCGTCCTCGGGCCGGCCGAGCGCCAGCAGGCAATCCGCCGCGTCGCCGGTGCGGCCAGCACGCCGGTAACAGTCTGCCGCCTTGGTCAGCTCCCCCGCGGTGCGGAACAGTTCCGCCGCCGCGACTGGCTCGCCGGCCTTGTCCCGGCAGCGTGCCGCCTCGGCGGGCAGCCCCGCCTGCTCGAAGCAGAGCGCCGCCTGCTCGAGCAGGTGGAGCCGTCCTGCCGTCATTCCCTGACTTCCTCGCGTTCACCGGTGGGCGGCAGTTCCTCGCCCGGCTGGTAGACCAGCGGGGTCGCGTCATGGCCGGGCCCGTCAACGACCTCTTGTGGAGCGGGCCGCCGCGTCACCACCTTGCCCACCTCGTAGGCGATCCGGTCGTGCACGGCGTTGTGCTCGTCCTCGGCCTCGGGCTCGGTGCTGATGTCCTCGATCAGAAACTCCTCGACTTCGCCGGTCTCGGCGTTGACTCTGAAGTTCACACGGACCCGCATCGTCACTGCTCCAACTCGAACTGGATCTGGATGACGCCTTCCTCCTCGCTGACTTGCAGGTTTTCACCATGCTCGGCCGCGTATTCCTGCAGGGCGGCGGAGTAGCCCGCGGCGACGAGCTGGAAGATTCCCCTGAGGGTCTCGGCCTGGACCGCCTCCAGCTGCTGGCTGGCCTGCTCGTCGAGGTCGGTGCGCATCTCCTCGGCCTGCAGCGTCAGCCGCCGTTCGGCGGTGCGCTTTGCCTCCTCCGCCGCCTCGCCGGTCCGCCTGTTGAGCTCATGCCGCGCGGCCTCCTCGGCCTGGAACTTGAGCGCCTCGGCGCGCTGCGCGGCCAGTTCATCGGCCTTTGCGTTGGCGGCGGCCTGGGCGCGCTTCTTGGCGGCCGCGCGCGTATGGCCGCGCCAGTTGTCGTCGTAATAGGTGCCGCTCGCCTCGACCTTCACCTCGTCGGCCACCTCACCGGTCGCGACAAGCGTCGCCGTGCCAACCGCCTCGATCGCCACGCTCAGCGTGATCGCGATTTCCAGCTCACCGGTGTCGGGGCGGTAGGCGATATAGCCGCCCGCCACGGGCCGGCGGTACTCCCCGTCGGCCCATTCCCAGTCCGCTGACAACTGCATGGCCTGCTCGAAGGCCGCCCGCGCGGGCGGCGGCAGCAGGTCGGCGATGGACTGGGAAAGCCGGGCTTCGGACTCGACAGAGCCCTGCGCCGTCGCGGCCTGATTAATCTCGGCGCGCCAGGCTTCTGCGATCTTGCGGGTGGCCTGGACTCGTACCCGCCGGGGATTGCACATAACTAGTCCCTTCAGCTCTGCTGGTCGAGCAGCATGGAGATCTTGTCCCGCTGCGCGCGGATGAGCTCGTGAGTGGTATGGGCGGCCGGATGGTTTGTGCGAGCGTCAGTGAGCAGCTCATTGATGGCCCGCAGGGTCGCGATGATCGAGCCGCGGGTCACCACCCCCTGCCTGCTGAGAACGAGCGCCGCCTCTTGCTGGGCGAGGGTTTCCAGTTCCGCGGCGCTGCGCCGGGTGGTCATCGGCGTGCCCCCGTCAGCGGCCACCCGTTCGTGGACGGCATCCCTGACCGGCCCTGCGTCGGAATGCTCGGTCCAGAAATGAGCGAGCGGCCAGAGGTCCTGCGGCCGGGCCGTCCCGTCTTCCCGCAGCAGGGCGGCGGCCGCGACGAGCTTCTGCGCCCGCACGATCCTGCGGTCTGACAGGGTGACCCCCTGGGCGAGCAATTCGCCGACCAGGTCGGCCAGTCCGCCGCGGACCGGATTGATGTCGACCTCGCCGAGGACGTCAGACAGGGCGGAAAGGTGCTCGAACCGCAGCGCCGGCGGATTGCTGCCCTCGCGCATGCGCCACCGTTCCTGTTCCCAGCCCCGGTCCAGCAGCTCGGGCAGCCGGGCCGCACCGACGGGCTCGACCTCCAGGCGCAGCAGGAACCGGTCGCTGAACGCCTGCAGCGCGGGATCGTCGGGCAGCTCACTGGACGCGCCGAACAGGCTGATCAGCGGGGTTGGCTCGAATTTCGCACCGTTGTGGAAGCGCCGCTCGTTGACCAGGGTGAGCAGCGTGTTCAGGATGGCGCTGCTGCCCTGGAACACTTCATCCAGGAAGACAACTTGGGCCTCTGGCAGCATGTCCTGCGTTTTGATCTTGTACTGACCCTGCTGGAACAGTTCGAAGTCCAGCGGGCCGAAGATCTCCGACGGCTCGGTGAAACGGGTGAGCAGGTAGCTGAACCGCTTGGCCTGGATCAGCCCGGCGAAACGCTGAATAAGGTCTGTCTTGGCAGTGCCGGGCGGGCCGATGAGCAGCAGGTGCTCGCGCGCAACCACCGCGAGGACCAGCAGCGCCGCCGCGTCCCCGCGTCCCACGAACCTGGTATCTAGGTCCCGGCGGATCGCCTGCAGGCTCCGGACGGTCTGCAGATGCCTGTCACTCGGCTTCACTGGCGCCCCGCTTTGCTTCGCTGTTGTTCCCGCCGGGCCCGCTGGTAGAGCCCTACCAGTTCGCCGAGCCGCTCGGCGTCGGCGGCCTTGTCCTCGCGCCACTGTCCGACGAACGCGTCACGGAACAGCGCCCGTATCTCATCGCCGTTCCAGCCATCGGACGCGGTCACCAGCGGGTCGATCAGCCCGGTGACATCGATACTGAACCGTTCGGAATGGACCTCGATAATGCCGCGGCGAGCGTCCGGGTCGGGCAGGCCGATATGGAAGCTCTGGAACCGGCTTGGCCGCAGCAGGGCCCGATCGATAATTTCCAGGCGGTTGGTTGTGCCGATGACCAGCATCTGGACGTCGGGCCGGAACCCGTCCATCTCGGTGAGTATCTGGGCCACCATCGCGTTGCCTGCGCGGCTGCCCCCGTCGTCGGAGGTACTGCGGCTGGCCGCGATGGAGTCGAACTCGTCGAAGACGATGACGGCAGGGGCATTCCTGCGGGCCTCGGCGAACAGTTCCCTGATCTTGCGTTCGCTCTCCCCCACATACTTGTCGGTGACCTCAGGCCCGGAGACCACCTGGATGGTCGCGTCCATGAGGTTGGCGATCGCCTTGGCGAACAGTGTCTTTCCGGTCCCTGGCTCGCCGTGGAAGATGAAACCACGCGGAATCAGCTCGCCGCGGAGGCTCTGGTGCTCCTCGGGTAGCGATCGCGCCGCCGACATGACATCGAGCGCCCGCATGATCTGGCGCTTGACCTCCTCGTAGCCGCCGATCTCGTCGAAGGTCACGGTGGGGATCTCGAAACTGCTCGAGGCCTGCGCCTTGAACTTCCGGATGTTCTCCTGAAGGTCCTTAACGGTGACCTTCTCCCGCCCCTCGGTCTCCTGGTAGGAGTAGCGGATGGCCTGCCGCAGCCGGACAGGATTGAGGCCCGCGACGTACTTGTAAAAGTCGGCGGTGTCGATTCCTGCGAACCGATCGGCCTCGGCGACGGTGAGCAGGGCCCGCTCGATCGGCTGGGAGCTGCCGTCCTTCGGGTGCTGGACGTTACGGGGACTGCCTTCAAAGGCCATGCGTACCGCGAAGCGCGAAGCCAGCACCTCGGGCAGGGTCAGCGACGGGTCGCTGAAGGCGAGCATGACCTGGTCTTCCGCGCCGTACAGCAGGTCCACCAGGTCCCGTGTCTCATTGGCCAGAGCAGAGTCGGATCCGCCGCCCAGCAGGTCCAGGTGGGTGATGACCAGCACCTGTCCCTGTGTGATGTCCTGGAGCAGCTCTCGCAACTGGGCGAGCAGCCGCTGCCGGAGGCTGGTGTTTCCCGTCTGCGGCCGCATGTCGACCGGAGGTTCCGTCTGGTCGGCAGGCGTGCTGGGCACGTTCAGCACCTGCGGTTCCTGCCCGCTGAGCAGCACAATGTGCTCCGCCAGATGCGGGACAACGATCTTGTCGCAGAAGATGAGAACGGAAAGCCCCGCCCGCAGAAACGAGGCCGCCTCCTTGATATACGAGTGGTAGGCGAGCCGCGTGGCGTCTCCCTCGGTGATGGACTCCGGCCGTTCCATGGGGCCCGTGCGGTCGGCGGGCGCCGCGGAATCCCGTTGCACCGGGCGGGAGGTCCCGTTCGGAAGGTAGACCCGGCTGCCCTCGGGGAGCTGCTCCTCTGATTGCCACGTGACATCGACGGCGCTGACCGGCAGCGCCCCGAGTTCTGGCTGCAGCGGCTGGCTCAGCCCCAGGCCGGTACCGGCAAGAGCCTCCCTCAGCGGAGTGTCGGCGGGCTGGCCCATGTAATTGGTGACCTGATCGGCGTCGTGGTACACGACTTCGAGCCGGGTAATCATGTCAGCCCCAAATCTCGCGCGTGACGGTACAGGTTGGTACCGACCCTCCGGCCCACGAGCGGGGGCCGTTCCCGGATGCGCTGCGGCACGGCGGCTTCGAGCTCAGCCAGTGCCCGCCACCAGAGCGCGGTCGGGACCGCCGGCTCATGTGCGCCGGAGCCCAGCACGTGGTACCAGGCCGCCCTGGCCCGGATCTCATGCTCTGTCCCGTAGTAGATGAGCGCCGCTTCGTAGACATCAAGGACGAAATCAGGATCGTCGTGCCGGATGTAGGCCAGGCACTCACCTCGCCACTCAGCCTGCTCCGGCGTCTGCGGCGGAGCGGCGAAAAACCGCACGATCATGGCCCTCGCGTCCTGGTCCGCCAGCAGCCGGTCGAGCAGCGCCTCGCAGGCCACGGTCGTACGAGGGCCCGGCCGGTCCAGGACGCCGGTCAGTGGCGAGAGATCCAGGAGCCGGTCGCGGATTCCAGGCAGCAACTGGGCCGCGCGCGCCACGAGCCCATGGTTGGCCAGCAGGTCGGCGGCGCGCACCGGCGACGGTACCGCCCGCAGCAGCAGCGCGGCCCGCTCACCGTATCGATAGGCACCGATCGAGGCGGCCAGGATGGCAGCGCCGACACCTGGCGGGCGGGGATCGCCGAGCACCGGCGCGGTCAGTCTGAGCCTGGCCGCGGTCACCGAGGCCAGCCTGCCCACCCACAGCAGCAGTTCGCTGGCGGGATCAGCGAGGCGCATGGCCTCCCTCAAGTCCCCTTCAGGCATCGCACCAGTCATCTCTGTCGCCGTCCAGCGTGCGAGCCGCAGGGCGGTATCTTCCGCTGTCATCGGAGATCCACTGGTCGTACTCCTTGAGTCCATCCTCGCCGCGGCCGTAGAACCGCAGGATCCGGCCCCCGCGCCGGATGTTGATCAGGGCGGCGACCTGCCAGGGCCGCTGGAAGGTCGCGAGGTGAAGGTCGACGTCGATGGACGACAGGCCCATGCCGAGGTCGACGCCGAGCAGGTGAGTGTGGTACCAGCCGACGAGGTCCTCGCCTTGGCCGCGCTCCTCGATGAGCTGTGCGACGGCCAGGAAGGACTCTCCGGTGAAGGTGAAGTGCACCAGGCCCGCCCCCGAACGGTGCGCGGGTGTCACGTGCGTGATCTCGATCAAGTGGGCATCGTCGCCGGCCTTGGTGACCCGGCCGAGCAGGAATCCGCCTTCTTCCATCCGGTCAGTCAGCGGCATCCGCTTGAGGAACTGATCCCGGGTTTCGGCGGACATCAGAATGTTCAGCTTGCCCAGCTGGTCCTGGGACAGGCCGAGATCCTCCGGCTTGACCTGTTCGGCGTCGGCCCCCGCCAGCGGCGTCAGTGTGAACGGCTGGTGCCGCCGCTCGCCGAGGTCCACCTCCACCGATCCCTCGATCTCGGGGTCGGGCCGCTCGTCGCCCGCGAACTGCCCGGTGAGATTCTTTGTGGTCAGGACGAAGGCCAGCAGCCGCCTCTCCCGCAGCCGGAACCCCCACAGCGCCTCATCCGGCTCCAGTTGGAGCAGTTCCGGCGCGAGAACCGGGCCGATCAACTCGGTGACCGGCAGCCGGTCCTCAAGCACCGTCTTCCCGTGGTGAGTCACGCGCAGGCTGCAGTGCCCAAGCCAGGGAGCGAGATTGTGCAGCTCCGGCGGTCCCAGGTACGGGTCATGGTCGGCGGGCTCCTCCAACTGCAGATGGATCTGGCCGCGCCTGGCAAGGTCACCGAAGTGGTGTTGCGCTGCCTTCCGCAGCACCAGCCTCAGAGCCAGCACCCCGTAGTAGCGCTGTTCGGCTCCCCGGTAAAGCTCAAGATCAATGTCCACCTGGCTCACCACCTAGCGGCTTCAACCAGAAGAGCCGGGGCGGGCGGGCGGCCCGGTCACCCTCGCGGAGCACGTCGGCCAACGGTCGCCCGCCTATTGCCTTGATCATGGTCTGCCCGGCTTCCGTCCGGGCCCACAGTGCAGCCACCGGATTGGGCGAATCCGGTCCTTCCCTCAGGTCGTAGTCCCGGTACCGGGCAATGCTCGCGATCATCCGGGCGACATTGGCCAGGTCGTGGGCTGGGCGGTAGCCCAGCAGCAGCGGATGGAACTGCAGCATCCCCGGGCTCACTCCATCCTGGGATGCCCACCGGATATTCGGGTGGAAGACCGGGGTCTCCCAGACGATCTCAGGCGCCGCGAGGGGGAACATGGCGCTGAAATAAATGGCGACCTGGTGCTTTCTGATGAGCACCGGCGCTATGGCCTCCAGGCCGTCGTGGTCGCTTCCGGCTGGCAGGCCCACCAGGCCTGCGGGAGGCGCGAGCCCGTTCCCGGTGATCTCCACCGTGATGCGCCCGGGAAGCTCCTCGTCATCACAGCCGGCAATGGTGAACTCCGCACGGTTGCGTGCTTCGTAGCCCCGGATCTGGGCGACGGCCTTGAGCAGCGCCTCCATGCGCAGTTCCGGGGAGAGGCTACCGGCGATCGCGTCCGGCGCCACGCGCAGGCGGTCCCCCTCCCGTACGCCGCACTCGTGCAGCGTCGTGTACGGATCGAGACGCCTGATGCTGTCGGCCGACTCGTGATCGACGACTACGCGCACCACCCCCTCCTTCGCGCCTGACCTCACGTCGTGGGTCTGCGTCACGATCGCCGCGGCGATGTCCTCCGGGCTGGAGGTCGCCGGGACCGAGCTCATCTGGTAACCCGAGGTGTCGGGCCCGTAGACCACCAGCCCTGTATAGAGGTAGGGCTGGAAGGAGAATCTCTGGTAGGTCACCATGCAGGACATGGCGAGGGCGCGCATCTCCTCCTGAACCTTCTGCCTTACCGCCTCGTCCTGGTCACCGGGATCGGGGATGCGGACGGCGGATTGCAGGCGGGCGATGTAGAGCAGGTCGGCATCCTGGCCGACCACATCGCGCACCACCGCGAGGAACTGCTCGGGCAGGTCGGCACCTTCGAGGATGAGCGTGGGCCAGTCCCGTCCGCTCACCGATCCCCCCGCATCGGTCAGGGCAGGGGGAGGCGGCGGCAGGCCGGACGTGGCTTGCTCGGTGCCCCACGGACCAGGGGGCTGCCGGACCATTGACTCGGGCTGCTCTTCGGGCGGCGGCTCGGCCATCTTCCCCAGGAGCCGGTCTACGTCGGCGCGAGTGCCCGGGTTGTTGTCCGCCGTGGCCTTGAGCAGCTCGATGGTGCCCCGGGTGACCTTGCCTTCGAGGGATGAGATCACCTGGGGCCAGAAGGTGTCGGCGCTCTCGAACCGCGGGATCGCCTCCTTCGGATAACCAATGCTCATGAGCACCGTCCGCGCTTGCGGCTCGGTGTGGTAGATGTCCTGCATCAGCGCGAGGAGGCCACGCTCCCGCCCTTGGCTCACGGCACCTCCTGAAGAGCGAGGTACCGCACGTGCCGGACCGGCCGCACCCGGACGACCGGCAGGATTTCCGCCGGAGGGATGCCCAGATCCTGGAGTTGCGCCTCGGGGGTAGCGGCCCGCAGCGTCAGGGGAGACAGCGGGTCCCCCCGGTCGACCGGGTTCCACGACAGCACGTGCTCGCCATCCCCGGCCAGTGCGAGCAGCTCAGCGACTCTCGACCGGTGGGTGAGCGGGGTCATCGTGATGTCCCGGGGAGGGATGGTCTGGTGACAGAGGCAGTCCGGGTCGCGCGGATGGAGGACAAGGCGGCTCTGCCCCGTTGGCGCCTCGATCCTGAAGATGCTGTCCGGAACCGGCTCCTCAGAGAGCAGGCGCACCGCGCATACGGCCTGCCAGGAGGCGACCAGCGTGGTGACGGGTCCGGACGCGCCCATCTCCTCGGGCAGCCTGCAGGTCACGTGCCAGGCAGGCAGGGACCGGTCGGCAGGACGGCAGCCGCAGGCATAGCAAGGCCCGGCCGGGGTGTAGTGCCGGACCTCGCCGCCCCACGGGTGCAGCCCGGCGTCGAGCATTCCCCGCGGGTTGCCGGAGAACATGCACCGGCTGGACAGGACGATCCGGTCGGCCACGCTGTCGAGGCAGCTCACCACCAGCCCGGCCGTTCGCAGCTCGCCCAGGCCGACCCCGTACCGGAAGTCGTCCTGGCGCGCATCCACCACGGTCTGCGGCGCGAGGGCATGCAGTGCCTGCCCGGCGGCGGCGACCTTGGGCATCCCGACGTGCTCGGGACCGTACAGGGCGCCGCGGCTGAGATTGGACGCCTCCACGACGTCGGGGTCACACAAGACGAGCCGCCCGACTCCGGCCTGGGCGAGCAGCCTGGCCACCTCGGTGCCGAGGCCACCCACGCCCACCACAATGACCGACGAGTCGCGCAACTGCCCCGGGCCCTCCGGGTACCCGGGATATTCAATGCTCCGGACAAGGTCGTTCATTGATCCTCGCCAGTCAGGCGGTCCGCGAGCGGGCTCAGCCACAGCGCGCGGGTAACCGGTTTTTCCGCCTCGCTCTGCGTCGTGGGGCGCATCGGCGGGCCGCCCAGTGACTGGATCACCCGCTGGCCGGCCTCGGTGCGGGCCCAGAGGGCGGCCGGCGGGTCGGGGAAGGTACTGGCGTCGACGACGTCGTAGTTCTGGTAGGTGCCGATATCGACGAGGAGCTGGCAGAGGAAGCCGAAATCAAGATCGGGCCGGTACCCGGCCATGAGCGGGCCGAGGCATACCACGCCGGGCCGGATCCCGGGTTGCGGCAGCCGCCAGATGTTGGGGTGGAACACCGGAGTGTTCCACACCACGTACGGTGCGACCACCGGGAACATCGCAGGCAGGTGCATGGTGAATCGGTGGAACGTGATCGGCACCGGGTTCAGCCGCTCCCAGGGCAGCGCGCGAAAGTCCTCGTTGGCGAGGTTCTCGGAGCCGGCCAGGAAGTCGTCAAGGTCCTCGGGGGGCGCCAGGCCTGGTCCCTCGAACTCGAAGGTGATCCGGTTCGGCAGGTCTTCGTTGTCGTAATCCACGATCTCAAAGGCGGGATGGCTGTAGTCATAACGGCGGATCTGGGCACGCATCCGCAACTGTGCTTCCATCCGCATCTCGGGCGAGATGCTCCCGGCGATCGCCTTGGTGCCAACGCGCAGCTTTCCCTTGTCCTGCACCAGGTTCTCGTGCAGCGTCTTCTCCGGGTCGAGCCGTTCAGGGCCGTTCTCGGTCTCGGCGTCGATGACGGTGCTGACGGTGCCGCCGTGCCGGTCGTTCATCGCCCGGGTCTCCTGCACGATGGCGGCGGCGATGTCCCGCGGTGTCATGGTGGCCGGGACAGACTGCAGGAGGTAGGGGGTCGTGTCCGGGCCGAACACGGTGAGGTCGCTGTACAGGTAGGGCCGGAACTTGTACTTTTCGTAGATCACCTGCAGCTTCGCGCCGGCGGCGTAGGTCTGCATGATCTCCTGGATCTGCTGCTGCAAGCTGGCCGCGCTGGCGCCGGGATCGGGGATCGCGACCGCGCACTGCTGCTTGGAGACGTACAGCAGATCGGCGGCGCTGGTGCCAAGCTGGCCCCGGATCACCTCGAGGAACTCCTCGGCCAGGTCCGCACCCACCAGCATCAGCGTCGGGCAGGGCCCCTCTGAAGTGATGGGCTTGCCGGGGGTCGTCACCTCTGGTGGCACGCCGGACCACTTGGCGTGCAGGGCCTGGACCGCACGATTGCCCTTGTAGCTCTCCGCCGTCGCCGCGATCAGCGCGCCGATACCGTCCTCGAGCCAGAGCCCCTGCTCAAACTGCAGGATGACCGTGGTCCAGAAGGAACCCGGATCGTTGAACTTGGGTATTAAGTGCGCCGGCAAGCCGACCTGTATCAGGGCCGACCTCGCGGCCGATTCGTCGAAGTACAGCTCGGTCATCAGCTTCGCGACTTCCGGGTGCTTCATCGGAGGGCTTCCGTTTCGAGTTCGAGGTACCGGACACCATGAGGTGGCCGCATCACAGGGAGGATCTCTCCCGGTGGGATGCCCAGGTCGGCCAGCGTGCCACCGTTGGCGGCGGCGAGCGCCATCGGGGCGAGTGGGTCTGAGGGGACGATCGGCTGCCAGGCCAGCACCTGTTCCCCGGGCTCGACCATGGCCAGCAGGTCGGCGACGGGAGCGGTGGCGCTGAGTCCGGTGCGGCGGATCAGGCGGGGGTCAAGGAGTCCGTGACAGGGGCAGTCCGGGTCCCTTTTCAAGGCCACCGCGCTGCTCTCGCCGGTCACCGGATCCAGCCGCACCGCTCCCTTGGGAACGGGCAGGCCGAATAGCAGCCGCACGGCCTGGACCGACTGCCAGGCGGCGGTCATCGCCGAGACCGGAGCCGACGCCCCGGCGTGCTCCGGAGGATCCGCGCAGGCGACGTGCCAGGCGGCGAGCGCTCGCTCGGCCGACTGGCAGCCGCACGCGAAACAGGGACCACCGGGCGGGTAGTAGCGGACCTCACCACCCCACGGGTAGGTGCCCGCGTCCAGCAGCCCGGCGCCGACCAGGCCGCAGCGGCCGGAAAGCGCGATTCTGTCCGTGACGCTATCCAGGCAGCTCAGCACCAGATTCGCGGAACGCAACTCCGCCAAGCCGATGCCATGGCGGAAGTCGGTGACCCGGGTGATGACCTGGAGCCCGCGGTCACGGCCGCGCAGCGCGGCCGCGGCGGCCTCCGCCTTGGGCCTGCCCAGGTCGCCGGGGCCGTAGAGAGCACCACGGCTGAGGTTGGACTGCTCGACCGAATCCGGGTCGCACAAGAGCAACCGGCCTACGCCGGCCTGGGCGAGCAGTCGCGCGGCCTCCGAGCCGACCGCACCTACCCCGACAATCACCACGGTGGCCGACGAGAGTACGGGCTGGCTCCAGCCGGGGATGAGCTCATGCCGCACGAACCTCTCGTCGGTCATCATCACGACAGCTCCTGGAAGCTGGTCGGGCACCGGGAGAGCGGGCCGTTGGCGATCCACGCGTCGTAGCAGTCATTGCCGCGGCCGGGGTCACGGTGCACGCCGAGATTGCACTGAGGGTTTTCGGGACTACACGGGCAGAGGGTCGCCATCTCGTACGGCCGGAATGTCTTGCTACAGAACGCGCAATGCAACCGGGGCCGGACCGGGACCAGCAACGGATTGCCGGGCAGCAACCGCTCGGTGTGCATGCCCGCAGGCGGTGGGTTGGCGTTGTCGAGCGCCTTGTGGAACGCCTCGGCGCGGGCGTCATCGGCAGCTTCGCCCGTGCTCTGGACAGCGTGCGAGCAGGGCAGCGCGGGGCTGTGGTGCCGGACGACCAGGGGCGGCCCGTACTGCACGAGAACCCTGTCCCCCTGCCGGAAGGTATGGCCGCACTCGTCACAGTAATCGGCAAGCCATACCGAGTCGGTGGTCGTCATGGCCACGCCGTCCACCCCGGTGTTGACGGGATCGCGGCCGCGCCGGCGACCCCGCTCGAATCGCCTGACTAAATCGTCGTTCATCGGACCCTTTTCATCTGGCTGCCGCCTGGAACGAGACGAAACGGAGCATGGCGGTGTCACAAGAGGCGAGCCCTGCCTGCGCGCAGCCGGTCTGGTAGGCCTCGTCCGGCCGTTGGCCCGCCCCGGTTCCTGTGTAGAAGCCCTCGGCGAAAGCGAGTGCGCAGTCATCTCCGATCGCCGCGGCCGATCCCGCCACGGCACGAGTCGCCATGCGGAAAGCTTCCGCGTTACCCCCGCTAAAGCAAGAGTTCAGGACGATGCAGTCGAGGACCGTCGCCGAGGCGGCAGTGATCGCCGCAGCCAGGCTTTCGGGGCCGACCCCGGCCGAGCCGCCCCGGTCACCCTCGAACACGAGCTGCCCGTCTTGCCCGCCATGCCCGGCGAAATGCAGGATCTGCGGTTTCTCCTGCAGGAGGGCCCGGATAATGTCCGTGACCCGCACCGCATGCCGCAGCCCCACCTCGATACCGCCGAGCGCGGCGATCTCCTGGAGTAGCCGCGCCTCCCTGTCTATCCGGATCTTGGAGGCGCGCAACGGGTCGGCGAACAGGGCGAGAACCCGGACCGGCTTCTTCGTGCCGCCCACTCCTCCCGCGGTTCCCAGCTCTCTTAGCAGCCTCTTTGCGGTTCCGTTGCCCGGGTGGTCGCGGACCGCCGCGTCCAGCAGCAACTCCAGGCCGTTCTCGACGATGCCCTGCTCCAACCGGAGCACAACCACGGGCCAAAACGTGTCGGCGGCCTGGAACGCCGGAATCTTCGCGGGCCGGTATCCAATGCCAATCAGTAGGGCCCGCGCGCTCGCCTCGTCGAAGTACAGGTCCTGCATCAAGGCAATGATCGCGTTTCTCATCCCACCCCCGACGCCTGTCGCATTTGCCCGCTATATCCCCGTTCGCCGATCCGGCGGCGAGCGATTTTCACAGCTAGCGCCCGTGCCACTAATCGTACCAATTCCTACTATGCTTGGAGTCCAACAGTCGGCCGCCAAGGGGGGCGGCAGCCGAGCGGGGGCGGCGAATGGCGGAACAGACACTTCAGCTTGTGCTACCGGATAACTTGACTGAGACACTTGTGTCTTATGTGGTGGATTTCAACGGCCAGCAGCGGCACGTGGCGGGCATGCGGCACCGGATGGGCCTGAATGCGTTAAGCGGGCCGGTGGCCCACAAGATCGCCGCTCCGGGTGCGGAGCCACGACTGCGACGGGAACTCGAGGTCGCCAGGTACCTCGGGCCGCGCGGCGGCGAACTGCTCTCCAAGTGCCTCGGCTACAACTTCAGCGAGGTCCCCCACTCGGTGGTCGTCACCTACCGCGGCCGCCCACTGGCCGACCTGGCCCGCGACGGAACGAACTGGCCACTGGACCACATGCTCAGGATGAAGATCATCACCGACCTGCTGCAAGCTCTTGAGTTGCTGAGGGTCTCCAGCATCGTGCATGGCCGCATCGGCCTGGACACATTGCACTGGGATGGCAACACCCTGCAGCTCACCGACTTCGGCCAGGCGGCCCTGTCCGGCCGGTATTCCGACGACCGCCCGGCTCATCACGGCGACGACATTGACGCGGCCGGGCGCGTCATTTATCACGTGTACACAGGCCAGCCGCCACCCGGCGACCCCGCGGAACTCCGACGGCAGATCGAGCAGGTCCAAGACGTCGAACTGCGGGATCTGCTGCTCCGTCGCGACCTGGTGACCGGCATGGACGTCGACTACGTCTTCGCCGAGGAACGGGACAGGCGGCCCACCTCACGGGTGCTGCTGGACCGCCTGGATGAACAGCCTCACGGTGTCCAGTGGCATCAGGTTGTTGCCGCCGACCGCTCGGTCCGCCAGGAATTCTGGAGCCTGCGCGAACGGCAGCGAGATTTTCGCGCCGCCTACGCGTCCTGGGTCCGGCGCCGGCCGACGTCCCGGCCGTCCCGGCCGTCCCGGCCACAGCGATCCTGGGGGACTCCGACCGAGTCCGGGCCCCCGCCCCGCCAGCCCCCGGGCCCACCTCGCCGCCCTGCGCCTAAGCGTCCGGCGGCCTCCGCCGGCAAGCTGGCGTTGCTGCTGCTGGTGGGGGTGGCCTTTGTTGCCCTCGCCGTCATCACCCTCCTGGGGGTGCTGTGAGCGAGGTTCTCTGCCCGATCTGCCAGCGGCAGATCAACTGGACAGCGGCACCGCCCTACCGGGTCGGCACGGACGGTTCGTACGAGCTTCTCGTCAGGGATCCGCTGGAGAGTGAGGCATCCTGGCGGGACCGCCTGGTCACCGCCTACCGGCCGTGCCGCGACGTCACCGAGTCCGGCGTGCACATGCTGCCCTATGACTACGCCGACTACACCCCTGTCAGCATTGGCATGGTGGGGCGTACCAAGGCCGGCAAGACCCATTTGCTGGCCGCCATGATCTACCGGCTGTGTTCCAACGATCCGCTTCTTGGCAGGCTCGGCCTTCAGGTCGGCCCGCTCGATCTGGCCATCCACCAACAGTACGTCGCGGAAAACATCGCTCCGCTGATCGGCCGCAGGAAAGAACTGGGGGGCACCCCCGCCGACCAGATAGCGTTCTGCGACGCGCTCAAGGTCACCAACGCCGCGAACCGGTCCTTCGCCCTGACCTTCTTCGACCTTGCCGGAGAGCGGCTGGGTCGGCCCAACGACGACGAGGTACGGTTCTACGCCTCGGCGAAGGCACTGCTGTTCATCGTGGATCCGGAAGCCCTGCCGAAGCCGGCGCGCCCGTACTCGGGCAACGACGAGACCTTTGAAGCGGCGCTGCACAGGCTGGGCGCGCGGCGGCCGCCCATCAGCGGCGCACTGCACCCCGTGGCGGCAGCGGTCGTTGTGGCCAAGGCCGACCTGATCCGTTTCGATGACCGGCTCGTCAGCGACTGGCTAGCGGTTGGCAGCGCCGAGGAAGAAGTCGATCTGAGCACCGTCGAACGCGAGAGTGAGGACGTCTATGCCTATCTCACCCAGCGCGGGGCCGCGGCGTGGTTGCGCCCGGCGCAGCAGTGCTACTACAGCACGCTGCACTTCGCTTCGGCGACCAACGGCCCCGCCACGGATGGGGCCTTCCACGGGGCGTTCCGGCAGTGCCGGGTACTCAAGCCGCTGCTGGCCGTCTTCGCCATGACCGGCATCCTCGACGAAGGAATGCTGCAACCGCCGCGCGAGGAGGCGGGATGACCGAGGAGGTGCATCAGATCCGGTACGCCTGGTCGGAGTCCTCACTGCTAGGTGCGCGGGGCATGGGCCCGGTGGAGTCCTCGCTGCCGGAGGAGTATCTCCTCACCTGGGACCGTCACCTGCGCGATCACGTGTGGGCAGCGGCCCCCGAGCCTGGCTTCATCTTCATCGTGCGCGACGATGTCGGCGCGCTGCTGAGGAAGGTCGCGACCACGGCGGACGGGCGCCCCGGATCGGACGCTCACGTGCTGCTCTGCGAGCAGATGACGGCGCAGGACGCTCTCGGGCTCACCGCCTGGGACGACTGGGGCGGCCCGGCCGGCGAGGTACTCCCCTGGTCGGCGCTGCAACCTCTCCGTGACCGTGGCCTGGAAGTCCTGCGCGCCCGGGCCCGCGCGCAGCCGGCCGACCGGTTGGCGGCCTTTTTCGCCGCGTTGCTGTGCGCGCCGGGTGACCCGTACACGGTGATCGGCGAGCCCGATCCGCTCGCGTTGACCTGCGCGCTTGGTGACCTCATCGGCCAGATCCCGACCTTCGCCAGCGACGAGTCCGACGACACCAGATCCGGCCTGCCCACCGTCGTCTTCCTGCGCAAGGCGTCGTTCTCCCCCACCATGGCCACGCGGCGGCGGCTCAAGCCCGCCGCAGAGCCGGGTGATCCTGGCCTTTCCTGCTTCGCCGGCGCGGCCGTAGACGCCTACATCGCGGACGGCCTGGCAGGCATTGCTGTCCTCCGGCGCGGCCACGCGCCGGGCAGCCTCGCGGAGGCAAGGCAGTGGGCGAACGCCATGCAGTTCGCACCGGGAGTCATCGCCGACCCGGCCAGGCTGCCGAAGCTGAGCGAGGCCACGCTGGACGGCCTGACGGGCCCAGATGCCCTGGCCCGGATCCAATCCGCCGCAGCAGCCGTGTCCTCGTACGACCTGATGCACTCGGTGGACCCGGGCTTGCCGCCGGCGATTAAGCAGGTCTTCCTGGAGGAGGCCCTGAAGCGGGCCTGCCTGGCCCCGGGGGATCCCGCACTGCTTCAGTGGCTGGCCAGCTTCGGATCGCCGCCGCCGGAAATCATCGACAAGTACCTGCCAGCTGACTTCGACCATCTCGCCCATGTAACCCAGGTGCTGCTGCTGTCCTCTGGTGACCGGCGGGCTCTGCTGGAGCGGGAGGCGCGGAACCTCCCGGTCGCGGCGATGGTCCAATGGATCGACGGCCATGCCGCAACCGATCCGGAGGGGACGCTTGCTGTCTACTCGGCGCTGTGCGACCAGGCCCCCCGTGCGTCGCAGGAGGACCTCGGTGCCCTGTTCGCCCGCAGCGCGCTGGTCGCTGCCGTGCGTACGATCTCCGAGTCACCAGAGCGGGCTTCGATTCTCCTTGTGACGCTGCTCCGGGCACTGCCCGGGACCGCCCTGTCCCCCGACGTCGCCGAGGGTCTCGCGGGGCAGGCGGATCCGGTCCTGCTCCACGCGCTCGACACGCTTGTCACCAGCCCGCCGGCCCGGGAGGCGATCCACCGCCAGGTACGGCTGGCCTATTACCGCGACCATCACCTCCACGAGCCCGCCACGCTGCTGCCCGAAGACGAATCGGCAGATCCCAAAGCCTGGCGGCTTCCGTTGCCCTCCGCATTCCGCCGCCAGCCCTCTCATCACCGGAAACCATCGTGAACCGAACCTTGAATGATGTCTCAAGCGACCTGCAGGCACTTGCCCCCGGTAACTCGCAGGGTGAGCTAGCGCTCCGCGACCTTGCCTTCAGTCTCGAGCGCCCTAACCGGTCGGACCTGGCCGGAATTGATCTCGCCGGCACCTATCCCCCAGCGACGATGCTGCCCGAGGCGGCGGGGCCGGCGCGCTATCTGGTAAACCTATTAGAGCTGCTCAGGGACACCCTCATCTTCGTGCCGGTCATCTACACGTGGTGGCGGCTGTCCCAGGCCCTGGTGGCCTACGACCATTACACCGGCCATGCCCCCTTCCTGCTGGCCTGGCAGGAGGGGTTCGGCAGCAAGACGCAGCGCCTGTCGACCTCGGCCCTAGTGGTGGCCCTGGTCGTGCTCGGCGTCATCGTGCTCACCATGATCGCCCATGTGGCACGGGCCTGGTACGACGGGCAGGTCCAGCGACGGCACCAGCGGCTCGCTGCCCTCCTCGCGGAGGCCAGCCTGCTGCTGACGCAGTCGCTGCTCGCCGGATCGTCCGGCGTCACCAAGGCCGAGCTGGCCACGATCGCCAGCAGAATCACCTCGAGCACTCAATCGCTGCAGGAGGCGCTCAGCAAGGCCGGTGAGGACATCGTCACCGCAGTCAACACCAGCCCAGGCAGCAAGCTGCACGAGATGTTCGAGAAGTGGACGGCCGCGGCCAGCGAGCTCAAGACCCTTGGCACCCGGTTGCAGGGAACACAGGAAATGGTCGAGCGGCTCCGCGAGACCCAGACAGCCCTGTCGGAGATGTCACAGCAGATCGGCGCCGAGACCGGACGGCTGATCAGGGCGCTCGAAGAGGAACGCACAGCTTCCTACCAGGAAGCACACGCCCATCATCAGCTCGCCACCCAGGTCGAGCGGTCCACCAATCTCCTCAGTGAGTCACTCCAGGGCCTCACCGCACGGTCCGAGCAGTTCAACGAACTCGTGCTGCGCCTGCAGTTCATCGTCGACCGTCTGGACGGAAACGCTTCCCCGTCGCGGACTCCGGGGGGTGGCTTCAACTGATGACCAGAAGCCGTTCACGCTTGACCATGTTGGCGGGCTGGCTGTTCGCCGACCTGTTCCTCGTCCTGCTCGTCGTCGGGCTGGCCGTGCTGCCTGCCCGGCCGGCCGTGCACCCGCCGCCGCCTCCTCCTCCCGTGCACCACCACAAGCAGGGCCTCAGTCCCCGTCGGCTCAACTTCAGCGTCACGCTTTCCCCCGATCAGTTCCGTGCTGGTGCCCGCAGCCTGTTCGTCAAGGAGGTGAACGCCCAACTCGACCGCTTGGACCCGTCTCACCGCCTGGTTGGCTTCGTCCTGGTTTTCGCCTCCGACAGCCAGGCCAACGTAGCAAGGGCGGACCAAACCGCCACGCAGGCGCTCCACCTCCTCCAACGCCGCTCACGAGTGTTTGCCTCGGCGCAGGGACTTGGCTACTGGAACGGCGCCAACAACGACTTCTCGTTCAAAGTCTTCCTGCTGAATTAGAACCCGGGGCATCCCTTTCTCTTGTCCAGCCATAGCCGGATGATGCCGGGCAGCTCAGATCCGGATGCGCTCGTTCGCCGGGTCGTACATCGGGCGCAGTGCGGCGACGGCCGGATAGACCTCGGCACCGATCTGTACCGTCCACTCGCCGGCATCCAGGTACGCCTGGTCGAT
>Ga0070717_10000488_pt1 | contig 25210 bp, 39 predicted proteins | sample LARL113metaG_FD_71366 | JGI IMG/M metagenome (GOLD analysis project Ga0070717, IMG submission 71366) | Corn, switchgrass and miscanthus rhizosphere microbial communities from Kellogg Biological Station, Michigan, USA - LAR L11-3 metaG | ecosystem: Host-associated > Plants > Roots > Rhizosphere ...
CGAATTGCCCAGCGAATTGTAATCCGCCTGAACGGCAGCGGTCATCGTTTGCGCCCCGGTCGTGATCTTGTCTTTTGCCATCATGAAGGCTGCGACCATCACCCCAGCGGCCAGGCTAAACCCAAGTGTCGCGATGCCCATTGCTGCGGTCATGCCAATAGCAGCGCCCTTGACCACGCCCTGCGCACCCACGGCAGCAGGCCCGATGCCCGTGACAGCCGTAGCGACACCTGATGCAGCGGTTCTTGTCCAGCCAAGCGCCTGCGAAAGCTCTGGCAACGCCTGTGTTGCGAGTTCGGCAACGACTCCCGCGCCCTTCTGCATTTCCTGGAAAGAGTTGAAGATGCCGGCGGCAAATTCCTGAAATTTGATGAGGCCGATAGCGACGCCAACGGAGGTCAGCAGTCCCGCAAGCGCTGCTACCAGTGGATTGCCGGATTGTAGCCCGGAAACGAAACCAGCTATCCAGCTTACCAGCGTCCCAAGCACGGCGGAAACCGTGCCTATAGCACCAGCAAGGAAGCCGGATTGTATCGCCCAATTCCCAACGGCCAGCACGATGCTCCCAACGCTCTGAACCAGGGACACAAGCGGGGGTAGCAAGTTTTGCTCGACGGTCTTTGCCAGCGATTGCATGTAGGGGATCGCCTTGTTCGCAAACCAATCGCTAAACTGGAGGAAGGCCGGGATCGCCGTCTTTATCACCCAATCACCGAGGCGGTTTAAGATCGGCATGCCCTTATCATTCAGGAAGTTGATAAATTGTGAGACGTAGGGGAGTAACGCCGTGCCGATCTTGATACCGAAGGCTTCCAGGGACGCTTTCGCCTTGTCCACAATCACGTTGAGGTTTGATTGCGCTAAGGCCCAACCGTTCACATCGACTGCGCTCGACTTCATACCGGCGCTTATATTCGCAACGCCCGCTCTCCACTTGTCCATGTTCTGCGTCAAGGCGTCGATGGTCTTGGCGGTTCTGGTGCCACCGCCGATCATGTCAGCCATCGCCCGGTTAAAGGGCACGCTTCCCTCTGGCCCGACTTTCAGCGCGGCATCAATGAGCATCTGGATTGCGCCAGGCAGCGACGTTTTCATTTCATTGGCGACGTCAACGGAATTCACGCCATATTGCAGCATGGCAGCAGCCGCTTTTTTCGTCGGGTTTTCGATGTTGACGAAGACCGCCTGTAAGCCCGTTGCAGCTTGAGCAGCTTTCATGCCAGCGTTCGTTTCCACCGCCATTGCCGCTGCAATATCCTGAAAGTGGATGCCCATCTGCTTAGCTATCGGGAGGATTGGCCCCATATAGGCGGTGAGTTCTTCCAGGGTGATCTTGCCACCAGACACCGCCACGATTAACCCGTTCATGTACTGCGCAGCGGTGAAGGTCGAGATGCCCCAGTTGGTTTGAAGCGTGGTGAGAGCTTTGGTGACATCGGAGAGGTTCGCTTGCTCAATCTGCGCACCTTGCGCAGCCACCTTCAAGGTATCGAGGGATTGCGCACCCCGCTGGTTTGCTGACAAGATCAAATACATCGCCGGCAGCAGCTTGTCAGTCAATACCCCCGTAGAGGTTGAGACGCCAAGTATCCCCTGACCCAACTTCGTCATGTTATCAGTCGCATCACCTGCACCGGTGACCAGCCGGTTCATGCCTTGCTGGAAGTTAGCGGCTGCCTCTATAGATTTGACACCCACGAACGCCAGTGCCGCGCCCGCAACCACCGCCGTGCCGGTGGCCAGCATCGCCAGTTTCGCGCCCAGGTTATCAGTAGACGCACCCACAAGCTCAAGTTTGCGCGTGCTCTCTTCAGCGCCGGTGATAGTGACGAGTCCTACCAGTTGTGAGACGGTTATCATGGGCTACTTCCTAATGTGCGTCTAGAATTTCACGCGCCTCGCTCTCCGCCTTGTTCTTGACGTGCGCTTTTTGTTGCCACCACACACTTTGCTTCATGACTTCCCACGGAGGCGCGTGCAGGATGTCAGCCGCCACGAACAGCCCGTACCAGTCCGGCGGTTCATACCGATCCGATTTGCCTTTGAGCGCCAGATAGCGCCTCAGATTCAGGAGTTCTAGTTGTTCATCTGAGGCGCTATCGATTCCGGGCGGAAATCCCCCATCACCATGTCAAGTGCTATGTTGCGGATCACAATAGGCACACTTGACAGCCGTTTCTCTGTCAATGGCACCGGCGTTACACCATCATCCTCCATCAAATCCCAGGATTTAATGAGCGTCAGCAGCACTTCGTTGAAGCCCCTGAAGTTCTCGGTAATGGTGTCCTCGCCCATCTTGCCAAATGCGATTAGTTGGGCGTACAAGTCCTCGGTGACCATGTTCGGGTCGTACTCGATGGTCAGTGACCCCTCCTCAAACTTGCGTGTGACCTTTGCGCGTGATTTGGCGATGTTTCCAATGGTAACTGGCATAGAAACTCCTTACAGTGCTATCATGATTGCTATGCAAACGCTCATCACTATTTCATGGATCTTCCTCGGTATAGCGGTCGTTGTTTTCCTCGCAGTCGCGGGTTATGCGATCTGCTGGGTTATCAAAAACTGGCCCAAACCTCCATTGTCATAAAGCCGTAAGTAATGTGGTAATCAAGAACTTCTGCGCAGCGCCCCAGGTCGCATCCTCCACAATCGCAAATTCCCATTCCTCAGCAAACACGCCGTTGCTATCCGAGAACGGGTTGGGCTTCGTCACTTTCACCGCCATATCATGCTGAAAGATGTTGTACGCTTGCGCGACCGATGAAACGGTTGGCGTGCCACCTGTGAGGGCGACGTTTGTCACACCGACTGGCGACATATCGGAGGCCAGCGCACCGGAGAAGGTGAAGATGTACGGCCCGCCCGCACTGCCGGTCACCGTACAGTTGGTGCTGACCGTAGAGAGCAACTGAAATGCGGTGTTGACTGTCGCGCTCGTGAGTCCTACGCTATAGGTGATCAGCGCAGTAGTCTGGTTCTTGTATGAGAGCGTAAACGTGCCGCCGGTCGCGCCGCCGCCGATCGTCACGGTCTGCAAATTATCGATGATTGATCCCTGGCCTTGCACACGCAAGAAGTTCGTGGTGCCTGCTTGCAGGTAGGACAAGGGCGTCATGCCCGTTGCATCAGCCTCCAGCAAGAGTTTAATGGAGCAGGTCGGGTTGAGATCGACGTGTGTAGCCCAACCAAGATTGGCACGGTTGAACGGAAAGAACATGCCGTACAGATTGCCAAAGAGGTAGTCGTGATTGAGCACTTTCAAGAGTTGCGTGGTACCGAGCGCCGCGCTCGTCGGGTCAAGGAAGTAGTTGAAGTGCTTGCCTGCCGTTGGTGCCAGCGCAACCGTCGTGGGGCTTGCCGTCATCGTGATACCCCGCTGGAGTGCTTGCGCCAGTACCTTGCCGCTTACCGTGTAGCCCGTTTTCCGATCCCCCTTGTAGCCAAGTTCTGAGATTAGGCCATAATTGACTTTGTGATTGTAAATGGCGTTGCCGAAGGCGTTGTTTTCGCCCTGTTCAATCGTGAGGGTTTGCGGCTGCACCGAGCCGGTCAGGGGTGGCACGAATAACCAATCTTTTGCGGTGGCTGACGCGCCGTGCGCACTGATGGTGGCTGCACCACACGTACCGGCAAGCGCGTAGACGATGCCGTTATAGTCAAGTATGCCGGTCAGCGTACCCTCGACCCACTCACTATTTTCGATCACGATGGTGGGGTATTTGCGGCCTGTCGCCTCGAATTGGGCGACATCGGCCATTGGCGCAAAGACGATGGCGAAGCATTGTATCTGCTTGGTTGCTGCTACATTGACACCGGGCGTTGCCTCAAGCCCGAATTGCAGAGTTTGGTTGATGGAGCTGCGCTCCGGCGTCCACGGCATGATTTATACTCCTATCATCCCCTGCCGGACTACCGAAACGCGCTGGGGGAATCACTTCCGCGCCCAGTAGCCCGGCACGAGATACACAAGTCAACTTCCTTGTAGTTCTATGACATACAGCCCGCCCAGGTGTGACCAGGGTTGACCATTGACAATTTCACCATAGGCCACGGTCTGCTCTCTGTAACAGTCCAGCACACCGCCGCTGCCTGCAAGCCCCACACTGCGCACACTCCTAAAGAGCGCATCGATGCGATCAGCCCCGGTCACAAGCGCCGCGTAGTTGCCGCCCGACCCGCTTGGGCCAAGCATCTTGATTTGCAGCAGGAGCCGCACGAAGAGCCGTACCGCGTTCACCGTGAGCACATCCGTTCCTGCCTGCTGTGCCACCAGCGCGAAAGGCGGAATGGTGTCGATTGGCGCAAACTCCCGAAACACGCCACCCGTGGCCGCTGCCATAAGCGCAGAGTCAGCCTGCATAGTGGTGCTCACCCAGGTATAGGCTTGCGCTATCTCACTCATAGCGTCCTACACTTTTCGATAATTTCGTGCGCATACATCAGCCACAAATCCCCGATAGCGCGCTCTTCTGTAATGCCGATACCTTCTCTCCAATTGCCCACAAGCCGAGCTACCCAAAAATGCGTAGGCGGTGGCGTCTTCCGCCGCTTCTCCGCTGCTGTCAACTCATGAGGCGCATAGGCGCGTTGCTCAGTGACGATCACCTGCTCGCGCTCAGCCACCTTTTTTGCGTGCGCAGCATTTTTCTCTTCTTCCCACTTCTTTGCTTCCTCTGCACTCTCGAAGATGGGTAGATCGCAATGAATGTGTGTCCAGGTCATATCCGCGCCTTGATCCTGGCTTCCATCGTCGCCATATACACATCAAACTGTGCGCTTCCCTGTTCCATGCCAGGCTCAAAGAATGGGCGAGGCGGGAGATAGCGCGTGCCGTAATTCTGGAAGATGGCATATGGCGCCGCTACGCCAAAGGTGCCTTGTTGATCGTTTTCCGGTTTCACTTCAGGCAAGCGGTACGAGTCACCCGGCGGTGTGCCACCTCCATACGTGCTTTCATTCACGGTAGAGGCGTAGGTGCTATCGTACATAAAGCCGGTGTCTACCTGGCCGTTCGCCTGGATTTGCGCCTTGATCGCATCTGCGATGAAAAAGGCTTCATCTCGCACGACTTCAGCGGCAGCAGGCTTGAGCGCAGCCGCTATTTTGGCCCAGTTATTGAAATTGAGAAGTCCCATCGCTTCACCTCACGGTCCCGGTTGGCTGCCACTCTTGCAGGTACAACACAATGTCACGATTGCCCTCGTCATAATTGCTGGCTTCCGTGATGCGGTAGATATGGCCGCCATAGACCATGCGCATAACGCCCGCCCGGATGTTGACGCCTTTGCGCCAGCGCATGTAGGCCCGACTGCCGGTTCCCTCAAAGTCTTGTCCGGCCATCGCCTTTTCGTAGGGACTCCACGTTTTGAACGTCACCGGTACATTGGAGAGGCCCGGGACATCGGTCCAGGTACCACCGTCCGTAAAGCCTGGCCCGGTTGTAGCTCCGGTCAACTGCTGAATACGGACAACGGCGTGGCGGCCCGATGCGGTGCTATTGACAATCCTTCTACTTGCGATCCCAGGCATTACAGTGACCACACCTTTCTACCCATGAAGATCAGTCGCAGCTCGTCCGATTTATCTTCACCGAGCCGATTTTCATACTTCCAGGCGATATATTGCAGCAGCGCCAGCTTCAGTTCAGGCGGGAGCGTCGTATACCCCGCTGTGTAGGTAAGTCGGTACTGATAGGCTGGGGGCGGATATTGCAGGTAGACCACACCCGGTATAGGCAGCGTATCCACCACATAATTTGGTGTGCTCCCGACCAGTGCGGGCCATGTCTGCCACGCGGCAAATGCTGTGATCCTGTATTCGAACAGCGACACAGCCACGAGTGGCGGCATGGGCAACGGCAAGATGAACGGCGCAGGGCTATACGGGTTGGCTCCCAAACTCTCGTTGTAGTTGTAGAAATCCTGATCGTACAGCAGCTTTGCGCCAGCAAGGTTGTTCCCTGAGATTTGAGGCATGGTCCACATCGCTTGAATGGTTTGGGGCGCAAACGCTTTGCCCGTCATGCGCTCCGCGTCTGCTCTGCACTGCGAGATGAGTGAAGAGAGTACTAAGTCATCGTCGGTGAAATCCACACGCAGGTAGGAGCCGGTCGTGGTGGATCGCAACTCCAACAACGATAGAGGCTCCACTGTTACCGGGACGGTGACTTGCCAATCCAGTTTCAAGCTATCGGTCATGCCTCAACCTCGATCCAGCCTTGCAAAAAGCGTGTGTATGCTTTTTACACTGCCTACCTCATATGAGCCACCTAGAACTAGGCAGCCGGGAAGATGTTTGGCGCAGCCAGGATACCGTCAACGGCGTAGACCGCGCCGGTGGTCGTGCCGCCCTCAGTTGAAATCACACGTACCCAGCGCTGCCGACCGATGTAGTCAATGCGCTGCACGACGGTGGAGGCCGCGTTGAACGGTAGGAACGTGGTAGCTGTGCCGTATACCCCGACTTCAGGGCTTGGCATGAGGTCAGCCGCCGCCACAGTCGTATAGGTGCCAGGCGCGCCAGAGCCGTTATCCGGCGCCTCCTGGATGGTGAAGGCGTGCGTGCCGTCCGTCCAGAGCCCAGGCAGGAATACCAGGGTTAGCGCCGCGTAGCCGCCATTGCGGAAGCGATCAATGTTGCCGCCATTGGTGCTGGCTGTGTAGGCTTTCGGCAGCAAGGACTGGACGTGAAAGGAATATTTGGCCGGGTTCTTCCCGGTTGGTCCAACAAAAGACATCTACTTGTCCTCCTCAAGCTTGGCGTGTTGTGGCGGCAAGCCGTTAGTCTCAAAGTCTTCGTGCCCGACATAGACGACCTGGCCACAGACTGTGCATTTATATGCGGTGTACGTGACACCCTCAACAGCGGGAAGCGCCTCAAGCTCGCCTGCGCAATTGCCAGGCAGTACCACTACAGCCGCTTCCTCTTTCTGTAAATCTTCTGCCATGTTATGTAAACTCCTTTAATTTTTCTGCACATGACTGTCAGAAAATCTAGGCTAGATCATCTTCAGGACGGAGATTGCTTCAGGCAATACCACCTTGCCGCCGACACGAACGCGAGCCAGGTAAGCGACTTGGTTCTGAATGGCGAATAGTTCTTTGAGCGTCTGGAACGTCAGTCCTACGCGGTCAACGATCTGATAGCCTTGTCCGATGTCACCAAAGACGACGGGCAACTGACCGGCGGTGAAGGCGGGGAAGGTGCCGCCCTGATTGGGCATGTCGGGCATCTCGACTATTGGGCGACCGAACAGTGTCTCGCGGAACTCATCGCCAAAGACTGTCCATAAGGGGCGGGTCGTGGTGTCAGCGAACAGCCTGCATATACCAATCGTGGAGTTCGACATGAGCCACGTACCGGTTGCGCGGTAGCCCGATTTGCCAACGTGCATGAGTGAGATCAGGTCGGAGGGCAAGAGCAGGTGCGAGGCGCTGGTACCGCTGAAAATGTTCATGCCGGTGTTTGAGAGCGCCGCATTGGTCAGAATGCCTTCAGGACGCGCCACACCGTCACCAGAGATGAAGGCTAAACCTTCCTTCTGCGCGAATTGACGGGTGAGACGCTTGAGAATGTAGCCCTCTACGTCAAACACCGAGTCTTCCAGGTTTTGCCGGGACAGCTTGAGATAGCCGTTCAACTCACGCGCGTAAATCTCGATCATGCCTAGGTTCGGATCAGGGGATGCCTGGAAGCCGGTTTGCTCGTCAGACCAGAAGATATTAGTATCTGTGGTCCCCTCGCTCGGTATGAGTAGCTTCTCTCCCCCTATCGTCTGAGTGTCGGCATACGCGCGAAGTGGGCTTATAAGGAACAGTTTTTGAATGAACTTGTCACTTAAATCTGTCCCCGCAAAAAAACCTCCAAGTTCCGCAGCACCCGATACCATGACCTTTTGCTCAGGCGTGAACTGGTCCATGTTCATGTGGTTAAAATCCACATAGCTGCGCTCTTCCATCGTGAGCGCCTGCACATCGCCGCCCTTGCGCATCCACTTCTCAAGCGCTTTGGTGGCCGGAGGTTTATAGGAGCCGGCAGCGGAGCCACGATAGCCGTTGGTAGGCGGTGGGCGCTGCGCGGCAAGCTGCATTTCCTTTTGCTCAGCGACTAGCTTGCGATACTCTTTGATCTCAGCGTTAATTTGGTCATTGATCTTGTTGAGTTCAGCCCTTGCCTCCGCCGCGACGGGTCCACCTTGCGAGATCTTCGTCTCTGTCTTGGATTGCCGATCTTCGATGGTTTTGACGCGTTCGTCTAAGTGGCGATTGAGTCGATGTATCTGCTCTACGAGCTCTTTTACTTCCTCATAGGCCATATAAAAAAGCCTCCTTCTGTGGTGTTCAGAAGGAGGCTTTTCTGTTTGCTCTCTCACCTTCTGAACATAGTTTTGTTCTATGCCAGAAGGGTAGAAATCAGCGCCTTCACAGCGTTCTCTTCGATTGTTCTATTGTTAAACAGGGCGACTTACCGCGCCTGTTGCTCGCTGCTCTTAGTATAACACAAAACTATCCAGATTTCTCTCTTCTTTTAACCCAGGCTAACTTCATGTTCTCTCGTGCTTCAGCAGACTTTGGCTTGCTCAATTTCTCAATATGTTCAGGAGACTTTGGCTTACCAAGATGGGCCTGTCTCTGTTTCTCTTTGGTTTCAGGAGTATGTTTCCTATTGAGCCTGGCCTGTCTTAACTTCTCGGCATGCTCAGGAGTACGTTTTGGTTTTTTCCTCCCAAGATGGGCCTGTCTCATAGCCTCAATAGCATTAGGCGAAAATCCTCTATCGAGAGCAGACTGTCTCATGTTTGCTCTGGCTTCAGGAGAGGCTTTCCTACCTTTCATGTTCTCAATCTCTTCAGGCGTATGTTTCCGGCCAAGATTGACAGGTCTTCCACGTGTTGGAGCACTGGCATCAAGAGCAATATTGAAACCCTTACGGCCAAATGGTTTGAGCTTGTTCAGCCAGTATTGTTCTCTATTTGTTGGGTCCAGAGGCAAGACTAGCTCTACTACCTCAAATGTGAAGGCATCGGGGCCGTACTTATTCCAAGCATTTTGTAGATGTGGATTAGTGTGCTTATTTAGTCGAAGTAGATACCAATGTGCATTTTCGCGTCTACGCAGATTGACCGCACTTCCAATGTAGATTTTCTTCGTGGGAATGCAGGTAATTTTGTATATACCTGCCGATGGGGGTATACTATGCTCCATGACGGAACTCACTTTCTGTCATCGGGCTGGGATGTTTACGGCATCGCCAGCCACAACAATTTATACCTCATTATACCACATCTGTCACCTTCATGCCCCTTGCAATGCGGTTTCACATACCACGATTAGCATTATCAGAAGCCAGTGTCAGCGTCAAGTCATGTATCAAGGAGTGGATATCCACCTCAAGTTCTTCTTTCGTCTGCGTCGGCTCACCTTCTTCTTCTTTCTGCTCAGGCACCGGGTCGTCGTCTCCGTACACTTGATACCCTGAAAGCCGGTTTTGCCCTGATGCCGCCGACGCTGAACTGAGCACCTTCCTGATATTCATGATATGCTCATCAATACCCCCAGCCGTCTTCTTGATTTCTATGTTGTGTTTTCCGAGCGCCTCAACCGCATTGGACAATGCCCTATGATTGGCTGCTGAGAGCACACGGCCCGCCTTCACCTCTTTGGTTTCGGGGTTGTCATCGGCTGACATCATGGACGGCATATGACCGCTATCATCGTCATCATCGTCGGGTTGCAAGAACTCGGTCATGCCCAACTCAATACCACGCTGCACGTAGGCAAGTGCGGCTGTGCTGAACTGCTTAATCGCTTTCTGTATATCCTCTTCAGGGGTATTGCCTGTGATAAACGCCTGGAGAAATTCGTTGCGCAGTGGATACCATAATTTCCACATGCCAGCAACCCAATCTTGTTGATTGGTTTCCATGTAACTCGTAGCGTAGTCTTTACTCCATATGTCCATCGTCGCACCTTTCTCCCACGGCGGGGTCATCTTCATTTTGCTGTAATACGAGGCTATTTTCGATTTCACTCCGTCCACATCGTCGATATTCGCGCCGCCGCGAGCGCCAGAGATCACGCCTGCACAGGCAATGATACCCGCCGGGATCGCTTTCATGCTCCCGCCTGATTTGGCGACAAACGGCATTTTGCACTGACTCATGTTTTCGGGTGGGCTTTTCTCCACCCAAAAGAAGCACTGTGCCGCCTTTGACCAGTTCACGGTATCCCCCGACGTGGCCCAGGCTTGAATGTCTTTGCGGGCCTGTCCGCCATCCCAGGAGACGCCGCGTTCGGCAAGCGGCCATGACGTTTTGCCGGATGCTGAACCTTTGGCGCTATACCCCGGCCAAAAGCGCTTTACAGTTTCGACTTGAGACAAATCATTCATAGCGAACACAACTGCACTTCCCTCCTTGATCGCAACTTCAAGCAAGTTGCGAATAGGTCGATTTGTCGCCTCATCTTTGGTCCATTCAAGCTGAATTGCGTGATAGCCCATGCTCTGCTTTTTCATGGTGCCCAGCTTGAAACTGCTGTAGAGTTCTCTCCCCAACTGCATATCCAGGTTGAGTTGCGTCTTGGTGTATAAGCCCTTTGGCGTCTCGTCTGCCTCGAAGATACCGCCCGGTGGCAGCTGGTTATAATCGTGGTTCCACAAGTACGGCCACAGAAAATCTAAGCCTTGTGTAGATTTTCTCTTATAGCTATCCTTGAGCGTCTGCTGAAACGCACCCTTCATCGTGCGGTCATCGCCAAAGTCGATGTTGCCGATGTAGTTGAGATAGCCCTCGATAATGCCCTGCTGGTCGTTCGTGGCTTTGATCTCACCACCACCGAGGAGATATTCCTTTTTGCGGTCAATCTTTGGTACTCTCATATGTCTACCCTCACAAGAGTTGTTGACCCATCCGCGTTACGTTGATACATTGGTGTGAGTTGGGGGTATTCTTGGCCCTCTACTACAGCAGGCAACTCTGGCGCTGCTACGACGATGCTCCATTGTCTGTACGTCCATGAGTAGAAGACGCCAAGAACGGTATAGGAGGCAGGCAGCAGCAAGCGTTTGTGGACTTCGGTATACACGCCCCTATCACGCAGTACGCCTTGAATGTCAAGCGAGTCTTCTGTAAGCACATCCTTGAACATGTCACGCCACACCGCATCCGTAATGCAAATCACGCCGCCGTGTTCATCACTCATGGCTCACCTTCTTCTTCTCATACTGCTTGTATCCATCCTGCGCTGGTGGCACGTCCTGGCAGAGCTTGACAATGGCCTCTAGCCCAGCACGTGCATCGAGGCCAGGGTCGTCACCGATGTAAATGGCGGTGCGCTTCTCTTGCTCCAATGCCTTGTGCGCGATGTCAAGTATCTGCCGTGCGAGTTCTTGTGTCGTCATCGGCTCATCCCTTCATTCGAGTGCGGAAGCCAACTGAGATATTCAACGTGGAAAGAGAGATGCGTTCCTTTGAGATACTCATCAAAGGGCACGCTGCCATCGTAATCAGCAAATACTATCAATAATTCATCCCTCTCTTCTCTGGTCAGGATGTGATCAGTCATAATGACTCCTGTTGGCTGTTCTCTCGTCGTCATGGCCTGGCCCTTTCTGCTATACTACATCTGGCATCTGGTGTATTCAGAGCCTGACGTTCAGGCGTGCCCGGTGTGAAAGCATGCTGATGCACCGGCGTGTGAGTAAATCCTTGCGGGAGGACATCTTCCCGCAAGGCGTGCCGCCCGTCGTACCTCATGGTTGCACCAACTCCTTTTGAGCGGCCCACTTGACCAGGCACGCCTTCGAACAAAAGTGATGCTCTACCTCCAAGCCAGAGGGCTTATGCTGAATGGTGGTGATCCACTCAGGCGGCAGTATGTATTGGGCATCGTGCTTTTTCTCGCACACATCGCACTGGATAAATTCAACTCTCATGGTGCTACCCCCAAATCATCACTTGCCTCAGAGACATCGAGATCAAGTACATCGGCAATCCTCCAAAGAAGATATTGTTTATGATGTGCGCCATCGGTCTGCAATGCTTGAATGAGCAACCCCTTGATTGCTTCGTCATCCAGGGTTGTTCTTTGTTCTTCACTCATCGCTTCACCTCAATCGTTCTTATGGCTATTGATATGCCTGATGATGGCCAACTCTTGCTTTTGCGCGGCCTTTGCCGTCTGCACAATCTCCAGTAAGAGTTGCGGGCGGCTGAGTACCCACTGTTTCGCCAATGCGTCCATCGTCTCATCGGGCAGGCCCAAATTGACCGGATACGAGCAATTGAGCATCACGCCTTGCGGCAACACCTGGATGGACAATTGCACCTGACCCTGTTGTGGTTGTGGCGGATCTGCGTCTACCACCTTGCCGTTGTCTTCACTCATCGTTTAGCCCTCCTTGCTCCTTTGCTATCTTCTCTAAGGTTTCACGTTCCTGCTCTAGCCATGCCAGGAGCGATAAGGCTTGCTTTGCACTTAACAGCACATTTTCAGCGCCTTGATCCCTAATCTCTATATCGTTGTAGTGCCACGCAACGGCATGCCCGCGATATGGGGCATTTTCAAGCGTTCCATCATGCTTCTCGGGTTCCCTAAAGGTGCGATACTCAATGCCAATAGATAGACGCTTTTCGAGATATTCAGCAAGAGGTAACGCCCCATCATACTCTCGAACCGCCTGCGACACCTCCGCAAACTCTCTTTCTGTCAGAATGCGATCAGTGATAATCACTCCTGTTGGCTTCTCTCTTGCATGCTTAGGTTCGTCCATATGCTATACTCTCCTTGAGGCTTCAAGCGTTGAGGCAGGGGCAACCATGTACGCACGGTCTCTTGGCACCTGCCTTGCTCACTCATCGCTTAGCCCTCAACAATGCTCTATACTCCTCTCGCGTCACCGCCAACTGTGGCAGCGTCTTGACATACTTTAGCAGCATCTTGCCTATCTCGCTCTCGTCTTCATCCTCTAGCGGTGCCTCTCCCACGTCTGGGTCGTCGGCTTCCACGTCCTTTGCCTGCTCTGGCGCTGCCGGTATGCCCTCCTCGCTTTCAGTCGCCAGATGCCCCGTATCAGCAGGAAGGGCACGAGATTTGCCAGGAGGCTTATCAGTGCTATCACTGCTATCTGTTGTACCATCGTCATCTGCTGTATCATCTTGCACCTCGGTTACTGTCGTTTTCGGTGGTGGCAACTGCGGAGCCGGTTCCGGTGGATTAATGGCCTTGCCACTCATGGCCTGGATGTAGTCGTCTAAGTCTTCCACATGCACCGGGATCTGGTTGATAATCACAAAGTCCTTGACGGCGAGCTTTGGCCTGCCTTGTATCTCCCTGGCCTCCAAGAACGTCGTAGTACCGCCGGTAAATTCAGCCGCCGCTCTATCGCTGGCTTGCGCCTTCGCCTCCTGTAAACGTCGCTGAATGGCTTCCACGTCCTCTTGATCGTAGCCCAGGTAGCCACCGTAGCGCGGCGTGAGCCACATGTTCAAGCTATCCTGAAACATGTCCAGGAGCGGGAATTCAATCTCCGTGTACAAGGCATAGCGGGCTTCTTCCTGGTTGCTGTAGGTTGAGTCAGCCAACCCGAGCAAGAACAAAGGGAAGTTGAAGAAGATACCAGCGATGTCTCTATCGCCTTTGGTGTCGCTCTGCAACCAATCAAGCTCAGATGGTGACATGCTCATGCTCTGCCACTTCACGCCACCATGCAGGATAGCCGTTTCACCGGCATTGCGCGGGCCTGCAAACTTTGCCCTGATTTCTTTCTTGAGCGATTGGTACTCGATATCACCAAGCAAGGCATCCGTCACCCATGCACCGCCGGGTCGTGCCATGTTACCCATGAGCGCCAGGTTCCACTTTTGCCCAGCCTTTTGGATGTCCACGAGCATAGCCGCCACTTCTATGGGAGACATGCCATATACATCGTCATTGCCTGCGAAGAGCTTGTTGTGCAGCACGAACGGATCGGCATACCGGCGTGGAGGTGAGAAGTTGCCGAACTCATAGTACAAGGGGCCGTTGTCATCGACCTTGATCTTGGTGAGATCGGGGCGCAAGTTGTACAGTTCATCAAATGGCGCAGTTGGGTTTTGTTTGGCGTTGATGCCCAGGATGTAGCTATTCCCGGTCATGCAATAGTAGGCAATCATGGCCTCGCGGAACTGAGTGCCGCCTGTCTTTGGTGCTGGGTGATTCCACAGCGTCATGAGTTCAGAGTTGGGCACTTCGCGCTTCTTCGTCTCGTCGGTGTAGTGCTTCCACTTGATGCCAGCACCGGCGCGTGCGATGTGGCCGATCACACGAAACACCGTCTTGTTACCTCGGTAGCCTTCCTGGATATACGCTCGTGTGTTGCGTGCCATCGTAGCAGGGGTAGCTACGCCCTGCTGAGCGACCACCACCTGAATGTTCGGGTCGGCTTTCTCGCTGTATTGCCTGGTGGAGCGGTTGCGGCGTCTACTCATTCCAACCTCCCTCATGCTCAGCAGCCCATTCAAACGGATTGATCTGAGGCCCACGCTTGAACAGTTCTTGTGTAGCTTTCTCGGCTTCTTCCTCAGCTTGCCGTTTCTGCTCTTCGGTGACAGCCTCCGCTTGCTTCAAGTGCTCAATGGAAAGCGTCGTATCCAGTTCAGGCTCTTCATGCTCCAAATCCAGCAGCCCTGGCCTGCCATAGCTTGAGATGACGAGCGCCATCATTGCATGGCAATCGGGGTATTCATCGTGAGGCGCTTTAGGGAAGCTAAACAGTTCTTTCTCCGCCTCCTCGATGCCCTCCATGTTCTTGTTGTGGTACACCTTGCCATTGCTGTAGAGGATAGAGCCAGTGGTGGAGCGCATGATCTTATCGGTCTTGGGGGTAAACGGCTTGATAGGCAATCCCTGACTAATGAGATATTGTATCATTGCCAGTTGGTAGCCAACCTTCTCCACCGCAATGATGCTATGCATGAACCGTTGGAAGATGAGCGGGATCTGTTGTTGCTGCTCTGGAAAGTCCAGGTGCTCATGCAGCGCGTGGAGCAAGAGCGCATCCTTGTAGGGTGTGATGGCCCACGTTTCCATCAAGAAGAAGTCAGCCGTGCTTTTCGTCGATACTGCCAGGTCAATCACCGCTAGGTTCCAACAATCCTTGATAGGCACGGTCACTCTCCCTCGAGGAGTCTCTAGCAAATACGATTGCGTGGTATGATCGATGGTGAACCAGCGTCTGTCACGCGCCTTGTAGATAAATCCGCCGTAGGGTATCGGGCTTTGCTGGTACTGCGCTGAGTAGTGGAGGGGCCCTAAACCACGCTTGAGCTTGTCGAGCACTTCGCGGGGGAACTTCTCCGGCCAGAGCAACTCACCTTCTTGTGTACGCATATCGTAGGCACCGAGCGAGGTGGTCTGAGCGCGCGCCGGCTCATATTCCTCTGGTAAGTCAACGTGCTCCCAGCCTTGCTTGAGAATGTGCCCGATCAGATCATCCTCATCCAATCGTTGGCCAACCACGATCATGGGACCGTTTTCCTGATCGTTGAGTCTCGACATCCACGTTTTGCCAAACCATTCCTTCGTCGCCTCTATATCGGCGCGTCCAGCCATCGCGTTATTGGGATCGTCAATCAGCAGGTGTGAGGCGCGTTTGCCGGTAGCGGATGAGCGCACAGCCACGGCCATGCAATAGCCACGTTTCGTATTCTGGAAAAAGCTCTTGATGTTCTGGCCGGTGGAGAGCTTGAAGAGATGGCCATAGCGTTCTTGAAACCAATCTGATTCGATGAGGTCACGCCGGTACTTGTTATCGCGCACTGCCAGGTCCAGCGAGTGAGAGGCGCAGAGCCACCGGGAATAGGGATCATTGATCCAGCACCAGACGGGGAACATCACCGAGATGAACGAAGACTTGGCATGGCCGGGGGCGAGCGTGATCGCCAGGCGATTGATACGACGCTCATAGACGGCTTGTAGATGGTCACAAATCACGTCAAGATGCCAGTTCCACAGAAGCGGGGTGCCAGGCTCAATCACAGCCCAGGCGTTCTTCGCAAAGAGCTTGAAGTCCAGACGCATCTCGTACATTCCATCGTGTGCGTCAAACAGTTCAAGCGGCGTGGAGGGCTTGACAATGGTGAGCATCAATGCACCTCCCACAAAAATGCTAATTGACCACTTGCTATTTGTGCCTCACACTCTTTACGAAATCTTGTTTGACGAGCACTACGCCCATTTTCCAAGCCATCGTATTTCAAATGACAATCCTGGCAGAAAGCCATCAAACGTGGGTTCGGGTTTTCAGGGTCATGGTCAAGATGAGCAGCTTGCAATCTGACCTGATAAGCCCTACTATGCCCGATACGCCATGTTCCCTCAGCAATACCGCATTGCTCACAACGCCACTTTGCCCTTGCCTTACAGGTCAAAGACATTTCTTCCCAATTATCGGGATAGCGTTCGCGTTGCTCTGCATACATGGCTCACCTCATAGGAACACGTGATGGTATAGCACCATTGGACTCAACAATCATTCCATCACCCTCAAAACGGAGATGATTACATTCCTCAATCACACGGCGTAGTGTTTCCTTGAGATGATCGACACGCGCCCAATCATCTGCTTCAAACGCCCTTGTATCAAGGGATGTAGGCCATTGCCCTAAAAGGCGCATCATACTTGAATGAACTTCACTCGTGATTTGACGCCAGCCTTGGCGAGTACGATCATCGTTTTCAGTCGCGGCCTGCTTGCGAACCACTACGGATAGATCAGTATTGAGCTTCTCAATACGCTCCTTTTGGCTATTGCGTTCTTTCTTCAGGTCATCTAGTTGTTGCTGCAACTTCTGAAGCTTCATCGTGACAGCCGGGGGGGTGACTTCCTTTTCAACCTCTCGAATCTCGATTTCTGGCGTTGTGATCGTCTTGATTTCTTCCTCTAGGTCATTGATCTGTTGTGTTAGATCGTCAATCTGTGACTGAGAAGTTTCTTGGAGGTTCAAAAGGCGCTGTTGAGCGGCCTGGAAATCGGCTTGTGCTTTGGCCTCAGCTATCTTTGCCTGTCTGAGTTCTGCCTTTGCCTTACGGATGTCTTCGAGCGTTGGGGGAATTTCACCTGACTGGACTTGAGAGACCACAGACTCAGGAGTAGACGGGGATGCTAATAGATAGAGGACGCTCATACTCAAATCTTTAAATTTTAAAGATTTGTCGTCGGCTCCAAATCTCTCTGCTACATTCATGAAATTGTAGGCTGTGTTATAGGACATATCAAATTCAGACTTTAGCCAGTCCTGAAATAGTCCATGTCCCAAGTCTTGTTTTACATCAATCAGGTCTTGCCCTGTAGCTATGACATCCTCAGCAGTGCGCTTTAACCTCACACGAATTGACTCAGTCTTTACCTGGACCCGAATCCGTTTAGCTTCGTCGAGCAGGCTATAATCGAATGTCATCTGCACAAGGTCACTCATATGGCTACCTCATCATCGGATGGTCCTATAAGTTGAAGGATGTCATCGCGTTGTGGGAAGGGGATAGCTCGGAACTGCTCATAGTGAGCAGAAAAGAAGTCGTTGAGGTATTGCTTGGCCTTTTCCTCATCTTTGATAATGTGTTGAATGAGTCTAGCGGCTCCATCCATTGCTGTTCGTATCTGCCTCACAAGCGTGCAGAAGTAAGCTACTCGATCATCCATAAAGGTTTCCTGGCCCTGTAAGTATCCATCAAGTTTGTTCTCCATGATGTGATACTCAACTGCCAAACGCACTACTTTCCGACGCCAAATCTTACCCGTTGCATCCAGGTTGCGATATCGCTCAGTACAAGAGGGGGTTTCCAAATAGGCATCAAGTTCTTCTGTGAGGCGGTCAACTTCATCCACAAGACTAATCAAGTCTGCATCAATGTAGCCTTTGGAGGCCAGGAACTTTTGCCATAGATCATCTTTCTTGATGTCCTGGCCTCGGGCATGCACATCTTTCTTTTTCTCAGTTGATGGATACTCCAATAGCAATTTGTTGAAGCGTAAAATATCCGCAAACGAGGTACTACCAACTTCTATAGCAGCTAGTCTCTCTGCTTTGATTTCTTGCCTGATATACCTTTTGCGTTCATTGAATGACGACATAAATTCACCTTCTTAATTCAAATTCCTGAGCATCAACCTACCTCCCGCTGCGCCTGTTCATCTTCAGCCAGCAGCTTGCGTATCTCCTTACGGGTACTCGGGAGTAGCTTCTCAAGTGGAATGACCAACCCGTCTTGTGTCTCCGTCTCACGCGGGGCAATCAGCAGCACCTTGACGTATTCAGAGAGGGCACGCGAGGCTTTCACATGGTCGCTATAGTCCAGGCGGGACGCCTCACCTTGTACGAGGTTAGCAAGATCAGTCAGCAGCGTAGAGGCGATTGTAACAGCATCGGGGGGCATTGATGATGGAGGGATGGACACCATTTTTCTCGCGTCCGGTGTCCGGCGTCCGGTGTCCGGTCTGTCCCACTGCTCTTTAAACTTGCGCTCGGCAATGGTAGACTTGCCTACACCATGCTTGGCTGCCAGAGTGCGCAAGGAAGCCCCTTGTTCGTACTCCTGCCGGATGGCGCTCCAATCTGTCAAAGCTTTCCTTTCCGCTCAGTGGGCTGACTAATTCTGACGCGGATCGAAGCCAGCTAAACACCTTACTATATGTTCAGTATGGCTATCATTGATGGCCTGTCCGAGCCGTGCCCGGCGCTGAATTTCGCGTATCGGCTCTGTTGCCAGGAGGTTTGTATCGAACTGTACTTCGATCACCTTTTGTTGCAGCTTGCGTATTTCATCGTGCAGGTTCATACGTTCCTTTCCGTCCAGCGGAACCGATATATCGTTAAGATGGCTTCAGAAGCGGCGTTACGGGTAGTACGAGTAGATACATAAGTCCAGGCTTATATGAGCCGGGTACTATCAAAGTTTCAACGTATACCGAAATGGTGTGAAGCCGCCTGTCAAGCCATTCCGGTACAAGTTCCTGGTAGGTAGTGCTGACTTGGGCAGTGTATTGGCACTTGCTCCAGACAAACAAAAAGGCACCTCCAACCATTTCAGGTTGAAAGCGCCTGCATAGGGCGAAGCCCCGCACATCAGCACTTTAGTTATTCATGTAGTTCGCCTGCTATAAATTCGACTGCTGTAAAGACTTTCTGCAAAACAGTGCCATCTCGCAAGGTGAGTGTGACCGTATACAGTCCAAGCTCCTCAAGCGCCCGGTAGTGACTGTAGTTGGTTTCCTCCTGCGTCTTCAGGCGTACTTCACTCTCAATCCCTACAGCTTCAACCTGGCTTACGTCTCGGTGCTCTTGCTCTAGCCAGGCACTCACAACGAGAGGAACATGCACAGTAAAACCATTCACAACCTCTTCTCCTCCACGCTGCATGCTAGTCCTTCTTCTTCTTGGAGATAGTAGCCGTGTGCTCAAACTCTGTGATGTTGCCGCCAAAGATTTTGAGCAGCAGTCGCCCGTTGCCGCGACACGTTTTCTTAAAGAAGCCGATCAACTGGCTAATCATGCCGATATCTTCTGTGTGGACATTCTCGTAGTGTCTAAGCATGTCTTTGCAGATAGCCGGTAGTTCTTTTGTGTCACAGCCATACACGGTCGCACTCCAGGAAGGTTCTGATACAACTATAGCATATATTGACAGCAAATAACAGTATCGCTACAATGAGGCTGTTGCATTAGAGAAACCTCCAGCTCCAGGTGAGGGATAACAGGAGCGGCCCACCAGAGCGATACATCTGACGCCGAAGGTGGGATTTTTGCGCACAAAAAACGCCTGACAGTGGGGGGCTGTCAGGCGTTCATGTTGATGGGGTTTCTTGTGTAAATGGTGTGAAGCATGAAGCAAACGATGGGTAAACCATCAACACCTGTAGTATAGCATGAGTTGGCCGTTTTGTCGGAACGGCTAAACCTAGGCAATTAAGCCCGCCTTGCGGCGTAAGATGCCCCTCGCGACGTTTCATAAGGTTTTTACAGCATGCACACATTCGGCTTTCGCTTACCCTTAATGCATGCCCACAGAGCCTGGAGCAGGAACAAAACCCCAAGGTGTGATCACTTATCAAACTACTGCCATCACTGGCCCGCTGTTGGCTCCCTATCAGAGAAACCTCTGACGTAGGAACCATGCGCGCGCGGGGGAGTGGCCCGCTGTTGGCCCCATGAGTCCAGAGGACTTTTAGGAACCATGAAGCAAACGTGATCGTAAACCATCAACAGTGGTAGTATAGCACAACAAAAAACCCCTCGATTCTGCCGGAGGGGGCGGCTTGGGGAAATCACAGATTGTATGGATTTGGAACAGTGTATGGGGACATTCTAGCACAGGGCGCAATGTGTTACAATCATGATAGCCCGTTTGTTTTTCCCTATCAACGACGTAAGCAGTGACTCTCACCGGCGCAGACAGCCCGCTAAGCCTGCGCCGGTCACACGCTACTTGAAAAACTCGTCAGCCCATATGAAGGCGACCCCGGCATTTTGCGCGGCTTGCTCGTCTTCTGGCCTATCTCCAACCATGAGCGTATCTTGTGGCGCTATTTTCCGTACTTCCATGATCTCAAGGAGCATGCCCGGCCCTGGCTTGCGTCTCGTATCATCTTCACCTCTAAAGTCTTCAATGGTTGCCTTTGGATGTGAGAAGCAGACGCTAACAGGGATATTTATCCCAGCTTCAAAACTCATTTTAACCAACTCATCGAGGATATCTTTTCTCCGCATGTAGCCGAATGCAACGCCGCCCTGATTGGTGGCAATGCCAAGATGTATACCCTGTGCTTGCAATGCTCTCAGCTTCTCACGGCGTCCAGGCAACCACTGCCAATCATCGGCAGTCTTGCGGAACGTTGCGCCGCTCTTTGTGGTGACGAGCGTTCCATCGACATCAAAAATGATAAGTTTCATGATACTCCTTTGCCCACAGATCTCGCGGTGGGCGGCGCGACTACTTGCCAACTCCCTTGCTCTCGGCTTTCTCCTGTTGTGTGATCCAGCCGTTGATGTGCACGAATGAACTGGCAACGAGCTTTGTATCAGGGAAGTTTACGCGGGCTTCTTTCTTGACCGTCTCCCAGGAGACACCGAGTTTTTCCGCGCGATGCTTCGCAATGTCGATCATGCGCTGGATTGCCGGGGAGATGTCCGAGTTGGCTTGCTCCTGCGCTGCCTCGTGTTGCTCATATGATCCAGGCGCAGTCAGGTTGTGCAGGGCTTGCCCGTTGGAAGCCTGCACGGGACTATCAACAATGCGCTTCCCCTCGTCAAGCTCGTCGCCTGTGAACTGCGTGCCGTATCCGAGCGCAGCCAGGGCGCGCCCGATTGCGCCCGTTTCGGCTTTCTCACCAAAGTCAGGAAAGTTGGCGGCACACTCTGACTTTGTGCCCGTCGCGCGTGCCCCGTTGCCATCGGTCACAATCGCTCGATAGCGGGCATAGCCTTTTGCCGTCTTTGTGTAGGCAACTTTTCTCTTCTTGCCAAGCCGGACTGGGTCATCTTCCCACCTGAAAAGTTCAACGGCAACCTCGCGGTCGAGGTCGTACGCTACCTCTTCAGTATCAATTGTACCCTTCGGGCACTGCTCACGAAACCAAACCATGCGCCATTTTACCTCGAGGTATTGCTTGCCTCCCAGGTCCATGCACTTCTTTTCTGCATCTTCTCTCGTGAATGCCATACTACACCTCTTGTATGATGCTTCTGACTTCACAGAGGGCAAGAAAGAATTTCTTAGCATCCTCTGGAAAGTCAGGATTGAAATTGAATTGAAGATAGCCAATATGCTGTGTCTGGATGCTGACATAGCTTACAGACGCCTCTTGCTCGATATACAATTCTATTTCTGCTCCGCTATGCGTAAATCCTGTCAAATGTTCCATTCTACACCTCTATACTTGTCTGCCGCTAAACAGCGCGGCGCCTGCGTCTATCGTCAGGATGCCATCGAGCCACGGCTGATAAATGTATGTCTGCCATAACTCACTGTCAAAGTGGCACTCACACCGCATATCACGACAGAACGGGCGATCAGCGGTGTGCAGCTCTTCCCCCTGCTCGTTGTACTGAATGACGAGCGGAGCCGCGCACATGCGACCAATCAACTCTTGTGCTTGTTCGTGTTTCAAGATGAAGCGCATCACTTCAGGATGTGCCACGAACCAATTTTGTTCTTGCATCTCTGCCTCCTGCCTGCACCGTCGCGCAAAGGCGACGGCCAGGTCGTGAACCCAATCACTCATAATTAATACCCGCGTCTTCCGCGTCCATACATGTCTTTCGTGTTCTGCCGGCGTGCCTCTCGGTGAGCGCACGTCCCACATTCCCAATAGGGAAAGTCCTCGGTGCCCGTATTGCGGAGCGCCTTGTTCGGCTTGCCGCACTTCTCGCATGTGCCTTTGACTTGCTGCTCTTGCTGCTCGTTCATCTCTTCCTCCTTGCCATCGCTGGCTTGTCTCATTTTGTGTAACAAACCGTTATATTATTTTCAACAACCTACCAATCCAAGCCATTGTGGGCGATTGCTGCTTTTCTGGCAGCTTCTTTTGCCTCGCGCTCATTCATCTGGAATGCTTCGTTGTACGCATCCTGCAAGCTTAGATATCCATAGCCGACAATCTTGCCGTATTTTGACTCAGTGTCTACTATTTCGTAGTAACCATTGTCCGGGCCACCAACTGTCATCCTTGCCTGATATCTGCCAGTGTTGTACTTATTCTCCATTTCATTTCTCCTTTGTGTGAATGCCTGGGGTTAAGCCCCCAGGCTCATTTCGTAGTAACAACGTTGTGTATCGGCTTGCCCGTTCAGGCGGCTATCGTACTGCTGGCGCATCCGGTTGAACTCCTCGCGGCGCACTTTTGCGTAGAGCCTGCGTAACGCTTCCATGTGCTTGCAGCACTCGCCCCGCGCTGCTTTCCGATAGATGAAATCGCCGCAGGTGCAATCGTCAAGTGTCGTCTCGTATCGCTGAGTGATATCGCTAAAACTGTTGAGTGTCATCGTCCTTGCTCCCTTGATGTTCTTGAGAGGGTTGTGTGGCTCCCCGCGTCACTGGTCCCAGGTCTAGCGGTCGGCTCCCCCGCTTCAGCGTCCCCACTTCCCTCTACTCTTATATTATACGATATTTTAACGTCGTTGTCAATACATCTACGTATCAATATCGGCAAAATATCCACATTGACAAAAATACGTTGATATGTTATCATGCTTGTAAGGAGGCAGTGTATGGAAAAAGTCTCGATCTATACTTTGGTCGATCCGAGAGATGGCACAGTCCGTTATGTGGGGATGAGCAATAATCCTCAGAAGCGGCTTCAGCAGCATTATAGCGGTGGTTATGCTGCTGCTGCTGCTGTAAAAGATTGGATAAGGGAACTCAGAGCACTAGAAACCAAGCCACTTTTATTTATTGTTGAGGAGGTCGATAACTATGATACCGCGTGGAGGCGCGAAACATACTGGATAAATTTCTTTCTTGCTGAGGGTGAGCCATTGGTTAACTGGCTATCTGAAGATAGAAAGCAGTTCTATTCCACAGTTTAGGAGGTGATATGTCTAGACTACGCATCAAAGAACTTGCTGAAAAGCAGGGATTGAACCGCAATCAACTACAACTCAAGAGCGGCGTAACGCTCCCGCTGCTGACTCGCTACTGGAATAACACCACAACAGAGGTCAGGCTAGATGCATTGGAGCGGATAGCAAAAGCCTTAAATGTAAGGGTCGGGGACTTGTTTGTTTCCGATGAGGCAGAGACGGACCCGAAACGGCCAGCCGTGAAACCGGCTGCTTGAGCCGTGGGCGATGTCGAGAGGGGTCAAGACTCAGTAACATCGCCCACAAGAGGTACTGCGCATAGTATACCATACAAACATGTAAGGAGAAAAACTCATGTTAGAACAACAACGACCCAAACGCCACTACGGGCGCAATATCGGCATCGGCTGCGGTGCGTTCGCTGTACTGGTGGTCATCCTCATTATCGGGATCGCTGTCACTGAGGGGAGCGGGAGCCACAGCACAGCAACCAGCAGTGACACGCCAACGGCTCAGGACACGACCGCACCAACTGAGCAGGCCACGCAAGCGCCTACCGTCGCGCTCAAGTGGACTACGACGCAGAGCTTCAGCGGGAACGGAAGTAAAAAGACGCAAATTTTCACCGTACCGAATGATTGGAAAATCGTCTGGAAGTGTGACCCATCATCCTCCTTTGGGGGCCAGTATAATGTCATTGTTGGTATTACAGCGAGTGACGGGAGTTCCATTGATCCGGCAGCTATCAACACGATCTGCAAGGCTGGCAATACTGGCGATAGCACTGAAGAGCACCAGGGCGGGCAAGTGTACCTCGACATAGAGAGCGAGGGGGCCTGGTCGATCACCATTCAGGAGTTGAAATGAGCGAAGACCTGACACTTATAGCCTTAGCTGAAACGATCAAGATGCTGCGCCAGTACCGAGAGGTTAGCGAAGTCCTCCTGCAACGCCGCCGGGCACGCTATGTCAGAGTAGGTGATAGGCAACGGTTTACGGCCCTCAATCGCAAGGTGGAAGGTATGGAAGAAGTGCTAAGGCAGTGGGCAATTGAATGTGGATAACTTGTTTATAAGTGTGCCAACCTGTATCGTAGGATACCAGGGAATGCCAGAACGGAGGTTCTATGGATGACGAACTGAGCGAAATGTCAACCGATGGGTCAACGCCGCCACCATGCGACCCGAAAATCTTTAGCGAGGGCGTGCAGGTATTCATGACTGATACTATACCCTCGAACGCAATGGAATACTGGGTCAAGCAGGTAGCCGAGATTTCAGGACAGCCGGTCGACTGGCACTTTGCCGGAAGTCGAGCGCGAGTCCTGGCGCTGGGGGATATTGAGCGGGTGCAAGCGGTCATCGCTGCACTGATGCCTGAGCATGACCTGTTGCGACGGGTAGCCCTTGACCGCTTATTCCCAAGAGAGTAGCCCCCGCCGCCGGGGAGAGTGACGACGAGGGCCAGGACAGGTGAGGGCGCTACGTGGACGTGATACCGATACAGTGTAGTGAGCGATGTGCATGTTGCACGGCTCTGTAGATATGACGTTTTCGGAAAGGATTTATAAAATATGCTCATAGCTGCACTTGTGATCTCACACATTGTCGTATTTGCGCTTGGTTGGTGGCTGTGCAGTAAAGCCACGCAAGCCTA
>Ga0070717_10000490_pt1 | contig 25113 bp, 28 predicted proteins | sample LARL113metaG_FD_71366 | JGI IMG/M metagenome (GOLD analysis project Ga0070717, IMG submission 71366) | Corn, switchgrass and miscanthus rhizosphere microbial communities from Kellogg Biological Station, Michigan, USA - LAR L11-3 metaG | ecosystem: Host-associated > Plants > Roots > Rhizosphere ...
TAGATCCAGGGCATGAATGCGTTCTTCTCGAGGCCGATTCCGTGCTCCCCGGACAGCGCCCCGCCGAGCTCGACCACGGCGCGCAGCATCTCTTCACCCGCGGCCTCGACCTGGTGCATCACCTGCGTGTCGCGCATGTCGAAAAGGATGTTGGGGTGGAGGTTGCCGTCGCCGGCGTGGAAGACGTTCGCGACCGGCAGCTCGTAATGCTCGCCGATCTCTCCGACCGCAGAGAGTATCTGCGGCAGCCGCGACCTGGGGACGACTCCATCGTGCAGGTAGTAGTTCGGCTTGATGCGGCCGAGCGCGCCGATCGCACCCTTGCGCCCTTGCCAGAGAAGGTCTCGCTCGGCGGTGGTCTGGGCCTCGCGCAGCGCGTACCCGTGGTTGGCGGTGAGGATCTTGCTGATGCTGTCGGTCAGCTCGCGCGTCGATTCCTCGATGCCATCGACCTCGACCAGGAGCACGGCGCCTGCGTCGGTCGGATATCCGGCGTGGTAGTGCGCCTCGACCGCGCCGACGGTGACGTTGTCCATCATCTCGAGGGCTGTCGGCACGATCCCGTGCCCGATCACGGCGGAGACGGCCTGGCTGGCGGTTTCGATGCTCGGAAACGCAGCGAGCAGCGTGATGACGCTGGGCGGGATCTTCAGCAGCCGCACCTTGATCTTGGTGATCGCGCAGAGCGTCCCTTCCGAGCCGACGAGCACTCCACAGAGGTCGAGGCCAATGCGGTCCGGCGCGTCGCCGCTGACCCAGTGCACGCTGCCGTCCGCGAGCACGACCTCCATGCCGAGGACGTGGTTGGTCGTCACTCCGTAGTAGAGGCAGTGCGGGCCCCCCGAGTTTTCGGCCGCGTTGCCACCGATGGTGCACGCCTTCTGGCTGGATGGGTCGGGCGCGTAGAAAAGGCCGTGGCGCGCGGCGACGAGGGAGAGCTCCTGGTTGACGACGCCGGGTTCGACGAGCGCGGTCTGCGCGACCGGGTCGATGTCGAGGATGCGGCGCATGCGCGTCACCTGGAGCGCGATGCCGCCACGGATCGTCACCGCGCCGCCGCTGAGGCCCGTGCCCGCGCCTCGCGGCACAACGGGGACGCCGTGCCGCGACGCGATCTTCATCACGTCAGCGACCTGCTGCGTGGTCGACGCGAGCACCACCGCATCCGGCAGGGCGCCTGCGATGGAGCCGTCGCGCTCGAAGATGCGGAGGTCGTTGGGGGAATCGATCACCGCCTCGCGACCGACCGCTCGCCGCAGCTCCTCGACGATCGGCTTAGGGAGCGGCATTTTCGAAAGCCTCGAAACGACGCGTCGTCGACCCCGGAAAGCTCGGCGCCTCGTTGGCTCGCACGCCGACGATCAACAGACGGAGCCATTCGTTGACCTCGTCGTCCGACGGCATGCGGTCGGTGCGTTCGAAGATCGCTTCCTGGATGCGGTTGTGCGGCGAGACCTGGATCGTGTACCAGACCGACAGGCCGTCCGGCGTCACCGCGTGGTGCCTCTCGTCCACCTTGCGATTGACGGGGAGGCGCATTGGTTTCGCCTCCGCCGCGGCCCGCAGCCGCGCCGCCTCGCCCGCAATGTCCGTCACCGAGTCCACTCTAAACTCGAAACCGATGACGAGCGGAAGGCAGAGGGTGGAGGCTGCGCTCGCGATGGGCGTGGCGGACCGTCCGCCGGTCGGGGCGTGGGGGCACACGTATCGCGAGGAATGGTCGCCGGAGTCCCTCGCCGAAATCACCGTGGAGCGAGCCCGGCGATTCGGATGGGACTTCGTCAAGTTTCAGCCCCGCGCCTCGTGTTTCGCTGAAGCGTTCGGGTCCGTCTACCACCCCTCGGGGCACCGGTTCCGCGCGCCGATCCTGATCACGCCGGCGGTGCCCGACCTCGAATCTTGGCCGTCGGTCGAGCTCGTGAATCGCAAGGCGCTGGACGACCAGGTCGAGTCGATCGGGATGGTCGCGCGTGAGCTCGGTCCCGACGTGCCTGTCATCCAGACGGTGTTCAGCTCGATCACGGTGGGCGGCTATCTCGTCGGCAAATCGCAGTCCCGCGTCTTGCGCGAGCTGCGCAAGGACCCGGCGAAGGTCGGCCCAGCGCTCGATCGCGTCGCTCGGGCGCTGGTCGATTTCAGCCGCCGGTCTGTGGCCGCCGGCGCGGCCGGAGTGTTCTACGCGGTCTCTGGATATGCAGGCCGCAACGTCATGAGCGAGCAGGCGTACCGCGACCTCGTGCTGCCCTACGATCTCGCAGTGCTCGACGGGATGCCGCGCGACGCGTGGTTCAACGTTCTGCACCTCTGTGGATCGAACCTCAACTTCACGCTGGCCCGCGACCTGCCCTCGCATGCGGTCAGCTGGTCGATCCACAACCAGGGCAACCCTTCACTGCAGGAAGGACGCGAGATCGCGGGTCGCGCGGTCATGGGCGGTCTGTCGCAGCGGGCCACGCTTGTGTACGGCCCGCCGCCGAGGATTGAGGACGAGGCTCGGCGCGCGGTGGAAGAAACCGGTGGACGCGGACTTCTGCTCGCTCCTGGCTGTTCGGTGCCGCCCCGCGTGCGCGAAACGAATCTCGCGGCGATGATCTCGGCGGTGGCGGCATGAGTCGCGTCGAGGGAATCGCAGAGATCGTGCTGTGGGCGGCCGACATCGAGGTGACGCTCGCGTTCTACCGGGAGAATTTCGGCTTCGAGCTGATCTCGCCCGCGCACGTTCCGAACAAATTCCTTCGCGTCGCCGACCCCGGCCTCATCCCCCAGATGATCGTCCTCGTCCCGCACCCCTACCCGGACGACTACTTCCCGACCCACAAGAAGAAGGAGATGCGGACCCTACACCACCTCGCCTTTCGCGTCAGCGCGCTCGAGTACGAGCGGCTGGAGACGCTGTTCCTCGAGACCGGCGTCGAGGTGCGACACGGCGTGCACCCGGTGCTGAAGGACGTGGTGACTTTCTACGTCGACGACCCCGACGGAAATGAGATCGAGGTGATCGCCCCGGCCTGATCCTCAAAACGGCGGCGAACTACGATGCCGTCGTGGAGCGTGCTCAACTCGAAGCACTCCTTGCTCACGAACGACAACATTTCGAGGTCGGGAACGAGACTCATTTACACATCGTTGTGAGCACCGACAACGAGAATGAGTGGGAGATTCCGCGTTTCACGTCGTCGCCGCCATACCGGGACAGCACCTTCGCGGAGCGCGATGCTCGTGATCCTCGCTTGATTGCGAAGGTGGGCTCATTCCAGGTCGACATCGTCGATTGCCGCCGAGCTTGTCCACACAGCAGTTTGGGTCGGTTTGGCTGGGAAGGCGAGCAAGGAGAGCCATACCACTGGTGGGATGGTCGCGGGTGGCGGTTCGAATGAAGGATCGCTGTGTGTATCGCGGCGCAGTACGCAACTTCTAAACCTGATCGCAAAGAGTTCGAGGTGGTCCCTTCCGCGTGATATCCGGTCCGGGACGTAGCCTTCTCGCCGCGATGGGCAGCCGGCGAGTGAGACCTGCGATAGCGACGGGTGTCGGAATCTTCGCGTTGATCGCGGCGGCATCGCTTGCGTCAGGGACGATGAATCCGGCCCTGGAGGTGGCGGGAGCGATTCCGCCAGGGGTCATCACCGGCGTTCTGGTCTATCTCGTTTTGCGCGCCCGCACCTCACGCCCTTAGGCATGATCCTCAGCCGAGGCTGAAGGACAGCACGAACTCGATCGCGATCGCGGCAGCCCAGCCGATTGCGGTTCCGATTGCCCCCCACTTGAGGGCTTGCGTCGGCGAACGGAGTATCCAGACCGCTGCCGCCACCAGGAAGCTCGAGACGACCACTGCGAGCGCGACGAGGTTGACAACCGCGACCATCCGGTACTGACCGCCGCTGAAAGCGAACAGGAAGGTCGTCACCAGGTAGCCGAAGGCGCCGGCCGCGAGCACGACGACGGCTATGACGATCCCCATGGCAACCGAAGATGCGCCGGCGCTGCTCGGGCCTGATCCGTTGGGCACGTTCATACGGTTGCAAATCGTATGAGCCCGCGCCCACGTGCCACCGCTTTCGGCGGTGGCGGTGTGGCTGCGGACGCTCAGGTCGTCTGAGGCTTCGTTTCCGCGACGGGCTCGGGGGTTCGCGTAACGAGCGCGGCCCAAACGCCGAGGATCAAAAGGATCGTCAGGACGATCAGGGTCACCGGTTCCGGAAAGCGAACGCCGAGAATCGAGTCGAGCGAGATTGCCCCCGGGCCGGTCAGCGCAAGCGCCGCCGCGGCTCCGATGAGGGCGAGATTGAACTCGAAACCACCCTTGGTGTTCCAGAAGCCCTTGGGCAGGTGGATGAGGGCGATTGCGACCAGCATGGAGCCCGCGATGGCGATGCTGGGGAGGGGGTAGAGCAGGCCGAGGGCCAGACCGAGGCCACCGCCGAATTCGGCGAGTGCCGACATCCACGCCCAGGGAGTCGCCGGCCGCATGCGCAGATGCGTCATTGCGCCGGTCCAACCCTTGATGCCGGGGCCACCCCACCAACCGAAGAGCTTCTGGGCTCCGTGGGCGGCGAGGATTCCCCCGACGACGAGTCGAAGGATCAAAAGTCCAAGTGCAAACATGAATTCAAGGATTACCCATCCCGGGTACGGCCAAACTTGGGGCGGCCCGGGTGCCGCCGGCGGGGGTCGATAGACTCAGCCGTCAGGGCCCGTAGCTCAGTTGGTCAGAGCGGCCGACTCATAATCGGCTGGTCGGTGGATCGAGGCCACCCGGGCCCACCAGAATCGGATATAGATCTGGCCGCCTCGAGGCTGTGGATGTAATAGTGGCGGCCTCATCTGACCGCCAATCCAGCGCCTAGCCGACACACGGCATGCGTCGCTCCAATACATTCCCAGGGCACACCTTCGATTGAACCTTGGTGCCTTGTGGAGACTCCCCGTACGAACGCTCACGATCAGTGGGCGAGCGCCGTTTATCCGAGAGACCCCGGACGCACGATGCTCGAGAAGATTATCGACGTCACTGCGGAACACGAAGGCCTAGGCCTCCGCAACGCGCTTGTGCCGATTAGGCTATTCGCGCTTTGAGTGACACCCAGAGCGCCGCGGTTGGACAGGTCTCAGCGGACGGCCAGTTTCGCTGGGACGGCCAGCAGTGGGTCCCTATCCCCCGCGGTCAGCGCGAGCCCACCTCGTGGACGCGACCGATGCAGCTCGCAGCCGCCGGCCTGCTCGTCGTCGAAGCAGTCTTCTCCATCCTGACCACGGCTGTCTACGTCAATCACGACAGCATGTTGCGCGCGATTCAAGCCCGGGGGCTCGACAATCCGGCAGGGACGGACGTCGAGACCCTCGTGACCGCCGCGATCGTCTCTACATGGATCGTGGTGATCGCGATCGCCGCGATCGAAGTCGTCGCGGCGCTGGGCAGCTACCTGGGCTGGAGGTGGATGTTCTGGGCCGCGCTCATAGTGCTTGGCGTCGGCTCCATCGGCGCGATCACAAATCTCGGCACCCTCGCTCACGCCAACACATCGCCGATTCCTGGGTGGGCGCTGGCGGTCGATCAGGTGCTGTCGATCGCCGTATTTGCCCTATTCGTCTGGATGCTGATCGGCGTGATCAGGTTCGGCCCATGGGCCACGAAGAAACCGGGAACCTAGCCCGCTCCCCTGACCTCGGCAGGACAGCTCTTCGGTGGCGGCTTCACGACTCTGTCGGTCGCTACTCTCGGCCACGATTTTGACTGCCAATCTTGACCGCCAATCGGATCGATCTGGTCGGACGACGGCGGACTTGTTGGACTTGTCTGTGGACGTCTTTGTATTCCAATCGACGTCAATGGACCGTGTCGGACGGTTCCTTTCGGGACTCATAATCGGCTGGTCGGTGGATCGAGGCCACCCGGGCCAACCAGGTTTCGGTCAGAAGGGGGAACTTTGTGCTCGCTGCTCAAGAGTGTGCAGAAAACAGCCTAGAACGGGCCTGACCAGGGGTTTTTCCGCACACTCCTTGCGGTCGACGCGTGGCTAGGTGGGTGGTGCGCGTCGAGCGCGGCGGTCCGTGGGACTGGTCAAAAGACATGCGCCACCAAGAAGGCTGGGACGCCCACGCGGCCTACATGGACGGCATCTTCGACGAAGGCTTCCTTCTGCTCGCCGGCCCGCTGGAAGGCGACCGCTACACCCTCTGGGTGGTCGAGGCCGAGTCGGAAGACGAGATCCGCAGGCGTATGAAGGAGGACCCGTGGTCCGGCAACGGGATGCTCACCCCGGTCAGCCTCGAACGCTGGACCATCGTCCTGGACCGCCTGCCGAAACCCAATAACATCGGTTTGTGATCACCGCGGTCGTCGCCGACGCCCTTCTCGATCCGGCCACCGGTGAGACGACACGCGAGGCGTTCGTCCTCATCGAAGACGGCCGCGTCACCAAAGCGGGGAAGCGCAACGGTCAGACGATGCCCCGCGACGCGCAAACGATCGACGCGAGCGGGCTCACGCTGCTTCCCGGCCTCATCGACTGCCATGTCCACCTCACCAGCCTGGGCGAAGGTCTCGATTTCGCGCGCGAGCTGACCACGCCGCCGACGCTCGAGCTCATGCGCGCCGTAAGGGCCGCGCGAAGGACGCTCGACGCAGGCTTCACGGCGGTGCGCGATGCTTCGGGCACGCCGGCCGGCGTGCGGATGGCGATCGATAACGGTTACTTCCCGGGCCCGCGCATGTTCGTCACTGTCACGGCGCTCAGCCAGACCGGCGGCCACACCGACTCGCATTTCCTGTGCGGCGCCGACCTCGACATCCCGCTGCCCGACCGCCCGCACGCTGTCGTCGACGGGGTGGAGAGCATGCGCCTGCGCGTGCGCGAGGTCCTGCGCGCCGGCGCCGACTGGATCAAGCTCTGCACTTCGGGCGGGGTCCTCTCGCCCGGAGATCAGCCGCACCACGCCGCGCTGACTCTCGACGAAATCAAGGCCGCCGTCGATGAGGCGCGCGTGCAGGGTCGAAAGGTGATGGCGCACGCGCAGGCCAACGCCGGCATCAAGAATGCGTTGAGGGCCGGCGTTGCGACCATCGAGCACGGCATCTGGCTCGACGGCGACGCGATCGAGATGATGCTCGACGGTCACAACGCGCTCATTCCGACGCTGGTCGCGCCGCACTGGGTCATCCGCCACGCCGAGGCGGGGAAGATGCCGCCCTACGCGATCGCCAAGGCGAAGGCCGTGATCGAGGACCACAAGGCGAGCATCCGGTTGGCGATCGAGTCCGGCGTCAAGGTCGCGTTCGGCACGGACATGGGCGTCGGCCCGCACGGGCTGAACGGCGAAGAGTTCCTGTTGATGCGCGACCTGGGGATGGAACCACTCGACTGCATTCGATCCGCGACCACCGTCGCAGCGGAGACGATCGCGATGAAGGGGGTTGGAAGTCTCGAGCCCGGATCGTGGGGCGACCTTATCGGCGTGCCGGGCGATCCCGTCGCGAACCTGGAGCTGCTTTCCAGGCCCGAGAACGTGAAGCTCGTGATGAAAGGCGGCGAGGTCGTGAAGTCGTGAGGCTCGACTGGGCGTTGCTGGCCAACGCCGCCGAGGCTCCGCCGAACGGTCTCGTCTACATCCTTGGCGCGGGGTTCGACACGCTGATCCGCGACCAGTACCCGACGCCCTTCGGCGGCGTGGTCGTGCTGCGTCTGCAGACGACACGCCTGGAAACGGAGCGTCCGCACAAGGTCGAGGTCCACTGCGCCGACGAAGACGGTAAGCCGGTCCTCCCGCAGCCGATCGTGCTCAACCTTTCGGCGCGCCAGGTTCCTCCCGACTATCCCCACGGCTGGGACCTCTCCGCGAGCATCGTGATCAACCTCACGTCGGTCCCGATCGAGCGGCCTGGCTTCTACAACTTCGAGATCCTGATCGATGACCAGCAGGTTCGCACCCTGCCGTTCCGAGCGGTCAAAGCGCAAGCGGTCCAAACCGTTTGACCGCCGCCGTCAGCAACTTCATCGCCGGGTACGGCCTCGTCGCCGTGTTCGTCCTCATGGTCGGCGAGAGTTGCGGGCTGCCCCTTCCAAGCGAGGTGATCATGCCGACCAGCGGCGTCCTCGCCGCTACCGGGCACATGAACCTGGCCGCGGCGATCGTCGCCGGCACTGCGGCCAACCTTGTCGGTTCGTTGATCGCGTATGGCCTCGCGGCGCGATTCGGTGAGCCGCTGCTGCTCGGGCCCGGCCGCTACGTCGGCATTCGCCGCCACCATCTCGAGATCGCGGAGGACTGGTTCAAGAGGTGGGGCCTGCCGGCGGTGCTGATCGGGCGGGTGCTGCCCGTGATCCGCACGTACATCTCCTTTCCGGCGGGCCTCGCTCGCGTCGACCTCATGAAATTTTCGATCCTCACCTTCGTCGGAGCTTTGCCCTGGTGCGCGGCCCTGGCGCTGGTCGGCTACGAGCTCGGCAAGAACTACGACCGGATCAGCGGTCCGGTGCAAAAGGCTGCGATCGGGATCGCGGTGCTAGTCGTGCTCGTGGTGATCGTCTGGTACTTGCGAGGACGCGAACCGCGCAGCGGCGAAATGTGAGATGTCGCGGCGGGTCCTGCCCTCGAGCAGGAGATCCGCGGCGATGTCGCCGACGATCGGCCCGAACTTGAAACCGTGACCTGAGCACGCGCTGATCACGAGGACGCGTGGATCGCCCGGCGCGAAGTCGATGACGAAGTCGTGATCCGGGGTGTTGGTGTACATGCACGTCAGCGTCCGGCGCACGTGGCCGCTCACTCCGCGCAGGTACTTCGCGGCCATGAGCCGCAGCGGGTCGAGGTCCTTGTCATCGACCTGGCGCTTGATGTGGTCCGGATCCGTGAAGTCGCCGTCGTGGTGCCTACCGACCTTGACCGAAGCGCCATCGAGCGTCGGAAACCCGTAGACGTCGCCGAGCTGCTCCGTCTGGCGAATGAACACCGGGAACTGCTCGGGCGCGAACCAGCCGGCGTCGCGCGCGATCGACAGCCACGCGTGCACCTGGCGCTCGATCTTCACCGGGATCCACGGGATCAGCTCGGGAGTCCATGGCCCCGCCGCCACCACGACCGCGTCGTGGTCGCGCAGCAAAGCCTCGAGGTTCTCCATCCGGTGTCCCCGCCGGACGTCGGACACACGCGCGAGCATCGCCGTGACGGCGCCCTCTGGACTCAGGATGCCGGCTTTGCGGTCGAGCACCGCCACATCGCCTTCGCGCGGAATATGGCCGGGATAGCGTTTGCGCAGCTCCGCCCCGGACAGCACGTCGATGTCGAGGCCGTGCACCGTTGCTGCCTCCTGCGCACCGACAACTGCCTGGGACGATGCGGCGCCGATGTAGAGCGCGCCAGTCATTGTCAGGAGGCGCGAACCACTTGTCGCCTCGAGCTCTCGCCACAGCTCGAAGGCCTCGCGGAGCAGCGGGACATAGAACGCACCCTCGAAGTAGGCGGTCCGGATGATGCGAGAGTCGCCGTGCGAAGACCCATGCGTGTGCGGCGGCGAGTAGCGGTCGAAACAAACGACGTCCGCCCCACGTTGGGCCAGCCTCCAGGCGGTGGCGGCGCCCATGACGCCGCCGCCCACGACCGCGACCTTCATCTCAGTCCGGCGCGATGCGCGCGATCGGTTGCCCCGGAACGACGAGGTCGCCGACGTCCAGCAACAGAGCCTCGACAGTGCCTGCGACGGGGGAGGGGATCTCGGCGTTGACCTTGTCGGTGTGCGCTTCCATCAACGTCTCGCCCTCTGCGACGTGCTCGCCCTCCTGCTTGCTCCAGGCGCCGACCGTGATCTCTTCGGCGCCCTGCAAGTCGGGCATGACGACATCCTGGGCCTCGACGCTCACCTTCCTATTGTCCTCACGCCATCGCCACGACGTCGAGCAGCTCCGAGTCCCAGTAATCGACTCGACCCTCGGGCATGAAAAGCACGCGCCCGGGCTCGAGCGCCTGGACGAACTCCGGGTCGTGACTGACGATGACCATCGACCCCGGCCACTCCGCCAGCGCTTTGGCGACGCCCGTGCGCGAGGGCGGGTCGAGGTTGTTGGTCGGCTCGTCCAGAAGCAGGAGGTTGTGGCGCCCCGCGACGAGCTGCGCCAGCGCGAGCTTCGTCTTCTCGCCACCGGACAGCGTCCCCGCGTCCTGCCTTGCGATGTCGCCGGTCAGCGCGAACATGCCGAGCAGCGCTCGCAGCACTCGCTCCTCCGCCTCAGATTGCTCGCGCATGTGCGCCAGCACAGAAACGCCCGCCCGGATGCCCTCGTGCTCCTGCGCGTAGTAGCCGAGTGACACGCCATGACCAAGGCGGAAGGTTCCGGCGTTCGGCTCACTCTGTCCCGCCAGGATGCGCAGCAGGCTCGTCTTGCCGGCGCCGTTCAACCCCATGACGAGCAATCGCTCCTGCCTCTCGACCTCGAACGACACGTCTCGAAAGACGAGCGGACCTCCGTATCCCTTGGCGAGGCCATTGCAGTGCAGCACGATCCGCCCGGCGTGCGGCGGGTCGGGGAAGCTGATCTTCAGCTTCCGCTCGCGCCGGGGCGCGACGACGCGCTCCTTCTTCATCCGGTCGACGCGGCTGAAGATCGCGTGCGCCTGCTTTGCGCGCTTCTGCGTCTGCCTGCGCATGACCTCGGCAAGAAGGGTCAGGCGCTTGATCTCCGACTCCTGGCGCTGCGCCAGCGACGTCAGCCGCTTCTCCTCGGCGCTTCTGGCGGCCTGATACTGCGAGTAGGTGCCGCGATACTCGATCAAGCGCCCCGCGTCGAGATGCAGGACGCGCGTGATGGACGCGTCGAGCAGGTTCAGGTCGTGGCTCACGACGATGACCGCGCCGCGATAGTCCCGAAGAAAGTCCATGAGCCAGGTCTTCGCGTCGCTGTCGAGGTGGTTGGTCGGCTCGTCCAGCAGCAGAAGGTCGGCGTCGGCGAAAAGGACGCGGGCCAGCTCGACCCGGCGTCGCTCTCCTCCCGAAAGGACGCTGAGCGGCAGGTCGACGCGGTCGGGCCGCAGCCCGAGGCCGGCCGCGATGCGCCTGGCGTCGGACTCGCTCGAGTAGCCACCGGCATGGCGGTAGCGCTCCTCCGCCTCGGAATATCTCTCGATCGTCGCCGCCGAATGATCGTGCTGGAGCTGACGGTGGAGCTCGGCGAGATGGGTGGCGGCGCGATCCAGGCCCCGGCCGGAGAGGATATGCGCCAGCGCCGTGGCCGACGCCTCGCCGCGCGGTCGGGGGTTCTGAGGCACGTAGCCGAGGGTTCCCCGACGCAGCGCCACGCCCGCCGCCGCGTCATCCTCGCCGGCCAGGACCTTGAGCAGGCTCGTCTTGCCGGCGCCGTTGCGCCCGACCAGCCCGACCTTGTCGCCGGCGGCCACGGTGAAGCTTGCGTCCGAGATCACCCGGCGCGCGACGACATCGACCGCAAGACCACGAACCTGGAGCAAAGTCCATCAATTGTTACGACAAGCCTGGGCGGTCGTTGTGTCAATCAAATTTCGCGCCCAGGAGGCCAGTCCGAAGAATGAACAAGGTCCTTGTCATCCTGTCGATCCTTGTGGTGACGGCCGCCTGCGGCGGAGGGTCCAGCAGCGGCGCCGGCACGGCATCCTCGAACTACACCTCGCGCGGCGCCGGGCAGGCGCCGATCGACTCGAGCGGCAGCCAGTCCTCGAAGAGCGTTGCCCAGCCGAACGGCACGACGACAGTGCCCGGCCAGACTGTCCCGACCCTGCAGGGCCCGCCTGTTATCCGCACCGCCCAGCTCAGCATCACCGTGGGATCGGGGCTCTTCGACTCCAAGCTGCAGGCCGTGCGCACGTTGGTCGAAGGCGAGGGCGGCTTCATCGCCGGCACCGACGCCCAGGCCTCGCCTACGGATACCCCCGAGAACACCACCATCCGCACCGGCGTGATCAGCTTCATGGTCCCCGCCGCCCATTTCGACGACGCGATCGATCAGCTGTCGAGGGTCGGCAAGGTGCAGAGCGAGCACATCACCGGCACCGACGTCAGCGCGCAGTACGTGGACCTGAACGCGCGGCTGGTCAACGCCCAGGCTCAGCTCGAGGCGATGCGGGCCCTGCTCAGGCAGGCGACCACCATCAACGACATCATCGCCGTGCAGAACCAGATCGGCCAGATCACCTCGCAGATCGAGCAGCTGAAGGGCCAGATCAAGTACCTCGATGACCACACCTCGTACAGCACCGTGTCGGTGACGCTGACCGAGTCAGGCGCGCCCGCGCAGAGCACGCCACCGGACAGCTGGGGTTTCATCACCGCCCTCAACCAGGGCGCTCACAACTTCATGACGACGATCAACTACCTGGTCACCGGGCTGGGCGCGGTCGGACCATTCTTGGTCCTGCTCGGTCTCGGCTTCCTGGTCTGGCGGCGCCGGCGCCCCGCCCTGCCCAAGCACGCGTAAACCCACCGCCCCGGCCCGTCAGGGCCGGGGCACTTCCCCATAAATGGGGAGGATGACAACCATCCGTTCAGTAACCTGCTCGGGTAATGCTCAGGTTATGGGTCGGCGCGGCCGCGATCGTTTCGTGCGCGGTCGCGTGCGGGCGCGGGACGACCGCGCTCTTCGGCTAGGGAGCGCCACGTGACACGGGAGGGCCCTGCAGAAGAGCAGGCTTCGATCCTCGAGCTCCCGATGCAGCCGCGCGCGACCGACATCGCGCTCGACGAGCTCGAGCTGGTGTACGCCTTCATCTACGCACGCGTGGGCAACCGCGCCGACGCCGAGGACCTCACCCAGCAGGTCGCCTTGAAGGCCATCCCCCGGCTGCGCCCGGACGCGCCCGCAAGCTCCATCCGCGGGTACCTGTTCGCCACCGCCCGCTCGGTGCTGGGCGGGTTCTGGAGCACGCGCCTCGGCCTGTCCGAAGCCGAGCTCCGCGAAGACCTGGCGCTGGCGTTGCCGCCGACCGAGCCCCCGTCGGAGGAAGGAACCGAAACCGTCCAGAGGGTCCTGGCCCAGCTCTCCGACAATTACCGCCGCGTGCTGGAGCTCCGTTTCCTCCACGGGTATTCGCTCAAGGAAGTCGCAACAGAGATGAAGTCAACCGTCGGCGCAATCAAGGTCATGCAGCTTCGCGCGCTCCGTGCGGCCGCAAAGGTCCGGCTGGACCAATGAACCGCAAGCCCGAGAACCGTCTCGACAAGATCGTTTCCGACCTGCTGCGCGGCCGGCGTCTCAAGCTCCGCGGCGGCGACGCGGAGGAGAAGGCCGCGATCACGGTTGCCGCCCGGCTCGCGGGGGCGCGCCAGGGCCCGCAGCGCATGCACTCGGCGTTTCGCAAGCGCCTGCAGCAGACACTGGAGCAGACGCCGCGCGAAGGCTGGATCACCCGCCGGGCCGCGCTTGTCGCCGGGCTGGGCCTGGCCGCTGGGGCGGCGAGCGGCACGATCCTTGTGAGAGCGACCGAGCCGCAGCTCTCCGCCACGGGGGGTCCGATCGACCCCGTCCACGGGCGCTGGGTCGACGTCGCTGCGATGAGCGACCTGGAAGAGGGTCAGGGCAAGCTCGTGGCGGCGGGCAGCGTGCGGGCGTTCGTTTTCCGGAAAGGCGACACGGTCAGCGCTGTGTCGTCCATCTGCTCCCACCTGCCTTGTGAGCTCTGGTGGGACGGTGGAAGGTCGCACCTGGCCTGCCCATGCCACCCCGTCTCGTTCCAGCCCGACGGCCGGCCAAGCGACGGCTACACGCTGCCCCCGCTCAACGCCGTTCACGCGCGCCTCACGGATGCCGGGCGCATCGAGGTGCTCGGGACGGAATGAACCTCCCGGCGCACAAGTCCAGACAGCTCGCACTCGACCGGTGTCTGCAGCTGCTCGAAGAGGCCCAGGTCCGCGGTCAGGCGCGCATCGATGGCCGGCTGGGAGCTTCGCTGCGCCACCACCTCGAACACGCCGGCGTCATCGCCGATCACCGCCTCGAGGGCAGGCGTATCGACCGGGTGCTCGATGACATCTTCGCCCTGCAGGCCCACCTGCTCGGGCAGGAACCGGAAGACAGCCGGCACCACAACGGGTCCTGATAGTTCGGCTCGCTATGATGCCCGGTTGTGACCACAAGCTTTAGTTCTTCCGGCTCATTTCTCCTCACGTCTGAATCCGTCACCGAAGGCCACCCCGACAAGATCTGCGACCAGGTCTCCGACGCGGTGCTCGACGGAATGCTCGAGCAGGACGCGCACGCGCGGGTCGCGTGCGAGACCGCGATCACGAAGGGCCTCTGCGTCGTCATCGGCGAGGTGACCACTCACGCCGACCTCGACATCCAGCGCACCATCCGCGACACCATCCGCTCGATCGGCTACAACGACGAGTCGATCGGCTTCGACGCCGACCACGCGCTGATCCAGGTCTATCTAAAGGAGCAGTCGCCCGACATCGCGGCCGGCGTCAACCACTCGCTCGAGGAGCGAGCGGGCGGCTCGGACGCCGATCCATTCGAGCTGCAGGGCGCCGGCGACCAGGGCATGATGATCGGCTTCGCGTGCAGGGAGACCCCGGAGCTGATGCCGCTCACGATCTCTCTCGCCAATCGCCTCGCGCGCAAACTCGCCGAGATGCGCAAGAGCGGGAAGCTTCCGTTCCTGCGGCCCGACGGCAAGACGCAGGTCACTGTCGAGTACGAATACGGCAAGCCGAAGCGGATCGAGGCGATCGTCGTCTCGACGCACCATGCGGCGAGCGCGACCCAGAAGGAAATTGCGGACGGCGTTCGCCAGCTTGTGATCGACCCGGTGCTCAAGGGCCAGGTCGTCGACGCGAACACCAAAATCATGGTCAACCCGAGCGGTCACTTCGTCCTGGGTGGCCCGGCCGCAGACGCCGGCCTCACCGGGCGGAAGATCATCGTCGACACGTACGGTGGCGTGGCGCGGCACGGGGGAGGCGCGTTCAGCGGCAAGGACCCGAGCAAGGTCGACCGCTCGGCGGCGTATGCGGCCCGACACGTCGCCAAAAACCTCGTCGCTGCGGGCCTTGCGGATCGCTGCGAGGTCCAGGTCTCGTATGCCATCGGCCGCGCGCACCCGACCTCGATCGCAGTCGAGACTTTTGGCAGCGGCACGAAGTCGGAGCAAGAGCTGCTGACGCTCGTCCGACGCCATTTCGACCTGCGGCCGGGCGCGATCATCGCGCACATGGACCTGCTGCGGCCGATCTATCGCCAGACCGCGACGTATGGGCACTTCGGCCGCGACGACCTGCGCGTGCCATGGGAGGCGACGGACAAGGTCGACGCGTTGCGTTCGGATGCCGCTCTAGCGGCTCGCCCCACCTAAGAAACGAGCCCGCTTCGCGTCCACGACACGCTGACCGAGCGGAACGTTCGGTTCGTTCCGGCCCGTCGTCCGCTCCGGCTCTACGTCTGCGGCGTCACGCCTTACGACTCCGGACACATGGGCCACGCGTTCACTTTCTCGATATTCGACGTCCTCGTCCGTTTCCTCGAGTCTCAAAACCAGCGCGTGAAATACGTGCAGAACATCACGGACGTGGACGACCCGCTCTTCGAACGCGCGAAGCGAGACGGCGTTGACTGGCGCGAGCTGGCCGACCGCGAGACGAAGGTGCACATCCGCGACATGACCGCGCTCGGGTGGCGCCCGCCTGACGCGATGCCTCGAGTGTCCGAAGAGATCGCGGGCATCGTCTCCGCCGCCACCAGGCTGCAGTCGCGCGGTTACGCGTATCAGACGGACGCGCTCTACTTCGACACCGCCAAGTACCCCGACTACGGCCGGCTCTCGCATCGCACACGCCGGTCGATGCTGCGCAAGCTGCGCGAGGAAGGCCTGCTCGGCAAGGTCGGACCCGACGCCAAGCGCGACGCGCTCGACTTTCCGCTGTGGCGCCGGTCGCGCGAGGACGAGCCCCAGTGGCCATCGAAGTTTGGCGAGGGTCGGCCTGGATGGCACATCGAGTGCTCGGTGATGGCGATGCGCTACCTCGGGCCGCAGGTCGACATCCACGGCGGCGGCCGCGACCTCGAGTTCAGCCATCACGAATCGGAACGCGCGCAGTCGGAGTCGCTGACCGGCAAGAAGCCTTTTGCGCGAGCGTGGATGCACACCGGGATGGTGCGCTACGCCGGACACAAGATGAGCAAGTCGCTCGGCAACCTGGTCAAGGTCAGCCAGGCTCTCCAGCGCGCGCCGGCGGCGGCGGTGCGCCTGTATCTGGTCTCGCATCGATACGGACGTGACTGGGAATTCACGTGGCGCGGGCTGGCCCGCTACACGAAGCTGGTGGACCGCCTGCGCAGGCTCCTCGTCACCGATACGGTGAAGGCGAAGCCCGGACGCGCAATCATGGCCGAGTTCAACGCCGCGCTGTCCGACGACCTCGATACGCCTCGCGCCGTGCGTGCTCTGCGCGCCGCACTCGCTCAGAAAGACGCGGCGGCGGTGCGGGCGATGCTCGCGATCCTGGCCGGATCGGCCTCCCTGACCTAGAGGTCTCTAGCCGACCTCGAGCGGAGACCCGCAGTTGGGGCACTCCATGTTGCGGTCGAGCTGGACCATGGTCTCGCACACCGGGCAGAGGATGTCCGTGACCGCCGTCGCCGCCGCCGCCGCCTCATCCTCACGCGCCTCGGCATCGAGCTCGGCCGGAACTTCGGCCAGGTCGATCGCCGGCGAGCCGCAGTTCAGGCAGACATAACCTGGCTGGGTGAGCCGGTAGTCCTGGAACTCGCCCGCCGAGTCGATGTCGACCTCGGCGAACAGTGCCCGAAAGAGGTTGCTGCCGCATTTGCGTGAGCAGACGAGAAGCATCGCGGCACCAGACTACGCAACCCTCCTTCGAAGCGTGGCCGTGCCCGCCGCGATGAAAAGGACCACGAAGCCGGCCACGACCGCGAGGTCGAGCTGGAGCGAAGGCCAGGTCAGGTCGGCGCCCTTGACCATGATGTCGCGCATTCCGTTGACGGCGTAGGTGAGGGGAAGGACGTCGGACAGCCACTGCAGGCCCGTGGGCTCGGTCGACACGGGGAAGATGACGCCCGACAGCAGGACCTGCGGAACGATCGCGAGCGGGATGAACTGGACGGCCTGGAACTCCGAGCGCGCGAACATGCTGAGAAAGATGCCGAGGTTGACGGCGGCGATGGCCATGAGGGCCTCCATGCCGAAGATCAGCAGCACGTTGCCCTGGTTGTGGATGCGCAGCACCGCGAGCGCGAAGACCAGCACCTCGACCGATTGGATCACGGCAAGGACGGTGAAACCCAGCATGTAGCCGACGACGATCTCACCGCGGCGCAGCGGGCTGGCCATCAGACGTTCGAGCGTGCCCTGGGTGCGCTCGTTGAGAAACGAGACGATGGTGATGACGAAGACGAGGAAGAACACGATGAGGCCGATGAACGCCGCACCGAAGTAATCGAGCGTGTCGAGGCCACCTCCTCCGTAGAGGTGGTCGACCTTCAGCGAGAAATTCACGCTGCGGCCCGCGACGAGCGTGGCTGTCGCGATGGTCGCCTGCTGGAGCGCCTGCACCACGGGCGTGTCCTCGCCGGGCTGCGATCCCTCGACGTGCACCTCCAGCGCCACGCTGCCCGCCGCGGCGCGGGCGCTGAAGTCCGTGGGAATGACGATGTATGCGGTCAGCGAACCGTCACGCAGCTTGGCGTCGCCGTCGGCGGCGTTGATGTTCGTAGCCGCGATGCGCGGTGACTGATGAAGGGTGGTCGCCACGATCGCGCCCAGCTGGCCGGTGTCCTCGTTGGCGATGCCGACGGCCGGCGCGGAGCTCGAGCCCCGCATGAGGTAGCCAAGAAGTCCGAGGATCACGATCGGCGCGACGAAGAGAAGCGCCAGCGTGCGCCGGTCGCGGCGGAATCCCTCCAGCAACCGGCGCGTGATGGCCGCGATGCGGTGGCCGCTCATGACTCGGTCCCCCTGCCGGCGAGAGCGAGGAAAGCTTCTTCGAGGTTCTGGCTGCCGCCCATCGTTCGTATCTCCGCCGGCGTGCCTTCGGCGAGGACCTTGCCGTACTGGATCAGGCCCAATCGCTGGCAGCGATCCGCCTCGTCCATAACGTGGCTGGAGACGATCATCGTCGTGCCGTTGGCGGCCATCTGACGGAACGACTCCCAGAACTGGACGCGAAGCTGCGGATCGACGCCGACCGTTGGCTCATCGAGGAGCAGCAGGTCCGGCCGGTGCACGAGCGCACACGCCAGCGAGCAGCGCTGGCGCATGCCGCCGCTCAGCGTCTGCACGACCGACCGTCGCCGGTCGTAGAGCTGGACGAGCTCGAGTGCTTCCTTGACGCCATCCTGCGCGCCGTTGATCGCAGCGAAGAAGCCCACGTTCTCCTCGACCGAGAGCGCGGGATAAAGGGCGGCCTGCTGCGTCATGTAGCCGATGTGTCGCAGCACACCGACCTGCGGCATGCGCTGGCCGAGCACGTTCACCGATCCGGACTGCGCCTCGAGCAAGCCGCAGATCAGGCGGATCAATGTCGTCTTGCCCGCGCCGTTGGGGCCGAGCAATCCGAAAATTTCGCCCTTGCGCACGCGCAGGGTGACGCCGTCCAACGCCTTGAAGTGGCCGAAGGACTTGGTGACGTCCTCGACGCTGACCGCAAAGCTCTCGCTCATTCCTCTCTCCTTTCTTCAATGCGCATCGCGCGCAGCCACATCTCGGCGAGCTCGGTGACGGCCTGCTCCTCGTCCATCTCCACGCCGAGCACCCTCTGAGCGGCCCATCGCGTCATGAGATGAAAGAACAAGGGGCCGATGAAGGACTGCAGCGCCAGAAGCGGATGCATCTGCCGCAGCCGGCCCGCGGCCATCTGCGCGAGCACGTAACCCGCGAGCGTCCCGACGACGTTGACGATCGCGGAGCGCGTCGCCTCCTCGGCGTCTGGCGCCAGGCTCGTGACCTCGGCGAAAAGCGCGCGCATGAGACCCGTTCGGTCTTGTTCGCCGCCGACCACTGTGCGATAGACGGCTCGGGCCACCTCCGGCATCACAACCTCGGGCGGCTCGTCCTGGCGCTCATTCACGACGGCGATGACCGGGTCGAGCGGGGTGTAGGCGTGCACGAGGGCGGTGAACAACGCCGGCTTGCCGGGGAAGAGCCGGTACAGCGTGGCCCGCGAGACGCCGGCGCGATCGGCGAGCTCGTCCATGGACAGCTCGCCGAGGCCCTTTGCCCCGACCATCTCGAGCGCGACGCGAAGGATCCGGTCCCTGGCTGCAGGCAGCGGCGAGAGGCCCAAGGCGTCCAGCAGCGCCGCGCGCGAGCCGAACGCTCGATAAAAGCTCGTCTTCGAGACGCCGGCGGCCCGGACGAAGTCCTGGACCGTGGCGCGGCTCTTCTTCATCGCCACCACCGCCCGGGCGGTGGTCAAGATCCGCTGCCGTGGATCCTGGTCGAGCACGGCACGAGACTAGACGAGACGTCGCGTCTCGTCAAGGAGCCTTAACAGCCTGGGTTGAAAACGGCGCTTGGGCTTTCTAGGCTGACCAGCCAGACATGCGATCGATCGAGATTTCGACCACCGGCCCCGCCGGGCGTGCCAGGCGATATTGCGCGTAGCGCTCCGCGAGAAGGTCGACGGCGCGATCCGACTGGCCGGCCCCGAGCACGCGCGCATGGCCGTCCACGCGCACCCACCAGAGCCGGTTCCAGTCCTCGCCGTACTGGTCGACAAGCACCGCCACCGCCGGATTGGCCGCGATATTCCGCAGGCGTTGGAGGTCGGGCGTCCGTTTGGGCTTGGAGTCGACGGTGAAGTAGATCGCGTCACCCTCGACCGCGAAAGTGATCGGGACGATGTGAGGTTTGCCGCCCGGGCCTACCGTCGCCAGGTGCGCGACCCGGGCCTCGACGAGGTGCTTCCGCATCGCTGCCGCCTCCATCGAAGGAAGTATCGTTGAGCCGTGCAGAGGCTCCGTACTTACACGGTCGACGAGGCGAACCGCGAGCTGCCGCGGGTCCGTCCGATCGTCGCCCAGATAGCGGAGCTCTCCGCGCTGCGCCCCGACCTCGAGGAGCAGCTGCGCATGGCCGACTACGCCGCCCACAAGCCCGGCGCCAATGGGGAGGACCGCGAGCGCCAGCAGCAGGCCCGTGACGCCGTCAACGGTGCCGAGGAGGAGCTGCTCAAGGCGGTGCTCAACTTGAACAGCATGGGCATCCAGCTGAAGGGCCCGCTCGAAGGGCTGATCGACTTTCCCTCCTACCGCGAGGGCGAGCTGATCGAGCTCTGCTGGAAGCTCGGGGAAGAGCGCGTAGAACACTGGCACCGGATCGGCGAGGGATTCTCCGGCCGGAAGAAGCTCTAGAGGCTAGGTCGCCTCGGACCTCTCGGTCTTCGCGGGGATAGGGCCCCGCACCGCCTCATAGACCGCCTTCGCGATCCCGGCCGCGTCCAGGCCGCGCTCCTTGAGGATGTCCGAGGCCTTGCCCTGCGGCAGGAACTCGTCAGGAAGGGCCAGCGTCCGCACCCGGCCCGCTAGACCAAGCGGCGCCAGCGTCTCGAGCACGGCGCCGCCGAAACCACCGGCGCCGACGTTGTCCTCCACGGTCACCACCACAGGGTGCGCGCGCGCCCAGTCGACGATGCGAGGATCCACCGGCTTGATCCAGCGCGCGTTCACGACGCCGCACGACACCCCCTGCAGCCCGACGCGCTCGGCCGCCTCGCGCGCGACCTCGACCATCTTGCCCACGGCGAAGATCACGGCGTCGTCGCCTTTGCGCAGCTCCTCCCATCGCCCGATCGGCAGCGGCTCGACCGGGAGGTCGGGAGTGGCCGGGACCGGACCTCTCGGGTAACGGATCGCCACCGGTCCATCCGTCGCCAGCGCGGTCTCGAGAAGCGCGCACAGCTCGGTCGCGTCTTTGGGCGCGGCGATCTTGAGATTGGGGATCAGACGCAGGTAGGAGAGGTCGAAGATGCCGTGGTGCGACGCGCCGTCCGGCCCGGTGACCCCTGCGCGGTCGATCACAAAGGTGACCGGCAGCTTGTGGAGCGCGACGTCCATGATGGTCTGGTCGAAGGCGCGGGCGAGAAACGTCGAGTAGACGCATACGACCGGGTGCATTCCGGCCATCGCGAGGCCCGCGGCGAACGTCACCGCGTGCTGTTCGCAGATCCCGACGTCGAAGAAGCGGTCCGGGAACTCTTTGGCGAAGTTGAGCAGCCCCGTCGATGAGGCCATCGCCGCCGTGATGGCGCAGACCTCCGGTCGCCTTGTCGCCGCGGTCATCAGGGCATCGCCGAAGACGTCGGTATAGGTCACCTCGGTCGACCGGGGCCGGCCGGTCAGCGGGTCGAACGCGCTGACGCCATGCAGCTTGTCGACCTCGTCCTCGACCGCGGGGCCGTAGCCGTGTCCCTTCTCGGTGACGACATGCACGACGACCGGCTCGCGCAGCTTCTTGGCGCGAATGAGCACCTCTTCGAGGGCGGCCTCGTCATGACCGTCGACCAGGCCGGCGTACTTGATGCCGAGGCTCTCGAACATCGTCGACGGCTGCAGGAGCTGCTTGAGGCCTTCCTTCACGCGGTAGGCCGCCTGGTCGGCCGAGTAGCCGACGAGCGGCAGGTCGCGCAGCAGCCGCGAGATCTCTTCCTTGACCTTCTCGTAGCGAGGATCAACGCGCAGCTGGGACAGGTGACGCGCGAGACCGCCGACAGTCGGAGCGTAGGAGCGGCCGTTGTCGTTGATCACGATGATCAGGTTCGGCGGCTGCAGGTGAGCGACCTGGTTGAGCGCCTCGTAGGCCATGCCGCCGGTCAGCGCGCCGTCGCCGATGACCGCGACCACGAAGCCGCCGACGCGCTTGCGCAGCCGGGCCTCGGCGATGCCGAGGGCGTAGCTGAGCGAGGTCGAGGCGTGGCTGTTTTCCACCAGGTCGTGCTCCGACTCTTTGCGCGACGGGTAGCCGGAAAGGCCGCCGGCCTGGCGCAGCGTGCTGAATCCGGAAGCGCGGCCGGTGACGAGCTTGTGGACGTACGCCTGGTGGCCGGTGTCCCAGACGATGGCGTCCTTAGGGCTCTCGAACACGCGATGCAGCGCGAAGGTAAGCTCGACGACTCCGAGGTTGGGCGAGAGGTGGCCGCCGGTCCGCGAGGTCTGCTCCACAAGGAACGCGCGGATCTCTGCGGCGAGCTCGGGAAGTCGATCGGCGTCCAGCTTGCGGAGGTCGGCGGGCGAATGGATCGTCTCGAGGATGGCCACCTCCGCTTAACGCCCAGCCGCCCGGGTGCGTTCCGAAACCGGCGGCGGCCAAGAGTCGGTCGGCCTGGGCGTCATGAGCTCGGCGAGCTCGATGCAGAGCCGCGTGCCGGCTCCGCTAGGCCCACGAAGGACGGTGGTGAGCTCGGTGTTCGTGTTCCAGGAGGAGGCGGCGATGTCGATGTGCGCCCAGGGCTTGCCGCCTGCGAACTCGGCGATGAACATGCCACCCATAATCGTCCCCGCCTCACCGTACTCGCTGTTGCGCAGGTCCGCGATCTGGCTGCGCAGCAGGATCCGGTAGTCGGCATATATCGGGAGGCGCCACACCCGATCTCCGGCCTCTCGCGACGCGCGATCGACAACCGACCAGAATTCGTCGTCGTTGCTCACTGCCGCGCTCGCGGCGTGGCCGATCGCCACAGTCGCCGCGCCGGTGAGGGTTGCGAGATCGATCAGGTGCGTCGCCCCGTTGCGCAGGGCGTGGGTCAGGGCGTCGGCCAGGACGAGCCTGCCCTCCGCGTCGGTATTTACGATCTCCACCGTCTTGCCGTCGGCGCTGACGAGCACATCGCCGGGTCGCTGGGCGGCGGGGCCGGGCATGTTCTCCGCGGCGGCGATCACCGCGATCACATCGAGGGGCAGCTTGCGCGACGCGATCACTTCGATCGCCGACAGCACGGCGGCTGCACCCGCCATGTCGCCCTTCATCTGGCTCATGTGCTCGGGGTTTTTCAGCGAGATGCCGCCGGTGTCGAAGGTGATGCCCTTACCGATCAGAGCCAGGATCGGTCCGTCGTGTGTCTCCAGCTGGTGATTCCCGTGATGTCTCAGTCGTATGAGGCGCGGCGGCTTGGCCGACCCCTCGCCGACCCCGAGCAGCAGGTTGTAGCCTCCGCTCTTCAGCTCCTTGGGCCCGAGCACCTCGATCTCGAGGTTGTGGCGCTGCGCGATACGCGTCGCCTCCTGGGCCAGTGCGTCCGGGGTCAGCTCGTTGGGCGGAGCGTTCTGCCACTCGCGCGCTCGGTTGGTGGCCTCGCCGTTTTCCTGCGCGGCGATGACCTCGCGCTCGCGACCGGCACCGAAGCCGGCGATCAGGACCTCGTCGATCTCGCGCCGCTCGGGCTCGGCGCCGGTCTGGCGCGAGCGCCTCTCGAACGTGCCGAGCACGCATCCTTCGACCACGGCCTTGAGAGTGTCGGTTCCGAGCGGCTCGGTGCGCAGGATCGCCAACCGCTTGTAGCCCCACGTCCGTGAGGCGCGTACCAACTCGTGGTGCGCCGAGCGCAGCCGCTGCCCGTCGAGGTCGTGCAGCGCGCCAAGCCCATAAAGGATCACTCGGCGCGGTGCGATCTTGCCCTGGGCCGGGATCGGCAGCACTTCATGGATCCGGGCCCTGAACTCCGCGTTGACGACCATCTCGCTGAGCACGCCTCCCATGGCGGCGTCGAGGTCGAGGGCGGCGGCGCCGAGCTTCTGGCCGGTTACCACTGGGATCGCGAGCGCGTCGACGTTCAGCCCGGCGGGGTCCGCCGAGACGAGTGAGATCTTCACGGCGTCCTAAAGGTTAACGATCGATACCGGCCGTTAAGCCAGGTGTTCGGCCACGAGCTCCAGGATGTGAGCGACCCGAAGCTTCATGCCCCGCTTGCGGGCGGCCGCGGCGATGTGCATCAGGCAGCCCGGATTGTCGGAGGCCACGACCGCGCATCCGGTCTTCTTGATCGCGTCGAGCTTCCACTGCGCGAGCCGGTCCGCCACGCCTGGCCACTCGAGGCTGAACGTGCCACCGAAGCCGCAGCAGTTCGCGATGTCTGGGAGGTCGACCACCTCATAGCCCGCGAGCTCGAGCAGTCGCCGCGGCTCGCCCTTCAGTCCGAGCTGGCGGAGGGACTGGCAGGAATCGTGGTAGGCGATCTTCAGGCTCATGCGCTCCGAGTCCACCAGCTGCGGCTTGTTCTCCAGCAGCTCGAGAGCGAAACGGGTCGAGTCGCGCATCCGACTCCGTATCTCGATGTCTGGGGCCGGGCCCCACTCGGCTGAGTCGATCGTGAAGGCGCCGAAGCACGAGGCCGATGGTGTGACGATCGGACCATTGGAATCTCGAAGGGATCCGGCGAGCAATGTCGTCAATTTGTGGCCGGTCGAGAAGTCTCCGGCGTTGGCGGCGATCAGGCCGCAGCACCATTGACCCTTGGGAAATCCAACTGCGTACCCGGCGGCCCTGGCGATCTGGTCGAGGGCGCCGGCGGCCTGCGGCCACACCCGGTCGCCGAGGCAGGAGGCGAAGATGGTCAGGGGCTCGCCCTCGCCGGCGTCGGACCGGAAGCGGTCGCGATACGGCGTGGAGGCGAGGCGCGGCGATCCCGGCATGAGCCTCGTCAAGGGGGCCGCGGTCCGCATCACCGTGTCGGCCAGGCGCGGCCGCTTCCAGAGCTCGACCAGCGCGCGCTTGCGTAACGATTTCCTTCCTTCGCGGCGGTGCTCGAGGATCTGTCGCGGCAGAGGAATATCGACCGGACAGATCTCCTGGCACGCGTTGCACTGCGCGCAGAGGGTGTTGGCGAGGTCGGCGTCCTCGAGTCCGTGGTGAAACGGCGTGAGCACCAGGCCGATCGGCCCGTTGTAGATGTGGCCTCCGAAGCGGTGTCCACCCACGGCCATGAAGGGCGGGCACGCGTTGGAGCAAGCACCACAGCGGATGCATGTGAGCGCGTCCCGAAAAAGGGGGCTCTCGAGCATCTTCTCGCGGCCGTTGTCGAGGATCACGCAGTGCATCTCACGCGGTCCGTGCACGCCGATCGTCAGGGACTGCTCGATGTCGGCGGACCGCGACGGTCCGGTGATCCAGTTGACGTAACTGCTCATGATCTGGCCGGTGCCGCTG
>Ga0070717_10000493_pt1 | contig 25052 bp, 28 predicted proteins | sample LARL113metaG_FD_71366 | JGI IMG/M metagenome (GOLD analysis project Ga0070717, IMG submission 71366) | Corn, switchgrass and miscanthus rhizosphere microbial communities from Kellogg Biological Station, Michigan, USA - LAR L11-3 metaG | ecosystem: Host-associated > Plants > Roots > Rhizosphere ...
TCGCGCACCAATGAATTGATGTGACCGGGAGCGGAGTCGCCGCCGAGCGCCGCTTTCACGGCGCCACAGCGCTCATGCCCAAGAACAACGATGAGCCGTGTTCCAAGATGGTCCACTGCGTACTCGATACTGCCCAGCGCATAATCATCCACCAGATTGCCGGCCGTGCGGATGACGAAGAGGTCACCAATGGTTTGATCAAAAATGATTTCGGGCGCGGAGCGCGAATCTGCACACGCCACAACGATGGCGAACGGATGCTGTTCCTTCGCGGTTTCCGCGCGACGGGCGGCGACGGGCTTGCCCGTGCTGACTTTACTCTTGGCGAATCGCTCGTTGCCAGCCTTCAGTCGAGCGAGAGCCTCGTCGGGTCCAACGGATGGAGTTGTGGGATCAGCGGCCATCGCCCATCCGGTGAGGGCGATCGTCACCATTAAAGTGAGATTACAGGGATGTAGTTTCATAATTGTGCGGGTTCGGGAAGTGCGGACGTCACCTTGGCGCGTGCGCACCTTGAAACGGATAGGGAGTGATAACAAGCACCGCGTTGGTGTTGATCCACGCCACATTGTGTCTCTGCTGCATCACCGCCTTGATCCAGCCTCCCTTGTCGATTTCCAGCAGGGTGAACCGATATTCGGCGCTCGAAGAGATCACACTGTAAGATTTGCCTACTTGAAGGAATGAAGGTGCCTCGCCAGCTGATACCACGCCGGTCGACGAGACGAGCAGGATAGCCGCAGCGATTGATACCCGAAGTAAAGTGAAAGAGTTTTTCATGACTTGGTTCTTTCTATGTTGATTGGATTTTGCGGGAACGACGACTCGATCGCAAAATCGAGCCGCTTCGTCGCCGCATCTCTATCATTTAATCGTCATTGGTGTCCGTGCCTATTTAATCCCGTGCCAGGCAATTTTTGAGAAAAGTAAAACCCGGAAGCGGTGGCGCGGCTATGGGACATTAGGCCTAGGGACGACGCTCGCCTTTTGCGCCAGACGCACACACCCAATATTTTGGCTGGCAGCATGGTTTTGTTTGGTTGTAAATCGCGGACGGCTCCCGCACGATCGGTTCCCGGGAAAGAGCCAACCTGAGCTGCATGACAAGTTCACTAACATTGGGTTTGATCAGCGCCGGGTGCATCTTCAGCGGAGTTTTGCTCGGCTTGTTGCTGCGCGTCCTTATACCGGACCAACATCTGCAGGATGAATCCAAGGACGTGATAAAGCTCGGCGTCGGCATGATCGCCACCGTCTCCGCCCTGGTCCTCGGGCTTCTCGTGGCATCGGCCAAAAGTACCTTCGACTCGACCGAGGAAGCGATCACGCAGCGCGCTGCGAAGATCATATTCCTGGATCGCTTGCTGTCGGACTACGGCCCGGAGACTAAGGCCACCCGCGAGCAGTTGCGCCAAACTGTTGCCGCCTCGCTCGACATGATCTGGTCGGATGAAAAAACCGGCGGGTCGGGATTGACAGCTTATGAGCGGATGAATGGGATGCAGCTCACACAGATGACGTTGCTCAAAGTCACGCCAACGACTGACGCCCAGCGCCAGTTGTTGGCTACGGCGCAGCAGATCCTCACTGACCTGCGCCAGTCCCGGTGGCTCTTGATCCTTCGGGCGCAACGCGTGATTCCGACACCATTCCTGGTGGTGCTGCTCTTCTGGCTGACGATGCTACACATCAGCTTCGGCCTGCTCGCACCTCGCAATACGACCGTGATTGCCGTCCTGTTCATTAGCGCGTTGTCGGTCTCGGGCGCGATCTTTGTTGTCCTGGATATGAGCCACCCGCTGCAAGGCGTGATCAAGGTTTCCAGCGAGCCGACGCGCAAGGCTTTGGAACTTCTCGGCCAATAGTGCGGGGCGAATCCCACCCCGGGCTGGGTCAATCGCCGACCTGGCTCCAGGTCTTCTATGCGGGCTTTGGCGGAGAGACGGCGCGATGCGTGGGGTCGGCACGCCCTCGATCTCGAGCAGTTAAACCGAGACAGCCATAGCGGGGAATAGAACAAACACTCTCGAATTCCGTGGCAGCTGCAGTCGCCCCGTCCGCCAGTCGGACGGACTCGTTCCGTGGCGAGCTCTGCTTGCCGCGCCGCAGCTTACACGAAAGCGGATCGGGACGTTATTCGCGCGGAACACCGCGACACAGCGCCGTGGCTACACCGTTACAAGGAGGGGTGCCGAGATGAATGAGCACTGAAAGCGCAGGTTTTGTAATCGTGCTTCTGCTTTTTGGAAACGAATCAATTGCCTAACGAATGTCTAAAAAACGATGCCGGCCGTGATTTGCGGTCCTTGCGTCGAAACTTTATAGAGGAAGCCGCCGCTATCGTAGTCCTCATAGAGATAGCGGTAGCCGACCTCGGAATAGATGCTCCGGGTAACCTGGCAGCCGAGCGCGCCGTAGGCTTGCACCGTGACATCCGAACCCACGCCAAAACCGCCGACGTCTGCCTTGCCCGTCGCATAATACGCTTTGCTCAGATTGTAGCGGCCGCCGAGCCCGACGTAAGGATCAGTCCAATATTCGGTGAGACTGAAACCGCGATTGAGCTGTCTCTTCAGGATCCTGGCGATTTTTTGCTGCACCAGGCCGGGGTTAGGGTTTTGCTTGGCCGCCAGGATGAGCTTGAGTAATCTTATCTTCTCATCGGGCCCGAGAGGTGGAACCGGGATAGGGGGATTCTGCCCGTCGAGCCGGTGTTGTAATAGGCGCTCGAGGAGCCCGCGGAGGCGATGTTTAGCAGCATTCACTAATTCGGTGGCGGCCTGGTTGATCTTCCCGTCACTGGCAGTCAGCTGGAGGGTGCTGTATAGGTTCGTGTAGCGAGCGCCAGCCCGGAGATCGAGCGACCCGCGCGGACCTTCCAGGATCCTGTAATAAACCTCCCCATCCGCGAGGTATTGACTCAGGCCAAGGTTCACCTTCTTGATCAGCCCATTGTTGTAGACGCCCGCGGAGAGGCTCATATAGAGGAAGTCTCCATAAACACCGAAACGGCCCTTCCTCGCTTCCGCGCTCAGGGTCGCGATACCAGTGAGATGTGTGAGGATTTGATCGAAGCCGACGTCCACACTCGAAGTGGTTCCATGCAGCCCGATATCGCCCGAAACAAAAGCCAGCCAACCTGGCATGCCAATATTGAAGTACCAATGATCGTTGTTCGTGATCGTGGGCGGTGGCGCCATCTCCTTCGGCTCCAGTTCTATCGGGCCGGCTGTCACGCCACGCACGGCTGCGAACAGCACCCCTGCGAGGAACGATGATTTAATTTTCATGGCTTGATGTTAGCTCGTCGAATCTCGAATCCAAGAAAATCAGCCCGCATTAGTCGGAATCCCGCTTTGACTACATCCGGAAAAATCAGTACGGCCACCGCTTTCGATCAAAGCGCGGGACGTCGTTACCGTAGGATCATGCTTGGTGCGGTTTTGGTATGGCAAAGAAGCGGCGCTGAATTTCGGCAAAGGCGCACAATGAAAGAATTTCCCGACAGCCGTATATTGGACTTTGGTCCAATGCCCCTCAGCGGCCGTGGGAGAGGGTGATCGCTAAGTTTAGGCAACTAAAACGAGCCATCACCAGCAATGGATCCCGCGCGAAAGCGGAAGCGATGGTGCCAAGCGGTCCGGGGCCCGCAGCACGGTTTGGCCAAATGGGAAACCGAAAGCTGTCACTTGATGGTGCGAGCCGCACTGGCACCAACGGGGACAAGGTGCGCAAGCTCAACCGGGCCGTCGGCAAAAAATGAAGATCAATTAGGAAAGCAGGAAAGACTTTCGCCATGGATTAACACGGATGAAACACAGATTCAGAAATTCTGACCTCCGAACATCTGTGAAAATCTGTGTCCATCTGTGGCTGGCTTTTCTGATTAAATGAAACCCACGAACCAGCATTTTCGGACACGGCATTTTCGCGAAGCGCATCCGCGTCGGCTTAAGATGTTGTTGATCCTTCACTAGAAACGGGTTGGTAGAGACCGCCAGTCCGGCTCGGACTATTGGCTGAGCATAGTTTTGACCTTCCCCGACCACCGCCATTTGCACATAGTCAACCGACAGGATGAGCAACAGATCCGTCCGAAAATTTGCGATTCGGTTAACGATCAAATGGCCGCCATCTTTGGTGCTCGGCGCGCCGAGCCGCGCATAACTACCGCGGCACCGATCCGCCGAAAGGGCGTCGTAGAGCTTTTGCTGTTTGGGATTTTGCGGCTCTTTCGCTTTGAATCCGGCGGCGATAAGCGAGGTCTCGGTGCTCGGAAAATTGCTGGTAGTATTAGTGCGGGCGCACCGGCGAGGACGGCGGCGCCGGTAATGAGCGCGATAAGTTGAATGTTCTTCATAGGTTTGAATTTGGTCGCGTAATGAGGGTTCGCATATGGGACCAAAGTCCAATCAGGTCCGGGCCCATTTGGTCCTTGGCATTCATGGAGGGCAGAACTCCACGAGGATGGGTTTCTATTCTAGGGCGACGATCGCTGCCGGCGAAAAAATCGCGGCCAAGGTGGCCGTCCGCAAGAAATCGGATTCGTTATTGGCGGGAAGCCGCGCTCTTCGAGGGGTAACCGCCAACCAGACGACGACCGTGTATTGGACCTTAGTCCTACGGGGGACGCCTGACATTTGGAACGGGTTCCACTGTCTGCGAGGCTCTGAATCGTTCGGGAACCAACGCAAAAGTTTGTGCGTTGTTGGTTCTTCTCGACGCCCTCCTACCTTCTATAGAGAGAGAGTGGAGAGAGCGAGAAAGACAAAGAGGGGAGCTGCTCGGCCATGACCGGCCGCAAAGGGAGAGCGCAACGGTATAGCTCTAGGGCACCAACGCCTTCCGAACGAGCTGCACCATAACCTCGTCTTCGAACGGTTTTGCGAGAAAGGCGATAGCTCCCGCATCGAGTGCGGTCTGGCGCACCGGCGGATCGTATCGTCCGCTAATGAAGATGATCCGTGTCTCGGGCGAATCTCGGCGGAGGCAAGCCTGCACTTCCAAACCGTTCATTTGAGGCATCCATACGTCGAGGACTGCCACGCGACATCTCGCTTGTTCGAGCCTGGAGAGAAAGGCGGCGGGATGGTTAAACTTCTCCGCATTTAAACCCGCCGATTTCAGCAAACGGCCCAGCGCTTTAAGCATGGAGTCATCATCATCGAGGAGCCAGATAGAGTTGCAGGTAGAGCCGTCTCCGTTTAAAAGCGGAGCTGGTGCACCTGATTTTTCGAGGTGCTTCAACGGAAAATTTGAGTCTGGCGCTGGCATATATAGAAAATATAGTGTTTTTGAATGGCTAAGGGTATATCAAGAACGTATCTTTGGCGAATACAATCATATAGGACCTTCGTCTTACAGGTGGGAGCCTGCAGTCATTCCCGCGCAACACGGGCACATCTTCTTTACGCGCGCCGTCGCGCAATCGGATGGGGCCAGGTTTTACCTAGCGGCGCCCGTGGACCCAATCATCTTCTCCGCGATGTTGACCTTCCTCTACGACAAGCTATACCGCCTTGGATTTGTCCTCTTTTGCTCCAGGCAAGCGAACTGTGAAACACGCTCCTCGACCGTCACAATTTTCTCCCGAGAGGGTTCCGCCGTGCGCCTCCACAATGCTGCGGGCAATGGCCAGTCCCATTCCGGTTCCTTCGGCTTTTGTCGAAAAGAATGGCTCGAAAAGTTGCTCGGCCATTCCGCTGGGAAGGCCAAGACCAGAGTCGCGCACGCTGACGAGAACGTCTCCGTTTCGATCACGGCCCGCCCGGATAACAAGGTGCCGCGCATCTTGGCGCACAGCCGACATTGCTTCAAATGAGTTGATCGTGAGATTGAGAAGGACTTGCAAGAGCTGCACCGGATCTCCCCAAACCTGGCCCGCATCGGGACCAACTTCGGCTGTCAATTTTACCTCCCGTCCAACGGCCTCGGCGTGCACAATCCGGAGGAGATCTTGAATTGTGTCGTCGATCGGGACTAGGGAGCGGCGTGCCTCGCGTCTGCGGACCATATTGCGAATGCCCTGGATAATCTCACCGGCCCGGCGGCCATCAGCCACGATGTCGGCGAGCAACTCCGTCAACTCCTCAGTTCCGATTTTACCCGTTGCGAGCATGCGTTCCCCGGCGCTGGCGTTCGCTACGATTGCCCCAATCGGATTGTTGACTTCGTGCGCCAGCGATGCGGCCAGTTCGCCCATCACCGCCACGCGTCCCACTCGGGCCAGTTCCATGTTTTGGCGCTGGTGCTCCAGCTCCGCCTGCTTGCGCGCGGTAATGTCGATCACGGATGCCAGAACAAACAGCTCTTGCCCGGTCCGGATCGGATTGAGCCCCACTTCGACGGGAAATTCGCTGCCGTCCTTTCGACGGCCAAAAAGATCGCGACCGGCTCCCATCGCACGGCTACTAGGTTGGGAAAGAAAACCTTTGCGATAGCCGGCATGTTGATCGCGGAAACGTTCTGGAATCAACGTTTCGATCTGGCAGCCGATCAACTCGCTAAGTGAATAGCCAAAAACGGTTGCGGCCGGCGCGTTGGCGAAGTTGATCACGCCGGCTGAGTCGACCATGATCATCGCGTTCGGCGCCGCATCGAGCACGATCCTGAATTTTTCTTCGGCGCGCTTCCGCTCGGTGATGTCAATGGCTGAGCCGATGTAACCGAGGAACGCGCCATCGGAGGCAAAGCGTGGCGTTCCACTATCCAGAAGCCAGCGGTATTCACCGTCACTTCGCCGCAGGCGATATTCCATTGTAAACGGCTCGCTTGCATCGAAGGCCCCTTCGTAGACCGCGAGGCAATGTTCCCGATCCTCCGCATGCACTCCTTCCGCCCAGCCAGAACCGACCTCCTGGTCAATCGTACGGCCCGTGAATTCTAGCCAGCCTCTGTTGAAGAAGGTGCAGAGTTTGTCCGGGCCGGACATCCAGATGAGCACGGGCGCGGCGTCGGCTACCGTCCGAAAACGAGCCTCGCTTTCCCGAAGCTCCTCCTCTGCATGTTTGCGGAGTGTGATGTCGCGCGACACCCCGCGCGCGAAGGCCGGTTTGCCACGTTCGTCTAACGCGACGCTGCCGTAACCCGCGATCCAGCGTGTGCTTCCGTCCGGCCGCATGATGCGATATTCGCTTTCATCCTCGCCGCCATGCTCGAACATGTGCTGCACAAGTTGCTTCATGCGTTCGCGGTCATCGGGGTGCACGACCTGGAGCAGTCGGTCAAAGTTCATTGGCTCGGATTCCGCGAAGCCGAACAACTTTCTCCATTGCTCCGTTACCCAAAGTTCGTCGGCCCGGATGTCCCAAAGCCACAGACCGAGGTTCGCTGCGTTGGCTGCGAGATTAATGCGCGTTTCGCTTTCCCGCAGCGCGGCCTCGCTGGCTTGAAACTGCTTGGCCAGTTGCGCCGCGCGAAGCAGGTTGTCGCTTAACTCGTAGCCCATCACCGCGATCATGCCCAAAAACGGAAAGCTGATGAAGAATGGCGATTTGATCACTCCGGAAAGCACCAGCACCGATATCCCGAGCGACAGCGTGATAAAAGAAATTCCGCTCCCACCCACCATGATCGCACGTCGCCGGTCACCACGTCGCCAGACGGTGATCGTGACATCCACCAGAAAGATGAGGAGCAACAGCACACTTAGCATTCCGACCAAAATCCATGGATTCGGCACGCCGACCGCCGCCGAGACCGTCTCTCGGCCCCACCAAGGGAGGTGCCGAAGGCTGGTAATCTCCCGATAGTTGAGATTCGGCTTGAAAAGAAAGTTGAGGACCAGCGTCAGCGTCCGCAAACCGCAGATAGCCCACACTAGCCACCGTCGCCCGGCGCGGAGATAGAGATGCACGAACCACACGACCGACACGACCAGCAGCCACTGCGGCAGATGCCACCACCACATCAACGCGCCGTACTGTGCAGTCGTTTCGGCGTGCATCAAAGCTAATTCAAGTACCGCGATAACTCCCGCCGCCGCGGCGCTGCACGAAAACAGCAACTGCTCCCATCCCTCCCACTGTTTGAACCAGACCAGCAGATAGATCCCCGCCAGCGTGAAACAGAACGCGGCGTCCATCGACCAAAGAAGTGTGACCCAGCTCATCGGCAGAGATCGCTCGGCTTAAGGCAGAGCACGAGCGTTGACTTTTTTCGTGGTTGCAAAGCAGCCTCCGCGGAAACCTGGGAAACAAGCAAGGTTGCTAGCGCGATCAAACGCTGCATAACGCGTGAGTTGACTGGGATAATAATAGAACGAAGCGGGCTGTAAATCTATATCGAGGCGGGATCCTTCCCACCTCGACTAAGCGACCAAACATGAATTCAGGACATCACCCCTTCCGCCGACTTCAGTGTGCCGTGCCGCTACCCTTTCGGCATCAGCAATTCAATCGGAATACCTAGCCATTTCGCGGCTGCTGCGCGATCAGTAAAAATAGACACTTGCAGCGGCGAATGATCCGTCAGGAGCGCGTGCAATTTGGCGTAATGCTTAGCGTCCGGGCTCGAGACGTAGAACGCGGACTTCACCTTACTTCCAGCATACGATAGCCGTCGATAGAGTGCGATGTGAAAGACGTAATCGAAATTGAGATCCACCGTATCGACAGCGGACAAATCGATGAATCGATTAAACGGACGGCCAAGCGTCTCTTCTTGTTTCCTAACGAATACTACTATATTGTTAACGAGCCCTTCGTTAAGGACGCCGCGCGGACGCCAGATGAAGAGATTAGAGTCTTCGACATACTCGACATCGGCGGGTAATTCCATGACGGTTTCTCGTCGACCGCTTTCATTCCTGTTTCGCATTGCGCCGGTTGGGGTCGCCCCACCAATTGAGCCAAATCGCTCTGCTGCTAAACTTTTGCTGCATTGTAAAGCAACGTGGTTTTCCCGCGTGAGTTTGGCTATAGGACCTTGGTCCAATGCTGCGCGCTTCCAGTAACGTGGTGAGAATGTTGAAATTACGCCCGCTCTAGAAGCCATCTCACAAATAGGAGGAGACCGCGCAAGAGCAACTTGCGGTGGCTGGCAAGCCGCGAGTGACGCGCGTACCCGTCACGCCTTCCCCAAGCCAAAAATTGACAACCACGCGGTCCCTCCCATTTATGAGATGGCTTAGCTCTGTTGAAAAGCCGACCAGCACAACGCCGGATTGAAAGTGCCGTTAGGCGCGACATGTTTGTAGGACTCAGAGCAATAAATTAATCTAAGCTCCGTAGGAGCGGCATGGAAATCAGCCGCTTTTCATGCCGCTCCTACGGAGCTTGGCGATTGGGAGATGATTTTTCGCTATACACATGTCGCACCTAACGGTGCTCCTGCGCCCCAGCGCCGGCTTTTCAACAGAACTAGATGGCTTCTAAGGTGCCGTGCCGCTAGGGTTGGGCCAGCAATGATTCAACTGGAACACCGAGCCACTTCGCCGCGGCTTTGCGTTCTTCGAACATCTTGACCTTCAATGGCGAACGATCGGTCATGAGGGCGTGGATTCTAACGACATGGGCAGCTTCCGGATGCGGAACATAAAACGCAGACTTTATTGGTCCGCGCCCGGCATAGGAAAGGCGCCGGTGAAGCGCGACATGAAAAACACATTGAAAAGTGAGGTCAAAAGACTCGACGAGCGAAAGATCACAAAAGCGATTGAATGACTGAGCGGAATTGGCTTCTCTTCTGAGGAGTTCTAGCAAAACTTTGTTTACCGCAGTTTCGTCAAGAACGCCGCGCGGCCTCCAGACAATGAGGTGCAGATCTTCGTGGAACTCGACGTTTGCGGCAGCCAGGATGAGATGTAACGCAGATTTGTTAGAATGCATATCGTCCTGAGTCTACGTTTATACCCGGTCCCTCGAACATGAGACTTTGGTCTTATAGCATCCGCCCGACACTCTGAGCGAACCAAAGCGCGAGTAAGAACAGTGACTACTTCGCCTGAGTCTCCTTACTCAAAGCGCCTCCATGAACATTACCGATTGTAACATCTGGTATCGACAGACTGGCGCGACGTTGTTCGCGCTGTTGTTCTTCGGTTGCGGTCCACGAGTTGAAACCGAGCTAACGGAAGCGATCAGCCAAACCTACCAGATCGATCCCTCCGGCAGCTTGAGTATCCGTAACGCCAACGGATCAATCGTAATTCGCGACACGGAGGCTTCCGAAGTCCGATTGCAAGCCGTTAAGAAAGCGAACAGCTCCGAACAGCTCAGTAGCGTCCACATCAACGTGGCGTCTCAGCCGGATTTCGTATCGATCACCACAGATTTTTTGCAGCCAAAAAACAAAGCCCTTTTTGCTGCCTCCGGTACGGTCGACTACATCGTATCAGTTCCACCAACAATCCGGCTTCGTCGCGTGGATTTGGACAACGGAAAGCTTTCCATCGACGGGATGCGAGGCGAGGAGGTGCAAGCCAACGTCGTGGATGGCCAACTCGTCATCCGGAATTGTTTTGCCAATAGCCACGCTAGAATCGCCAATGGCACGCTCGACCTGCTTTATGATCACCCCGATCAACGGCAGTTTTCTGTCGACGCCCAGATCACCAGTGGAAGCGCGCGCGTTATCATTCCGCGCGCAGGCTCGTTTCATGTTCGGGCTGAAACGGTGACCGGAAAGATCACCAATGACTTCGCCGAAACCGTTGAGGTCAACGGCCACACACTGCGCAAGATCGACATGTCATTCGGAAAAGAAGCCCACTCTGAAATCAAGCTTCGCGTGACAACAGGGGATATCAGAATTGCCGAATCTAAACCTGGCATTCGAAACACGAGTAGCGACGAGAGCCAGTAAGGAAAATTCCGGATTCCAAACTCCAAGGTTCGAGCGCCGAGTACTGGCGGCTGCAGATCGCGTTTCCTCTTCTCTTCTCCCGCCAGGGAGGGGCAGGAAATGCTCAGATCAACTTTTTGGTTTACTTCAGCAGATTGACTTTCCCCGTTTCCAAGTCATAGCGTGCGGCAACGACCCTGATTTTTCCTGCCTGCACGCGAGGGGGCGTGCGCTCCCCAGACCTCTACGGTGATCTAAACATCTCTATTCCGCTTCATTTTGATGCAACATATTGTGCCGATTTCACGCAACGAAATCCCGATGATTGGTGCCGGTGTTGACTTCGCCTCTGCCGCGCGGCGTCTCAACATTCGTCGCGCTCTGCTGCGCCGTGCGATTGGCGCCGGCGGCCTCGTTATTTCTTGGCCATGGCGTTTTTGATAATGCCAATGACGGCCATGAGGACCGCGCCGCCCACTCCGCCGCCGGCGACGTTGCCAATGATAGTATTCATATCCATGCCTCCGCCGCCAGTCGCAGCGGCTCCCATGACCGCATGAAGGATCGTGCCGCCTAATCCGCCGCCGACAACTCCAGCCAGGGAATTCCCAATGAGACCGAGACTTTTCTCTTTCAGCGCCGCGCCCGCAATATTGCCGCCGACCGCGCCGCTGACCAATTCAGTAATTAAGGTAGTGATGTCCATAGTTTATTTTTTATTTTTGTTCGCGCTTGCTTGCAGTCGCTGGTCCGCGGACCGGACACAGCGAAAACCGAGGTGATTGGTGCCAGTGTTGACTTCGCCTTTGCCGCGTGTGCCGACGATGTAACGCGAGCAGTATTGGTCGTTGCAAAGAAACGAGCCGCCGCGATGGACGCGTTTTTTCTCGTTAGGCTCGGCCGGATCGAATGGGAAGTCGGGACCTTGCGGATTGCGCGCGACGCCACCGTTTTCCGCAAGCAGCTTGTAATAATCAGGGCGATACCAATCGCTGCACCATTCCCACACATTGCCGGCCATATCGTAAAGGCCGTAGCCATTTGCCGGAAATTGCGCGACCGGCGCGATACCGGCGAAACCGTCTTCGCCCGTGTCTTTCACCGGAAATTTTCCCTGCCAGGTGTTCGCCATCCATTTTCCGTCGGGACGAAATTCGTCGCCCCACGTATACGTCTTGCCGGCTAATCCGCCGCGCGCGGCGAACTCAAACTCTGCTTCTGTAGGCAAACGTTTGCCCGCCCATTTCGCGTAGGCCTCCGCGTCCGGATACGCGACCTGCACCACTGGATATTTCTCTTTGCCTTTGATGTCGCTTTGCGGCCCGAGCGGATGCCGCCAATTCGCACCTTTGACGTAGGTCCACCATTGAAAATGGTTGTTGAGCGGCACTTCGTGATCGGTCGGTGCGAAGACGACCGAGCCAGCGACCAGATTTTCAACGGACGCAGTTGGAAACTCTTCTTTTGTCGGCGTTCGTTCCGCGATTGTTACGTATCCGGTAGCCTTAACGAATTTCTCGAACTGCTCATTCGTCACCGTGGTCTTATCCATCCAGAATCCATTCACGCGAACCCGATGGATCGGCTCCGCGTCATTCGAAGCCATCGGCATCTCCGAACTGCCGGTCCCATTCATAGCGGCGCCCATCGAGAACTCGCCGCCGGGAATCCAAACCATCCCTTCCGGTGCCGGCTTTGGCTCGGGCGATGGGTTCGCCACAGTCGCGAAGAAACCGGATGACGCCGATGGCGTGGTGCTCTGCTGTGCGGAGACATACAAGCCAAGCGACGCGCTCAACGCGGAAACGAGTGCAGCAAAGCGAATGGTTTCCATTTTCGATCGTCCGATGGAACTAGAATCGCTTTTGGCCCTTCGAGCCACTCCGCCGCAGCCGCAAGTTCTTCGAAAACGCGAACCTCGATCAGCGCACGGTTCATCAGCATTTCATATGGAAGGACGATGGACGTACGGCCTCCGTGTCGCTCCCTCGTTAAGCAAACCCCGACGAGTCCTTATCCAGGGTAGGCGGCGACGATCTTATTGACGGCTGCCTGAATGGCCGCAGCGTTCCTTTCGGTTGTACCTACAGCGGCCTGACCGAGACCGCGAAAAACGAGCTGGTGAGTTTTGCTGTCGACGAAGTCAATCACGAGCGAGCCCTCGGTGTATTGCGTCACGTCGGCGTTGATTGTCATTCTCATGCCCCCTGCACCATATCGTCCGTAGCGCGAAGGCCAGTAGGTATACCCTCCGCTAGGCATGACGTTCAGTTTCTGGCGGGTGAAGACGATGGGAACTATGTAAAGATCAGCTCTCCCGGTCGATGTTTCTTTAAGACCACGGGCAGCAAGGCTGGAGCGTAGTGCTTGCTGCAAGGCTGCGGCGGTGGTTGGTTTAAGTCCGATCGAGTCCGCGTCCAGTGCGTACGTATGATATTTACCGAAGGACGCCGAGTGATCGTAGTCGGTTTTCACCGAAACCGGTGGAGTGGCGTTGCAAGCGGCGAGCGCGCAGAGGATCAGCGGACAAACGACATTTCTAAATGATTGCAATTTCGATTTCATTTTTTGATTGGTTTGAATGCAAAGAGTGGAAAAGCGGAGCCGATCTGACTATTGGACCTTGGTCTTATTGCCTTTCGGCGACGAGAGAACGCCCAACACCTATGATTCGGGATGACCGGGCGCGCGGGGCGCCCAATGAACGGGTCAAGAATTCTTCAGCCGGTTTCGTTGCAATCAGGAGCTATGGAGGCCAAATGCCGCCTTCCTAGGAAACTTGCTCCCACTTGAGTCGGCGGGAGCAGGTGCGATGAATTGGCGGGAGATCGGGGTCGAGGAAGCCGAGGGCATGTGGCGGTTTGATGACGCGCACGCCGGCGGCCCGTTGTTGGTCAACAATCTGGTCGCGGAGGGCCTGCATTTGCGTCCAGTGCACCTTCGGCCGGAAGTGGTGTTCGGCGTGGTATCCGTTGTAGAACCAGATCCAGTTGTAAAGCTTGTCGTAACTGCTCACGCCCCACGCGATCGGCTCGTCTGGATTGCCGCCGTAATGCCGGTAATACCCGTTCAAATAGGAAAGGCTGTGACCGAAATAGTAAAACGGAAGAAGAAAACAGATATAGCGCCCGTTAAGGATACCCAGAATGACGAACGTCATGACGAAGAGGGCGAGTTACAGAACGCCCCAGCGGGCTTCGCGCGGATCTCTGTGCATGAGTTCCTTGAAGACAGTTTTGGGATCTTCGCGGAAAAAGCTGAAGAAGGCGTACTTGAACGGATGCTCGGCTTCCCCTTCCTCGCCGTGTTTGTAAATTGATATCCAATCGATCGTCTCTCCGTTCTCATCCGGTCGGTCGGCATTCCCTTTATGGTGCTGCATGTGAATGCATTGATAAAAAATCTGGCTGAAGCCGACCGTTATTGATTCCAGGATGCTGAACAACCGATTCAGCAAGGGGGAGCGGAAATAGGGATTATGAATGAAGTTGTGGGACACGCCGTTGATGTTCCAGGAAATGCTGACCGAGTAGATGAGGCCGAAGACGAGCATGATCCAGAGCGGGAGGCGCAGAAAAAGGTAGAACATCCCGAAGAAGTAGGCGCAGTGCAGAACGCCCGCCGCGGCGGGAATGATGTCCCACCGCGTGTAGGCAAAGACTTTAGAGTTCGTCTTGAGGCGGTTTACCGCCAGATCGTTTGATTTCATGTCGAATCTTGGGGCTTGCATGGAGACGCGCGTCACGAGCGCCTTTGCACGGAAGTATGCGAAACGAACCGCGCTGCGAATATTGGACTTTGGTCTTATGAAAGAGCGGCAAACGTTGATTCGCGATCGCCCGATCGCTCACCCGTTTCACCAAACGGGGCATTGCAGTCTGTCCACCGGCCTCCAGGCACGGCGTATTCAACACTCAACGTCTCTCCGAGCCGGAGCCCAACAGCCAATGTCTAACGCAGACGATCGTCACTCATGCTGATGATCGAATATTCGCTTGCCTCGCCATTCCGGGGGAGACGGCGGCGGCGTCATGCGGCTAGAGCGATTATGAGCTCCTAGCTTGATCGAGCGCGTCGTGCACCGAGCCGAGAAATTCCTCGTCATTAAAAGGCTTCTTGAAAAACGCAATTGCGCCCTCTTGCATGGCGGTCCGTTCATCGTCAGGACCTTCGCTGCCTGTCATGATGATTACGTGCGTCTGACAACACATCGAGGAGAGGCGTGCTTGCACTTCCAAGCCGGTCATTCCAGCCATCCAAAGGTCGATTACTACGAGCGACACACGGTGCACCTCAATGTGGGCGAGGAAAGTCTCTGCCTTGTCAAAGGAACGCGCCGCGATTCCATCCGAAGCCAACAAATGTCGAAGTGAATTAAGAACCAATGGATCGTCGTCAACCAGGCAGACGACATGGCTCTCGGCGGAGTTTTCGGATCTCATACGATGAGTGGTTCGCTCAACTTGCACTACATCGATCACAATAACGGCTCACGCCCGCTCATGCGGCTTGTCTTACCGGTAATCTTTGCGCCGCGGGCAAGCGGAAGAAGAAACGCGCGCCGCCACCCTCGGCGTCTTCCCCACCAAGCATGCCGGCGTGCGCTTCGACAATCGAACGGGCGATTGTCAAGCCCATGCCCGTTCCTTCTGCTTTTGTGGAGAAGAAATGATCGAAGACTTTCTCCGGTCGATCCTTTGGCAGGCCAGAGCCGAAATCGCGCACGCTGACTTCCGCGATCTCTCTTCTGAGCGAACGGGTACTAATAATAATGCGGCGTTCGGCGAGCGGAAGCGCTTCCACGGCGTCGAGCGCATTCATAATCAGATTTAGCAATACCTGTTGAATCTGGACCGGGTCAACCTCCACATCCGGCAGGCGAGAATCGAAGTCCGTAACGACGGCAGTTTCCCGGATCAAAATGTCGGAACGCGCGAGCCTTAAGGTATCGCCGATTACAGCGTTCAGGTTTAGCAGACTGCGGGTGCTCTTGCCTTTGCGTGCCATCCCTCGAATTCCATTAATCACTTCTCCAGCGCGGTGACTAGCCGTCGCAATATCAGCCAGCAACTGCTTAAGTATCGCGGGGTCGATTTGTCCCCGGTCGAAAAAGCGACGAGCGGCCGCGGCGTTGTTCGCAATAGCGGCGAGGGGCTGATTCAATTCATGCCCAAGCGAAGCGGTCATTTCGCCCATCAACGCAATGCGACTCAAACGTGCCAGCTCGTCCCGCTGTACTTGCAATTGCAGGTCAGATTGCTTTTGCGCACTCAGGTCAATTGTCACGCAAATGATTTCTAAAACGTTTTCATACTCGTCCAAAAGACATCGGCCGCGCGTGATGACCCAGCGTGTTTTGCCGTAGGGTAGGACGATCCGGTGCTCCATCTCGAACGTCTGCTGGGAGGCTCGCGCCTGTTCAAAAGCCGTCTGAACCGCGGCACGTTCGTCGGGGTGAATACGTGACACGAGCGACTCGCGGGTTAACGGTTCATCGGGGGTAAAGCCGTACATCGCGCGACCCTTTTCGCTCATCCAGGCGGTGTTTTGTTCCGGGTACAAAACCCAAAACGCGAGATCCGCCGACTCCGCAGCGAGGCTAATTCGGGCTTCTCGCTCGCGTAACATGCCATGGTCCTGCTGGCGTTCGATCGCGATACTCGCAATGCGGGTGGCCGCTTCTGTCAACCGCGTCTCCTCGGCATTTGGACCCCGCGGCTCGTGGCGATACATGGCAAACGAACCCAACACGTCGCCATGAGATGAGATGATCGGAGTCGACCAACATGCTCGCAGACCGCAACTCTTCGCCAGGCCGCGATAATCAGACCAAAGAGGATCGGTCAGGACGTCCGTCACGACCACCGGCTTCCGCAAATACATCGACGTCCCACATGAACCAACCCGTGGGCCAATCGGAAGGCCATCAACAGCTTTAACATAAGCTTCCGGCAAATTCGGTGCCGCGCCATGCCGCACATGTTTGCCGTCATTGCTTAAAAGCAGTATGGAACAACGCAGTCCATCGGCTTGCGCCTCCATCAGTAGAACGATTCTGGTGAGAATGTCCGCGAGTGGCCCACTCGCCGCAATCATCTCAAGGATCCGGCCCTGCCCAGCGTAAAAGGGCTCTTCCTTTTCGTGGTGTCCTTTGCCGATTCTATCTCGCTCGCTCATTGAATAGGGTGCATTGCCAGTGCGCCACGCACTGCGTTTAGGAATTGGTCGCCGTCAAAGGGCTTGGTGAAAAACGCGACCACGCCCAAATGGAGGGCGGTTAGTTTCGCAGCGGAATCTTTACGTCCCGTAATGACAATCACGAGCGTGCGGGGCGAAAGCGCGGAAAGGTTCGCCTGGACTTCCAAGCCGCTCATCTCTTCCATCCAGATGTCAAGAACAACGAGCGGCACTGGATGCGCCTGAACGTGCGCAAGAAAACTCTTTGGCTTGTTAAAAGAACGCACTGAAAACCCGTGGGACACAAGCAATCGCTCGAGCGACTTAAGAATCGCGGGATCATCGTCGACCAGGCAAACAATCTCCGCGTCGGACTTTTCAACGGGCGTCATGTGCAATTGCGCGACCGCCCCATTTTCAAGATGGGACGTGTCGAACAACCCGCAGGCTAGCGATTATCCGTCGGCAGGGTAGTGGACCTTAGTCCTATGCGGGATTGCCGTGGGTGACACGCGCAAGCCCTGTGAAATGCGCGCCAGATCAGGCACGGATAATCATAGTTTCCTGGATGATGATTCAGGCGCGTGTCCGAGCGCGCGATGAACCACGTCGAGAAATTGTTCGTCATCAAAAGGCTTAATCAAAAAAGCGACTGTGCCGATTTGCGTCGCCAGGAGCCGCGCGGCGCTATCTTCGTGTCCTGTGATCACGATCACATGAGTCTGCGGCGATATAGCGCACAGCCGCGCCAGGACTTCCAAGCCGGTCATTTCTTCCATCCAAATGTCCAGCACGACGAGCGGCACATCGTGTGACGCGATATAAGCAATGAAATCCTCGCCTTTATCAAACTGACGCACGACGAATCCATCTGAGGCGAGTAAAAGGCCGGTCGATCTGAGCACCAGGGGATCATCATCGACCAGGCAAACAATCTCCGAGCAAGGCTTTTCAGTGGGCGTCATGCAGATTTGCGCGACCGCCCATTTTCAATGTGGGACGTAGCGAGCACGCTGGATATTAGTCCCCCACAGTTCGGCAGAATAGTGGACCTTAGTCCTATGCGGGATGGTGGGCCGGCGAGATGCCGACGCGCTGCGAGATGCGCACGAAATAAGGCACGGAGGTGACACCGAGCTTTTGCATGACGCGGCCGAGATGAACTTTGATCGTCTGCTCGGCCGTGTGTAGTTCCGCCGCAATCTGTTTTTTTAGCACCGCCGTCAAAATGTTCATCGCTGGCATTCGCCAAGATTTATTACGCACCACCGGCAGGCATTGCCCTTCCCATCCTTCGATGCCACCCTCGACCACAATTGGTTCAGCCAACCCAGCACCAGCCAGACTGCACGCAGCCAGCGAGGCCAGCGCCCTCTCTCGCGACATAATGTACAATGGGGCGCGTCTATCCAATTTGCGATGGACGAGTATCGAGTGAGGTTCGAAGCGGGATAAAGGAATCGAGCGCGCCCCCAAGGCATGAACCGCCTTGAAGTCTTTCTTCGGGCGCACGTCGATTAATTCAACGTCGCGCTTATCGATTAGCATTTGCAATTCAAAGGGAGTGATTGTTTTCATAATCCATCCTTTCCGATGCAGTTTGAAGCCGGATCAAAGAATCGCGCTGTTTTCTGGATGATGATTCAAGCGGGTGGCCGAGCGCGCGATGAACCACCTCGAGAAATTGTTCGTCATCAAAAGGCTTAATCAAGAAAGCGACTGTGCCGATTTGCATCGCGGTGATCCGCGCGGCGCTATCTTCGCGTCCTGTGATCACGACGACATGGGTCTGCGGCGATATAGCGCACAGCCGCGCCAGGACTTCCAAGCCGGTCATTTCTTCCATCCAAATGTCCAGCACGACGAGGGGCACGTCGTGTGACGCGACATAAGCGATGAAATCCTCGCCTTTATCAAACTGACGGACGACGAATCCTTCCGAAGCGAGTAAAAGGCCGGTCGATCTGAGCACCAGGGGATCATCGTCCACCAGGCAAACAATCTCCGAGGAAGGACACTTCGGCAAGATGAAGCCTTTCGCACACGTAAAAGCAGGCTTTTCAGTGGGCGTCATGCGCATTTGCGCGTCCGCCCTATTTTCAATGTGGAACGTAGCGATCATCCTGCATATTAGTCCCTATAATTCGGCAGAATAGTGGACCTTAGTCTTATGCGGCATGGCGGGCTGGCGAGACGCCGGCGCGCTGCGAGATGCGAACCAAATCAGGCACGGAGGTGACACCGAGTTTTTGCATGACGCGGCCGCGATGAACTTTGATCGTCTTCTCCGCCGTGTGCAGTTCCGCCGCAATCTGTTTGTTCAACAGGCCTATAATCACGAAGCGAAAAACTTCGAACTCACGGGGCGTCAATTTCTCGATACGTCTACGCGCTTCCCGTCTTTCCCCGCGTCTGCGCAATTGTTCCTCAGCACGTTCCAAGGCACGCTTGACCGCTAGGATCAGTTCCTCGTCGTCAAAAGGCTTCGTCAGAAAATCAACGGCGCCCTTTTTCATCGCCCGAGTGGCGGTCGGCACGTCGCCATGGCCGGTAAGGAAAACAATCTGCTCGCAAGCGCCTCGCTTCTCGAGCGCTTCTTGTAACCCCGGACCCTTCAATCCCGGCATGCGGACATCGAGAACAAGGCAGATCGAACCTTCGAAGATTTCTCGCGCCAGATAGTCTTCAGCTGAAGAAAATGTCTCCGGCGCATACCCAGCGGACTTAAGTAAGCGCCCTAAACCCCGGCGCACCGATTGATCATCGTCCACCACGCAAACAAGCTTGTTGGCTTTGCTCAAGCGACCTCGCGAGTTTCAGACTTTCGTGTCACCGGCACGGTAAAGAAAAAGCGAGCACCTTCATCGACATTTTCCGCCCACAACTTCCCTCCATGCGCTTCGATAATAGAGCGCACAATCGTCAAACCCATTCCCATTCCGTTTGGCTTCGTCGAATAAAAGTGTGTGAAAACCTTGTCCATATCCTCTTCCGGAAGCCCGCCACCGTAATCCCGCACGCTGGTTACGACAGAAGAATCTGCTTCGCAATCTGTGGAAATGAGAATGCGGCGTTTGGCCGCGGGTGTGGACTGCATCGATTCGAGCGAGTTCATCAACAGATTTAACAAGACCTGCTGCAACTGCACCGGATCGGCGTCGACCGACGGAAGACTCGGGCCGAGTCTCGTTTCAACCGCCGTCCCTCGTCCAAGCAAATCGGAATGCAGCAGTCGCAGGACCTCCAGGATGATCTCATTCAAATTTACTAGGCGCCTTGTCCCTTCGCTCTTGCGCATGAAATCGTGAATCCCGTGAATGATATCGCCCGCTCTCCGAGCATCAGCCGCAACATCGGCGAGCAACTCGTCAAACATTTTGAGCTCGGGGGAACTCTGCGCCAGAAATCGTCTCCCGGCTGCCGCATTGCTGGCAATGGCGGAGAGGGGTTGATTGAGTTCGTGCGCGAGCGAAGCGGTTAGCTCACCCATTGACGACATCCGGCTCATGCGCGCCATCTCCTCGCGCTGCAGTCGTAGCTGAAGGTTGGCGTTGACTTGCGCCGTGACGTCGATGGCGACACCAATCAGTTCCCGTACTCCGCCGCGATCGTTGTGCCCATAACGGCCACGTGAGATGAGCCAGCGCGTTTCGCCGTCGGGTCGCAGTAAACGATACTCCAATTCAAATGTCTGCGATGAAGCCCGCGCACGGTCGATGGCTTCGTCGACGATTTTTCGATCCTCCGGATGCACCCGTGAAAGAAACAGCTCACGCGACAAAGGCTCGTCCGACCCAAAGTTGAAAATGGCGCGGCCTTTCTCGCTCATCCACGCCTCCTTCCGCTCAAAATCGATGGTCCAAAATGCCAGGTCTCCCGATTCGGCGGCAAGACTGATGCGCTCTTCGCGTTCGTGCAGTGTCAGCGCCCCTTTGCTGCGCTCTTCTATGACGGCGGCAAGGAGCAGGAGCGGGACCGACATTACGATCAAAAACATCTGAATCGAAAGCGCATTTTCTTCTGCCGATCTTGTCGAAAACGGCCCATACCCGTGGCCGGCGCTCCAAATGGCAAGAAACGTCAACGTGCAGATGGCCGCGCTCGCGCCGCGCGAGCCGAAGCGCACCGCCGCCCATATTAACAATGGTAATGGCAAATAGAGCAGCGCCGAGTCTGCGGTTGTTCCCAGTTTATAAAAGACGATGGTGTTAACCGAAAGCAGAGCAAGGAGAAGAAGGGCGGCTTCGAGAAATCGTGCGCGACGAATTTTGCCAAGCCAGGCGAGTCCATCCGCGACCCAGGTCACGATTAAAGGCACGAGGGTGAGCGCGGCCAAAATGTTAGAGGTAAATCGGATTCGCCAGACTTGCCAATAACTGTCTTCTCCCCAGTGATTGATGGTGACAAAGGCCGCATCCACAAAGGAAGAAAGGAAAGGCGCCAAAAACGCAGCGAAGCAAATAAAGATTCCGACGTTCCCCAGGCGATTGAACCGCACCGGACCATCGATCAGATACCGAACACAGGCCGCGCCAATGAGTGCTTCGCACGAATTGCTGATGAACCAGCAAAGAATCATCGTGGGCGGAACGTTACTTTGCAGTTGTGCCGCCAGGTGCGCCGGAAAAGCGGCCAGCAGTAGCACCCACCAAATGCGGACCGGCGTCAAAAGAAGTGCTGCCAGCAAAATCGAGTTGGGCGGCCAAAGAACTGAAACTGGATGTGGCCGAAACGTCAGCGCAAATCCGATCTTCGCGCCAAGATAATACGCCGCGAACACCAGGAGCGCGGCGAAAAAGGGCCGATAATAATCCAGTCGCCCCTGTTCACTTCCGGCGCGCGACGACATCCCACCGTCCAGGGGCTGGGCAATCGCTCTCATAATCGAAGGTAAATTATTGTTGCCCGAACACGTTCGATTAAACGAATTTTTTCCAGCGCCCTTCTATTGGCTTAACCGATTGCTCGGCAAGTCGTTAACTAATCAAAAGCGGGTCCACGACGCAAGTGTGTAATTGTTACGTCTTTGTGAAACGTCCCACGCTAAGCGGCTTTGCGACCGATGAGCGACACCCCGCCATTCATCCGTATCAATGTGCACTGCGAGCACAGGCTTTTCAGGACCGGCCCCACAGCCACGCCATAAGGACTCCGGCCAGGAGGCCGATTACGGGGCTCGTCATCGCAAACCAAAACGGTAAGGCGTTACTGGGCAGCACACGCCCTTTTGATGCTCACGGGGTCTCTCTTTCTACAAAGCGTCGTTATGCCTGCGAGGGCCTTTGATACCTTGCGTAAGTTCGAGCCCGGCACTTTTCCGCCCTCGTGTTCGCAACAAAAAATTCGCTTTAAGAACCAGCAATCCGGCAATAGCGGCGAGAAGAGCGGCAACTATGATCTCATGCCGCACGACCGCCACACACGCTGCCATCACGGGCAAAGCCGCACCCGCGATGAGATTCGCCCGAATCTTGAGAGAGAATCTCTTGCGCCGCACCGGAAAACCCCGGGCGACCCAAGCCTTCATTCCGCCTTCCACCGGAACGGCGTTCACGCAACCAGCCGATCGCAGCATTCCCGTCGCGAGGCTAGCTCGGGCGTGACCGTTGGCGGAAATGACATAAACGCGCCGCTTCGTCGTCGGGCGTCGCCTGCGAAAGAGTCCAGGCTCCGCGAGCTCGGCAAAGGGAACCGATCGCGCCCCCGGGATGTGTATCGCAGCAAATTCGTTCTTTGACCGAACGCCGATCAATTCGATCGGCTCATGATTGGCGATCAACGCTCCCAACGCCGAACAGTCCATCATCTTCATATGGATTGATCGGGGGCATGTGCCGATTCAGCATGTTGGACTTTCGTCCCATAGGGGTACCGGACCCGTTGCATCGCGACCGCGTACGACTTCCAGGACATTTCCAGCGCGGGGTCGACACCTGATATTTTGTAGATCCAGCGTTCGACGGGTCAAAAACGCGGGCGAGAAAATGCCGGTCTCCCGCGAACATGCGCACAATCAATCAAACCAGCAGCGAAGTGCGTTAAAAATTCGTTAAAGCCGAGCCACTTTGCGACGCTTGAATGAAGGGTTTGGCTGCGCGGTGAAATTTAATCATCGTGGCGACGGCGGAGCCAACGGCAGATGCGGAATCATTTCGAAACCAGCGCGTTCTCGCGCCCACTCGTTTCTTGCGCGCACCGCGATATTTCTTAGTCACCCGATGGTGCAGGGCATAAAGAGCGCCGTTTTGAGTGATTGTGAGCTCCATAGGATTACAATTTGGGGCTTGTCGAATTGATAGACGTGGCGACGCTGGTTTCGGTGCCAGGAGGTGGACTGCTTTCCAGCCGAAGAGGGCTTTGTCCGGTCAGGTCAGCAAGCTCATTGAAGAAATGAACGAGGCGCTGAAAATTCTGTCGGACATGCCGAAACGCGGCCTCGTCGAAGTCGGACGGCTCCTCGTACAGAGACCGTACGCATGCCAGCTTGTGCCCCAACTCCATCAAACCGAGCATCGACGCCATCGCCGTAAGCGGGGTGCGCAAGTTTTGCGAGTGCGTGATTAACCACGCGTCTTTCATGCTATTGGCGAGTTCTAGCGCCGCCAGACGGCTGTCGGAATCGGTCCGCATCTCCGCGCGGGCAGTGATGTCGCGGATGTTGCATTGAATTACCTTGTCCGCTTCGTGAGTCATGGCAAAAGTTTGGGACAAGGAGCGAAAACCGCACATGGGACCTTGGTCTTACTCGCAGGATGGAGCGGTTGTGTGCAAAAGAACGGTTAACGTTCTGTGCTAGAATTTGTGCTAGAATGACTGCCTTTCTGCTCACCATTCGCGAATTGCAGAACTTCGCGGAAAACTGCCGTTTTCCCCTCGTAAAGTCGCTAACCTTTGAAACGAGAAGCGATGTTTCGAAATCGATGATTTCGCAATTCCTAAGTCCGGCGCGTCTGCCAATTGGTGTGAAGAGTCCTTTGGATCGAACTAAGCAGCAACAAATCGAACCGTTTTACGATCGATCTTCGGCGGCTCAATCTTCCAAAACGCGGCCGCGTGTTTCTGCGTCACGGCTCTGTGGTAATGTCACCACAACATCGCGGGGGAAAAATCCCTTGAATGTCGTGCCCGACACTATATGATGGGGTTGTTGATTTAAATGTTCTGTACATTTCTAAATAAGCCGGTGATCGGCCGTGCTTGATCTTCTCACGGTCAAGGAAACGGCGAAGTATCTACGCATTCCAGTGCCCACGGTTTACTATCTCGTGCAACGTGGGCAAATTCCCGCCATTCACATCGGTGGGCGCTGGCGGATCAAAAAGGCCGCCCTCGATAGAGAGGTCCTTAAAGAAGAAGAGCCCGGTCAACCGACCGTGCTCGTGGTTGACGATGACGAGAGTTTGCAAAGTTTTTTCACACTCTTCTTTCAAAAGATTGGCTTGAGCCATGTCGTCGTTGGCAGTGTCAAAGACGGACTCGCCGCACTTGGGAAGCAGAAGTTCGATCTTATCTTTCTCGATTTGAAATTACCGGACGGCGCTGCTGACGACGTTTACGATGCAATCAAAAAGGATCAACCTGGCTGCCCGGTTATCATCATCACTGGTTATCCCGAAAGCGCGATGCTCAACAGGATTTTGACCAAAGGCCCCATCACCGTTTTAAAAAAGCCGCTCAAAGTCGAGCAACTCAAGGAAACGGTTCGCATTCTCGGCCACAAAGAAGCCGTCAAACTGGCCGCCTAAACTTCTTGCAGTCGAGTCGCGGGTGCGCTCCCCCGACCCGTTCTTCCCTCCTGCTCATGAACGTATCTATGGCGTTGACGATTGGTTGACGAATAAATTGTGAATTCCTGCGTTTTCGTGCGCCACAGTGCGGCGGCCCACTTGCGCGAAATCTTTCCTACATTTCCCTCGTAAAACGGCGTTTCAGAGGCGTTGCCGGCGGAGGGGCTTGAACCCACACGATCTTGCGATCACTGGATTTTGAGTCCAGCGCGTCTGCCAGTTCCGCCACGCCGGCGTTTCGTCTCGTGTTAGGAACATAGACATTTTGTCTGTGTGGCCAATAGGCATGTGGCCTGGTTTGCTTTG
>Ga0070717_10000494_pt1 | contig 25045 bp, 17 predicted proteins | sample LARL113metaG_FD_71366 | JGI IMG/M metagenome (GOLD analysis project Ga0070717, IMG submission 71366) | Corn, switchgrass and miscanthus rhizosphere microbial communities from Kellogg Biological Station, Michigan, USA - LAR L11-3 metaG | ecosystem: Host-associated > Plants > Roots > Rhizosphere ...
ACCTACCTCTTCATCGTCAGCCTGCTGGTGCTGATGGCGGTCGGCCTCGTGCGCGGACTCCTCTTCGGCGACCATGCGGTCGGTCACTACGCCCCCATCCGCGCCCAGGCAGCGGTGACGCCGCTCCTGGTCCTCACCGCCTTCGCCTCCGGGTCGTCGTCCATGACCGGGATCGAGGCGGTGTCCAACAGCGTGCCCAGCTTCCGACCCCCGGAGGCCAGGCACGCCGCCCTCACCCTCACGATCCTGGGCAGCCTCCTCGTGATCATGTTCCTGGGCGTGGTGGCGCTGGACGTGGTCTATGGGGCGGAGCCGCATCCGGGCGGCAGTCCCACCGTGCTCTCGCAGATCGCCGCGGCGGTGTTCCAGGGCGCACCCCTGCCCGTCTACTACTCGTTCCAGTTCGCCACCCTGCTGGTGCTGGTGCTGGCGGCCAACACCAGCTTCAACGGCTTCCCCCGCCTGAGCGCGATCCTCGCCCGCGACGACTTCCTGCCCCACCGCTTCGCTCAGCTCGGCAACCGGCTGGTCTATTCGACCGCCATCGTCCTCCTGGGTGGGGCGGCCGCCGTCCTGATGGCGGCCTTCCGGGCCAACACGGACTCGCTCGTCAACCTCTATGCGCTGGGAGTCTTCACCGCGTTCACGCTGGCCCAGGCGGCGATGGCCAGAGGCTGGTGGAGAGACCGCGGGCCGGGCTGGCGCCGCGGCCTGGTCATCAATGGCTGCGGCGGCGCCATCACGGCCGTCGTAGACGTGGTGATCATCGTCACCAAGTCACCGCGGGGCGCCTGGGTGGTCCTCCTCGTCGTCCCCCTGCTGGTCCTGCTGCTCTGGTCGATCTCTCGCTATTACGCCGGGGTGCGGGTCGAGCTGGCGGGCGCGGCCGAGGAGCAGCAGCCGGTCACCGTAGGCGGGGTGCTGGTACCGGTCTTCCGCCTCGACGCGTCGGCCCATGTTGCGCTGCGCTACGCGATGGCCGTCTCGCCACGGGTGACGGCGGTGCACCTGGCCAGGGACCATGGCGAGGCATCCAGGTTCAGGGATGCCTGGGACGCCTGGCCCTGGCCAGCCGGCCAGCGACTCCCGAGCCTTGACGCGCGCGTCTGCGGCAGGTACGGGCGGGTGCGGACGTTCCTCGCGATCCTCGACGGGCTCCAGGCGAGCGGCGACGGTCACGTCAGCACGGTGGTCCTTCCCCAGCTGGACCCCCCGCACCCGCTCCGTGACATCCTGGCCCGGCCGGCGGTGGCTCGCTTCAAGCTTGCCCTGCGGCGGCGTTCCGACGTGGTGACGACCAGCATCCCGAACGCCGGGGTCGTCATCGGAGGGGCGCCCCCCCGGGACGCCGGCCAGGGGGGCGGGAACGTGGCCATCGTGCCGCTCGCCGACCTCGACGCTCCGGCCCGGCGCGCGCTGGCGTATGCGTCCGCGATCGCAGCGCGCGTCGTCGCGGTCCACGTGGACACCGGCGTCAACGAGCGGGCCGAGGAGAGCGAGCACATCGTGAACCGGCTGCTGGCGTGGAAGCACCACGCACGGGCCGAGGGGCGGGACGACCCCATCCACCTGGTGGTGATCGAGTCCCCGTACCGCAGCGTCGTCCCGCCGCTGCTCGCCTATGTCGATACCTGGCGGCGGGCGCATCCGGAGCAGGTCTGCACGGTGGTGCTCCCGGAGGTGGTGGCCGACCAATGGTGGGCGTACTGGCTGCACAGCCACCGGGCCCGCTGGCTCAAGGCGGCGCTCCTCCGCCGCTCCACGGTCGCGGTGGCTGACGTGACGTATCACCTGCTCGGCCAGCGGTCGGGCTGAGGCCACCTTCGCAGGCACCGCTTCGCGAGCGACGCGTCCGCTGGAGCGATTGACGCCGGGAGGCGCCGTGACGGTCCCTCCCATCTCGTGCCCGCCGGAGAAGACCGCGGGCATACCGCTGGTGCCAGACTCCCAGGCCGCCTCGAACCCGCCTATTCGACTGCGAGGGCTATGCCGTCGGTTTTCCAGCAGCTGGCGGACGTGACCCTCACCCACGCGGCCGTCACCAACGGCTCGATGTCCTTCACCCAAACGGTGATGCGTATCGAGTTCAACCGCGCCCTTACTCACGCTTCCATGTCAGAGCGGAGCCAGGACCATGAGCACCTCGTCCCGGTCGTCTCCCTGTCCCAGCCGCAACGCTCCTGGCCAGCGTCCGATTTCGCGCCAGCCGAGCCGCTGGTAGAACCGCTCCAGGCCCACTCCTCCCCGGGCGGCGAGGTGGAGCTGCTCCAGGCTGAGCTCGTCGTGCGCGATCCGCCGCAGCTCGTTCATCAGCGCCGAGCCGACGCCGCGACCGCGGCAGCGAAGGCGTGTCTGGAGGTGTCGGACCTCTCCCCAGTGAGCCACAGGCGGGCGAGGATGGCGAGTCAGGGCTACCCAGCCGGCCACGATGCCGGCCTCCAGCGCCACGAGCAACCGGACGCGCTCCGGCTCCAGGTCCGCGGCCAAGCGGTCGACCGCTGGCCCGACCTCGGCCGGGCCCACCGGCGGGAACGGGAAGCCGGCCGCGCCTCCCGCGTTCGTCACCTCGATCCAGCACTCCACGAGCTGGTCTCGCAGGTCGGAGGCCAGGTCGGCGGGCCGGACGAGTTGCTGCAGCCAGAGGTCGCCCATCGTCCTGAAGTCTGACGTTTCCTTCGTCATCAATCGGCCCGATCAGCCGCCGGACATCGCCGCGACCACGTAGACCTCCGACTCGCCCCGCAGGGCGGTGTCCTGGCCGGCCTGGTCGCGAATGTCGACGGCGTCGACGAACAGCAGGACGTGCTCGCGCAGGGTCCCCCGCTCGTCCCGCAGGCGGCGCTCCAGCCGGGGCAGGTCGGCCGCCAGGCGATCGAGGGCCTCTCGCACAGTGGCGCCCGAGATCTCGACGGCGCCCCGGCCGCCGGCATCGGCCCGCAGGGCCCCCGGGACGACCAGCCGCGTCATCCCAGCACCGCCGCCCGCAGGCACAGGACGTCGGGCAGGTGCGTCGCGACCAGCGTCCACGACTCGCCCTCGTCCCGGCTCGCGTACACCTCGCCGTCGCGGCTCCCGACGTAGAGGCCGAGGGGGTCGGCGCCGTCGCCGCACATCGCTTCGCGGAGCACCGCCGCGTAGTGCCCGCCGCCGGGCAGGCCGCACCCGAGACCGTGCCAGGTCCGGCCGGCGTCGTCGGTCCGGTACACCTGGAAGCGGCCGCCCGGCGGCATCCGGTCCTCCACGTCGGCCGCGAGCGGGAAGACGTACGCGGTGTCCCGGCGCGCCGGGTGGACCACCAGCGGGAACCCGAAGTCGGAGGGCAGCCCCTCCCCGATCGACAGCCACGAGTCGCCGCCGTCGTCGGACAGGTACACGCCCGGGTGGCCCTGCGCGTACAGCCGGCCGCCGGGGGCGGACGCGACCTTGTGCACGCACTGGCCGAACTCGGGGTAGCGGCGCTCCGGCGGCACCCCGTCGAGCTGCAGGCCCCGGTTGCACGGGGCCCAGGACTCGCCCCCGTCGACCGAGCGGTAGACGCCGCCCGACGACATCGCCACCAGCAGGCGGCGCGGATCGGCGCCGTCGCTCACGATCGTGTGCAGGAACAGGCCCGCGTTGACCGGCTCCCAGCGGGGGCGGTGCGGATGGTCCCACAGCCCCCGGACCAGGTCGAAGCTCGCGCCGCCGTCCTCGGAGCGGAACAGGGCGGCGGGCTCGGTGCCGGCGTATAGGACGTGGGGCTCGGTCCACGGGCCCGGCTGGAGCTGCCAGATCCGCTTCAGCGCGGTCCCGGCGAGCTCGGGAAAGCGGACGGGGGCCACGTCCGGCTCCGTCCACGTCTCGCCCAGGTCGTCCGAGAACAGGTACGTCGGCCCCCAGTGGGCGTTGTCGCCGGTGGCGTAGAGACGGGGGCCGCATCGGAGGTCGATGGCAAGGGCGTAGATCGCGCTCATCCGGCACCGCATCGGCCCGACCCGCCAGGTGGCCCGGCCGTCCTCGCTCCATGCGGAGAACAGCCCCTTCCGCGTCCCGATCAGCAGCAGCGTCCGCTCCACGGCGCTAGCCCGCCGCCGGCTCGGCGACGCCGCTGTACTCGGTCAGCTCGTCCAGGGCCGGCTTCACGTGCTCCACGAACAGCTCCAGGCTGCGGATGACGGCGGCGGACGGCATCTGGGCGTAGTGGAAGTTCAGCACCACGTACTCGGCCGGCAGCTCCTTCCACTGGCGCACGAACTGGTCCCGCACCTGCTCCACCGAGCCCGCCATCCACAGCCCGGAATCGATCACCGACTGCTCCGGCGCCGCCGGGTCGTAGGCCAGGAACCGCGCGAAGGGCCGGTAGAGGTTCCGGTAGATCTCGACGTCGTACGCGGCGACGGCGGCCCGGGCCTCCGCCTCGGTCTCCGCGATCTGCATCCAGCGAACCAGCGCCTGGCTCTGCCCGGGCGCGAGGTCGCGGCCCGCCAGCCGCGCCTGCTCCACGTACGCCCGGCCGAACTGCTCGGCGCGGCCGATGCCGGCGAAGTAGACGGGCACGAACCCGCGCTGGCCGCAGTACGCCACGGTCTCCAGGCTGGCGTTGCTGGCGACGAATACCGGCGGATGCGGTCGCGTGTACGGCGCCGGCACGACGCTGACCCGCCGCACCCTGCCGGCGTCGTCGACCTCGCCCCGCGCGCCCATCCGCGCCGTCACGCCGCTCATCAGCCAGTCGATGCCCGTCGCGTGCGGGTAGGGGATCTGCCAGAGGTGCGAGTCGTGCTCGATGCTCTCGTCGCGCCAGGCCCGGAGGACGATGTCGATCTGCTCCTCGAAGATCCTCCTGTTGGCCGCGTCGTCGGCCAGCCGGCGGGCCATGTCCGCGGGTGCGGGCCCGTCGCTGGGGCCCGGCACCCCCCGCGGGGACAGCGTCGCTCGCGCGCCCAGGTGCTGGCCCAGGACGTTCGTCCAGCGCGCCTGGGAGCCGCGCGAGAAGCCGACGAAGCAGCGGCCGCGCGTGAGGTGGTCCAGGACGGCGGTCTCCTCGGCTACCCGGATCGGGTTCTGGGAGCTCATCGCGTAGCCGAGCTGCCCGACCCGCACCCGCTCCGTCAGCGTCGCCCACCAGGCGTCGAGCAGCGCCGGCTGCGGCCCCACCTCGTAGCCCTCGGAATGGAAGTGGTGCTCGATCGTCGAGACCCCCCAGAACCCGAGCCGGTCGGCCGCCCTGACCAGCTCGGCCGTGCCCCGGAGGACCTCCTGGTAGCGCTCGGCATTCCGGCCCAGCGGCCGCAGGGCCGTCCGCTCCTCCTCGCCGGCGCTCGGCATCACGGGGACGATCTGCAGGATCGGCTTGATCACGAGCCGCCGCCTCCGGAGCGGAGCATGGTCAGGCGGAACTCGCAGCAGAACGCGTGCGGGCCGGACCGGAGCCACAGCTGGTCCGGCGCCGGCAGCATCTCGGTCACGGTGATCGAACGGGCCCGGCGCACCATATGCATGAACACCTCGCAAGAGAACGCGCTGGTGAGATCGAGCAGGACCGGCTTCGTCTCGTCGGGGAACGAGACGAACACGACGTCCGGCAGACCGTGCTCCGCCTTCCACCGGCACAGCCGCGTGAAGCAGTCCGGGGACCAGCCGGCGCCCGGGAGGTCCGGCAGCCCGGCCCCCTCCAGCGTCCAGCGCTCGCGCTGCATGACGACGCCGTCCACGAGGATGCGGGGCGTGTGCGGCCCCAGCACGACCGGCACCGTGCCCACCTCGGGCAGGGCCACCGCGCGCAGGCCCCGCAGCTCCGGCTCCATGTCCGGGTAGTCCGGCACGATCGCGATCTCCTCGCCGCCGGCCCGGCGGACGACCGGGCCGGCGGCGCCGGACAGGTCGACGACGAGCTCGTCGAGCGCGACGGGCACGGCGTCCGGCTCCTCGCGCAGCCAGTCCAGGCAGACCAGCGGCTGGCCGAACGGGATGAAGTCCATCGCCTTGTTGCGCCGCCACACCGCCTGCAGCGCGGGCCGGGCGGGGGCCACGAGCGCCTCCAGCGCCCGGCCGAGGCGGGCCAGGGCGGCGGCCCGCCGGGGATGGTGCGCCGCGAACGGCAGGCACGCGGGGGGCAGCAGGTGGTGGGTCTCGGACAGGACGAGCTGGTACTCGCCGGCGTCCACCGCCCCGAGGTCGCGGGCCGCGATCATCACGTCGGGAGCGGAGAACAGCGGCCAGCGGTCGAGGTCCGGCCGGATCAGGCCGGCCGCCTCCAGGTCGGCGCGCGAGACGCGCACCTCGCGCCGGTCCGGATCGGGCACCACCTGCCGCCAGCGGCGCAGCCAGGCCTCGCGCAGGCCCGGCACCGGCGCCAGCTCGGGCAGGTCGGCCGCCGCGATCGGCCCCGCTGTGCGCTCGCACAGCGCCCGGCGCTGCGCGCTCCGCAGCTCCACGGCGTGCGAGGCCAGCACGTCGAGCACCGTCGAGAGGCCGCTCGTCATCCGCTCCAGCAGCTCGCCCCCGAAGCGACAGCCGGCGACGTTGCCGGTGGCCTCCTCGGTCACGATGAACCGATCGCCGGAGAACCGCCCGTGGCCGCGGCGGGGCTCGCGGCCGGTGACGGTCGCGAACCGCCGCTCGCCCTCCTCGAGCAGCCGCTCCTTCTCGGCCAGCGCAGCCCGCGACCACGACCGGACCCAGTCCCGCCACCACCCGAGCTCGGCGCCCGGCCCCGGGTCGATCCCGCCGGGACCGGTCAGCAGCGTGGCCAGGGCCTCGAGGGGATCCGGGCTGGCGGCCGGCACCCACAGGCCCAGCCGCAGCTCGCCAGCGCGCTCGAGGTCGCGCAGCAGGCACAGCGCCCGGGTCGTGGTGAGGCCGGCCGCGCGGCCGATCTCCGCCACGGTCCGCGCGCCGTCCGCCAGCTCGACCAGGCGCCGGCTCGCCTCGTCCGGCGGCGCCCCCGCCGGGCGTCGCGCGCCGCGATACGCGCGGAGGAGCGGGGCGCAGCCGGCCACCGCCGCGTAGTGGTCGGCCAGCGCCTGGGCGGCCCAGAAGCTCAGCGCGGCCCGGCGGGCGGCGACCGTGCCCGCACCCAGGACCTCCACGGTGAGGCTCCGCGGCTCGGCCGCCGACGCCTCGCCGAAGTTGATCGGTCCCAGGAACGTGCCCGTCTCGGTCTTCGCGGCGAATCGCTGCACGTAGCTCACGAGCGTCCGCCGGACGTACGACCGCCGCTTGCCGGTCAGGCCAGGGCCGGCGAGGCGCCGGACCCCGGCGAGGGCGTCCGGGCTGTTGGCGAAGACCCCCTCCTGGACGTCGGGCCGGCGCAGCAGGTCCCCCAGCGCGGCCTCCGCGGCGGCCGTCTCGGCGCTCCAGGCCGCCTCCAGTCCGGCGGCCGTCGCGGTCCGCAGCTCCACCAGGCGGTTCCATTCCTCGACGCAGGCGCCGCCCGGCCCGGGCAGCACCTCGGCCGCGACCGGCCGCCCGCGGCGGACGCAGCGCTCGGCGTAGCGCACGTCCCCCCGCCCGGCCTCGACCGGCCGCCGCCGGCGCTCGGCCGCGAGCTGGGCGATCACGGCCGGCGCGATGGACCGCATCCGCGCCTGGACGGCGACCAGCCGCCCCGCGCGCTCCGCGGACCGGGGCGAGCGCAGCCCGTCCCGGAGGTCCCAGGGGAGGCCGGCTGCCCGGACGACGAGCTCTGGAAAGATCGTCCAGGACGGGGCGGGCGACTGGCCCACGTCAGGCCCCGTACTCGCCCGCGAAGCGGAGCATCTTCGCCATCCCGTCGATCAGCGCCTCCAGCTCCATCGCGAACGAGATGCGCGTCCAGAAGCCGGGCCGGCGCCGTCGCAGCGCGTCCGCGTCGGCGAAGCTCGGGCCGGGCAGGATCTGCACCCCGTGCCTGCGGAAGAGCCGGACCGCGAAGGCGTACGGGTCCACGGCGTCGAGCCGGGGCACCCGTACGAAGACGTTGAAGCCCCCGGAGCGGGCGCCGCCCAGCACGATCTCCTGGTCGAAGGTCCGGGTCAGCGCGGCCAGGTTCCGGTCCAGCGTGGCGAGGAGCGTCCGGTGCCAGCTCGCGAAGCCCCGGACCGCCCGCGCCAGGCGGTCGGGGTCCCGGTACGCGTCCAGGAAGTCGCCCAGGCCGGGGGCCAGCGGAGCCCAGCGGGCGGCGCGAGCGACGAAGCGCTCCGCGACCGCGGCCTGGCTCGCCGCCGGGCCGGCTCCTCCGGCGCCGAGCCTGGCCGCCGTCCGGCACAGCATGTCCACGAACAGCAGCGACGCGCAGGCCCCGACCGAGGACATGCACGCCAACCCGTTGATCCGGCTCAGCTCCTCGGCCAGAGGCCGGGGCGCGATCATCCACCCGATCCGGAGGCCGGGCAGGGCGCGCTCCTTGGACAGGCTGGAGACGACGACCACGTTGTCGAGCGCGCCGGCGGCGCACGCGACGTCGAGGACGTTCGGGGCGGTGCCCGGCTCGACCAGGTCCACCGACACCTTGTCCACGAGGACGAGCAGGTCGTCCTCACGCGCCCACGCGAGCAGCGTCGCCAGCTCCGCCTCCGGGTAGCACTCGCCCGTGGGGTTGTTGAACAGGTTGAGGAAGAGCAGGCGCGTCCCGCGGCTCGCCGCCCGCATCAGCTCCTCGGGCGTCGGCAGGAGCCGGCCGTCGCCGTCGTGGAGGACCTCGCGGACGCGCAGCCCCGCCGCCGCCAGCGCGGCGCCGGCCAGCGGGAACGTCGGCGCCGGCACCAGCACCTCGGCGCCCGGCATCCGGGCGGCCAGGTGGACGCCGAGCACGTGCATCGCCATCGACACCCCGGTGGTCACGACGACGTTGTGATCGTCGATGACGAGCCCCCGCTCACTGACCGCGCACTCGTACGTCGACACCGCGGTCCGACTGATGATGTGCCCGTGCGGACCGTCGTACTGACTGCGAAAGGTGGGCGCTCGCAGGCCGCGCCGGAACGCGGCGAGCAGCGGCGGCGGAGGCGGCAGGAAGTTCACGCCGGACGAGATGTTGATGGGCGCCCGGCCGAGGCGTGCGCTGACCCGCCGCTCCTCGTGCGGATCGTAGTTGACAGCATCGATCCGAAGCATGAACTCGTACGGTGCGTAGGGCACGGGCTTCTCACTCGCTGGTGATCTGGAGCCCCGTGTACGGGGCCTGGTGCCTGCCCACGATAGGCAACGCATGTCGTGATCGTCAATGACCAGCCCGCTGCGTCTATACGCATAGATTCCGATTCGCGGGCAACTGCGGACGAGACGCCCGTTGACAGACGTACGCAGCCCGGTTAGCGTCCTCCCCAGTCTGTGACCGCGCCCTCGACGAGCAGGAGACGGTCACGTCCCGCTGCGTGACGACAGTCGCGCGACAAGGAGGATCGATTGACAACGAGCTGGCGGCTCCAGCGGTCGCTGAACGCGCGTCTGACCGCCGGGAACGGCGCCGCGACAGCGCTGGCCGGCCTCCTCGACGCGGGCTGCCGGCAGCGGGTCATGCAGTCCAACCCCGACGTGCGGGTGCGTCTCCTGCCAGCGCCGGTGCTGCTGGACCGCGACGTGCACCAGCGTCTCGCCGCTGACACGGTGAGGCTCACCGGGCTGCTCGTCGAGCTGCCGCGGCTGCTCTACGGCGGCGCCGTGGACCGCATGTGCGCCGACCTGGGGCTGGGGCCGCTGATGACGGCTGCCATCTGCACGACCGCTGCCCCGCCGCCGGTGGTGTTCGCGCGCTGGGACCTGTTCGAGACAGAGGCGGGCTGGCAGCTGGTGGAGGTGAACGTGGGCGGCGGCATGGGCGGCGGGCACGTTGGCGACTGGAACCGCCTGATGCTCGGCGCGCCCGTGCTGGGCGAGTTCCTGCGCGCCCACGGGCTCGCCTTCGACGATCCGCTAGACACCTGCGCCGAGGTCCTGCGCCAGGCGTGCCTGGAGGCCGGCCTGCCCGATCCGCCGCTCGTCGCGGTCGTGGACTGGACCGTCTACTACGACCAGTGCATCCTCTTCCTGCACCGCACGGCGGCCGCGCTGGAGCGCGCCGGGTGCCGGACCGTCGTGTGCCACGTGGGCGAGCTGCGACGGCGGCGGGGCCGGCTGTGCGTCGGTGACCGCGCCGTGGACGCGGTCGTGGCCAACTACCTGCTGACCGACCTGTGCAGCGCGCCCATGGACCTCGACGACGTCCTCGCCTGCCAGGCCGATGGCAGCGTGCTGTCCGCCATGACGTTCTTCGGCGACCTGATCGGCGCCAAGGGCGCGATGGCGCTGCTCTGGCGGGCGGTGGAGTCCGGCGTGCTGAGCCCGGCGGACGCGGACCTCGTCCGCCGGTACGTCCCCGAGACGCGCCTGGTCGGCCCGGGCCGGCTGGCGATGCTGGGCGCGGACGGCGAGGCCGCGGACGTGCTGGTCCGGTCCCGGCCGGAGCTGGTGCTGAAGCCCACGATCGGCGCCGCCGGCCGGGGCGTCGTCATCGGCGCCCGGTCCGACGAGCGCGCGTGGCTGGACGCGGTGCGCGCGGCGGTCGCCGCCCCGGGCACGTACGTCGCCCAGCGGCTGGTGCGGCCCGCGGCGCTGCCCCTGCCCGCGCTGAGCGACGGCGGCGAGGCGATCCTCCGCGACCGGGCGCTCCTGCTGTCGGCCTTCGTGGCCAACGGCCGCCACGGCGGCTACTGGGTGACCGGCGGGGCCGCGGGCGAGCCGGCCATCGTGAACCTCGCCCACGGCGCCGAGCACGGGGCCGCCTTCCATGGCTGAGCCGGATTCCACCGACGGAGGCGGACGTGGCGCCGAGTCGCCGACTGTTCGGTGGGATCCGGCTGCGCCGCGCTTCGGCATCCGGACCCAGCAGACTCGCCCGTACGAGGAGCTGCGGGAGCTCTGGCAGCGGTACGAGGCGATGGGTTTCGACAGCCTCTGGCTGGGCGACCACCTGATCAGCCCGACCCGGCCCGGAGCGCCCTACTACGAGGCATGGTCGCTGCTGCCGGCGCTGGCGACGTGCACGTCGACGGTCCGGCTGGGCGTCATGGTGAGCTGCGCGACGCTGCGCCACCCGGCCCTCCTCGCCAGGGCCGCGGCGACCGTCGACCACGTGTCCGGCGGCCGGCTGGAGCTCGGTCTCGGCGCGGGCTGGTACACGCCCGAGCACGACGCGTTCGGCATCCCACTGGCCACCGGTCCCGAGCCGGTCGAGGCGTTCGCGGAGACGGTGGAGGTGTGCGACCGCCTGCTGCGCGGCGAGGTCGTGTCCTTCGCCGGGCGGCACGTGACGCTGCGCGGCGCGTTCTGCGCGCCCGCCCCCCGCCAGCGGCCGCGGCCGCCGCTGACGGTGGGCGCGCACGGCCCGAGGATGCTGGCGGTCGCGGCCCGGTTCGCCGACGTCTGGAACTCGTACCGGCTCGACGGCCCCGGCGAGGTGCGGCGCCGCAACGAGATGCTCGACGAGGCCTGCCTGGCCGCCGGCCGCGCGCCGGCCGACGTGCGCCGGTCCCTGCTGATCACCGTCCGCCGCCCGAACGACGACCCGTGGGCGTCCGTGGACGCGTTCCGCGACGCGGTCGGGCGCTACGGCGACGCCGGCATCCAGGAGTTCGTCTTCGACATGCCGCTCGAATGCCAGTACCAGGTGCTGGAGCGCGTCGCGGTCGAGGTGCTGCCGCAGTTGCGGAGGAGGAGCGATGGCGTCCGAAGCGCGCACGAGGCTGTATGAGTTCACGGCGGCGGACGAGGGCGACGACGTCGCCGGGTGGGTGCGCCGCAATGGCCCGGAGCTGCGGCGGCGCCTGCACGAGCACGGCGCGGTGGTGCTCCGCGGGTTCGCCGCCGACTCCGTCGAGCGGTTCGGCGTGGCCAGGACGGCGCTGGTCCCCGTCCCCTCCGCATACGTGGAGGCGGCGACGCCCCGGACCGCCCTGACCGACGACGTGTACACGTCGACGGACTTCCCCGCCTCGCAGGAGATCGCCCAGCACAACGAGAACTCGTGGGCGCAGACGTGGCCGGGCCTGCTGCTGTTCGGCTGCATCGTCGCCTCCGCGACGGGCGGCGCGACGCCGGTGGCCGACGTCCGCGCGGTCCTGGCCCGGCTGAGCCGGCCGCTGGTGGACGAGTTCGCCCGGCGCGGTTGGATGCTGGTCCGCAACTACGGGACGGGGTTCGGGCTCTCGATCGAGCAGGCGTTCGGGACCGCCGACCGGGCAGCCGTCGCCGCCTACTGCGCGCGCGCCGACGTGGCGACCGAGTGGTCGGACGGCGACCAGCTGCGCACGCGGCAGGTGCGGTCCGTGCTGGCCCGCCACCCGGACACCGGTGACGTGGCCTGGTTCAACCACGTCTGCTTCTGGCACGTGTCCCGGCTGGCCCCGGAGATCCGGGAGATGCTCGTGGACATGCTCGGCGAGGACGGGCTGCCGTTCAACACGTACTACGGCGACGGCGGTGCGATCCCCGAGGCGGTGGTGGACGAGATCGCCGCGGCGTACGAGGCGGAGAAGGTCTCGCGGCCGTGGCAGCCTGGCGACCTGATGCTGGTCGACAACATGCTGGCCTCGCACGGCCGTGAGTCGTTCACGGGCGAGCGCAGGGTGGTAGTGGCGATGGGCAGCGAGCGCCGCCGCGAGGGGCACGCGCTGCCGATCGGCCGGCACGAAGGAGGACGAGACGTGGACGCGAGCAGCGAGCGCTCGCCCGGACGGCTCCGCCGGCGGCCCATCTCGACGCGGGCCGAGCGGCTGGTGCGCACGGGCTACCTGAACGAGGGCGACCGGTACCCGCTGGTCGTGACCCCGGCGGTCGGCGGCGTGGCGCTGGCGGACTGGATCGGCGGCCACCGCGAGACGGTCGAGGCGGAGCTCCTCCGCCACGGCGCCATCCTGTTCCGCGGGTTCGGGGTGAGCTCGGTCGAGGAGTTCCAGCAGGTGTCGCTGGCGGTCAACCCCGAGCTGGTCGAGTACACCGAGCCCTCCACGCCCCGCGGCGAGTACATGGACAAGGTCTACGTGTCCAGCGAGTACCCGAACTACTACGACATCCCGCTGCACGGCGAGCTGAGCTACACGTACCGCTACCCGATGAAGGCGCTCTTCCACTGCCGGAAGGCGGCGGCGAAGGGCGGCGAGACGCCGATCGCGGACGCCCGCGACGTGCTGCGCGCCATCGATCCCCGGGTCAGGGAGAAGTTCGTCAGCCGCGGCGTCATGTACCTGCGCAACTACGGCGACGGGCTGCTCGTCCCATGGCAGAAGGTGTTCGCCACCGACAGCCGCGAGGCCGTCGAGCGCTACTGCGCCGAGAACGCGCCGATGACGTGCGACTGGATCGACGCGAGCCGGCTGCGCACGCGCCAGGTGCGCCCGGCCGTGGTCCGTCATCCGGTGACCGGGGACGACGTCTGGTTCAACCAGGCCCACATCTTCCACGCGTACAGCCTCGGTGCGGACATGCAGCGGACGCTGATGGAGCAGTTCGGCGAGGAGAACCTGCCGGTCCACGCCCTGTACGGCGACGGCAGCCCCATCTCGGAGTCCGAGCTCGACGAGGTGTTCCGCGCGTACCGCGACTGCCAGTGGGCGGCCCCCTGGCAGGAGGGCGACGTGCTGCTGGCCGACAACCTGCTCATGTCGCACGGCCGGCGCGCGTTCGAGGGCGAGCGCGAGGTGATCGTCTGCTTCGTGGAACCGTGCCCGGCCCGGGCTCGGGCCTGAGCCGGGAGGGACGCCCATGGTGATGGAGACGGAGAACACGTTCGACATCTCGCTGCAGCAGCGGCGGGCGTGGCTGGTGCGGCAGCGAGGCCGCCTCGCCGGCCACGTGTCCGCCTACCTGCTCGATGGGCTCGTGGACGCCGCCGCCGTCCACGAGGCCCTGCGCCGGCTCGTCGAGCGCCACGAGATGCTGCGGACCGCGCTCTGCCGCGTGCCCGGCCTCCGCTTCCCCGTCCAGGTGATCGGCGGAACCGGGAACGTGGCCTGGCGGGAGCTGCCGGCGGGCGCCTTCCGGGACGCGGAGGAGGCGGTCGACTGCCTCTGGCGGGAGGAGGCGGGGGTGGGGCGGGACCTCGAGGCCGGCCCGGCCGTGCGGGTCGCGCTGGCCCCGGTCGGGCCGGAGCGGCACGTGCTGGTCGTGCACCTGGCGTCCCCGTTCGGCGACGCCCGCACGGCACACGAGCTGGCCCAGGCCGCCGTCCGCGGCGACGGGCTGGACGAGGCCGCGCAGTACGCGGACTACGCCGGCTGGCAGGCGGAGCTGGCCGCCGCCCCGCCTGGCCGGACGCTCGGGGCGGCGGCGGCCGCAGCCGCCGCACTCGACCCCCGCCCGGGCCTGGTGCCCGTGCCCCTGGACCGCGGAACGGCCCAGCGCGTCCGCGACGCCGCGCGAGCGCTCGGCGCCACCGTCGAGGTGTTCCTGCTCGCGTGCTGGTGCGCGCTCCTCCACCGCCGTTCCGGGCGGACCGCCGTCGCGGTCGACCTCGTGGACGCCGGCCGCGCGCTGGACGACCTCCGCCGCGCCCTCGGGCCGTTCGAGCTCGCGCTGCCGCTGGTCTGCCCCACGCCCGTGGACGCCCGTCTGCCCGCCCTGCTCCGGCAGGTCGGGGAGCTGGTCGCGGCGGCGCGCGCGGCGCCGGAGACCGCGCTGCGGGCGCTGCGCCACGCGACGGACCGCGGCCATCTGCCCGAGCCGGCCGCCGACGGCGCCTTCCGGTTCGCCTCGCCGGCGTCGCCCTCCCGCCCGGGCGGCGTGCGCTGCCGGCTGCTCCGCGAGGCCGACATCGGCAGCCCGTCGCCCCTGCTCCTGACCTGCACGGAGTGGGACGGCGAGCTGGTGGCGGCGATCCAGCACGACCACGCATACCTGGACGACGGCGCCGCGCGGGAGCTGGCTCGCCAGCTCCGCGAGCTCCTGGCGGATGCCGCCGACCGGCTCGACGCCGCCGTCGCCGAGCTCGACCTCGTCGGGCCGTCCGGCGCCGGCGACGCCCGCGACTTCGTCGTCCGGCAGGTGCGGCCCCTGCCCTGGGAGCCCACCACGCTGGACGACCTGTTCGCGGAGCAGGCCCGGAGGACGCCGGACCGCGCGGCGGTCGTCTACGAGGACGCGTCGCTCACGTTCGCGGCGCTGGACGAGCGGAGCGGCCGGCTGGCGACGTTCCTGACGGGACGAGGGGTCGGGCCCGATCGCACCGTCGCGATCGCGATGGACCGCTCCACGGAGCTGATCGTCGCCGTCCTCGGCATCCTCAGGGCGGGCGGCGCGCTGCTGCCCCTCGACGTGGCGACCGCGCGGGAGCGCATGGCGGCGATCCTCGCCGCCGGCCGGCCCGCCCTGGTGCTCACCGAGACCGGGGTCGCCGGCCGCCTCCCCGCCAGCCACCTCCCGACCGTGGCGCTCGACGCCGTCCGCGCCGAGATCGACGCGCTGCCGGCAGCGGCCCGGCGCTCCCAGGCCACGCCCCGGTCGCTCGCGTACGTCATGTTCACGTCGGGAACCTCCGGCGGCCCCAAGGGGGTCGCGGTGGAGCACGCCTCGGTCGCCCACCTCCTGGCCGCGCTGCGCGCCGGCGTCTACGCCCGGCTGGGAGCGGACCGGCCGCTCCGGGTCGCCGTGAACGGCCCGCTCGCGTTCGACACCTCGATCAAGCAGGTCGTGCAGCTCCTGGACGGCCACACCCTCCATCCCCTGCCCGAGCGGCTCCGCCTGGATCCTGAGCAGCTGCTCGACTACCTGCGCGAGCACCGGATCGACGTGATGGACTGCACGCCGTCGCAGCTCGGACCCCTCGTCGAGGCGGGCCTGCTGGACGCCGGCCGAACGGAGCTGCGGGCGCTGCTGGTGGGCGGCGAGGCGGTCCAGCCCGCACTGTGGCAGCGGCTCGCCGCCGCGGACCTCGCCTGCTTCAACCTCTACGGGCCGACCGAGTGCACCGTCGACACCACCACGTCCCTGATCGGGGCGGACAGCGCGACGCCGGTGATCGGACGCCCGATCGCGAACACGTGCGTCGCCGTGGTGGACGGTGCGGGCCGGCTCGTGCCGCCCGGAGTCGCGGGCGAGCTGGTCGTGGCCGGGCCGGGCGTCGCCCGCGGCTACCTCGGCGACCACGACCTCACGGCGGCGCGCTTCGCCGATCACCCGCAGCTCCCGGGAGCGGGCGCGACGTACCGGACCGGCGACCGGGGCCGGTATCGCCCCGACGGCCAGATCGAGTTCCTGGGCAGGACCGACCGCCAGGTCAAGATCCGCGGCAACCGGGTCGAGCTGGCCGAGATCGAGCGGGTGCTGGCGGAGCACCCGGCGGTGGCCGAGGCCGTCGTGATGGCGATCGCGGGCGCCGGCGGCGACGTCGCCCGGCTGGCCGCCTACGTGGTGCCGCCGAGGGGCGTGGCGGCGCCCGCCGACGAGCTGCGCGCCCACGTGGCGGGGCGGCTGCCCGAGCACATGGTCCCCGCCACCGTCACCCTGATCGGGTCCGTCCCGCTGACGCCGAACGGCAAGGTGGACGAGGCGCGGCTCCCCGCGCCTGCGGAGCCGGCCGCCGCGGCGCGCGACCTCGTGCCGCCGCGGAACCCGGTGGAGCAGGCCCTGGCCGAGGTGTGGGCCGACGTGCTCGGGCTGCCCGCCGTCGGCGTGGACGACAACTTCTTCGCGCTGGGCGGGGACTCGATCAAGACGATCCAGGTGATCGGCCGGGCGCGGCGGAGGGGGATCCGGATCCTGCCCCTGCAGATGCGCGAGCACCAGACCGTGGCCGAGCTGGCTCCGGTGGTCGGAGCTCAGTGATCCGCGATGCGGGCCCGGTTGGAGCCGTGACCGATCTCCGTCCGCGGCGGGTGGAAGATCTCGATCGCGACGAGCGGGCGGTCGCCCTCCACCCGACCCCCGTGGGGGACGCCCGACGGGACGTGGACGACGTCGCCGGCGCGGGCCACAGACTCCACGTCGCCCACCCGGAACCGCAGCGCACCGCCGAGCACCACGATCATCTGCTCCTCGGGGTGGCCGTGGACCTCGAACTCGACGCCCGGCTGCACCTCCGAGCGAATCACCTGCAGCCCGTCGCCGGTGACCACCCGGACGACGTCGCCCGGGCTGACCTGTACGGACGGCGCCGCGTCCCAGCTGACGAACGGCCCACTCATCGCCCCGAGTGTGGACGATGGACCCGGTAGAGCGCCGGCTGCTCGAGCGCACCTGGTTTCCCGTCGCCCGCGTCGAGGACGTCGCCCGCGGCGCCGTCCACGCCAGCATCCTCGGGGCGGACCTGGTCGTGTACCGGGCCGGGGGGGTGACGACGGTCGCGGGCGCCAGCTGCCCGCACCGGGGCGCGGCCCTGTGGATGGGAGCCGTCGGCGCCGGCGGACTGGAGTGCCCGTACCACGGCTGGCGCTTCGAGGCGGGCACGGGGCGCTGTGTCCACGTCCCCTCCCTGCCGCCCGGGTCCCGGCCGCCTCGCGCGGCGCTGGGGGTCCTTCCCGTCAGGGAGGCGTACGGTCACGTCTGGAGCTGCCTCGACCGCCCCCTGGGCCCGCCGCCCGAGATGCTCGGCCTGTCGGCCGGCTGGCAGCTCGCGTACGGGGAGCCCGCCGACGTGGGCTGCGGCATGCGCCAGCTCACCGAGAACTTCCGGGACCTCGCCCACTTCCCGTTCGTCCATCACCGCACGATGGGGCCCGGCGTCCGGCGGGTCGTGGAACCCTACGCGGTGCGCCGGGACGGCTGGCGGCTGACGTGGACGTCCTCGGTGGACCTGGGCGGCACGGCGCTCGAGGGCAGGTCGGCCGTCGCCGGCCGGCAGACGGTCGAGTACCACCTCGAGGTCCCGATGTTCGCGTACGCGTACACCAGCTTCCCCGAGGGCGGCCGGCGGCTGGTGGCCCAGTTCACCACCCCGATCGCCGCCGACGGCCTGCGCGTCAGGCAGTTCTGGGTCGTGGGCGTGGACGAGGTGGTCGCGGCCGGCCACGGCGTCTCGCTGACCGAGATGTGCGACTACGAGCGGCGCATCTTCGAGGAGGACCACCCGATCGTCGAGAACCAGCGGCCGCTGGAGGCGCCCCTGGCCACCGCGACCCAGGCGCACACGCGCGCCGACCGCTTCAGTCTCGCCTACCGCCGGCTCTACGCCGAGCTGCTCGCGACGCTCGGGAAGGAGGTTGCCGATGCCGCCGACGACGCCGACCCCCACGCCGTATCAGCTGCCGAGGGGCGCTGAGCGGCGCCTGATCGAGGCGATGGAGCCCTTCCGAGGGCTCGCGCTGGCCTCGGCGCTGCAGGCGCTGTTCGCCACCGGCGTCTACGACGAGCTGGAGCGCGGCGAGGCCCGGCCCGCGGCGCTGGCCGAGGCCCTCCACCTCGACGAGGAGCGGACCATCGCGGTCCTCCAGTTCCTCGCGGTCGAGGACGTCGTGGCGTTCGCGCCCGCCGGCGCCGTCGGCCTGACCCCCCGCGGGCGTGCCTACGGCGAGTTCCGGGCGTGGTACGCGATGATGGTCGGCGGCTACGCCAACGTCCTGGCCACGCTCGCCGAGAGCATGGCGGCGGGTGCCTCCCCCACCGCCAGACGCGGCGAGTGGGTCGCGCTCGGCAGCGCCGGGGTCGACGTGCATTCCAGCATGACCCTGATCCGCCGCCTCGTGGCCCGGCTGCCGGCGCCCCCGCGCCTGATCCTCGACGTCGGCTGCGGCTCGCCCCGCTACCTGGGGGCGATCTGCGCCGAGCTCGGCTGCCGCGGCATCGGCGTCGAGCCCGACCCGGCCGCCTTCGAGGCGGGCCGGCGGCAGCTGGAGGGGTCGGACGGCACGGTGCGGATCGTGCGGGGCTCGGCCCAGGACTGCATCGCGGCCCTGGACATCGTCCCGGACGTGGTCCTGACCGCGTTCGTCCTGCACGAGGTGCTGGGCCAGTCGGGCGAGGACGGCGTCCGGCGCTACCTGCGCGACGTGTTCGCGGCCGCGCCGGCCGCCCACCTCCTGGTGATCGAGCCCGACCTGCGGCAGGACGACCCGTCGGTGATGCGGCACGGCTACGCCCGGGCCTTCTACAACGGCTACTACCTGGTGCACCCGTTCACCGGTCAGCGGCTGGCGCCTCGCGAGTTCTGGGAGGAGCTGTTCCGCTCCGAGTCGCTGACCGTCGTGGCCGGCGGCACGACCGACCCCGACATCGACTCGACGGGGCTGGAGCTGGGCTGGCTGCTGCGGGCCGCGCCGGGTCAGTAGACCGGCACCAGCCAACCGGCGGGGCCCGGCGACTCGCCCCTGACGGCGGCCAGGTACCGGCGGCGCAGCTCGCGGCCGATCCTCCCCGGACAGCCGTCGCCGACGGCGCGCCCGTCGACCGACGTCACGGGAGCCACCTCCGTCCACGTCCCGCAGAGGAGGAGCTCGTCGCACACGTAGAGCTCGCTCCGATCGACGCTGCGCTCGAGGACCGGGACCCCGAGGTCGTCGGTCAGCAGGCGAAGCAGGAGCGCCCGCGTGACGCCCTCGAGGATGTCGTCCGTCACGGGCGGCGTGATGCAGGCGCCGTCCCGGAGCAGCAGCAGGTTCTCGGCGCTCGCCTCCGAGACGTGGCCGTCGGCGGTGAGCAGGATCGCCTCGTCGCAGCCGGCGTCCAGCGCCTCCAGGTGGGCGAGGCACGAGTTCACGTACGCGCCCGCCACCTTCGCCCGGACCGGCATCGCCGCGTCGGGAACTCGCCGCCAGCTGCTCGTGACGCAGCGCAGGCCGGCGCCCTCGTGCGCGTCCTGGCCGTCCTGGCCGGGCATCGGGACGAGGCACACGGCCAGGCTCGCGCCGCCCGCGCGGTAGTCGACGTCGAGGTCCTGGCTGGCCGCGAAGAGGATGGGACGGACGTAGACGTCCTCGCGGAGCTGGCTGCGGCGCAGCAGCTCGACGGTGATCGCGACGAGCTCGTCCGCGTCCTCGGACAGGGGCAGACGCATGATGCGGGCCGAGCGCGCGAACCGCGTGTAGTGCGCCCGGGCGGCGACGATGTTCAGCTGCCCCGCCGCCTCGCTCCAGTACGCGCGGATGCCCTCGAAGACGGCCGTCCCGTAGTGGAGCGCGTGCGTCAGCAGGCCGATGCGCGCGTCCTCGGGGCGCAGGATCCTGCCGTCCAGGTACGTCCAGAGCCCGGCCACGCCGGCGCTACCGCGCCTCTCGGGACAGGAGCGTGCCGCCGGTGATGGTCTCCGCGAACGCGAACCGGTAGCCGCGCAGGATCTCCACCGGTCTCAACGCGGTCAGCTCGTCCGACGGGCACTCGTGCATCTCGAGCCGGGCCGGGCCGGTCCAGACGTCGTCGATCGCCTGGTCGACGCTGCCGCCCGTGACCAGCTCCTCCAGCGGGCGCACGGACGCGTCCCAGGCGGGGAAGAACCGGGTGTGCACGAGCGGTGCCAGCATCAGCGGCGGCGGCTCGGCCCGCGTCTCCAGCGTGACGTGGAGGTCGACGAGGCGCCGGTCGCCGGCGGCCAGCGTGCCGGAGAACCGTCCCCCCGCCCCGGCCGGCGGCGTCGCGCGGCCGAGCCGGAAGCCCCTGGTGATCGCGATGCTGCCCATCTTCTTCGGATAGCCCTGGATCAGCCCGCGGACCAGGGAGAAATCCCGGTCCACCCAGCACATCGGGCAGCGCGCGACCGGTGTCCCCTGCCACGAGCAGGCCAGGACGACGTAGAACTCCCGGTACTGGGAGCGCACCGGGTCGGCCAGCTCGGCGCCCGCGTCGGTGCACGACTGCCAGTCGCCGAAGATCGCCGCCGCCAGGCCGTCGAACCCCCGGCCGTCCAGCCCGCGCGGCAGGAACGCTTCCACGGCGCCGGGATCGGCGCGGTACTCGACCATGACGACCTCGCCCGAGAAGTGCCACGGGGGCGCCGGCACCAGGGCCGAGCGGCCGGTGGGCGACAGCGGCAGCGAATAGCCGCGCAGGCCGCTCCCCGCGGTCACCGGGTCGCCTCGCCGACCGGGCTCCGGCGCGAGGCCACGTGCCGCAGCCGCCGCAGGGCCTCGTCCATCACGTGCGGGCTCCGGGCGACGGCGAGACGGAGGTCGCGACCGCCCTGCGCCGGATCGGCCCAGTGGAACTGCTGGCCGGGCAGCACGTGGACGCCGGCGCCGGCCAGCTCGCGGCGGACCCGGTCGGCCTCGGCCGCGGACTCGAAGCGCAGCCGGCAGACACTCACCCGGGCGTCCGGGTCGGGCACGTCGATGCCCTCGATATCGTCCACCGCGGCCAGGGTCGCGGCCCGGTTCCTGGCGATCAGCGCGTGCAGCCGCTCGAGCCCGCCGCGGGCCGCGTCGGCGGCCAGCTCCTCGACCACGCGCAGGACGAACGGCGAGACGCTGAGGAGCACGTCGCGAACGGCGTGCCCGAACTCGTCGCGCAGGCCGGCGCTCACGGCGACGAACGCGAGCTTCAGCTCGGAGACGGGCCACAGCTTGCCCGTGTCCTCGATCACCACGTAGTCGACTCCCGTCCGCTCCAGCACGTCGTAGCTGTCGAACTGCGCCCTGCGATCGAAGCCGCGGAACGACGTATCGAGGCAGAGCAGGTGCCCGGCGGCCGCGCAGGCGCTGGCCAGCCGCTCCAGCCGCTCCTGGTCCAGCAGCCAGCCGGTCGGGTTGTTCGGCGTCGTCACGAAGAGGCAGGTCGGGGCGCCCCGGCCCAACCGGCCCAGGTCGGCCTCGGCCAGCGCCTCCTCGGCGACGGGCTCCAGCACGACCGCGCCGCTCAGCAGGTCGTGGATGTTGTCGAACGTGGGGTGGATCAGCGCCACCCGGGCCTCGCGCCGGAGCAGGCAGGTGGCGAGCACGGTGGTCGCCACGGAGGACGAGTAGAGGCTGAACACGCGCCCGTCAGTAAGGGGAGCGCTGCGCTGGCCGAGCGAGTCGAGGAAGGCGCGCTGCGCGCGCTGCTCGAGCTGCTCGAACGCCTCGGACTCGGCGGCGTCGAACAGCTCGGTCAGACGATCGACGATCCGGCGCTGACCGTCCGTCGGCATGTGCCGAGGGTGTCCGTCGGCGAGGTTGATCGGCGCCGCGAGGGCGACCTGCTCCAGCTCGGTCAGGCTCTCCATGTCCCCTCAGCCCACCCCCTTCTCCACCAGGTAGTCGTGCAGGAAGATCGCATCCATTCCCCCGAGATAGAAGTCGCGCAGGGCCTCCAGCGGCCGATCCACGATGGGCTCGCCGCGCACGTTGAACGAGGTGTTGAGGACGCCGCCCACGCCGGTGATGCGCTTGACCTCGCCGATGAGCCGGTGGAAGCGCGGGTTCGCCCGGGCGGTGACGGTCTGGACGCGGGAGGTGCCGTCGACGTGCTTGGCGGCCACCAGGTCTCGCTTCCCGGCGGCGGTGAGGGGGAGCGACAGCAGCATGAACGGCGACGGAGCGTCGAGCGCCAGGTACCGGCGCCGGTCCTCGTCCAGTATCGAGGCCGCGAACGGCCGCCAGGGCTCGCGGTCCTTGACGATGGCGTTGACGCGGTCGTTCATCCCGGAGACGGCCGCGTTGGCCAGGATGCTGCGGTTGCCGAGCGCCCGCGGACCGCACTCGCTGCGGCCCTGGAACCAGCCCACGATCTTGCCGTCCGCGATCATCCGGGACGCGGCCGACGGGGCGTCGTCCACGCGGCGATAGCGCGCCTTGCAGGCGTCCAGGCATCGCCGGACATCGCCGTCGCCGTGCTCCGACCCCCAGTACGCGTGGCGCAGCGGCTCCGGCCTGCTCCCCGTCCGACGGTGGTGCTCGTGATAGGCCGCGCCCAGCGCCGTCCCCGAGTCGCCGGCCTGCGGCTGCACGAACAGCTCTGCCACGTCGGCGCGGGCGGCCAGCTTCGCGTTCATCTGGGAGTTGAGCGCCACGCCGCCGGCCAGGCACAGCCGGGCCGGCTGGCCACCGGCCCGGAGCACGTCCACCAGGTGGTTGGCGATCCGCTCCAGCTGGCGCTGGACGGAGCAGGCGATGGACGGGTAGTCGCCTTGGGTGGCGACGACGCCGGCCGGGCGCGGCACCACGCCGAACAGGTCGGCCAGCGCGGACGGCCGGTCCAGGCCGAACTTGATGTCGCGCGTCCACACCCGGTCGGTATCGGTCTCGAACCCGTGGGGGACGGGCCACAGCAGCCGGGCCGCGGACTCGCGGTAGTCGTCCCGCCCATAGCCGGCGAGCCCCATGGTCTTCTGCTCGTCGCTGTACGGCCGGAAGCCCAGGTACCGGGTCACGGCGGCGTACGCGAGCCCCAGCGAGTGCGGCACGCACACCTGGAGGCGCGGCCGGAAGTCGCCGTCGAACGTCCCACCGGTCACCGTCGCGAGCTCACCCAGACCGTCGAGGACCAGGAAGTCGGCCACCGGCCAGGTCGTCGAGAACACGGCGCCGCTGGCGTGCGCCAGATGATGGGGCACGTACACGAGCTCTGCGCGGCAGCGCTCGGCCAGGTCGGCGAGGAGCCGCCGCCAGTACCGCCACACGTCCTGCAGCCGCGGCCAGCCCTCGGGCGGGACCAGGCTGGCCACCGGCTGGAACGCGTCGAACCGCGAGATCCGCTGAGCGTGGTCGAAGTCGTACGCGACCACGTCGATGTCGGAGTAGTCGATGCCGGCCCTGCCGAGCAGGAACTCGATGCTGCGCGTCGGGAAGTGGCGCAGCTCGAAGTCGTCCAGTGGTTGGTGCTCTTCGGCGGACGTCACGAAGACGCCGTCGTACACGGACACCGCGTGCTTGACACGGACGAAGCGTTCCTCTTCGGCGATCCCGACGATCGATCCGTCGTGCAGGAGCGCCGCCGCCGCGTCGTCGCGGAATGCCGAGATGCCCAGGACGTACAAGGTTCGGCTCCCTCTTGACAGTCTGACAGTGACGAGCCTGTGAGATCGGCGAAGACTGTGGCAGAGACTATGGGCGCCTCGGAGAGATGTCAACGGCTCAGTCGTTGGCAGGTACGCCACGAGCGACACCTGCATACGTATAGAGTGTCAGGCGAGTGAGCGCGGTTGCTGGCGACAGCCGCCGTATTGTATGATCCGGCCTCGGCGGCTCGACCGTCGCGGGCAAGTTCAGGTGAGGTCATCGAGAGGCTTTGGGGAGTGACATCCAGGTAGCAGCGCGCCGTCGCCCATGCGGCTGAGCGCGCAGTCGGTCTTCACCGGACTCTGGCGCAGACCGGACTTTCTCAAACTCTGGAGCGGCCGGACCGTCTCCACCCTGGGCTCCCAGATCATGCAGGTGGCGCTGCCACTGGCGGCGGTGCTGGTGCTCCATGCGTCGCCGTTCCAGATGGGCGTGCTGCGCGCCGTGGCCGCGGTGCCGGACTTCCTCTTCGGGTTCCCTGCCGGCGCCTGGGTCGACCGCGTCCGCCGGCGGCCGCTGATGATCGGTACCGACCTGTGTCAGGCGGTGGTGGTCGGATCGGTGCCCGTCGCCGCGCTGCTCGGCCTGCTCCACCTCGAGCAGCTGTACGTGGTGGCGTTCCTGAGCGGCGCGCTCACGCTCGTCTTCGACATCGCTTCACAGTCGTACGTCCCGACGCTCCTGGGCTCCGAGGACCTGGTCGAGGGCAACAGCAAGCTGGCCGCCAGCAACTCGCTCAGCAGCCTGCTGGGGCCGGCCGTCGGTGGCAGCCTCGTGCAGCTGGTCACGGCGCCGATCACGATCACGCTCAACAGCATCTCGTTCCTGTTCTCGGCGCTGATGCTCGCGACCATCGGTGGCACCGAGCCTGCGGCGCGGACCGCTGGCACCGGATCGGGGTTCGCCGCGTTCTGGCAGTCGATTGGGCAGGGCCTCCGCTTCATGGTCGAGAACCGCGTCCTGCTGGCGCTGTCCGCCGCCGCCGGGCTGTTCAACCTGTTCGACGGCATGATCTTCGCCGTCTACATCCTCTACGCGAGCCGCGAGCTGGCGATCCCGCCCGCGCTCCTGGGCGTCATCATCGCCGCGGGCGGCGTGGGCGGCCTGCTCGGGGCGTTCGTCGCCGGGTGGGTGTCCCGGCGGCTGACCGCCGGCCGGGCGCTGCTGGCCGCCCTCGTGGTCGCGACGGTCGGCGAAGCGCTCATCGCGTTCGCGAG
>Ga0070717_10000495_pt1 | contig 24992 bp, 26 predicted proteins | sample LARL113metaG_FD_71366 | JGI IMG/M metagenome (GOLD analysis project Ga0070717, IMG submission 71366) | Corn, switchgrass and miscanthus rhizosphere microbial communities from Kellogg Biological Station, Michigan, USA - LAR L11-3 metaG | ecosystem: Host-associated > Plants > Roots > Rhizosphere ...
CACCTCTGAGCGACCTGTTTTTCTCCTCTAACGCCACTTGAGTTTGCATACGATTGTGAGCACTCACCACGTGATACAAAATAATAAGCTGGGTCAGAGCCAGGGGGTCGCTCTGGCAGAGGACATTGCCGGCGTAGAAGCGACCTAGAAGACTCAGGCGGTCAGGACGCAGGTGGCTTGCATCCTCCATGTGCGCCCAGATACAATCCTCAAGTTCGCAGGCTTTCTGATGGCTGATATTCCCGTCAATCTCCAGCACGTCACGTTCTACCCCCTCATACTCCTCTTCAACCAGGCGTAAAGCTGGCCGCAAACCGTTCTGTGATACCTCCAGTACATCCGAGAGATCGATCTTGGGAGCATGTTTCGCTTCGATCAAACGTACGTCGAGGTGCGCCAGGTTGCGCGTGCGATAGTACAGGCTGCCACGGGAGAAGCGTACGATGATATCCGCGAAGCCCTTCTGTGGTTGAATGTAGAGGCGGCTATCGCGCCAGCGGGCGGCGATTTGCTGGCGTACCTGTTCAACTGTGTAACCACGCATGGTACTATCACGCATGATTTTCCATTGTTGCAGGAGTGCAGTTTCGGGATCAAGATAGATGCGTACATGCGCAAGGCTGCGCAATTCCGGGGTATAGAGCGGATGCAGGCCATGCACTATGATGATATCGGCAGGGTGGACTTCCTCCGGGTCATCAAAGGTGCCTGTTCTGTGGTCGTAAACAGGTTTCACCAGTGATTCTCCGCGAGCAAGACGACGGAGATGGTCGGTCATAAGTGTAACATTGTTGGCGCTCGGATGCAGGGCGGTTATACCAGTTCGTAGGCGTGTTGCACGGTCGAGGGTGTGGTAGTCATCAAGACAGATATGGGTAATACGTTCCCGCCCGAAGAGCTGCACCATGCCATCGGTTAGAGTGGTTTTCCCTGACCCACTATCACCACACAGGGCCACAACCAGTGGCTGTTCAGTACCCTTAACTTCAGGCATGGGCTAAAACTCAACAGATTCGCGTTCGCACGGAGATAACTTGTCACTACGCATACGTTTTGCTTCGTTGGGGGTCGATAGCCTACTACGCTCCTCTGCCCATTGAATATGTAGTAAGTATACCTTTTTGTAACCATTCCTTTCCAAATAGGCCCATCTCTTGCATTTCCACATTTCACAGGCTGTGCTAGAAAATAGCTATAGCACCTTTGCAACTGAATAGTGTTTCCAGGGTTTCACGGTAAAGCGTTCCCGTGGGTAAAAGCACTAGCGTATGTGCTGCACAGAACCATCACACCGCCAAACGTTTTGGCAAGTAGACGTGATCTGTGACCCGGTTGGCCGTAGGACCCGCCGCCCGCCCAGTTCGTTCGTCAACGGGCGTAGGTTAAGGCTAGAAATTTGGGCAGATGTCCTATTTGTCCAGATTTGTAGCAACTATAACAGAGAACCTTGCTATTCTTACATCTCGTACGCGAGCAAATCAGCATCTCTTTCAGATCCATGTGCTGAATAGTTTCGTCATCAGCAATCAGAATGCGTGTGGGCATGGCAATTCCTTGACTTGAATGTGCATCGTTCATCCAGCAAGCGGAAACACCTGTCTTATTGACGGGCTTAGCAACCTGCGAACAGCCGCACCCCCTCAAGCGATGTGCTCTGTAAGCCTGCCAGAAGTTACAAGCCAGCGTGCAAATTCGAGACGTCGAAGCTCTGTAAGGGTCCGCTGTCTCGTTCTTGTCTTGTAATCTCTGCGTAGTCTCCTCAATCGGCTGATCTCTTCCTCTGCCAAGCCGTTGTTACGCAACATTTCGAATTCTTCTATGCTGTCCATAGATCTCTCCTTTTTCACTGTATCCAGTAACCGGGGCTGTCCGTAATGAAATTTATCGATCAACACCGGTCTTGTCATCCTGAGCGAAGCGAAGGATCTCTCTGCCCATCGCGGCAGCCCCTTCGCTGCCCGGAGGCGTGACACGAGGTGGCGGTTCAACCTGGTAAGGACTCTTCTTCACCCTTGAACCGTGTCTAAGCATCTATATGCATATTACATCTATATGCGCATTTTGTCAAGGGATTGGACTTTGCCACTGCCCTGGAATCCCCGGCGAGCGATTTCCTAAAAACCCCAAAAGAGAGTACAATAAGTTGCAGAGGATTTTGACTAGTAGTAAGTCCAGCTAGCTATTGAGGCCGACATGTAGTGACCCCCCTTGCGGGGGTCAGGTACTCACCCATCAAATGAATGTTGACGGTCTACTTGCTAACTTGCGGGAGAGGGTTTGTATGGAACACGCTTTACTTCAACAACTTCAACAACGCCCATTGCTGTGTGATGGTGCAATGGGCACACTGCTATACGCGCGAGGAGTAAACTACGAACAATGCTTTGACGCGCTTAACCTGTCCCAGCCAGAATTAATATTGAATATTCATCGTGAATATATCAGCGCCGGCGCTCAGGTTATTGAAACGAACTCCTTCGGCGCGAACCGCGCAAAGCTCGAGGCTTATAACCTGGGAGATCGAGTACGCGAGATCAATATGCGAGCAGTAAAACTGGCACGCGAGGCACGCGAGGTTTCCGGCCAATCGGTCTTCGTCGCGGGCGCTGTTGGCCCCAGCGGACGCCCCCTACAGGCACCCGATGAGCATCGCTTAAGCGAGTTACGGACTATCTTCCGTGAACAGGTCAATGCTCTACAGGATGGCGGAGCCGATTTGCTCATACTCGAAACGTTCTCCAACCTGGCGGAACTGCGGCAAGCCATTCTGGCAGCTAAAGAGAGCGGACTGCCCATCATTGCTCAAATGAGCTTTTATGAAGATGGTCATACCCTCTCTGGCCAGTCGGCAGCACGAGTAGCTGCAGTGCTAAGCGACCTGGGAGTCGATGTGATAGGCGCGAACTGCAGCGTGGGACCCGCCGCCACATTTGACGTGCTTGAAGAGATGATCGCTGAAGCCAACCGACACCAGGACGGCCTGAAATCCGCGACCCACCTGTTCTCTGCTCAGCCTAATGCAGGATTGCCAACGCGCATCGATAACCGCTTTTTCTACGTGTCCACGCCTGACTACTTTGCAGACTATGCCCTGCGCTTCGCTAAAGCTGGAGTACGGCTGATAGGCGGCTGCTGTGGCACAACACCGCATCATATCGCGGCTATGCGCAAAGCGCTCGATGAGCAATATGGCGTGCGTGATTCGCTAGCGACCGGGACACCTGAAAACCTTGTGCACACAAAACCTGCAGTTGTTTCTAATGGGCAAGCTACAATCGCCCGGTTGCTTGAGGAAGAAGTAATCCTGCCACAGCAAGGTTCAACGACACGCCTGCAAGAAAAGCTGGCGGCGGGAGAGTTTGTTGTAAGCGTTGAACTCGATCCCCCCAAAGGTTTGAATCCGGCTAAAATACTCGAGGGTGCGGCGCTGCTTCAAGAAGCTGGTGTTGATTGCATCAACATTGCCGATAGTCCAATGGCGCGGGTACGCATGAGTTGCATTGCCCTCGCGCGTTTGATCCAGGATCACCTGGGTATCGAAACAATTATCCACTTTACAACGCGAGACCGCAACTTGATGGCGCTGCAATCCGAGCTTTTGGGAGCTCATGCCCTGGGCATTCGCAATATCCTGGCTTTGACAGGGGATCCATTACGAGTTGGTGACTATCCCAACACGACGGGGGTATGGGACTTAGACTCTGTGGGGCTAATCCAGTCGATCCGGGGTATGAACGAGGGGCATGACGCGGCAGGTTCATCGATTGGAGCTAAAAGCTCATTTCATATAGGGGCAGCGCTCAACCTGAACATGACAGATGAGCAGGCAGATCAAGAGATTGAGAAATACCGGCGTAAGATTGACGCAGGGGCACAGTTTATTATGACCCAGCCTATCTATGAATTGGCACGTTTATTGCGCTTTTTGGACCGGGCCGGGAAGCCTCCAATACCCATGATCCTTGGCTGTATACCTTTACACAGTTCGCGCCACGCTGAATTCCTGCATAACGAAGTTCCCGGCATCACCATACCCGATGATGTGCGTGCACGTATGCGCGCCGCTGGTGACCATGGTCACGAGGAGGGACTGAAGCTGTCACAAGAACTGCTGACGGCGGCGCGCGGTATGGTGCAAGGGGTGTACCTGATGCCATCATATGGACGCTATGATGTTGTTGAGAGCCTCACCAGGTCGCTCAAGAAGCCGGTTCAGGGCATCTCACAGGGTACGAAAAACGCCGATATATGATGTACTAGTGGAGTCTACCTCAGATCTCTAAGCCGGTCAAGCCTAATCAGCGGAAGACAAAAACCCCCCGCTGGTCGGGCCGCCGCCCTACTCCCTGTTTTTCGGGTCTACGCCGTAGTAGGATTGATAGGCCCTGTACTCTTCGTCCACGTCCCCACTCTCCCCGAATACCGCAGCATAAGCCGCCTCTTCATCCTCTGTGGGAGTGATAAGCGCCTTAAATTCTGCTAACTGGCCTGAGAGTCCCATAGACTCCACAGCCTTTTTGCTCTGGTCGTAGTGTCGCTTCGCGTGGCAGTTCGCGCAAAGTACCTCGCACTTCTCCATTTCCTTGTACAATGCCTCCACGCTCCTACCGCTCTTCACGAAATCAGCGATGTTGAACTCCTTTTCCTTTGGGTTGCGGTGGTGGAAGTGGAGCGTAGCCGGGTGTGTCTCCCCACAATCCGCGCACCTGAGTTCAGATTTAATCTGCTGATACAACTCGTACATCCTCACCTTCCTTTCATACTTCTGGGCCAGTCTTTTAACCTTGTTCCTCCGGTACCACCCTTTATGGTACTGCCTTAAATACTCCTTGTACTTATCTCTATCTTTGTAGGGCATCGCTCACTCCCCTTTGAGCTAAGTATACCACGCTCTGAGCACGCCTCGAGCAGTAGAGGACAGTAAGCCAACACATAAGACTATTTGGCCTCCTAAGAATATTCAACACAGATGGGCGCGCAGGCGCGCGGCCTGCCCTTTATCGACTGCGAGGGGCAGTTCGAGCAGAAACGTCGTCGTCTTCTGTTTGGGGGTGCACTCGGTTGTGGCTGCTTCTTGCTGCTCATGAGCCGCACCTGTTTCTACATATAGAACGTCTATTCCAATCATAGCAAGCCGGGCCGCCTCTGTCAAGCACCGCATCGCCGCACGCCTCGTACTCCCCTCGCCTCCCCACACAAGGAACGGCGCTTCATCCCCCGCATCAATCCACGGGGGCTTTCGCGCTCGACTTGCTGTAAGCTAGCAACTATGTGAACGAACAGCGAGATACCCCCATAGGTTCGTAGGGCCAGGGATGAGACAAGGCAATCGCCTCTCAATTTCATTTGAAACGGCAAATGTGACATAAGATGTCGTGATTATTGTGGTACCATCCTTGCTGTGTCAATCTTGCAGGCACATAACGCTCAGAAGGAGGAAGCAGCTATGCGCTATAGCTTGAATCTGCCGAATGGGGGGGGCGTGTGCAGATGCGCGCACACTCGCCGAACTGGCCCATGATGCGGAGGCGGCGGGCTGGGATGGGGTCTTTCTGGAGGATTACATCCTTTACCAGGGTGTCTCCAGCACTCCAACGTTCGACCCCTGGGTTGCATTGGCAGCGATGGCACTGCGGACGAACCGGATTCTGCTGGGAACCGATGTCACGCCTCTGCCCCGTCGGCGTCCCTGGAAGCTCGCGCGGGAAACGGTCACCTTGGATCACCTGTCTAACGGGCGTCTGGTTCTGGGCGTTGGCCTGGGTGACTCACCTGAGACCAGCTTCACCCACTTTGGGGAAGTAACGGACACCAGACAGCGGGCCAGGATGCTGGACGAGGCGCTCGACGTGCTGGTAGGGTTATGGAGTGGGGAACCCTTTCAGTACCATGGCGAGTACTGCCACGTGGAGGAAGTGGTGTTCTTACCTCGACCTCTCCAGATCCCCAGAATTCCCATCTGGGTGGGCGGGGGCTATCCGCGCAGAGGACCGATGCAGCGGGCGGCACGTTGGGATGGAACGTGTCTCTATCAAACCAGCAATGATGGAGTATGGAGTCCTGCGGAGGTGCTGGCATTGAAAGCATTCATAGCGAGTCATCGATCTGCATCCACTCCATTCGACATCGTCCTTGGGGGGAAGAAACGCGGTGAGGACTGGGAGCAAGAGAGGGAGCTGATCAGCTCCCTCGCTCAAGCCGGTGCCACCTGGTGGACTGAATGGATTCCTCCAGCAGAGCCCGAGGTGATGCGTGCTTGCATCCAACGAGGCCCCTTGCGTATTGACTAGCAGCGAACGGCAGACGCGAAAGAGAGAGAAAGTCGGGTTCAGGATTCTGGCGCTACGACATCTGCCTGCTCAACTCATTGGCTTCGGCGTGTGGTCTGTTCATATCCGAAACGAGCACCGGGTAAATAAGATGCGATTGCCTTGAGGAATGAGATGAAAAATTTGACTTGGATAAGGCTGTATGCTACACTAAATATGGTTTCATAGTTATCTTTGCACCAGTTTTTAGTGTAATTTTTACCAGTACCATAAAGAAGGAGGTCTGGCCTATTAATAGGGATATCCGGGGGAATGACCGTTCGCGAGAAACGCGGGTGAACGAGCGCATACGTACTCGCGAGGTGCGCTTAATCGACGAAAACGGCGAGATGATCGGTGTCATGCCCACCCAGCGTGCGCTTGATATTGCCCGTGAACGAAACCTTGACCTGGTCGAGGTGCAACCCAACGCCATCCCACCAGTCTGCAAACTGATGGACTACGGTCGCTATAAGTATGAGCAGGCAAAGAAAGAAAACGAGGCGCGTAAGAATCAGAAGACGGTCACATTGAAAGAGATTCGTTTGAGTCCCCGTACAGACGAACACGATGTAGACGTAAAGACGCGCAAGATTCAAGAGTTCCTCGCTGATGGCGATAGAGTCAGAGTCAGTGTCAAGTTTCGAGGGGCGGAGATGCGCCACCCCGATATTGGCCGTAAGTTGCTTGATGGAATTGCAGATGTATTGAAAGGATCGGCTGTTATCGAGCGCTCCCCCATTATGGAGGGGAAGATGATGTCGATGATTGTCTCCCGTGCACCTGGATGGGAGCCACCGAAAAAGCAAGCTCCTCCACCTGCTGTTTCCAAAAAACACCAGGCTGCTCAGGCAACCCTAAGCAACACTACAACCACTCCAACACCCGCCCTTGTCCAAGAAAGCACCGGGGCGACAAGCGCTCCGAACGAGTAACGACCGGCAGCGATTCAGCTATGGTTGGAGCCAGATCTCAGGGGTGTAGTTTTCCCGAACTACACCCCTGAATTTTTTGCGATACCCATAGCGTTGACTTTTATACTGAGGGCTACTACGATAGAAATATCGCAGTAAGCATAACCGCAAGCAAACTTATGTTGCATAATAGAGAAACGTTTTCCTGATAAGCGACTGATATCGATGCAAACGCCGCTCGCGCGGCTACGCTTCGCATCATGCATCGAAAAAACTATGGAGGCCACTGGTGAGTAGCTACGATGATCCACGTTGGTATGAAGAGCCCGGGATAGATCAGAAACATAGATTGGTACCTGATGATGAGTCCAAGCCAACATCAGCAACAAACGCCAATAATTCTACGCAACAACAGGTATCTACACAAGAACCTGCGGCAGTTAAGGGACCTCAGCTTGGCCGGGTATTTGGGCAGATTGTTGTTACTACCACCCTGATGATAATTGCATTTCTAGGTGGTTGGTTTGGTCACCAGGCATTTACCAATACGAACTTCAATCCCAGCAACCCATCTAAGAGTTATGCTAATCTCTTCCAACAGGCCTGGAATATTGTGGACCAGAACTATGTCGATCGCAAAGCTATCAACTACCAGCAGATGTCATACCAGGCTATTACCGCTATGCTCAACGTGCTGCATGATACCGGCCATACCCGTTTCCTCACTCCCCAGGATGTACAAGCAGAGCACCAGCAACTAAGCGGTACCCTTATAGGTATCGGCGTTTACCTGCGGCAAGACCCTACAACGAAACAACTCATCATCACTTCCACTATTCCCGGCGCACCGGCAGCGAAGGCCGGGCTTAAAAGCGGGGATATCATTACCGCTGTAAACGGTGCGAGTGTCGTAGGGAAAGATCTCAATACCGTCAGCTCACTCATCCAGGGACCTGCCGGCACGAATGTATCCCTCACAGTCAAACGCCCTTCCACAAATCAGACACCGACATTTACTATGAAGCGGCAAGAGATTACGGTGCCCTCCGTCACTCTGCACTATATTGCAGATGTCCACATCGCGCATATACAAATCACTCAATTCTCCGATGGAGCCTCAAATCAACTCAAAGATGCTCTCAGCCAGGCAAAAAGAATGGGGGCAAAAGAAATTATTCTTGATCTACGCGATAATCCCGGGGGATTCCTCCAGGAGGCCATCAACGTAGCCAGCCAGTATATACGCAAAGGAAATGTGCTTCTGGAGCAGGACAGCAGCGGACAACGAACGCCTGTCCCGGTGAATGGGCAACCCATTGACACGACTACCACGATTGTGGTGCTGGTCAACAGTAACACGGCGAGCGCTGCAGAGATTGTTTCCGGCGCTCTACAAGACAACCACCGGGCAATCATTATAGGTACAAAGACCTTTGGTACAGGTACTGTGCTGCAAGAGTTTGACCTATCCGATGGCTCCGCTGTTCTCCTGGGGACAAGCGAGTGGCTGACTCCTGATGGTCAATTTATTCGTGGTAATGGTATTATCCCCAACCCTGGCTTCAATGTCCCGCTGGGCCCCAATGTAAACCCTCTTACACCTGATGAAGAGAATCAGGAGCATATGACATCGCAGCAAATTCTCCATAGCGGGGATGCTCAGTTGGTCAAGGCGATTGAGTATCTAGAATCGCATTGATCGATAAGCACGACGGCTGGGCGTAATTAGGCGCGTACTTTTCAATAAAAGAGTCTAAAACATGATCGAAGTAGAACTAAAATGTGAGTTATTTCCTAAGTCACTGCCAAAGCTGCAGGAGAGACTCCAACATATAACGTTCGACAGTACAGCGCATAATGTAGACAGATATTATGATACGCCACGATTCGATTTACTCCAGCAGGCAGTATTTGTCCGCGTCAGGAATGATCGTCAACTCGAATTTAAGTTCAATGAGCAAGGCGAAACGGCACATCGTCAGAGTACGGAACGCGCTTTTTCTCTCTTCCCCGATCCAAACACGTGTGAAAAAATGAATGCTCTTTTTACGCGGTTCTTACCACGTTGGTCTGCCTCGTCCAACTTTAGCGAGGCGGTAACAAAAAACAATCTCACAGAATTAGCATGCATCAACAATACAAGAGAAGTCTATGCAGATGGGGCAGTACACCTGAGTATCGATCATGTGGAAGGGCTTGGGGATTTTTTAGAAGTTGAAATGCAGTGTGAGGAGGATACAGACACGAACGAAGCGCTGGCTCTTTTGCACAAGTTCATAGCTGACCTTGGTCTACAGCATATCAAGGTGGGGTACGTTGAACTCTGGCTACGTATTCATAACCCACAAGCGTATCAGCTCGGCAAGTACCGCATATGACATCCTCCCCAGGTATGAATGCCAGGGATTCCCAGCAGCCCCAGGTATCACAACCGTGAAGAGCGAAAACCACACGCTTTATGGCAGTTTGGGTAGTTCTGGCCTGGACGTACTCATTGCTTCATCGCTGCACGGGCGTTGGCGCTGCTCTCTTTTTCTACGACGGCTTGTTCCCCCAGGCAGTGAGCAGCCTCCATGTCGCCACGAAGTCCGGCTGCTGCATGTCGCTGAGTACCTGTTGGCGGAGTGTCTGGTAATCTTCAGGCAACCGAGTCCACTTACGGATGAAAGGCAATAGTGTCTCTCCAAGCCTTGTATCCTCATAAAAGCGTTGTCCTTCGGCAGTGCCCCCTCGGTATTCCAGCGCATGGGCGTGCGTCTGCACGTTCTCGAGTCCATACTGGTGTAGTAGGCGAGCGAGCTGGCTTGTCACCCCGTTACTGTCCGGGGTAAAGAGGTGCCCTGCTCTGTAGAATGCTTCAATAAACACCTGATTGAGACGTGTCAAGGCCGAGCTGCTACTCTCAGTTATCAAATTGCTTTCTGTAACCCGGATCACCCCGCCCGGTCGAGTCACGCGCTGGAACTCCTGCAGGAGTTTGGGCCAATCCCAGGTGCGCAGGTAGCTGGCCCCAAAGCGCTGATTGACCAGGTCGAAGTAATCAATGGGAAATTCAAGCATGAGTAAGGCGTCCATCGTGCGGAACTGCACGCGATCACTGACCTGCTGGGCTTCTGCTTGCGCTTGCGCATACTCGGTCATGCGCCCACTCACGTCCACCCCCACGAGCAGCGACATGGTCGGATAGGTTTTCGCTGCCTCAATGAGCCAGCCCCCGGTGCCACAGCCCACATCCAGCACGCGCTGAAAGATCGTTGGGTCGGGCTGCTCCGGCAGCACCCCACCCATGCTTGTAGTAACCATCTGGTCCTGGGTCTGCAGACGACTGAGTTCTTCTTCATTGGAGCGATCCTGTACAAAATACGTGCTAGGATGCTCTCGGCGAGGATTCGTGGGAGTAGACATGGCATCGCGCTCCTTGCTCTCATTGTGACTCACGGCATAAGATAAGTTGGCCGCTAAAAAACCATTTCTTGGCTGCAATGATCCGTTTTCACGCTCAAATTGTTAGGCCAGTACTCATTCCTAAAAAAGCATTTCCTGGCCGAGAATGCAAGAATCAGCGATAAAATGGACGAAAGTGCTTTTTCTAGAATCGAATTTCATCCCGCACCAGAGGGCCTGCCCGCTGACAAGCAGCGAAAGTGAGCCCATTTCCATCGGGGATCGTGCAGAAAATTCCGTTTGGGAAGTATTGAAAAATTGGATTTCTCGCCCTTTCGTCCATTTTATGCTATTAGTCACACTCTTGCTTAACCTGGTTGCTGCCTCCACATCGTGGGGTTTGGCCCTCACTTGTTCCCATTATACCTGAGGGTGGGGGGTCCTGTCGAGAGTACGGGATCTCGACAAGTGTGCTGCACTCCAGTATAATTGAGGAGGAAACAGAGTGCGCGATTGATGGTCAATAAGTGAAGTGAGAGAGGAAAAGAAGGAGTTTGCGGCTATGGCGATTCCCCCCGATCCCTATCAAGAGCGGCCCAGCACCTATGTGGTCCAGGATCGTTCGAATCTGGAAGAACTGCGGCGCTTGCAGTTGCAAGAGCACCTGATTACGGTCGCTCTGGGTGGTGTTTTGCCTGAGCAGCCAGACCCAACGCGTTTCCATCACGTGCTGGATATGGCGTGCGGCGCCGGAGGATGGCTCATTGAACTGGCGAAAACCGCTCCGACCATCTCCCACCTCGTTGGTGTGGATATCAGCATACGCATGATCGAGGCCGCACGCGCGGAGGCCGAAGCCCAGCAGGTCCAGGATCGTGTGGAGTTTCGCCTCATGGATGCCCTGCGTCTCTTTGAGTTGTCGGGAGACGTGTTTGACCTGACCAATCTGCGCTTTGCCTTGAGCTTTCTGCGCACCTGGGAGTGGCCCCCAGGTGCTGCGTGAACTCCAGCGAGTGACGCGACCAGGTGGGATCATCCGGCTAACGGATGCCGATCTGCCCGATCAAAGCAGTAGCCCGGCATTGCTCCGTCTCTTTCGTCTGCTTGCTCAAGCGTACAGTCGGGCGGGGAAATACTTTCGCCCGCAGGCCAATGGGGTCGCCGACGACCTGGCGGGTCTGCTCAAGCAGCAGAATCTGCAAAATGTGCACGCACGTGTCTATCGGCCAGAGATCAGAACAGGCACGGTCGAGGGGCAGCTCTTCTTCGAGGACATGAGGTACCACTTTCGGACCAATCTGCCTTTTCTGCGGAAATGGATCCGTGTGCCCGACGACTACGAAGAGCTCTATCAGCAGATGCTTGCTGAAATGCAGCAGCCGGACTTTGTTGTCACCAATCAGACGATCACTGCTTGGGGAAGCAAACCTGTAAATGTCAGCATGAAATGAGTGAAATCGCTCCGAGGAATAGACGATGTTTCGTTCTGATCTTTCCACTCATCGCCATTTTTGGCGAAATGATGTGTTTCTCCTGTCAGCCACATCTCAAGCCTCAAACCATTCCCACGTACTTCCTTTGGGAAATGCAGGAGCCGGAGATCATGATTTCCTCACGCCTCAGGCGTTGGCGCTGCTTTCGTGTGCTTCAGTGGCTTGGTCCCCCAGGCAGTGAGAAGTATCCAGGTCGCCATAAAATCCGGCTGCTGCATCTCGCTGAGTGCCTGTTGGGTGATCGCTTCGTAGTCTACTGGTGCCTGGCCCCACTTCTGATAGAAAGGCAAGGCCGTCCGAAAGACCTGCCTCATATCCTCATAAAAGAGGCGTCCTTCTGCGGTGCCTGCTCGATATTCCAGCGCATGGGTATGTGCCTGCACGTTCTGGATTCCTGGCTGCTTCAACAAGCCTGCAAGCTCGCTTGTCACCCCATTGTTGTCTAAGGTAAAGAGGTGTCCTGCCCGGTAGAGCGTATTACGGGTCAGTTCATAGATGCGGATCAACGCCGGGCTGCTACTCTCTGTAATGAATGTGGCTTCCGTGATGCGGATGATCCCCCTTGGTCGTGTGACACGCTGGTACTCATGGAGCAGTTTGGGCCAATCCCACGTCCGCAGGTAGCTGACGCCAAAGCGCTGATTGACCAGGTCGAAGTAATCCGTGGGAAATTCGAGCATCTGTAGCGCGTCCATCAGACGAAACTCGACCCGGTCACTGACCTGCTGGACTTCGGCCTGGGTGCGTGCATACTCGATCATCTTGTGATTCACATCTATTCCCACCAGGCGGGAGATGTCTGGATAGGTCTTAGCCACCTCAATGAGCCAGTCACCAGTCCCACAGCCAACATCGAGTACCTGCCGAAAGCGCGCCGGGTCCGGCTGCTCTGGTAGCACCCCGCCCATACCTGCGGTGGTCATCTGATCCTGGATCGCCACCCGGGTCAGTTCTTCTTCATTGGAGCGATCTTGCACAAAATAGGTCCCGCCATGCTCTTGACGGGGATCACGAGGGGTAGACATCTCCTTACACTCCTTGTTCTCTTCGTCATCGAGGCTTTCGTGCTGAACATGTCGCCCATTCGTTCATTCCTGCCTCTTCATCCATTACCGCACATCTCTTCGTCGCCTCCGCGATTTCCCTGCTTCGGTACGAGTGTACAACATGCTGGCGCATTTGGCAAGAGATGAGCGGGCAGGCGAGCGCACAGCGGCATTGCGCCATGCCTGCTCATCCCCTTGCTTCGGCTCAGAAGTCCCTGAGCAGGAGTTGTGCCGTCACATGGTCGGTGACCAGGATATTCGCCAGTTCTGCCCGCAGGACCGCACGAATCGCGGGGATATACGCTGGACTTCCTCCCGCGACGAGTATCACTTTGGTGCCACCCTGCTTGATCTTGTCCTTTAACCGGGGGATCTCCAGCCCTGAGAGGAAGTAAGGAGGCGGCGTGAGGAACTCGTTAATGCACCCACCGGACGCATCGAATACCCAATGATTAATATCGGCGGCTGGCTGATACGATTCGATCGCGTCGCGCTGCTTCTTCGTAAGGATCTGTTGCATGACCAGTTCCTCGTTGGTGTGCGGAGGAAACACACTGGTGACGACGATGCTGGCCCGGTGCATCATGTCATAGCCTTCCTTGATAATCGGGAGAGTGCGCGCCCGCTGTACCCCTGCCTCATCGATCAGAAAAGCAGGTGCGGGAAACCACAGGTGACTAGCTCCATAGGCTTCAGCAAGATCATGGGCAATCAAATTGGCGTCCCCATAATTGGTCCTGGTCTCCACAAACCCAATGGTTGCCACCACCTGCAAATGAGACAATACCCTGGTCGGCTTGGTGTAGCGGACCAGATTTCGCATAAAGGTTCTTCCACCGGACACCGCGAGAATATCGGCATCGGTGAGCAGCTGATCGAGATAGTCGGCTGCCGCGCTCGCAATCTCTATCACCACGTCTCCCAGGATATCCTCGGGAGCAATAGTATTCATGTTGCTACCAGCGACCAGGATGAGGTCCTCCAATCCCAGTTGGAGCCTCACCTCCCGGGAGAGATTGCGCAGGTAACCGGCGCGCAGATCAGGGACGATCGCAATGCGAACAATCCCCCGCTCTCTCGCCCTCTGCAGGGCTTTGCCAACCATCTGCCGGGAACAAAACTCCATGTCCGCGATAGTTTCCTGGGAATGCCCATCTTCATAGTACAGATAGGCAATCTTGCGCAGGAAACGTTCATCTGCAAGCAGCCTCGCTTCCGAATTGTTGCCTTGAAAGATCTCTGGCACGCCGCATCATCTCCTTTCAGACCAGCGCACTCCTCCTGCGTGCGTTCGTTTCACAGCGGTTGCCTTGATAAGGCCATTGGCGAGGGCCGCTTGTTGGTAGTCCATGGACGAGCAATGAGCCTGCCATCAGGCTTAAATGCCATCCGCTTCGGAGAAACGAACGAAGCAGTACGATGTAGAGTGCATCACTCCGAGACACGATTGCTCCTGCTCAGGTCCCTCCACTCATCGGTGTGCATCGTTCAGGTGGCATCTTCGCCTGTCAGGTGGGTTCGTTCGGAACACGCATGCAATCTGCTTCAGATCCCCGTCTTGGGCAACCATCTACATCCCTCACGGAGAAAACGTCCCGTATCGCATGACTCTTCGCAAGAGCCAACCGCTTGCTCTAGTATATCCCCTTTTTTGCACCCTGTCCAGATTCCCTCCGATTGATCAATCATCCGATGAAAGAGGAAGTCGTAGCGCTTTTTGAAAAACCGGGTATTGTGAACAAATGCTACAATTTTAGGAACTATTCCTATATGTCTTGATTTTACCATCTGTTCTGTTATGCTTCTGAGACGAGATTCATCGCCTGGCAGGAATGACGCACGCGAAGGTCGCGGTGGTCATGTGTGAGCGACCAGGGACCCGGTATCTCGCCGGAACTCCCCCCCAGCTGTTCCAGCGCTTTGTGCGCCTGCCGAATGCGACGGCCAGTACGCAGCCTGGAAGCGGCCTGGGCCCGGCGATCTGCGTGGAAAGCACGGGGAGAGCCGGTGAGGGATGTTGTTTTGCCTTCACCTTGCTTGGCGACAACGCGCCTGTGGACGCCGGGGATCACGAACAACGCGAGGGAGAACGCCATGACAAAGCAAAAGCACCACGTGAGGAACAGCGTAAGGTAGGAGCGCCCTGCTTGCCTCGACGGGGTGGTTGATATGGAATTGGATTGCGTGACCTGTGTGACCCGGCTCTATGTGTCGGATGCGTCGATTGACGTCGTCCCGGCCTCACTGCGGTGCGCTGGAGTGGCGATTCTGATCTGCGCAGCCTGTAGGCAAGCACAGATCGTCAGGTGGAAGGTTGCGCACAGCAGAACCTGGCCGCCCAAATAGTCTATCTTGGCTGGAACAGCAGATGTTCACGCTCAAACTGCTGAGATGAAGCGGACTTAAACACGGCAGACTTTAACCGAGTGTGAAAAAAATCAAGCCTTTCCTGGCCTAAAACATGATCGTAAAACACGTTTTAGGCCAGAGGAAACCGTGCGACAGAGCATGTGCAGCCCTGAGAAGCAGTTCGCGAAGACAAAATGCACCGAAACGTCCATGGTATGGTGTTCGTCGCAGCAAACCAGGAGGAACCATGCAAGACGCTTCCCACATCGATTATCACACCGCCAAAGCTCTGGCTGAGCGTGCGGGCTTGCATCTGTTGGAGGTCTACCGGCTCCTCCAGGGCAAGCGCGTCAAAAATCCAGATGCCTGGAACCGGTTGGTCCAGGCGCGCTTCGAGCTGGCGCAGCAGCAGGAAAGACACACGGCGCTGAGAACAGAGTGAGAGCATTTTTGACTTCGAAGTTCGGACCCACATGACCGTCACGGCTGCGGTGCTTCTGGTTTGGGCTTGGTGCCCCAGGCGGAAAGAAGATGCCACGTAGCAGAGAAATCGGGGTGCCGAATTTCTGCGAGCGTTTGCCGATCTTCGTATTCCTTGCTCATGCAGCCCCATTTTTGAAGAAAGGGGCGGAATGTTCGCAGCAGGTACTCCCCGTCTTTGGCATACGCCAGCCCTTCGGGAGTTCCCGCTCGAAACTGCAGGGCATAGTTCCTGGTTTGTACGTCCTGGCAGCCAGCTTGACTGAGGAGCGGGGCAAGGTGGGCGGTTAACCCGGAACTGTCTTGCGTGAAGAGGTGTCCTGATCGAAACAGGGCGCATAAGAGCATCTCGCAGAACTGCATGGCTCCCCGGCTGGTACTCTGATGGATGACTTCCTCATCAGTGAGACGAATCACGCCCCCCGGACGCAGGACGCGTAGCATCTCCCTGAGCAATTTATGCCACTCCCAGGTGCGCACAAAACTGATAGCAAAGCGCAAATTGACCAGGTCAAAGGACGCATCGGGGAAGCCCAGGACGCCCAGCGCATCCATCACGCGAAACGCAACCCTATCATCGACGTGCTGCGCTGCGGCTTGCTCACGCGCATAAGCGAGTATGCGCTGGTTAAGATCAATCCCCACCAGCGCTATCTCAGGATACATCTGGGCGGCTTCAATCACCCACCCCCCCGATCCGCAGGCAATATCAAGCACACGCCGAAAAGCGCTCGGGTCAGCTTGCTCAGAAAGGACACCACCCATCGATGCGGTCACGAACCGATCCTGGCCGACTAAGCGATGCAGTTCCTCTTCATTCTGCTGATCGTGAACGAAGTAGGTGCCGAAAGAGGGTTGATTCTGTGGAGAGGTGGACATCGGTCTCGTATCACCTTTCTTTGCGTTTGCAGCGTGCCTGGTTCTTCGTACGTGCTCGATCTGGTTTGTGATATCACGTGCTCTCAGTACACGAGGATACACCCCTGGCTACCAGGTATTCTCCCACGTGTGTTCGCAAACAAGCGCTTTCCTGCGCGACATATGCGCTGAGGTACGCTCATCCTTGTTGAACACATGTTCTCCATACCACGGAGCAAGCTATCCATTGGCTCACATTATACCTGAGCACAATCGACTTGTCGAGAGCTTTATGCGCCCGGGCAGGACACCTCACCAGCGGATGGTTTACGCCGATGGTCAGCGACCTTGGCCGATGTAGCTCACCCATTTTCTGATTGATTAAGAAGCGAACATATCCCATCAATTCAGAGCATTGCTTCCTTCGTTTCTGCTTTTGGAGAAAGCATACTGCATATTTCCGTATAGCGCAAATATACAAACAATTTTGCCAGGTTGTGCACTTCCGGTGTGTCCACTATCATGCCGACTCCCTTCTCTTCACATAGCATCATTCGTTTGCTTTCCCGAGAAAGTATCAGGGTGCTACTGAAATAGTGAAGCAGTACATATTGCTCTATATGCACAAATTTCTTACAGGTCGCTGTTTCTTCGAGATGGACTTACAATTGTCTATTGTACAAGAAATATCTTACAGACCTCTGTTTCTACCAGGTAAGTTTACAACTGCTTATTATAGAAGGAATAGCTTACAAATGCTACATTTTTAACCATTTTTCTAAAATGTAAGTTTTTTTACCAGTTTTATGCTACACTCATTTCAGAGATTATTTAATTTGAATTGGCAACCAGGTAACATGAGAGGTATTCCAGTCTATAAGAAGAATGGACAAACGATAGTGTTGAAGTGCACAGCGCCCAGAGAGAAAACCATGACTGCGCGAATTCTGTTCAAAGTCGAGAAGAACCGCGTCCTTGTCCCTGTTGGAGAGCCTTGTCCCTTCGGATGTAAATATTGCTATACGCGTGGAGGGGAGGTTGGGCTATCGAAAATCCCTGCAGAGGAAGTTCTTCTCCAGGTTCAAAACTTTGCACACACTACCCCGTGCGAGACGATCCAGTTCGGCTATGACGGTGATCCCTTTGCTCGCCCAGAACGCGGCATCGCGATGCTAAGACGACTGGCTACAATAGGCAAGCATGTGAACTTCAGTACCAAGGCATCACTCGAAGTATCAACCCTCAATGCGCTCGAAGATATTCAGCGCCACATGGAGGAAGAGGGAACCACTTTAAGCGCTTTGATCTCGGTAAGTTGCTGGGATTCCGCGTCTTGTGTAGAACCGCATACCCCTCCACCTGTTGAGCGGATGAGAGGAGTTGCAGCTCTCAAGCGGATAGGAATTCCGGTATTCATCTCAGTGCGACCAATTTTGCCGCACATCCCTGATCGGGAGTATGAACGAATTGCCACAGAAGGAATCCTTGCTGGCTGCGACGGCTTTATTTTAGGACCGCTCTATGCCGATGACCGGGGACAATTTGTTCGCTTCATTCCCCCTGAAATACTCAAGGCTGTGCCGAGCCGCAAGGACGTGGTTTCCTGGTCAGCGCACTCTCCGCTATGGAAACGATACGAAGATGAAACGCGTCTCCGGCAACTTACAGCAATGATTGAATGCAAGGGGGGCAAAGTCTTCCTATCATCTGCCGATGCTATGGCTATGGTTAGCCAAAAACGCAGCACTATTACGGCAGTACGGTAATTGTGTCTCATAAGGAGCATATGCATGGTAAAGGTATCAGATAGGAGTAATTGTGCAAGCGATAGTATAAATGGAGCGGTCAATGATGACCAGGATGTGGACGACCCACAGGATCGTGCTTACGTTTTGATCATCGACGATGCTCCAGGTATCCAGGAGATGCTTTGTGGGGCGCTTGAACTGGCAGGATATCGTGCTTCGGCTATCTGTAATGGACCAGGAGCATTGCTATGGGCAGATCATGCCATTCGATCTGGTAATTCCCCTGCATTGATTCTTTTGGATCTCAGTAGCCCATCGATGAACGATGGAACGTTCCTGCATCAGTTTCGCGCGAGATGGAATGTTGCCCCACCAATCATCGTGTTGACAACGAGCGCGAAGATACACGATGATTTAGCAGGAATGGAACGGGTGATACGCAAACCCTTTCACATCTGCGATCTGCTCTCCGAAGTTGCGAAGGCGATGCCACTCGCAACTTCACCTGTATAAGCATTCCACGTGACTACTATCATCTCTCATGGAAAGGAGACACAGCTTAGTAATAGCACACTTCCAGCAGGAGACCTACAAACCTCATATCAGGAGAGAAGCATTGCGGCAGATTGACAAAGGAGATATCATCACGTACTTGTTGCCACCAAGAAGCTGTCCTTCCAATCCATTCAGGGAATGGCACGGGCGCGTCGAATGGATCGGCCCGGAATTGGTGAAGGTGACGGTGCTCGATGAGGGATACACCGGTGAGACTGAGTTTGTCATGAGAACAGAAATCGTGTCCGTTACGGAATGTCAAGTACTGAAATAATGGGATAGCCGTCCGCCCACTGTCAATGCAGTGTTGCTCCAGGGTTCCACTCCCTACGCCCCCCCATCATACTGCTGCTGCCTGGTAATACTTACTGGTTGGAATATGCCCCAGCAGCGGAGCAATAAAGCGCGTAGCCGCAACCACCTTGTCAAGGTCAACGCCTGTCTGGATGCCCATACCGTGCAGCATGTAAAGCAGGTCTTCGGTCGCCAAATTACCGGCAGCTCCCGGGGCATAGGGACAGCCACCCAGGCCACCTGCGGAGGAGTCAACGATGCCGATACCTGACTGCAAGGCCATCAGCACGTTTGCCAGGGCTGTACCGCGTGTATCATGGAAATGCATGGCCAGTTGCTCGACTGGAATAGCACCGTCGTCGACTAAGAGGCTAATCACATCCACAACCTGGTTCGGAGTTGCTACTCCGATCGTATCGCCGAGAGAAAGTTCGTTGATGCCCATCTCTAAGAGCGCCTGCGCCACATTGAGCACTTGCCGTGGGTCCACCGCCCCCTCATAGGGACAACCGAAGACAGTCGAGATATAACCACGTACCGTCACTCCTTCTTGCCGCGCTAAGGCTACCACAGGGCGGAAATTGGCAAGGCTCTCCGCAATAGTGGCATTGATGTTATGCCGGGTGAAGCTCTCGCTGGCCGCCGTAAAAACGGCGATGGCGCGAACACCAGCCGCTAATGCACGCTCCATGCCTTTCAAATTGGGAACCAGCACAGGATATGATGTCGTGGGGAGACGTGGCAGACCAGCCATGACCTCACTCGCATCGCTCAATTGTGGAATGGCGCGTGGGCTGACAAACGAGGTGGCTTCAACAACGGGCAGGCCAGCACCGGCAAGCATCTGTATGAATTGTATTTTCTGCGCGGTGGGGATGAGCGCCTTTTCGTTCTGCAGGCCATCGCGGGGACCAACTTCGACGATGCGCACTGCACGTGGCAGAGCAGGAAGCCTGGGCATTATCACCATTTTACGCCTGTGGATACCCCGTGCATGCATGCCGGGGAGGAAACAGGCGTTCCTTCCTTCGGGACAGGGGAAGCGGGTACCTTTTTGAAAGGCACCATCCGCGTCCTCCACCGTAACAACTTGATGCTTGTACAATCGGATGCGTTGGCCGATTGGGTGAGCCGCTTGCCAGACTCAGGCGCATGTAGGCTCAGTTTGCCGTTCATCGTCCCGCCCACGTACGTCTTACCCCATTGGGGGTGCTTGACCAGCGTTCCTCCTTCTCTCCTGCGTTTCCCGCCTTTTGCTGGTTGCAGCTTCTGCAACTGGCGGTGATGCCAATTGAGCGGCGCGATGCAGACCAGGCGCGTATTGTCAGGCGTCTTGCGTCCTCCGACGGCTGCATGCGCGAGCACCCATGCGTCTACGCAATGCGCCTGCCACACCTCCGCCAGCTTTTTGTTGATCTTTTTCAGGCCCAACTCCTCCCGCAGCTCCTTGGTTTGGAAGCCCTGCATGGTCTGGACCGGAGCCAGCTTGCCCAACTCCTCGTAAAACCATTGTTTCCCAACTTGCAGAGGGGAAAAGCTCCCATTCCAGCGCCGCTTGCCTTGTTTCGTTTGGGCCTTGACGTCCTCTACGACGAAGACGCTCACGGGGAAGAGCTGACAAAGCCAGCTCGCCAGCCTGAGTTTCCACTGCCAGCGGGCTTTGGTGGAAGGCGGGATCTTCTTCTTGCTATGCTTGCGGTTGTGGCGCGGCTTGCGGAAGGGGGTGTTGCGTGCCCGACGCGTGCGGCGCATCTGCGTGCTCTGCTGCTCGGCTTCCTTGACGCCTGTGCGGGCATTGGCCTGGAGATTGAGATAGGTATGCGCCGCCGATGCCACGACCAGCGCCTCCTTTTTACTCCCGGGGTCGATGCCCACCGCGATGGGTGGGTGTTCTCGCGCCGAGGGCTCGACGTTGAGCCTGACGCAGAAGAGGCCGCCTTTCCAGAAGGCGGTGGCCTTTCTGCTCTTGATCCAGCGACGCGCCCGTGCGGGGGTCGTCGGCATCAAGGGCCGCTGCTCCAGATCGACCACCGGAACAAACAGATGTGTCATGCGATAAGCCTCTTTCGAGTGGACTATATTCCCTTCGCCGCTGACCATCGGAGCGGGTGCACGTTAGGGAGGCGCGCGCAACGTCCTGTGGACCGCCACGCCCGGATGGTTCAGCTTCCTTCAGACGCCCTCTTGCGAGAGCTTGGACAGGCTAGTCTCGCAGTTACCCTTGTTGGCTCCCCGGTGGCAAGCCGAGTCGCTTCACAAGCCCCCACATTTTATGCGGGGGTGCTTGACTTATACCTCTTTAATTTCATAACGCGAACGCGGCTTTGATGGGGCTTCGCTTGCGTCACGCTCGTCAGCTTCACTCATTTCTCTGCCAGGAGGCAATAGCAACTGGCCCGTTTGCTCCTGTGCTTGCTGCGTAGGAGTGGATGAAGCCTCGTGTACACGTTCCACCCTCACCTTGGTAATGCGCCGCCCGCGAGTGGTTAAAACGGTAAAGGTTAGATTCTTGAATGTGATCGTATCACCCGCAACAGGAATCTTGTCGAGCTGGGCATATAAAAAGCCTCCCAGCGTATCATAATCCTCGTCTCCGAGGTCCATATCCATTAGCTCATTGAACTCGTCAATGCTGATCTTGGCATCAAAGATGTACTCGTACTGATTGACTTGCTCGTATAGGTTCTCTTCACGGTCATACTCGTCCCGAATGTCCCCAACAATTTCCTCGACCAGATCCTCAATAGTAACCAGCCCTGCCACCGAACCATATTCATCGATGACAATCACCATGTGTATGCGTCTCTGGCGGATTTCACGCAGCAAGTCATCGAGCTTTTTCGTCACGGGCACAAAGTATGCCGGGCGCACCAGGTCACGTATCGGTAAGGTATTGTGGTCTTCGCGCAATTGCCTGAGCATGTCTTTGGTATACAACACGCCGATAATGTTATCGATTGTTTCTTCGTAGACCGGGATTCGCGAAAAGCCGCCCTGCAAAGCCAGATCTACCGCCTCATCGACGGTGGCATCGCTCTCCAGCATTACCATGTCGATACGCGGTATCATCACCTCGCGCACGGTTGTATCGGCAAACTCGAAGATGCTGCGGATCATCTCTGTTTCCTCTTCTTCGAGTACACCTTCTTCCTCGCCCACATTCACCAGCAAACGCAGCTCTTCTTCCGTCACAAAGGGACCACGGTGTTTCATCTTGCCGCCCAGCAGACCTACCAGGGAGTTCGTAATGGCGGTCAACAACCAGACAACCGGGCGGAGCAGCCACGCGGCGCCACGTACAGGATTCAACAGGGCGCGAGCCCAGCGTAGGGGGTTCTGCACGGCAGCAGTTTTCGGCGTAATCTCGCAGAAGATCAGCACAACCAGGGAAATGAGAATCGTAGCAATCAGCTCACCCAGGTTCGGCGAGAAACGGAGCGCCAGCACGGTAGCCATACTGGAAGCAACGATGACCGCCACGTTATTGACAACGAGGATGGTAGAGAGGAAGACATTCGGTTGCGCCAGCAGTTGTTCTATCTTCTTGGCTTTTTCGTCGCCCGCTTCCACCTGGTTCTTAAGTTTAATGCGGCTGACAGAGGTAAACGCTGTTTCAGCAGCAGAAGCTATAGCAGCCAGCAGTAAGGCTACGATCAGTATGATGATTTGCAGCCACGCTTCAAAATCAAATTGCGGACTTTGTATAGTGGTAGCGGCGCGGACGGCCCCAAGCCCAAGGGTCGCCACTATATTTCCGGCTAAGCCAGCGCCGTCCATAAGACCGGTCACTCCTTTTCGCCACCCTCTTTTGAGGAGCCATCCAATGGTTGGCGCATCCGCAGTACACGCGCCGGAACGCCAACAACCACGGCTCCGGGAGGGACATCGCGGTTCACCACTGAACCAGCCCCTGTCATAGCACCTTCACCAACTGTCACCGGGGCTACTAACATTGTATCACTTCCAATGGAGGCACCGTTACCTATGTTCGTATGATTTTTTCGTACTCCGTCATAATTACAGGTAATGGTGCCGGCACCGATATTCACGTGCTCGCCCAGCGTGGCATCACCGACATAGCTGAAGTGGTGCATATCTGTTTCTGCACCAATATACGAGTTTTTCACTTCTCCGAAGTTGCCCAGACGTACATTACGTGCAAGATAGGCACCGGGACGACAATGGCCAAATGGCCCAATACGTACCCCATCTTCAAACGTTGTTTCTTCCAGTACTGAATTGCGCACGATGCAACCATCTCCAATGGTGGACTGATCGATGGACGTTCCTGGCCCAATGCGGCACGTCGAGCCGATACGTGTTTTGCCTGTAATCATGGTTCCGGGAAGAATAACGGTATCAGGTCCGATTTCCACCTCTGCATCGATATAGGTAGTGGCTGGATCGATAATTGCTACGCCCGCATACATCAGACGCTCCAGCACACGCCGACGTAGCAATTGCTCAACAGCAGCCAGTTGTACCCGGTTGTTGATGCCAATAGTCTCGTCAAATGTACCCCTGACGGTCGCAACCCTGCATCCCTGGGCGCTTGCTATACCTACAAGGTCGGTGAGATAGTATTCGCCTGATGCATTCCTTGGCAACGTTTGCAAAGCCGACCAGAGCCAGCTGCGCTCAAAACAATAGACGCCAGAGTTGATTTCCCCGATACGTATCTGCGCTTCAGAGGCGCGTTTGACCTCAACGATCTCGCGCACGCGGCCATCTGCATCGCGCACGACGCGACCGAAGTCAGAAGGCTGCTCTGTGAGCGCAGTGAGGAAGGTCGCAGTGGCCTGGCTTGTGAGGTGCTCGGCCAGCACGCGAGCGAGTATCTCGCTGCCAATTAGCGGGGTATCACCATAACAAACCAGCACTGTTTGAGGGAGAGGATTCAGCGCATCGACGACCTCGCGGGCAGCCAGTACCGCGTGACCGGTGCCCAACTGCTCTTCCTGCAGTGCATAGAGACAACGGTCTCCAAAGGCTGCCTCGATCTGTTCTGCTCCATATCCAGTCACGACAAGGGGACGATGGCTGGTGGTTAGCGCAGCCAGCGGAGCAAATGCAGAAGCGGAGGAGATGGCTTCGATGGCATTGAGTACATAAGCCAGTAGAGGCAAGCCTGCCGCCTGGTGAAGCACCTTCGGCAGCGTTGAATGCATTCGAGTGCCTTTACCTGCTGCAAGCACTACGCTCGCAAATGTGTTCATAGCGAAATTGCAAACCTTTTTTGTATTGTTCTGGCAGCTCTAGAGGAATGATAGGTCAAGCTAGCGCTGTATGGTTTGATGACCATTGGTATTTTTTAATTACTGCAATCAATAAAGCCTATATTGGCTGGGGTGCCAGGATTCGAACCTGTAATAGGTCAATATCATCTCACAAAAAATGGCTCGGGCGCCAAGATTCGAACTTGTAGGAGGCCCAACCACCTCACAAAATGGCTCGGGCGCCAGGATTCGAACCTGGGAAATGGCGGTTCCAAAGACCGCTGCCTTACCGCTTGGCTACGCCCGATCATTATCAGCTTACAGCATCGTAAGCATGTTGCGATTAT
>Ga0070717_10000498_pt1 | contig 24936 bp, 26 predicted proteins | sample LARL113metaG_FD_71366 | JGI IMG/M metagenome (GOLD analysis project Ga0070717, IMG submission 71366) | Corn, switchgrass and miscanthus rhizosphere microbial communities from Kellogg Biological Station, Michigan, USA - LAR L11-3 metaG | ecosystem: Host-associated > Plants > Roots > Rhizosphere ...
GATTGGGTCGCGCTGTCTTTCATCCAGCGGCCGGAAGACATCGCCGAGGCCAAAAAAATCACGCGCGGGCGCGCCGCGGTGATGGCCAAGATCGAAAAGCCGCAGGCCGTGCACCGGCTCGCCGAGATCATCGATCTTGCCGACGCGCTGATGGTGGCACGCGGCGACCTCGGCGTTGAAATGCCGCTCGAGAAAGTGCCCGGCGTGCAGAAGCAGATGACGCGCGCGGGCCGCGTCGCCGGAAAGCCGGTGGTCGTGGCAACGCAGATGCTCGAATCGATGATCAACTCGCCAGTGCCGACGCGCGCGGAGGTGTCCGACGTTGCCACCGCGATTTTCGAAGGCGCCGATGCGGTGATGCTGTCGGCGGAGTCGGCGGCCGGCAACTACCCGATGCAGGCCGTGGCGACGATGAACCGCATTGCCGAAGAAGTTGAAGGCGACGCGCTCTATCGCAACATCATCGCCGCGCAGCGCGCGGCACCCGAGGCGACGGGTGCCGACGCGATCGCCGACGCGGCGCGCCAGATCGCCGATACGCTCGATCTCGCGGCCGTCATCTGCTGGACGTCCTCAGGCTCGACCGCACTACGCGTGGCCCGCGAACGGCCACGCTCTCCGATCGTTGCGCTGTCGCCAAATATCTCGACCGGCCGGCGCCTCGCCGTTGTCTGGGGCGTCCATTGTGTCGTCACCGAGGATGCGCATGACCAGGATGACATGGTCGAGCGCGCGTGCCGCATCGCCGTCAGGGAAAGTTTCGCAAAACCGGGACAGCGCGTGATCGTCGTCGCCGGCGTCCCCCTCGGCACGCCCGGCGCGACCAACATGTTGCGCATCGCCTATATCGGAGCTGACGCGGCGAAGAATTAGCGCCGCGCGCCGCTCACTTCCGGTAGCAATAAATCGAGATATCCTGAAACACGGCTTCGGACGGCCAGGGCTTGGCGATGCTCCGAAGCTGATACCCGAAGCCGTTACTTTCAATCAAACGCAGCATCGATGAAAGCTTGTCGGCTGTTGCATCGATGTGATGATGATATTCCAGATGCAGTCGCCGCACGTAGCGGAGCTTCCCGCTGTCCGCCAGTTCGTCCATCACGGCATCTTCGGCGCCTTCGACATCGAGCTTGAGCAGATCGATATCCGATTTAATGAATTCCGACAGACGCCGCGACGGCACGACAACACCCGGCCCATCGTGACGCTGCCGCAACGTGCTCATTTTGAGGCTTGAACTTTCCGGCGACGGATCGCGAAAAAGCTCGATCTGGCCGGAATGGCCGCCGATCGCAACGGAATGCAGTTCGACATCCGAGAGGCGGTTCTGCACGACGTTCTGTCGCAAGGTTGCGAAAGTGGCGGGATCGGGTTCGAACGCGATGATGCGGGCGTTCCGATAAAGCTTTTTGAAGAAGAGGACCGACATGCCGATATTGCTGCCGCAATCGAAGATCAGCGGCCGATCGTTGTCTGCGTGGAAGAAATACGAAGCGTCCATGAAGATCTCGCCGAACAGCCAGCGCAGGTGCGCTTCGCCCATGAAAGAGATCTTGTAGCCGAGCAATTCGATCGGGTTCGTCGGGATCGGACGACAGAGACGTTCGTAAGCGCTGACGATCTCCTTTTGGAGATTTTCCGAGAGAGGCGTTTCCCACATCCGTAGTTGGCCTGACGTTTTTAAGAATCAGTCAGTTCTGACGAATTAGATTGCAACGCCCTCCACATCCATCAATCAGATTGACGGCGGCATCCACGTCATTTTTCAGCGCAGACCAGCAGGAAGAAGCCACTTCGGCGCTCAGATATCGCGGCCTTCGATTTTTTCCTGCAGGGTCTTCACGACGTCGGGAATGCGTTCCATGCGCGGGTAGACTTCGAGCGCGCGGCGATAGACCTCGAGCGCCTGCTTGTCGTCCCCAATGTCCTGCAGGATCAACCCAAGTCCTGCCAGCGCGCCGAAATGGCGCGGCTCGCGCTTGAGCACCTGACGGATATCGGCGATCGCGCGTCCGTAATCCTTCTTCATATAGAAAATGGTGGCGCGCCGGTTCCAGCCTTCGATGTAGTCCGGCCTGATCTTGACGATCCCGTCGAGCAACGTGACCGCGAGGTCGAGGTCTTTCGCCTCGATCGCGGTCTTCACGCGCATCATGAGAAGATTTGCGGTGTCGCTGCGCGAGGCCGTCCAGACCGTCCAGATGCGTTCCTCAATCGCCTTCGCCGTCGTTTCGTCCGGCGCGAGCTTGAGCGCGCCGAACAGGAAATCCAGATTGCGGGTGCGATCGATACGCGACACCGGCGGCTTGGCCGCCTGTTCGCCCCGTTTACCGGATTGTGCGGTGGCTGGCACAGCCCAGCTGACGGCCATGGCTGCAGTGAGGAGTGCTGAAAAGAATCGCGCGCGCAGAAGCATCGGCGGAGTGTAGTGCCTCCGCCTGCTATGGCAAACCAATATGCGCGATGGAACAGGCGCCAGCGGCGCCGGAAATCAGCCCTGACGGGCCTTAAAGCGGCGATTGGTCTTATTGATGATGTAGACCCGGCCCTTCCGGCGCACCAGACGATTGTTGCGGTGCCGGCCGCGCAGGGATTTCAAGGAATTCCGGACTTTCATGTCGATCTCAGTTGCTGTTTTGCCGGGTACATACGCAGCCCACCCCGTCCTGTCAACGCGAGCCGGACGATGGTTGCGGCCGCCGCCCTGCTCTACAGTTGGGCCCGGGAGTTCAAGCCATGCAGCGCAGCCGTGACCGTTTCCTGACCACCCACACCGGCAGCCTGCCCCGGCCGGACGACTTGATCCGCATGATGTACGCCAAGGAGGAAGGCGTCCCGGTCGACCCGGATGCCCTGGCGGCGCGGGTGAAGGCGGCGGTCGGCGAAGTCGTCAAAAAACAGGCCGATGCGGGCATCGACCTGATCAATGATGGCGAGATGTCGAAGCCGAGCTATGCGACCTACATCAAGGATCGGCTCGAGGGCTTCGGCGGTACCGGAAATACCTTCGTCTATCAGGACCTGTCCGATTTCCCGCGGCTGGAAAAGCGGGTTTTCGGCGATCCGGGCCGTTCCCGTCGCAAGACGCCGGCGTGCAACGCGCCGATCAGCGTGCGCGACCGAAATGCCCCCCAGGTCGATGCAGATAACCTCAAGGCCGCGCTGAAGGAGGTCAAAGCCGTTGGCGGTTTCATGAGTGCGGCGTCACCCGGTGTCGTGTCGCTGTTTTTCCGCAACGATCATTACAAGGACTTCGAGACCTATATCTACGCCATCGCCGATGCCATGCGGCACGAATACGAGACCGTCACCAAAGCCGGGTTCGTGCTGCAGATCGATTGCCCCGATCTCGGCATGGGCCGGCATATTCAATATGCGGATCTGAGCGTGCCCGAGTTCCGCAAGCGTGCGCAGTTGCATATCGAGGCGCTCAATCATGCGGTGGCCAATATCCCGGTTGAGCAACTGCGCATGCATCTCTGCTGGGGGAACTACGAAGGCCCACATCATCGCGATGTCCCGCTCGCCGACGTCATCGACATCGTTTTCAAGGCCAAGCCGATAGCGATCTCGCTCGAAGCAGCCAATCCACGACACGCCCACGAGTGGACATTGTTTGAGACGGTGAAGCTGCCCGACGGCAAGGTGCTGATTCCGGGGGTCATCGAATCGAAATCGAATTTCATCGAGCACCCCGAGCTGATTGCGCAACGCATCGGGCGTTATGCCAAACTTGTCGGCCGAGAAAACGTGATCGCTGGCAGCGATTGCGGCTACGGCACCTGGGTCGGCCAGGCGGCGGTCGATCCGGATGTCGTCTTCGCCAAATTCAAGGCCATGGCAGACGGCGCCGCCATCGCCTCCCGCCAATTCTGGAAATAGGAAGACGGACAATGGCATTCGAAATGCCGCGGGCGAACAAACCCGAAGATGTCGGATTGTCGTCGCAGCGCCTGCAACGCATCCGCGATACCTTGCAGGCCGACATCGACAAGGGCCTCGTGCCTGGCGCGGTGCTGCTCATCGCGCGGCGCGGACAAATCGCGAATTCCGAGGCGCTTGGCTACCGCGATCGCGAGGACGGCGCGGTGATGACGCCTGACACGATCTTCCGCATTGCCTCGATGACAAAACCCGTCGTTTCGGTCGCGGCGATGATGCTCGCCGAGGAAGGCAAGCTGCTCATTGCAAATCCCGTGTCCCGCTATATCCCCGCCTTCGCCGATCTCAAGGTCGCCGCCAATTCCGACGACCCCGGCGCAAAGGCGCTGATGCTCGAGCCACTGCAGCGCGAAATGACCGTCCAGGACCTGATGCGGCACACCTCCGGGCTGACCTACGCGCATCTCACCGGCCCGCATCTCAAGCAAGCCTACGAAGCCGCGGGTGTTGTCGACGAGCGGCAAACCAATGCCGAAATGGCGGAAAAACTCGCCAAGGTCCCCCTCGCCTACCAGCCCGGCACGACCTTTCAGTACGGTGTTTCGACCGACATGCTCGGGCGCGTTGTTGAAGTCGCAAGCGGCACGAGCCTCGATCGCTTTATCGACGAACGCATCTGCAAACCACTTGGCCTCCTCAAAACCAGTTTTGGGCCGATCGACGGTTCTCGCTCAGCCCAGCCACAAATCGACAGCGCTTCGGGAAAGCGTCCGCCGATGCGCGATACGTCCGTTCGTCCGACCTGGATTTCAGGCGGCAGCGGATTGCTGTCGACGGCCGGCGATTATGTGCGCTTCTGCCAGATGCTGCTCAACGGCGGCGAACTTGGCGGCGCGCGATTGCTCGCGCCGCCGAGTATCGCTTTGATGACGTCAGATCATCTGACACCGGAAACGCGCCGAAGCCCGTCAACTCCAGTTTTGTTCGGCGCGCTTGCGCCGACGCCCGAGCTCGGTCTCGGCTTCGGCCTCGGCTTCGCGGTCCGTACGCACAGCGGACGTAATCCGCTGCCCGGATCGGTGGGCGATTTTTCGTGGAGCGGCGTCACCGGCACGTATTTCTGGATCGACCCGCAGAAGGAACTGATCGCCATTCTGATGACGCAGGCGCCGCTGCAGCGGCTGCACTACCGCTATCTCATGCGCACGATGGTGTATCAGGCGATCATTGATTAGGGGCAATCCAACGAGAGGTCATTGCCCTTAAGGGTAATTTCGTTTCACAAATCTGCGGGTCACAGTTCATCCGTGGCGCTTGGGTAACGATGAGGCAAAGCGGTGGAAGATATCGGCCAACTCGTTGCCGGCCTGGAAAGCTTCGTTCGCCACTACGGCGCATTCGCGGTCATGCCAATACTGGCGATCGAGGCGATCGGCGCTCCGGTCCCCGGCGAATCGCTGTTGATATTTGCGTCAATTCTGGCCGGGCGCGGAGAGTTGTCGCTGCCGGCTTTGCTCATCTCTGCGTGGGTGGGTTCGGTTATCGGCGACAATCTCGGCTTTCTCATCGGCAGAAAACTCGGACGCGCGACCGTCCTGCGCTACGGCGCGAAGGTCGGTCTGACCAATGAACGTTTCAGCGGGATCGAAAAGAAATACACCCGCTACGGCTCGGCGACGGTGTTGTTCGCGCGCTTCTTCAGCATCCTGCGTCAACTCAACGGCATCGTGGCCGGAATGCTCGGAATGCACTGGTGGCGCTTCGCCTTGTTCGATGCCATAGGCGCAGCACTTTGGGTGAGCGTTTGGGTGTTCCTCCCCGCCTATTTCAGCGAACATCTGGCCTTCATTGTTACGCTCGCGCATCACAAGATAGTGGTCGTGAGCTTCCTGATCGTCGTCGGGCTGGTCCTTGGCGTGAGCTTGTACATCCGGCACCTGCGGGAAGCGAAGGGACCGGCACAATAATGACTGCGATGCACGAATTGATTGGGTGACGGTGATGAGCGACCTCGCGCCAAACGATGACTCAGATTCCGCGACACCGGCGAAACGCTGGCTGCCACATCCCAGTATCTGGCTCAGGGAATTGCCATACGTCATTGTGCTGGTTCTCACACTTCTTGGTGTCGCCTACACGAGCGTCACGAGACGGCCGACCATCGTTTATTGGGAATTTCTTGTGCTTGTAACCGCGGCGGCCTGTATCTGGGGTGGCTGGCCATACGCTCCGGGCAAGAAGGCAAAGGTCCGTCTCATTGGCAGCCAGGCGCTGCATTGGCTCGCCTTCTTCGTCGCCATGAATCTCGTGTTGCTGCCAAGCGTGCAGAACATGCTGAACGCGGACGCGACCGGCCTCGCCATTCTTCTCCTGCTGGCGCTCGGAACATTTGTCGCGGGCGTGCACATTCCGGCGTGGCAAGTTTGCGTGCTTGGCCTTGTCATGGGGCTTTTCGTACCGGCGATTGCGTGGATCGAGGAAGCGGCGCTGATCGTGCTGCTCGCGTTGGTCGCGCTGATTGGGGTCGGCGCATTGTTCTGGTGGATTGGCGATCGCAAGCTCTGGACAGCCTGACGGCCGCCGGAGATTGATTGACGTGCGGGGAAAACAAACTGGAGCATCAGGGTGATCAGTCGCGAACTCTCGTTGTTTATCGGCACATTCACGACATTGCTCGCGATCATAAACCCGCTCGAGGTGCTGCCCGTCTATCTGACGCTGCTGAATGGAAAAGATGCGGCGACACATCGCGAGGTCGCGTGGAAGTCGTGCGTCTATGCGTTGCTGCTGAGTCTCTTTTTTCTGATCTTCGGCACATTGATCCTGCGCCTGTTCGGAGTTCCGCTGGCCATGGTGCGCATTGTCGGCGGCATCATTCTGGTGAAGATCGGCTTTGAACTTTTCTCGCCACCCGCATCAGGCGGAATGGTCGCGTCCGCTGCAAAGGGTGCGAATATCGCCTTCGTGCCGCTTGCGATGCCGCTGATGTGCGGTCCGGGTGCGATCGCAACGATTCTGGGAATGACGTCGACCATCAGGCAATCCCCGACTGAACTCGCTTCATTCATCGCAGTGGTCGCCGCCATCGTTGCCACGATGCTCGTGACGTATCTGTGCCTGAACTATGCGAGCAGGCTTTCAAAGACATTGGGCCCGATGGGGATCGACGCCATCACCCGGATTGTCGGCTTCTTCGTTTCGGCAATCGGCGTCGCGCTGATTTTCGACGGCGTCATCGAGGCGCTGGAGTCACACGGAATGACGAACCTGCATTGAATGGACGGCGGGTGCGACTGGGATCTTTGCGGCGTCCACTGACACACCAGGTTCGCAGCGGCGTCACAAATACCTGACCAAGATTGCGAATGGACGACCCAACCTTTCGTGGTACTGTTTTGGCAATTCTTTTCACGATCGTTTTCTGCAGCCTGGGGCTGAGCTTGGCCCACTTTGTAGGCTGAGAGAGTGCTGTCATCATAGGGCAGTCGAAAGCGTTGTATGAGCTTAAAGAGCATTCTCATCAACAAAGGCAATCAGGTCGTAAGCATCGATACTGCTGCCGATCTTGCCGCTGCGGCTAAACTTCTGACCAAGCATTCAATTGGCGTGCTGGTTGTCCTTGATGTTGATGGTCGTCTCGTCGGCATCCTGTCCGAGCGCGATATTGTCCGCGCGATGTCTGAGAACGGAATTGCCGCGCTGCAATTGCCGGTCGCTGAGGTCATGACCCGGAGTGTGTCCACCTGCGATGTGAATGATGCAATAAGCAGCGTCATGGAACGCATGACAAAAGGTAAGTTTCGTCACATGCCCGTGTTGGAAAACGGGCGTCTCGCCGGAATAGTGTCCAATAGAGACTTGCTAAAACTGCACCTCGACACAATACGCGAGCATATCCATCAAATTGAAGCGTCTCTTGCTGAGTTTGAATTGATGAGGCTCTAGTCACGACAAGGCTGCCTGTCATTCAAAGATTGCGCATGGGCTCTTTACATACGTCCGCGCATCACGGATACGCCGCAAAATTGCGGCCTAGCTCGATGGTTTTCGCGGCCGACATCCCTCAGTGCAACGAACTTATGACAAGCGGGCGCCGGTAGCCCCTTCCAGCGGGCTGGCTTTAGCCGTTACGATATCCTGGTTTTTTGAGAACCTTCTCGACAAAATTGCCAAAGCGAGGCTGCGAAGGTGACCAAAATGTTCAACCCGACGCAAATCGTCATCGAAACATTTGTTAGCGAACTCAAGCTCACCTATGAGCGAACCTATGGGTTGCTGGAGCCGAGCTATCCCGGCGTCATCGGTTTTGTGGCACGGCTCTCTCTCGAAAACATTTCCAGCAGTGATGCGGCCTACCACGATGTAAATCACACCATTATGGTCACATCGGTCGGCCAGGAGATTTTGCGCGGCAGACACCTCAGCGTCGGCGGCGTCACGCCGCAGGACTGGCTGCATTTCATCGTCTCACTTCTCTGTCACGACATCGGGTACGTTCGCGGGGTCTGTCGCGGTGACGGTGATGGTCTCTATGTCACAAATTTGGCCGGAGATAAGGTGAGCCTGCCCGAAGGGGCTACGGATGCTGCGTTGACGCCATATCATGTCGCTCGATCCAAACTGTTCGTACGCGAGCGCTTCGGCAAAATCGGGCTTAGCCAAATCAACAGCAGTCAGATCGAAGCAAATATCGAACATACCCGATTTCCGGTGCCCCAAGACGAGGAGCACGCGCCGACGGGTGACCTCCCAGGGCTGCTACGAGCGGCAGACCTGATCGGCCAGCTCGCCGACATCAACTATCTGCGCAAGACGTCTGCGTTGTTTACAGAGTTTCGTGAAACCGGGGCGATCGAAAAGCTCAAATACAACAGCCCCGCTGACCTGCGGGCCAATTATCCGCAATTCTTCTGGCAGGTCGTACGTCCATACATCGAAGATGCGTTGCGTTATCTTCGAGTTACCCAGGAGGGAAAACAATGGATCGCCAACCTTTATGCAAATGTATTCTCGACGGAGCATAAAGGCGAATACCTTTAATTGGTTTGACCGAACTAGCCGAATGTCCGCTATTGGCCATTAATCGCCAGCGCCAGCTGCGGCGAGTTGCGCACTATAAAATTGTCACCGCCCAGTAGTGCACATCAGTGTCACAGGGTTCGGGCACATTGAATACACGGCGGCTGTCTGCCATCATGTCGGTGCCAAAGCTGCATTCTTGGGGCGAGCGTAGATGCAGTCTGACCAGTCTTCAGCTGCCGATTCAAAGCTCGAAGTCGCCGATGAGGTCGACGAGGCCGCGTTGGCGTCCGTGATGCGAACCGTACCGCTCGGCGCCGCTGTTCTGGCGGGCACGATGGTGGCGCTGCTCGTACTGGGTTACCTGCTGATCTACACCCTCGTGTTCATTCCACGCGGGACGATCGGCTGATGTCAGACACACCTCACGAGTTGCAAGAGAGTCGGATTCTCAGGACCGAATTGCTGTGGGCATTCGGCGTCGGCATATTCGTCGCCGCATCCCTGAGCATGATCGTGTTCACCGCGCTCACGATCAAAATCAACCCGCCGAGCAATGTCGAGAGGATCGACCCCAAGACGCTGCATCTGTCGGGAGAATTTGCCGAGCAGAACCTTGGAACGACCGTATTCGGCGACGGCACCGTCATTGTTCGGGCTATCGCTACCCAGTTCATGTTTGTCCCGCAGTGTATCGCGGTTCCGGCTAACCGGCGCGTGACGTTGAGATTCGCCTCACCGGATGTCCTCCATGGTCTTTTGATCACGGGGACGAACGTCAACACCATGGTCGTGCCGGGATTTGTCGCGCAGGTTCACACTGAGTTTACGCGCACGGGCGATCTGCTCATGCCTTGCCACGAGTTTTGCGGCCAAGGCCACAGCGAGATGTGGGCGACTGTCCAGGTGCTGCCTGCCGATCAGTTCAAACCCGGCCCGGATGGGAGAGTTTCCTGTGCGCAACGCTGACCGACTTTGTCTTGCGCATTTTTGGGTGGCGTTCGGCGCCTTCCTGTTCGCGTGCGTGCTGGGCGCATGGCAGATGTGGGTGCGCAGCCCCCTCGGCGCCAAAATCGGCACGCCCGGAGAATATTTCATGTCGGTGACGGCCCATGGCGTATCCATGGCCTATGTGCTGACCACCTTCTTCATCATGGGCTTCGGCTATTTCGTCGCGGTCACGGCGCTTAACCGCCCATTGCCGGGATTGATATGGGCGTGGGGCGCGTTCTGGATGGGGATCCTCGGCGTCGTCCTTGCTCTCATCTCGATCGGGTCCGGCCAAGCCTCGGTGTTGTTCACGTTCTACCCACCGCTTACGGCAAACGTCTGGTTCTACGTCGGGCTGGTTCTTGTTGTTGCGGCATCGTGGGTTTGGTGCGTGCTCATGCTGGTCGCGATGCGCGCATGGAAAGTGGACAACCCCGGTCGACCCGTCCCACTGGCGATGTTCGCGACCGTCGCGAATGCGGTCATGTGGCTCTGGACGACAATCGGCGTGGCCGCCGAGCTCGTGTTTCAGGTGATCCCTGCCTCGCTCGGGCTTGTGCAGACCATTGATGTCGGCATGTCGCGCACGCTGTTTTCATGGACGCTGCACGCGATCGTCTACTTCTGGCTGATACCAGCCTATATCGCGTTCTACACGATGGCCCCGCGCGCGGCGGGCGGACGACTCTACAGCGACACGATGGGTCGTCTGACCTTCATCATGTTCCTGATCTACAGCCTGCCCGTCGGCATGCATCATCTGCTGATGGACCCTGAGCACGGGAACGGCACCAAGTTTATCCAGGTCTTGCTGACCGCCTTCGTGGCCGCTCCGACCCTTCTCACCATCTTCACGATCACGGCCTCGATGGAGATTGCGGGCCGCCTGCGTGGCGGGCGCGGCGTGTTCGGATGGATCGCGGCGCTTCCCTGGGAACGCCCGATGGTGCTTGCGATCGGCCTGGCCTTCGTGATGCTCGGCTTCGGCGGATTTGGCGGCATCGTCAACATGGCCTACGGAATGAACGCGATGGTGCACAACACCTCATGGGTGACGGCGCACTTTCACCTGATCTTCGGCGGGTCGGTGGTGATCATGTACTTCGCCATTGCTTACGAAATCTGGCCGCGCCTCACCGGGCATGATCATCCATCGCTCGCTCCACTGCGGATTCAGCTCTGGCTCTGGTTCATTGGCATGATGGTCATGACGCTGCCCTGGCATTGGCTCGGCCTGCAGGGGCAGTGGCGCCGGGTCGCAAACTTCAACTATGCCGATCCGATCATCGCCGCTTGGGGCCCATGGGTGGTGGTCTCGCTTGTCGGCGGACTCGTTCTGCTGGTTTCCGCGATCCTGTTCGTCAGAAATCTCGTGGTGCTTCACCGCAGCAGCGTGCAAGCGATTGCCAGGCCGCTCTATGCGCTTGCCGTTCACCCTCCGAAGCGCGTGCCGGCCGCCCTCAATGGCTTTGGCCTCTGGAACGTCCTCGTGCTGGTGTTGATGATTTTGGCCTATGGCTTTCCGATCGCCCAGTTCGTGATCGAGCCTTCCCCTGCAGCGATCGTGCACAGGGTGCGATGACATGACCGACCAACGCCCGGAGCAATCAGATCCCCATGTCCTCGACCAGCCTTGGCGCATCTGGTCGACCATCGCGGTGATGGGAATCGTGCTGGTCGGGATCCTGCTCGGTGTCATTGTTATTCCTGTCGTGCAGGGCCGGAGCGCCGGGATTGACGCCTTCACGGCGATCTGCCGCGCGCTCGGAATACTGCCCGGCTCGCCTGCGGTGCCGCAGTTTACGGACAGGACGCCTCCGACTCCCGTATCGCAGGTCGTGTGGAATTCCGATGTCCTGCGCATTCTCGCGCGTGCCGATGTGGCAAAGGGCAAGGCGAAGGTTCAGGAAGTCTGCATCGCCTGTCACGGGGAGAAAGGCGTTTCCGTAGCTCCACAATATCCGCATCTTGCAGGTCAATCCGGAGCGGCGATTTACAAGCAACTGCACGATTACCGCACGGGAAGCCGCGTCAATCCGCAGATGGCCGATATCGCGAAGGCTTTGGATGAGAGTGTGATTGCCGATGTGGCCGCGTATTATGCGGGCCAGCCGCAGCGCAACCTCAACCCGGTTACACTTGCCGAGTCAAAACCCGCGATCATTCAGCTCGTGGAGCTCGGCGATCCGCATCGCAACATACCGCCGTGCGCGGCCTGTCACCGGGCCGGCGCCGGCGGTCCGATCGAAGCACCTGTGCTCGCAGAGCAAGGCGACGAATATCTCGTTCAGCAGCTCAAGCTCTACGCATCGGGACAGCGGCGCAATGACGTCTATGGCCGAATGCGGTTGATCGCCTCACGCCTGACCGACGATGAGATCAAAGGGCTCGCGGCATATTATCGGGCTGGTTTCAGATAGATCCTCGGATGATTGGTGGGCCGAAGATGTCCGCTGTTGTCTCATAGCGGACACCCCTAGTTGCGTCGCACATGTCCGCTTCCGGAGACATGCAACCAGCTAAGAATTCTTGAAGCGCTCGGTCGGCGGTGCAATTTCGGTGACCAAATCACGCAGCAACTTCTTATTGGAAAGGGGTGCTACCGTCATCTTACGGGCCTGCAGGCGAGCCGTGCACGCGTAGACGGTTACATCATCAAGCTCGACCATGCACTCCTTGCAGGCATTGGCATTTATGCAGGAAAAGCGGATCGCAAGCGTCGGATCGCGGTTGGCGCGGATCCAGCGCAGGCCATCGAGTAGTGACTGGCCCGCCTCAAACGGAACGTCGTAGGTTTCCCACCGGCCAGCATTCGCCTCGAGCCCGCGCCAAATCTTAAGCGAGGCAGTCTCGCTCACAACATTGCCTCCGCGCTGGAGTGGCGGCCACCCGATATTTCGATGCGGCGATCGCGAAGCGTGACCGTCTGATTAATTGCCCAGTCCGGCGACAATTCGGGACAGTCTTCACGTTGGTGCGCGCCTCGGGTTTCGGTGCGAGCCAGCGCAGTTTCGGCGACTACGCGGGAGACCAGCAACATGTTGCGCAGATCAAACCAGTCGATCCGTCGCATATCGAAGCGGTTGCCGTCGCCGGGCGGGGTGTCGCCGAGCTCATCGTTCAGATGGCCGATGGTGTGGAGGGCAGCAGTAATTTTCGTCCTGCTGCGCAAAGCGCCGACATTGTCTTGCATCGTCTTCTGGAGGGTCTCCAGCATTGCAGCGGTATTGAAGTTGCGGGTCGGGGCATCGGCGGCCATCAAGGCGGTCGCTACGTGATTGTTGTCAGCATGATCGGGGAACGTCTTCAGGCGTTTGACATGGCTGGCAGCGGCCCGGCCGGCGCGGCGGCCAAACACCAGTGCCTCCGTAATAGCGTTGCCGGAAAGACGGTTGGCGCCATTGGCGCCACCGACCGCTTCGCCCGCAACGAACAGGCCTGGCAAAGTGGTTTGCATGTTCGCATCGGCAACGATGCCGCCCATGTGGTAGTGCGCGATGGGCGCTACCTCGATCGGCATTTTTGTCAGATCGATGCCATTGTTTGCGAGCCGGTCGATAACGGGTCCAAAGGCAACGCGCAACGCGCGTTCCGGGCAGTGCTGAAAACTGAGATACACCCCGCCATGCGGCGAGCCGCGGCCGGCTTCGACCTCCTTGAGAATTGCGTAACTGCCGACGTCCCGCGTGATGACGTATTTGCCATCTTCAGCCACACCGTAGTGTTGCGTGAATTCCTCCATGCGATTGTTCAGCAGGCGCCCGCCTAACTTGTAGCGGAACGGATCCCACATGATCGGGTCCATACCGATCAGCCGCGGGGCCAAGTGGCCGATGGGAAAGAACTGCACGAATTCCATGTCGACCAGGGAAGCTCCAGCACGCAAAGCCAGGGCGTAACCGTCGCCGCCCATGTTCGCCGACGCGCTGTTGCGCCGGTAAAGTCGTGTGAGACCACCGGTCGCAAGGATTGTCGCCTTTGCTGACAGCGTCACCGGCGCGCCTGATCCCAGATGAAGCGCTGCCGCGCCGACCACATCACCTTTGTCATGCAGAAGATCGACGACGCAGAGATCTCCGGCTTTGCGAATTCCACTGCTTTTGTTCACGACCGTGCGCAACGTTTTCGACACAGCTGGCCCGGTATTGAGAAAGTCCACATAAGCGCACCGCGGACGATCGTGGCCGGGCGCCATGGCCTGTACGATTCGGCCGTCTTTCCGCGCCCACCCGACGCCCCAGTCATCCATGGCGCGGATGCACTCGGGTCCATCCTCACACAGCAGCTGTGCAAGTGGTTCGTTGCACAATCCACGCCCGGCGGCGAGTGTGTCCGCGTAGTGATAGCTCCAGTGATCGGCAGTCTCGGAGCCGAGCGCGACCGCGACCGTCATCTGTGCCATTACGGTTGCGCCACCGCGGCCAATCAGACTGCGGTCGACAAGAAGCACCTGGCAGCCGCCGCGCGCCGCCTCAATCGCTGCGTACATGCCGGCAGCGCCGGATCCGATCACCAGAACGTCGGTAGCCGCGCTCATCGGTTCCTGGGGCATGAATATCTCACGTCTAGCAACGATGATTGCTCGATCATGTGGCCTGTTTGATGGCCTCATGGATGGCGCTGCAGTGATGCACGACATTGTCGTGATCGCTTACGAATTGCTTGAGCGGCGTATTGATATCGTAGAAATAAATATTGGCGATGAAGCCATAGACGCTGGCGTCAACGCTGGTCGGTCTCTCGCTATGCAGATAACCACGCGAAGGGATTAGAGCGGCAAGCGCCTCGAGATCCGCGAGCCCGCGAGCCATGGCCGCATCGGGGTCGAAGCGGCCAATGCCTTGGTAGTAATAGCGTTGAGAATTGAACGCCCGAGCCTTGGCCAGGCTTTCTTCTGTAAGGGTCGGATGTTCGCGCAGCAATGCATCGCGGAACGCATGCCAGTAACGTTCGTCTTTCCAGCGCGAATACGACATCACCCAATAGAGATCGTCGAGCATGCGGGTGATCAAAAGATTCGTTGTCCGTTGTGCCGGCGTCAGTCCGGCATCGATCGTGAGTCGATATTTTTGGGTGACATAGGCAAGGATCGTCTCGCTGTCGCCGACTATGTCATTGCCATCGACGATATAGGGCAGCTGACTGCGCGGCGCCTTCGAGGCGTCAAAAATATGTTCGTGACGGAACGGCACGCCCGCGAGCCTGAGGAATGCAAATACCTTCAGGCCATAGCCGTTATTATCGGCGACGCCGAATAGCGTAGGGTAGGAGTAAAGCGTGAGCATGGTGGCCTGCTGGGCGGACCCCTTAGCTGAGGATTGGGCGCTGGGCGGTGGTTGCAGTAAACGAAATGGTTGTCGTCCAATAGGTCGGGTCGCGATAGAGCGCAAATAACTCGTCAAGTGTTGCTAGCGACACGCCGCCTTCGCTTTGCAGCTTGATCGCGATTTCGCGGAGGCCGTAATCCCACCATTCGGCAAACTGCGAGCCGCCGTTATAGAGAATGGCGTGTCCTTCCGATTTGATGTTCTGCAAGCTTTCGGTTTGTAGCCAGGCGGGAATTTTGCGTCCGACGTAATAGTCGATTTGATGGGTCGCCGCCCATTGAAGGAACTGCTCCCAAAAATGCTTTTGCGAGGGCGGCTCGACAGTCCATGTTGGATAAAAGTCAGGTTCCTGAACAAAAAGATGACCGCCCGGCTTGAGCCAGCGCGCCATCTTGCTCACAACGGTGCGACGTTCGGGAAGATGGTGCAGAAGCGCTCGAACCGCAACAAGGTCATACGGCGCATCAGGCGGCTCGTCGTGCACGACGTCAAATTTGCGAACTTCCAGATTACCGCCCGCAATCCCTTTCATCAGATCGATATCAATGTCGCTGGCGATGACATGCCCTGCGGGTCCGACGCGCTGCGCAAGCCACTGTGACAGCGATCCGTTGCCCGCGCCAATTTCGAGGCAACGCCAACCTGTCGTAATGCCTGTCCGCAGTATGTGAAACGTACTCGAGGGATCGAGCAAATCTGACATCAGGCGCAGGCGGTCGGATTCGCCCTTTAGGTCGTGTTGCCACACATACTTGGTCATGACCGGCCTCAGCGTATTTTTCCATGCTACAATCAGTCGGATTGGCGCACAAAGCGGCAACTCAGTTGTGCAATTGGGGGCGGCAATGAAAGGCCGCTGGTTCGTTCTGCTCCTGGCCGGCGCATTAGTGGGGTGGCCGCATATTGCCCACTCGCAAAATTCGTCCCCCGATTATCCTGATCGTCCGATCACCCTGGTCGTTCCTTATGCGTCCGGAGGCGGTAACGACGTCTTGGCGCGTGCAGTCGCCGAGCACATGAGCAAGTCACTCGGCCAGGCGCTGATCATTGAAAATCGAGGCGGCGCCGGCGGCTCAGTCGGTACCCGCCTGGTCGCAAAGGCTGCGCCCGACGGCTACACCCTCGGGCTTGGCGGCACCGGCACACTTGCTATCGATCCGACGCTTTATCCAAATGCAGGTTACGATCCACGCAAGGACTTTGCGCCGGTCGGCCTCATCGCAACCGGCCCGCTGATCATCCTGGTGAACAAGTCGGTAGCCGCGCACAGCGTGCAGGAGTTGATCGCGCTGGCCAAGGCGCAGCCGGGCCAGCTGAACTATGCCTCAGCCGGTGTCGGAAGCGGAATACACCTCGGCACGGTGTTGTTCGCCGAAGCGGCCGGCATACAAATCACGCATGTTCCCTACAAGGGGACCGGCCCGGCGCTGACTGATTTGCTGGGTGGTCATGTGCAGATTTATTTCTCTTCATTGCCACCCGCGATAGGTCTGGTGAAAGAGGGCCGGTTGCGTGCGCTTGGTGTAACCGGCTTGAAGCGTTCGGCGTCTTTCCCTGATGTGCCGACAGTCGCCGAACAAGGGCTTCCAGGTTTCGAGGCCGTTCTGCATTACGGCATCATTGCGCCCGCCGGCACCTCGCGACCGATCATCGACAAGTTAAATGCCGCGTTGCGCTCGGCGCTCCGTGATCCAAAAGTGAACGGACACATTGCAAACGAGGGTGCCGAGCCATTGCCAACGTCGCCGGAGGAATACGCCGCAGATATTGATCGCGAGGAAACCAAATGGTCGGCGCTCGTCAAAAAAACCGGCGCGCAAGAAAAGTAATCATCAAGTAACGCCAAGCTCTCTGAAAATCTCTTCGTTATGCTGGCCGAGTGCAGGCGGCGGCGCGTCGATACGTGGGCCACCGTGCGCAAAGGTAAAGGCGGCAAGCGGGACTCCGAAACCGCCATCGACTCCGTTACCGCCCGCGTGGTGATGGATAATGCCGCGGCTCGCGAGCTGTGGATCGGCCATAGCCTCACCCATTGTGCGCACGCGCGCGGCCGGTACGTGGCGTGCCTGCAGGAAAGTTTCCCATTCGTCCGCGGTGCGCGTGAGCATGATCTCGCTCAACACCTGTGCCTCGCATTTTCGGTCGGCGTCACGCTCTTCGTTGGTCTTTTTGATCATGTCGGGACGCTCGAGCAGCGTCCACAGCCGTCGCTGTTGTCTTAAGTTGCTCGCGCCCAGCATCACCAACCCTTCTTTGGCTTGATACGCGCTATTGGTCGCATGCGGATGGCGGTTGCCGTTCGGCTTTGGATGGACGCCGTTGCGTAAATAGCCGGTTAGATGCGTACTCATCAGCGTTAGCGCCACATCGAGCATTGCCATATCAATGCGCTGGCCCTTGCCGGTCCGCTCACGTTGATAAAGCGCGGCGGTCAGGGCAAAGGCACCTGTCACGCCGGTCGCGTAGTCGACCGCGGGCGAGCCGAATTTGACCGGATTGACCTCAGGCGTGCCAGTCATCGCCATGATGCCGGAGGTGGCCTGGATCACGTGATCGTAGGCGGTCTGCTCGCTGCGCGGGCCCTTCTGGCCGAACGCCGAGAACGATGCGTAGATCAGACGCGGGTTGATCGCGCTAAGCGCCTCGTAGCCTAGTCCAAGTGCGTCAAACGAACCCGGCCGATAGTTTTCCACGAACACGTCTGCTGTCGCGACGAGTTTTTTAAGAATGTCGCGATCTTTGTCTTTCTTCAGGTCGAGCGTGATCGATCGCTTGTTGCAGGCCTGCGTCAGAAACGCGGTACCCATGTTCCGGCGATTAAGCTCCTTGTCAGTACCGACGCCACGGCTTTGGTCTGGATCTGCCGGATGCTCAACCTTGATGACATCGGCACCCAGGACGGCCAATTGATAGGTCGCGAACGGCCCAGCCAGCACGTGTGTGGCATCGATCACCCGGATCCCTTCGAACGGCCGCATGCTGTCCTCCCGCATCGAAGGGCAAGCATAGCCGCTCAAGCCGGGATCGGCTCAAGCCCTTTGGCTCTAAAAACTGCTGCAGCGGCCGGCGTCACGAGAGCATCGACGAAGGCCTTGGCAGCGGCCCGATCCTTGGCAGCACTGCTCACGCCCGCTGCAAATACCGTGTAGAGCTGAAGCTCCTCCGGCAGCGGCCCAACATATTGAACACCTTTGACGGGTAGCAGCTCGGGAATTTGCTGCACGGCCATCTCCGCTTCACCGCGCGCGACGCATTCAGCGATGCGCCCGCTGGGGCCGAGCACTATCTTGTCTTGCACAGCGCCGGCGATGCCGAGTCGATCGAGCAGTGTTTCAAAATACAAACCGCTGGTACCTTCCTTTGAGCGCACCAGCGAGCGCGCTTCGATCAGCGCGCGCGTGAACCCATCTACGGTCGCGATGTTCGGCTTGGCTGCTCCCTGACTCACCGCGACTCCGAGCCCACATCGTCCCACATCCACGCAGGTCTCGCGGTGAACTTTGCCCTCCGAGGCCAGCCTATCGATCACCGGTCTTGTCGCGATCACCACATCGAATGCTGTACCGTTTTCGATTCTGCGCTTGAGTACGTTGGCGGGATCGTAATCGATCGAAAGGTTAAATCCGTCCGTGCGCTCGAACAAAGGCGTGAGTTCGCTCAACGCCTCCTGGACCGCATGGGTGCTGAGGATGTTGATATCCGCCATCTCCATCAACTGTACCGATTCAAGCGCGCAATGTCCGCTCTTGGCCCTTAGTGGACGTCGGCGTTTTTGCCGCGCATGTCTGGTTCTGATCAAGAGCGGACATGAGCGGATGGGCACCCAATGTGCGTCAAACGTTTTTACCGTGCGGGCTAGGCCTGTAACAGCCTCCGCAATCCAGATACCTGGCCGAAGCTATCAAGCTTGTAAACCGCCGCGATGAGCTCATTCGCCCGGGCAGCACCTAGGATCGGCGCCATCAGATCGAGCGCCTTGGCGGCAACCTCATCTGCATTCATCGGATTGCCTGGTGTGCCGCGCACCTCGTAGGTGCGATGAACGAGCATGCGGCCGTCTGTTGTCTCGATTTTCACGATTGATTGCCGTGCCGGCACCGCGGCAGCCAGCTCCTGGCTCGGTACTGCCTCGACCAACGTCCGTACCGCTAGCACCTTTGGATCGTTCATGCGGGTGGCATCGTGAACGCTAGCGAAGGTCGCGCCGCCATCCACGATCATCATGGCGACGAGATGCTGCAGGCAGATGTCGGGAATGGTGCGGTTGTCGACGATATGTAGTCGGTCGGCCGGCATGTCGACTACGATGCGCTTGACCTTGCCAGCACGCACGGCGGGATCTTCGAGCAGAACAGCCACCCCGTCGAGCACGGATTGCAGCGGCGAGCCAACTGTCCATTTCTTGATCGATGTGTTCATGATCTCGAAACGCTTGCCGAGCTCGGCCGCAAGCTCGCCGGGCGCTGGCGTGTCGCCGCCGATCGCGGTGAACAGATTCTTGGTCCCGCTCAGAAAATCGTCGACGCCGGTGAGGCCTGACGCGATCATGGTCGCTGCTGTGACGCCGTTACGCGCACCCATGCCGCCGAAATCAAAAGCCTTCTCCACATGTTCGCGGTCGCGCTCCCAGTAAGGAATGCCCGAGGCCTGCTGGGCAGCGAATGAGAATGCGTAGCGCACCTCGCGCGGCTTGAGCCGCAGCACCGCAGATGCTGCTGCGGTCGCACCAAAGTTGGTCGCCACGGAGTGCGTGCTGTGGCGATCGGTGTAAAGCTTGCTGAAGCCGAGTGCGAAGATGACCCGCGCTCCGATGTCATAGCCGAGCGCAACCGCGCGTAACAGTTCGTTACCACTGCGGCCCGCATGTTCTGCTGTCGCCAATGCTGCCGGAACGATCCCGCAGCCCGGGTGAAATCGGCCGCGTAGATGGGAGTCGTCGGTCTCGTCGCCATGCGCCGCCATGCCATTGGCGAGCGCTGCGTTGACCGTCGAGGTCAGGATGCCGGTGCCAATTACTGTCGCCTGGGGCTTGCCGCCGAGGCTGTCGACATAGCGGGCCGCCATCTCGCCCGCCTTGAGCCGCGAGCCCGATACCATTGCGGCGATGGTGTCGAGGGTATGCAGCTTGGCCTTGGCCACCACTTCAGGCGGCATATCACGATCGAGCGCGCTCGCCACATAGTCGCACAGCGCAGTTGTGACCGGAGAGATCGGTGCGTCCGCGGATGCTTCGTTGGGATCTTGTGATTTCGTGGTCGACGTACCTGCAACTTGCGCAGACGAAGGACCGCCCGTCAGAACGTTTGACAGAATCGCGGCGCCGCTCGCGTTGATTAACCACCGCCTGGTGTGATCCGGATTATCGCTCATTGACCGACCTCCGTAAGACGGACCTGAAACAGCGCGAACGTTAGCAGACGGCGGCATTCCTAAGAATCCATAGGTGGACCGCGCGGCGCTCTCCATGTTCGCTATTGGCCCACAGCGTACACGGGCTCTTGCACTGCACATGTCCGCTTTCATCCAAATGCGTACCTATACCGAAATATACGCACGTATAAGTGCCGATCCGCCGCCGAGCGGCGCTATCATTTTGGCATGTGGAAGAAGATCGGCACCGCCACGATGACCACCACAGCAATTACCGCTTGGTTCGCGGTGGTCGCGTTGGGTCTAGTCGGTCAACTTTGGCCCCTCTTGGAGGGAGTGCCTTAGACTATGTGGAAAAACAACGGTATTGACGCGGTGGTAGCCGTTACGTCTCTGATTTGGGTCGTAGCGGTTGTTTGCCTTGTCGTTGGCGTGCTGCAGCGGGATTTGCTCGCGCTCTGATGCCACGACAACGCGTCATTGCTTTGCTGGTGTTTTGCGAGCGCGTCGGTTGAGCAGTTCCGCCGTGCTTGGGCGTGGGTCAATGTCTGCTATTGGCCCGTACCGAGACGCCATATCTCCCGCGAGTTGGCAGACGCAATTCTACTGCAATGCGCGTTGCCCCTTGGCATCGACGACAGCGACCCGAATTTGCGGGAATTTTCGTTTAAGCTCTCGCGCTACGGTCAGTGCGGCTTCTTGAGTTGGATGTTCAGATTTCAACCGTCCATCCACTTCGAGTTTAAAACTGATTTTCGGTAAAACCTCGGCGTCGCGTTGATCATTCCTTTCGACGGTACCTGCATGAGTCTGTTCCGCCGCAGGCAAAGCCTCATCGCGTTTGGCCTTGTCAGGAAGCTTTAAAGGTTGACTCTCCGGCATCGTGGCCACCTCTATTTTGGTTTCCTTCTTTATCTTTTTCTTTTGTGTTTTTTCTTTCGTTCTTGTGATTGGCTTTATTTTTGCTTTTGCTTTTGCTTTTGCTTTTGCTTTTATTTTTTCATTTGTTTTTGCTTTACGGCGCTTTGCTTTAAGAATCTTTGGCATACTCGAATCATCCCTAGCGTGCTCTTGAACATTGCGGTTTGCGTGGACGAACGAAATAGCGCGGGCGAGGATAAAGCGCTATTTCAACAGCTACCTACCGATATCTAGGGATCTGGCGGTAGATATGTAACCCGTGTTTACGAATGTCCTGCGTTTCTAGGTGAAGGCGGACATGGCGATTGCGCTGCAGAATGTCCGCTTGGAGCCTGATGGTCGGCTATTTGGCACTTTTCATCGGCGGCTTACACGAGGCGGGCGACCACTTCCGAATAGCTCGGATACGTGTCCAGGATACCGACTTTCCGCGCAAACGCATTCATGCCGTCGACGAATTCCGGCGAAATCCCGGTGGAGTAAAATGGCAGATCGCGTTCGATGAGCCTGGCGATAAGCGCCGCCTCGCTCGCCGGGAAAACCTTTCGGCCGACCTTCTCGGCCAGTGACACATCGGCCTTCAGCGCCAAGTGGGTCGCTTCCATCGCCTTCACCATTTTCGCGGCGAGGTCGTTTTTCTCGGCAAGAAAGCGATCGGTTACGGCCAGCGACGCCATCGTGTAGTTGAAGCACTCCTTCGGTCCGTCGCCGCGCCGGACGTCAAGCACAACCTTGCCAGCCCCGTTACGTACGGCGACCTCGGTGCCCATGCCGTTGGCCCAGAAGCCGTCGATGAGCCGGTCTTCCAGCGCCTTGGCAGCCGTCAAACCAAAATTGACGCTGCTGCCCCCGGTATTGGGAACGGGGGCTATCGTGACATTGTCGCGCACCGCATCGATGCCGGCCACGACGAGAAGCTGCTTCAGCCCGAGATCGACCCACGGTGCCGCGCCGATCTTGCGTCCTTTAACGACATTGATATCGCCGCGAGTGCAATTGATGTCCGATCGCATGACCAGGAACCAGTACATCCCCTGCGCCTGTGCGCACAAAAGCTTGGCACCTGCCCAGCGCGGGAACGCCGCGAGCGCCGAATGCGCCGAACCGGCGACACAATCAATCCTTGCATCACGCAGGTCGGCGTAAGCCTTGTTGACCGGGAAAACGAGCTCGATCGAGGCGTCGATGCCCTGTTCCGCGAACTTGCCAAGCTCGACCGCGGCGACCGCCGGAAAGTAGGAGTTCGAAATCAGATCGGGAACGGCGATTTTCATGGTCAACCGGCTTCGTTAGGCGGAAAAATCCTTGCGGCGGACGCTCTCTAGCAGCGACGTGCGCATCAGGAAGCTGCGATGCGCGGCCGGATCGGCCGCGTTACGGCGCAACACCTCGAAGTTGGCCTCGCGCTTCGCGGGGTCTTTTTCTTCGAGACGCTTCTTGTTGGCGATCGTTTGCTGCTGAACATATTCGATATTCATCGGCCGGCGAATGACGTCGTAGCGAGAAAGATCGCTTTCCGGCCGCTCGCCAAGCGAAACAGCGGACAGAAGCGACGCAAGTTGGGTCGCGTCATGCACGCCGCAATTCAGGCCGAGACCACCGATCGGATTGTTTACGTGCGCCGAATCGCCGGCAAGAAAGACACGACCCTTGCGGAAGCTCGCAGCCACGCGTTGATGCACGCGATAGATATTGCGGTGGAAGATCTCGTAGGCGCCTTTCTTCGGGAAGAATTTCTGCAGGCGCGCTTCAGTCGCGTCCGGATTGAGGACCTCGTCGTCGGTCTGTCCTGGAATGGCCGGGAACACCGCGCGCCAGCGGCCCTTGTGATCGTCGCCGGCGACCTTGAACAGGTTGGCCCATTCGTCCGGGTCCGAAAAATAGGCGCGGTACGCGACGCCATGTTCGCTTGCAAAATCGAACGGCGTGGTGAGCACGAGGAAGCGTTCAGGAAACGTATAACCCTCGAATTCGATGTCGAGCGCTTTGCGGACCGTCGAGCGGCCGCCGTCCGCGCCGACGAGATAGCTTCCGGTCACTGTCTTGCTGCCCGACGCCGTTTCGACGGTGATGTCGACGCGGTCGTCATGCGGCGCGATGGCGTTGACGGAAGCACTGAACGTCACTTCCGCGTGCGGAAACGCCTTGAGCCGCTCAAGACCCATCCTGGCGATCTTGTGCTGCTCGCACTGCACGACGAACGGATACGGCGTGTCGTTCTTGAGGATAGCGTGGTCAAATTCGGCGACTACGCTGCGCGTCGGTCGATCCCAGAACTGGAATGTCCGCGCGACCAGGCCCTGCCCGACGACATCGTCGAGCATGCCCAGAGCCGCGATCATCTCAAGCGTTGCGGGATGCAATGTCGATGCACGCGGCGCTTCGTTGACCGCATCGGCCGCCTCGAAAAGCCGCACTGCCACACCGCGCTGGGCGAGCGCCAGCGCGGTGATGATGCCGACGGGGCCACCGCCGGCAATCAGGATGGGACGGGCGCTCACAGGCGGTCCACTACTGTTGCTTGACGCCGGCGGCTGCAACGGCTTCCGCCCAGACCGAAATGTCCCTCTCGAGCATCGCCCGATATTCGGCCGGTGTGTCGCCAAGCGGATCGGCGCCGTAGTTGACGAGCTGCTCGCGGAATTTCGGCTCCTTGACCGCCTTTGCGATCTCGCTGGAGAGCTTGTCGACGATTTCCTTCGGCGTACCCGCGGGTGCCATCAGGCCGTTCCAGGTCAGCACCTTGTATTTGGGATAGCCGGATTCCGCGACGGTCGGCACTTCTGTGGCAAGGATCGAGCGCTGCTCGCTCGACACCGCCAGCATCCGCACGTTGCCCGCCTTGGTTTGCGGCAAGGCGTCCGACAGGTTGGAGAACATCGCCTGCACGTGGCCGGCGACGACGTCGGCCAGTGCCGGCGCGTTACCCTTGTAGGGAACGTGCACCATGTCGAGACCCGCCTGCTTGAGGAACAGCACCATCGACAGATGGTTCAGGCTGCCGACGCCGGCCGAGCCGTACGACATCTCGCCTTTGCGCGTGCGCACATATTCGACGAACTCCTTCAGCGAGTGGATAGGCAGATCCTTGTTCACGACCAGCGCAAACGGATTGGTGCCAATGTTGCTGATCGGCGCAAAGTCTTTCAGCGAATCGTAGCGCACTTTCTGGACCGCCGGCACGACCGCCATCACCGGCAACGCGGCCAAAAACAACGTGTAGCCGTCGGGCTGCGCCTTTGCGACGAACTCGGCAGCGATGGCGCCGCCCGCGCCGGGACGATTTTCGACGACGAAAGTCTTGCCCAAAGATTCGCTGAGATGCTGCGCCGCCATGCGTGCAAAGCCGTCGGTGTTCCCCCCGGCGGCAAACGGCACGATGATTGTCACCGGTCTTTCCGGCCAAGTGCCTTGCGCAGACGCCTGG
>Ga0070717_10000499_pt1 | contig 24886 bp, 28 predicted proteins | sample LARL113metaG_FD_71366 | JGI IMG/M metagenome (GOLD analysis project Ga0070717, IMG submission 71366) | Corn, switchgrass and miscanthus rhizosphere microbial communities from Kellogg Biological Station, Michigan, USA - LAR L11-3 metaG | ecosystem: Host-associated > Plants > Roots > Rhizosphere ...
GCGCAGACGCCGAAGCATCTCGATCTGCGCAGCGTGAGATGCTTCGCCGTCTATGCGGCTCAGCATGACGGGATTCACCGATTCCCACTGCCACCTCACCATGTCCGACGCGGACGCCGCGCTCGCCCGCGCGCGCGAGCAGGGCGTGCGGGGATTCGTCGTTCCCGGCACGAAGCTCGACGACGCGCCGCGCGCGATCGCCGTGGCCGAGGCGAACGATGACGTCTGGGCCGCCGTCGGCTTCCATCCGCACGAAGCGAAAGACTGCGACGATGCCGCCTTCGCCGAGATCGAGCGGCTGGCGCGGCACGAGAAAGTCGTCGCCATCGGCGAGGCCGGCCTCGACTACCACTACATGCACTCGCCGCGCGAGACGCAGATCGCCGTGCTCGAGCGGCACATCGAGCTCGCCAAAAAGCTCGGAAAGCCGATCATCATCCACAACCGCGAGTCGACCGAGGACATGGTGGCGTTGCTGCAGGACGGCCCCGGCATCCTGCACTCGTACACCGAGTCGCTCGACGTCGCGAAGACGCTCATCGACCGCGGCTTCTTCATCTCCTTCTCCGGCATCGTCACCTTCCGCACCGCGCAGCCGCTGCGCGACGTCGCGAGGGCGCTCCCGCGCGACCGCGTGCTGATCGAGACCGACACGCCGTACCTCGCGCCGGTGCCGTTCCGCGGGAGAGACAACGAGCCCGCGTACGTGATCAAAATCGCGGAGCTGCTGGCGTCACTTTGGGGAGTGCCGGCCGAGGAGGTGGCGGCGGTGACGACCTCAAATTTCGAGCGGGCGTTTGCGGTTAAACTGCCGCGCTGAGATGACGAAGAATTGCGAATACCGAATTGAGAATTGAGAATGAAGAATTCTTAATTCTCAATTCGGAATTCGGAATTCGCAATTCAATGACTCCCATCGACCTCTCCGTCGTCTTCCCCGTCTACAACGAGGAAGAGAACGTCCCCATCCTTCTCGACGAGATCGCGAAGGCGTTGGCCGGCACGCCGTGGTCGTACGAGATCATCGCCGTCGACGACGGCTCGCGCGACCGCAGCCTCGACGTCCTGCGCGCCGAGAAGGCCAGGTACCCCACGCTGCGCATCATCACCTTCGAGAAAAACTCCGGACAGACCGCGGCGCTCGACGCCGGCTGGCGCGCCGCGCGCGGGACGTATGTCGTCTCCCTCGACGCCGACCTGCAGAACGATCCCGCCGACATCCCTAAGATGATGCGCGCGCTCGAGGAGAGCGGCGCCGACATGGTCATCGGCGTGCGCGTCAACCGCCAGGACACCTGGGCGCGCAAGGTCCAGTCGCGCATCGGCAACGGCGTCCGCAACTGGATCACCAACGACCAGATCACCGACACCGGCTGCTCGCTCAAGCTCGCCCGCCGCGCCGCCATCGAGCCTGTCCGCCTCTACACCGGCATGCATCGTTTCCTGCCGACGCTTGTGCGCATGCACGGCTTCAACGTCGTCGAGATGCCGGTCAACCACCGCCCGCGACGCTACGGCACGTCGAAGTACGGCGCGATGAACCGCGCCTTCCGCGGCCTCGCCGACTGCCTCGCCGTGCGTTGGATGGGCAAGCGGCTGCTAACCTACAAGATCAAGGATCAAGAGTGAGTCTGCCGCCGTGGGATCCGCGCACGTGGCACTGGGACCTCCTGGCGGCGTTCGGCTTCGTCGCGCAGGCGCTCTTCGCCGCCCGTTTCCTCGTGCAATGGATCGCCTCGGAGCGGAAGAGAATGAGCCACGTGCCGATCCAGTTCTGGTACCTGTCGCTCCTCGGAGGGCTGTTGATGACGGTGTACGGCATCTTGCGCCGCGATCCCGTCATCACCCTCGGGCAAGCGCCGGCGCTCATCATCTACATCCGCAACCTGATGCTCATCTACCGTGCTCAACGACATCCAACGCAAACAACTTCTCCGGATCGCGCGTGAATCGATCGAGGTCGTGCACGCCGGCCGCACTCCCGGCTGGAGCGCCGCCGACTTCGACGACGCGCTGCACCGCCCTGCCGGCGCCTTCGTCACGCTGAAGACGAAGAGCGGCGACCTGCGCGGCTGCATCGGCTCGATCCACGCCGTCCATCCGCTCTACGAGGCCGTCACCTCGAGCGCCATCTCCGCCGCCTTCCGCGACCCGCGTTTTCTCCCCGTCCAGCCGCACGAGCTGCCGCAGCTCGACATCGAGATCTCCGTCATGGGGCCGATCGAGGCGGTGGCGACGCCGGACGAAATCGTGGTCGGACGCGACGGCCTCATCGTCAGCCGCGGCCGCCAGGCCGGCCTGCTCCTGCCTCAGGTCGCCATAGAATATGGATGGGAACGGGAGACCTTCCTGGCCCAGACCTGCGTCAAGGCGGGGCTGCCGCCGATGTCGTGGCAGATGCAAGGTACTCGAATTGAACGATTTGCGGCTGAAGTCTTCGGGGAATAAGTCTTAGGGCAATATCCCTCCTCCAAAATCGCGTTTTCGGCTCCGATCACGCCAAATAACTGAACGGAGCCCGATGAAAAAGAGCACTCGTTTTCGCAAGATCCGGCAGACCACGTTGGCCACCGTCGTCCTCGGCGCAGCGCTTTCCGTCGGAGGCCTCGACGAAGCGATGCACGACGTTCACTTTCTCGTCCGCAAGGACCTCGACGCCGTGCGCGTCGTGAAGCAGCAGGACGGCAAGCGTGCCGAGGTCGTGGCGAAAGTCGAGGACGGCTTCGCGGCGAACTCGCTGTTCAAGTTGTCGCGCGTGATGCCGGAGAGCCTCGTCTCGCGGCAGATCGCGCTCTTCGACGACCACTGGCTCCCGGTGCAGAGCGACGAGCCGGCGCCCGGCGGGCAGCCGGGGATGTTCCGCCGCGAGATGCGGAAGATCAATACGGCCATCCGCCGCCAGTTTTTCGCGAACGCGGTGCCGTTCGACCAGATCATCCATGAGAAAGCGGCGAAGTACGACGTCGATCCGGCGCTCGTCGCCGCGGTGATCGAGACCGAGTCGCGCTTCCACCCGCAGGCGCGCTCGCGCGTCGGCGCGCGCGGCCTCATGCAGCTGATGCCGAAGACCGGCCGCTGGCTCGGCGCGCGGAACCTCAACGATCCGGATCAGAACATCGACGCCGGCGTGAAGTACCTCAAGTACCTGCAGGGCCGCTTCGACGGGAACCTCAGCAAGGCCATCGCCGCGTACAACGCCGGCGAGGGGAACGTCCGCCGCTACAACGGCGTGCCGCCGTTCCGCGAGACGCGCTCGTACGTGAGGAAGGTGATGGCGCGGAAGCAGAAGTACGCAACGCCGGCCGACGATGGCGCCCCGGAAGGCGTCATGACGCTCCGGTAACGCCGCCGTCCCGGCGGCTGGCCGCGCGGCGTCCCGCCGCGCGGGGCGGGCGGGACGCCCGCCAGCCGGCGAGGACGCCGGCGCTACAACGCGGGCCGTTCCGCGAGACGCGCTGGTATGTGAAGAAACACAGAGCACCGCGGGGCGGGCGGGGACGCCCGCCGGCCGGCCGGCGAGGACGCCGGCGTTACTTTGTGCTAATTTATCTGTCGTCTCTGACAGCCTCAGGGAGGGGACAGATGGTCAGTGTGCGTTGGGCGGCCCCCATTCTCCTGTTCGTTGTCGCGCTTCCGGCGTCGGGCGCGAAGAAGGCTTCCGCGTCGCATCCGCCGCGCGAGCTGCATCAGGTCGGCGATCACGCCACCGCGTACAACCCTCCCGATCCGGCCACCTATCCGCCCGGCTCGAAGACCTACAAAATCGTCCGCGGCGACACCCTCTGGACCCTCGCCCAGAAGCTCTACAACAACGCCTATCTCTGGCCGCAGTTGTGGGAAGCGAACACCTGGATCACCGACTCGCACTGGATCTATCCCGGCGACGTCCTCCTCGTGCAAGGTGAAGTCGCCCAGCAGGCAGCGGCCGGCACGACGCCCGGCGCGGCCGCGGGCACGACGCCGCAGACGCTCACCGGCGGCATCGGCGTCAGGCCGGCCGTTGCGCCGCCGGCGCCCGGCAGCGTCATCGGCACGACGCGGCCCATTCCGCTCGGCGCCGAGGCCGACCTCTACTGCTACGGATACCTCGGCGATCCGCGCGAGCCGATGCCGAACTCCATCGCCTCGTACGAAGACGTCGAGATGCGCTACGACGTCGGCGCGCTGCTGCAGGCCATCGGCGGCTCCGACGGCGATCTGCTCTTCATCAACGGCGGCACCGCCACCGGCATCGTTACCGGCGAGACCTACCTCGTCGTCCGTCCCGCCGAGTACATCACCCATCCGAAGACCAAGGCCGTCATCGGCCGGCATTACGACTTCGTCGGACAGGTGAAGATCCTCCGCGCCGACGAGCGGCGCTCCTGCGCGATCATCAGCACCTCTTGTGACTCCATCAAGATCGGCGACCGCCTCAAGCCCTTGCCCCAGATCCCGATCCCGCTTGCGCGCGTCCCCGACGTTCCCGGCTTCTGCGAGCCGCGCAGCGCGCGGGCGAACGGCTTCATCGTCAACGCGCAGGGCGGCTGGGCAGACGCTCTCGGCGAGGGAATCCTCGTCGAGATCAACCTCGGCCACGACGAGCAGGTCCAGCCGGGCGACTTCCTCACGGTCTGGCGCGAGAGTCCTCAGCCGGGGCAGCCGCCGCAAGTCCTCGGTGAGATCGGTGTGCTCACCACCGAGGCCCACACCGCCACCGGGAAGATCGTCGCCAACCGGTACGCGATGCGGGTGGGCGATCACGTCGAGTTACGATAGAATCGCCGCCCCCGGGGTCCATAGCTCAGCGGTTAGAGCTACCGGCTCATAACCGGCAGGTCCCAGGTTCGAATCCTGGTGGACCCACCAGGAGCACCGAGAGAGATGACTGATTTGAAGCGACAAAGCGAAATCGATCCGACACGGGCGTTCCACCACAGGAACGCCTTTTTCGTCTATGGAGGGTTCCATCGTTGAATCACGACGTCGAGAAACTCTGGGAGTTGCAGACGGTTCTCACGCAGCTCAACGATCGTGAAAAACAGTTGACCACCAAGCCCGAGACCTTCGCGGCCGTCGACCGCGAATGGCAGGCGGCCAACGAAGACATGACCAAGCTCGAGTCGCAGATCGAGACGTCGCAGAAAGAGCGCCGCCGCGTCGAGGGCGAGCTCACCGATCAGCAGGAGCTCCTCAAGAAGTATCAGGGCAACCTCATGCAGGTGAAAAACCAGCAGCAGTACGCCGCCGCGTGGAAGGAGATCGACGCCACGCGCAAGCAGGTCAAGGAGCTCGAGGACGCCGACCTGAAGGCCATGGGCGACGTCGAGGGGCTGCAGAAACAGCTCGACGAGCGCCGCGGCGGCAGCGCCGACCTCAAGTCGCGCTGGGACTCGCAGTACGAGGCCTGGCAGTCGTCGCTCGGCCATCTGCAGCAGGAGGCCGCGCAGCTCCGCGAGCGCGCCGCCGCCATCGAGACCCAGCTCCCGCCGCGGGTGAAGGCCGACTTCTACCGCATCTACAACCAGCGCCAGAAAATCGCCGTGGCGCCCGTGGCGAACGAGTCGTGCAGCTCCTGCCGCACGCGCGTGCGGCCGCAGGTCTCGCAGCAGCTCAAGCGCGGCGAGCTGGTGCACTGCGAGGGCTGCCACCGCATCCTCTACGTGGAGACGCCCCAATCCTGAAAGTGACGGCCTTCGTCGACGGCGCGTCGCGCGGCAACCCCGGCCCCGCCGGCTTCGGCGTCTACATGAAGACCGACCGCGAGACGATCGAGCTCTGCGGCTACCTCGGCGTGACCACGAACAACGTCGCCGAGTACGCCGGCCTCCTCGAGGCGTTGACGATCGCCAAGCAGGAGGGAGCGACGGAGATCGACGTCATCTCCGACTCGCTGCTGCTCGTCAACCAGATGCTCGGCAAGTACCGCGTCAAGCACCCGAACCTCATCCCGCTGTACAACCGCGCCATGCGCCTGGCCCGGGAGTTCCGCCGCTTCTCGATCCGTCATACGCTGCGCGCCGGAAACAAGGACGCGGACCGGCTGGCGAACCTCGCCGTCGACCGCGCCGACGGGAGATGGGTTGAGCGACGCCGCATCGATTCGTGAGAATGCCGCCGCCGTGCGCGCGCGCATTGCCGCCGCGTGCGCCCGCGCCGGGCGCGACGCGTCCGAGGTGACGCTCGTCGCGGTCACGAAGGTCTTTCCCGCCGGCGATGTCGAAGCCGCCATCGCCGCCGGCGTCACCGACGTCGGCGAGAACCGCGTGCAGGAAGCGCGCGACAAGAAGCCGCTCGTGCACGGCAGCGCGCGGTGGCACCTCATCGGCCATCTGCAATCGAACAAGGCGAAGGACGCGGTGCGGCTCTTCGACGTGATCCAGACCGTCGACTCGCTCGACCTCGGACAGAAGATCGCCCGCGCGGCCGAGGCGGCAGGGAAACGGCAGGAGATCCTCCTGCAGGTGAACATCGGCAACGAAGAGCAGAAGAGCGGCGCCGATCGCGCCGCGGTGCCGGCGCTCGTGAAGGCGCTGCGCGCCGTCGATGCGCTCGACCTGCGCGGACTCATGGCCATCCCGCCCGCTGGCGCGCCGGAGGAGACGCGGCGATACTTCCGCGAGCTGCGCGCGCTGCGCGACAGCGTTGGCGTGGAGCAGCTGTCGATGGGCATGAGCGAGGACTTCGAAGTGGCCGTGGAAGAAGGGGCGACGATCGTCCGCGTCGGGCGGGCGATCTTCGGGAGCAGAACCTGATGCGATTCGTCACCCCCTTCATCGAAGTCCTGATGATGATCCTCACCTTCATCGAGTGGATCGTCATCGGCTGGGTCATCCTCTCCTGGGTGATGTTCTTCGCTTCGCAGACGTCGTTCCGCTGGCGCTACCGCGGCTTCTACAACATCCTCGCCCAGATCAACGACCTTCTCTCGCGCATGGCCTACCCCTTCGTCCGGCCCTTCCGGCGCATCCTTCCGCCGCACAAAATGGGAGGCATCGACTGGTCGCCGCTGCTGCTCCTGCTGGCGATCTATCTCATCCGGCGCCTTTTGATGGCTATACTCATCCCTGCCGTGCCACCACTGTGACGGGAGGGTGTCGATGCAGAACCTCACTCCGCTGGAGATCCAGAAGCAAACGTTCTCGCGGGCGATCAAGGGCTACACCGTGGACGAGGTGCGCGCGTACCTGCACCTCGTGGCCGAGGAGATCGAGCGGCTGGTGAAGGACGTCGACCGGCTGGCGCGCGAGAACGCCATGCTGCGCGAGGAGCTCCACGACCACAACCAGCGCGAGCGCATCCTCAAGGACACGCTGCTGTCGGCGCAGAAAGTCTCCGAGGACGTGCGGGCCAACGCGCGCAAGGAGGCGGAGCTGATCGTCAAGAACGCCGAGCTCCTCTCCGACCGCCTCATCTCCCAAGCCCAGTCGCGCGTGGCCGACCTCGAGCGCGCCATCCAGGAGCTGAAGATGGAGCGCCGCGCTGCGCGCAACAAGCTCCAGACGATGCTCGATACCACGCAGCAGCTCCTCATGCTCGACGTCGAGCAGGAAGCGAACGAGGAGCCGATCACGAGCATGTTCCGAAAAAGCGAATGACGCGTTGCCGCTGCTGATTCACAACCTCTCGCAGATCGCCACGCCGGTCGGGCGCGGCGCCGCGCGCGGCGCGTCGATGCGCAGGCTGACGACGTACGACGGCGAGGCCGTCATCGTCGTCGAGCGCGGCCGCTTCCTCTACGTCGGCCCGCGCGCGGAGATGCCGCGCGAGATCATCGTCGACGACGACTTCGACGCCCGCGGCGGCACCGCCGTGCCGGGCTTCGTCGACGCGCACACGCACATCGCTTTCGCCGGCACGCGCGAGTCGGAGTTCAATCGACGGTTGCAGGGCGAGACGTACGAGGAGATCGCCGCGTCCGGCGGCGGGATCGCCTCGACGGTGCAGGCCACGCGCCGCGCCTCGGAGGAGCAGCTGGCCGAGAACGTCCTCGCGCACGCGCGCCTGATGGCGCTGCACGGCACGACGACGGCGGAGGTGAAGAGCGGCTACGGCCTCGACAAGGAGTCGGAGCTGAAGCAGCTGCGCGCGATCCGGGCCGCGGCGACCGCCGAACATTCTCCGGTGCGGCTCGTGCCGACGTGCCTCGCCGCGCACGAGTTCCCATCCGGCGGCCGCGATACCTATGTCGCGACGATCGTCGACGAGATCCTTCCCGCCGTCGCCGAGCAGCGCCTGGCGACGTTCTGCGACGCCTTCGTCGAGCGCGGCGTCTTCTCGCGCGAAGAAGGGGAGTCGGTGCTGCGCGCCGGCGCGGAGCTCGGCCTGATCCCCCGCCTGCACGCCGACGAGCTCTCCGACACGGACGGCGCCGCGCTGGCCGTGGAGCTCGGCGCGGCGTCGGCCGATCATCTGATGCACGTCTCGGAGCGCGGCATCGAGGCGCTGGCGAAGTCGACGACGGTGGCGAACCTGCTGCCGGCCACGAGCTTCTTCCTGATGAGCGACCGCTACGCGCCGGCCCGCGCGCTGATCGACGCCGGCGCGATCGTGGCGCTGTCGACGGACTGCAACCCCGGCTCGTCGATGACGGAGTCGATGCTCATGGCGATGCAGCTGGCCACGCTGCGGATGAAGATGACGGTGGAGGAGTCGCTGACGGCGGCGACGCTGAACGCCGCGTACTCGCTGCACCTCAGCAGCGAGACCGGCTCGATCGAGACCGGCAAGCGCGCCGACCTGGTGCTGCTCGACGCCCCCAATTACCTGCACCTCGTCTACCATTTCGGCGTGAACTTGGTGCGCGACGTGTTCCGCGACGGGAATTGCGTGGTGCGCGATGGCCGCTGACTTCGACGCGACGTTCGCCGCCTTGCGCGAGATCCTGCGGCCGTACGCGCGCAACATGATCGTCGTCCACGACACGCCGGACAACTATTACCTCGACTCGAAGTACACCGCCCCCAACGGCCACCCCCTCTTTTTCGGCGCGGTGCGAAAGGGGAAGAGCTACGTCAGCTTTCACCTGATCCCGGTCTACATGTTCCCCGACCTGCTGACGGAGCTGTCGCCCGCCATGAAGAAGCGGATGCAGGGGAAGTCGTGCTTCAACTTCAAGTCGGTGTCCGAGGAGCAGCTCGCGGAATTGCGCGAGTTGACGAAGCGCGGCGCCGCGCGGGCGAAAGAGTTCTTCGATCGAGGCCGCGCGTTCTCCTGACACAACGAACGTTGTCGATTTTTGAGCGTTCGTTGTGCCGCGACAACGAACGTTGTGGATTTGTAAACGTTCGTTGTGCCGCCACAATGAACGTTGTCGTTGTTTGTACGTTTGCTGTGCCGTGACAACGACCGTTGTGAAATTCACAACGTTTGTTGTCCTGTGACAACGAGCGCACAAACGCCGGTGCCGATGGTCACCTCGAGCGATCGAAGTCGGAGATATCGATAGGACAGAGATCGCAGAGAAGAAGGAGAGATCGTCATGACCATCGCAACGTTGACCGAGCCTGGGACGACCGCCTGGACGGCGGCGGACCTTGCCGAGGCCATTCATAAGACCCCATTGACTCTCGCGGAACTGGCCGTGCTGGTGCGCACGATCCGCGACTCGATTCCCGATCTGCTGCCGCCCGATCCGGCGCTGGCGAGCAGGATGCGCTCGGCGGCCCGGATGTCGCCGCGCTTCATCGATTCCACGGCGAACAGTCTGGAGAACTCCGAGCTGTGGCAGAAGTCGGCCGACGCGACGCCGGAGACGATCCGGCAACACCTGAATCGCTCGCTCGAGCTCCAACCGCTGCTCGAGGAGACGAAGGCGGCGCGATACTAGATTCACGGGTCGACAATGGTGTGGCAGAGGGCGAAAGCGTGGTACGCGGCAGGTAGATCGTGGATCAGGAAGGAGAGATTGTCGGTCTCGCCGTCGCCTTTCTTCTGGCGTGGTATCACAGTCGCGAGATCCGGGATACAGCCGCCAAGCTCGACGTCGTCCAGCAGTCGCTGTCGACCCACTCGCTCGGACCGTTTCCCGGCTTTGTCGACAAAATTGCAGAAACCGTGAGGAGCGCGGAATCTTCGCTCGTCGTGGCATGCGACTTCCCATCGTACGGGCAGTTCGATGGGCACGGCTTGGCGATTCGGCAAGCGATCGAAGATCGCATCGGACACATAGGCAAGGTCGAGTTGACATTTCTCGATCCGCAACGCCGCGAAGTCGCCCGCAAGCTTCAATTTCCGGAAGAGCGCTGGACCGAGTCGATGAAAGGCGATGCAAGGGCGCGTGCCGCCGTGGTCAAATTTCTCGAAGAGGGTCGCGTCGACACGAGCAACCTCACCTATCCACTCTTTATGAAGGCGCTGCGCGACCGGGAAGAAACGACGCTTCAGTTGTTCGCGCGAGCCGACATCAAACAGATCAACGATGACATGCCGTTGTTCTGCTGGATCGCCGATGACAAGCGTGCAGTGATCGTGGTGCAGGACCGCGACGGCACCGAGAATTCAGCGTTCTGGACTACGGACGAGCATCTCATCGCCGCGTTGAAAGGCGTCATCCGGCGCTATCGGGAGTTCGCGCAGCCGTCGAGTGGTGTCGCGCCGAACACTACTCGATGACGATGAAATCCAGGTTGCCGTACGGTCGCAATTGCCGGCAGACCTCGTGGCCCGAGGGATTCTCGTCCGCGTTGTTGGCGGAGTTCCCCTCGATCGTGCGGACGACGTGCGGGAGCGCCTGCACGACGACGCCGGTGTGATGCCAGCGGTCGCGCTGGCCGCGCTTGCGGATCAGCATCAGGCTTCCCGGCGGGATCTGCTCCGGCTTCGTCTCTTCGGCGCGGCGGAAGCGCTTCTCCTGCTGCGCGGCCTTCGCCAGAAGATTGCAGTTCGTGTGGTAGCCGAGCGGCGGCGGCGTGTTCATCGACGAGGCCGCCTGGGCGATGACCGACGTGGCGAAGCCGGCGCACCAGGCGTCGGCGCCCTGCGGCAGCTTCGGATCCTTCGGCCGCTCCTCGCCGCGCAGGTAGAGGCGGACCCACGGCCCGCGGTTCTGCCCGCCGATCTCGATCGGATGCTGCAGGAGATGCTGCAGCGCGCACGCGGTGATGATTGATCCGAGCGTCGCTCCCGCCGGCACGGCGAGCGGCCGCAGCGCCTCGCCCATCGACCGCGTGAGCAGCGCGAAGAGCGCCGGCTCGACTTCGCCGGTCACGGCGAGGACGTTCGCGGCCTGAAAGTCCTTCACGCCCTGCTCCGTCGCCGGGCCGAAGCTGCCGTCGATGCCGACGTTGAATTGGTTGAAGCAGAGCCACTCCTGCACGCGCGTGACGTTCTCACCGCGATCGCCGCGGCGAAGGGTCTGATCGATTTTCAGCGTCGGCTCGAACATGGATGAAGACCAGCTCCGCACCAGGATACTGCAGGAACTCCGGCGCCAGCGGCAAGTAGCGATGCTCCCCGAACCGCTCCTGCAGCTCCGGCGGGAACGGCGTCTCGATCGTGGCCTCGGCGCCGTCGAACAGCGGCTCCTGCGGATCGGGCGGCCAGCGCGCCGGATCGGGATTCATGACGCTGACGATGAAGCTGCCGCGCGCCGGCAGGCCGATCTGCGAGCAGAGCGTGCAGTCGCCTTCGAGCTCGTAGTCGAGATGCGTGTGATCCTCGTGCGCTTCGATGCGATACGCGCCGCGGCCGAGCGTCTGCGCGCGGCCGCCGAGGGCGTCGTCGTCCGCGACGAAGGCCCAGAAGCGCTTCGTCAGGCGCTTGCGGCCGACGACGATGACGTGGCGCGCGCCGCCGTCCGCGGGCTGGAGCACCCACAGCATCCGCTGCACGTCGTCGAGCGACTCGATCTCCTCGCGCCGCACGCGGATGCGGGCCACAATCAAGATCGCGCCGTGTTCGAGCATCATCTAATGTAATCGCGCCATGGTGTCATCCCGAGCGGAGCGAGGGATCCCCCGCCAAGGGGATTCCTCGCTCCGCTCGGAATGACACGAAGCATGCGCATCTACACCATCGGCCACTCCACGCGCTCGCTCGACGAGCTCGTGCACCTCCTCGCCGCCAGCGGCGTCAAGCGGCTCGCCGACATCCGCCGCTATCCCGGCTCGAAGCGCTATCCGCACTTCTCGCGCGACGCGCTCGCGGCCGAACTGCCGAAGCACGGCATCGCCTACGTCCACATGCCGGAGCTCGGCGGGCGGCGGAATCCGTCGAAGGACTCGGTCAACGATGCGCTGAGAAACGATCAGTTCCGCGGCTACGCGGATTACATGGGAACGCCGGACTTCGCGAACGCCATCGAGCGGCTGCTGTCGATGGACGGGCCGGTCGCGATCATGTGCGCCGAGGCCGTGCCGTGGCGGTGCCATCGCAGCTTCGTCGCGGATGAGCTGACGCGGCGCGGCGTCGAGGTTGTGCACATCGTCGGGCCGAACGACCGGCGGCGGCACGAGCTCAACCCGCTCGCCAGCGTCGAGGGGGATCGCCTCGTCTACGCGCGCCGTATAATCGCCGGGGCCCATGACCATCCAAAGTGATGCCTCTCTGGCCGGCCCTTCGGCGCCGGCGCACGAGCGCGACCTCGTCCTCGCGGTCGACGACAACGAACAAAACCTGGAGATCCTCGAGGAGTACCTGACGTCGTGGGGATACGACGTGGCCATGGCCCGCGACGGCCGCGAGGCCCTCGGCCTCTATCCGCGCACGAACCCGTCGATCATCGTCCTCGACGTGATGATGCCGAACATGGACGGCTACGAAGCGTGCGCGCGCATCAAAGGCGAAGCGGGCGGGCGGATGATCCCGATCCTCATGCTCACCGCGCTCACCGACACCGACGACAAGATCAAGGCGTTGGAGTGCGGCGCCGACGACTTCCTCAACAAGCCGATCAACAAGGACGAGCTGCGCACGCGCGTGCGCTCGCTGATCAAGATCCGCAATCTCCGCAAGGAGCTCGATTCCAGCGAGAACATCATCATGACCCTCGGCACGGCGCTGGAGAACAAGGACGCCCGCGCCGCCGGGCACGTGCAGCGCGTGGCGCAGTACGCAGCGCGCCTGGCGCAGAAGCTCGGCATGTCGCGCGACGAAGTCGAGACGATCACGAAGGGGGCGATGCTGCACGACGTCGGCAAGATCGGCGTGCCCGACGCGCTCCTCGGCAAGGAGCAGCTCACCGCCGACGAGCGCGCGCGCATCGCCGAGCACACGCGCATGGGGGCGTCGATCCTCGCGCCGATGACGACGTTCCAGTCCTGGCTGCCGATCGTGCGCTGGCATCACGAGCGACGCGACGGCCGCGGCTACCCCGACGGCCTCGCCGGCGACGCGATCCCGATCGAGGCGCAGATCGTCGCCATCGCCAACCGCTACGACAATCTCGTGCTCGACTCGCGCGGCGACGACGGCGCGGCCATGGCGCGCCTCCGCGGCGAAGCGGAAGACGGTGCCTTCGATCCCGAGCTCGCGCGCCTCTTCGCCGCGGCGCTCGCCGAGGAGTCGCCCACGGCCATCGCGGCGCGGCACCTCAGCGCTCGCAAGCCGCGGCCGCCGCGTGTGCTCTGCGTCGACGACAACCGCATGAATCGCGACCTCGTCACCGCCACGCTGAGCGACGCCGGCTTCGACGTCCTCGTCGCCGAGAACGGCGTCGACGCCCTCGACGTCCTCGGCCGCGACGCCGTCGACGTCGTCCTCCTCGACCTCATCATGCCGCTGCAGGGCGGCGCGGAGACGCTGCGGATGATCCGCGCCGACCGCCGCTTCGAGTTCCTGCCGGTGATCGTGCTGACGACGCACCGCGGCGGGACGATCCGCTCGGACGCCATCGTCGCCGGAGCGGACGACTTCATCAACTATCCGCTGAACCGCGTCGAGCTGATCTCGCGCATCCGCTCGCTGCTGCGGATCAAGGAGTACCACGCGGACCTCGAGCAGACGCAGAACGTGATCTGCGCGCTGGCGCTGACGCTCGAAGCGAAGGACCGCTACACGCGCGGCCACTCGCAGCGCGTCGGCGATCTTGCCCGCGCCTTCGCCCTTCACCTCGGCGAGAGCGCGGAGCTCGCCGAGCGCGCGCGCATCGCCGGCCTGCTGCACGACATCGGCAAGATCGCCGTCCCCGAGGCGCTGCTGAACAAGGAGGGCCCGCTGACGCGCGACGAGTTCCTGCGCGTCATCGATCACCCGGTGATCGGCGAGGAGATGGTGCGCCCGCTGCTGACGCTCAGCGCCGTGCTGAAGATGATCCGCCACCACCACGAGCGCTTCGACGGCCGCGGCTACCCCGACGGCCTGCGCGGCGAGGCGATCCCGTACGAGGTGCGCTTGCTCTCGATCGTCGACGCCTACGACGCCTTGACGTCGCACCGCTCCTACCGCCCCGCCCCGCTCTCGCACATCGCCGCGATTCAAACGCTACAGCGCGAGGCGGCCGGCGGAAAGTGGGACCCGGCGATGGTCGAGCGCTTCGCGGACTGGCTGCGCGAGCCGCCGGACTGGACGGCGATCGCGGTGCCGGTGCCGACGTTGCGGTTGGAGTAAGCTCGCGCGCCGATGCTCGTGCTCCACGACCCTCTGCGACAGACAGACTTGCCGCGCCGCTGCGTCGCCACCATCGGCAACTTCGACGGCATGCACATCGGCCATCAGGCCATCATCGGCGGCGTCGTGGCGCGGGCGCGCGAGACGGGGCGGCCGTCCGCGGTCATCACCTTTCATCCCCATCCGCTGACCATCGTCGCGCCCGACCGCGTGCCGAAGCAGATCCTCACGCTGTCGCAAAAGGAAGAGCTCATCCGGGACATGGGCGTCGACGCCATGCTCGTCGTCCCCTTCACGCACGAGTTCTCGCGCTGGACCGCCGACCGCTTCATCGAGGAGTTCCTCGTCAATGCGCTGCAGGTCACCGAGGTGCGCATCGGCCGCGACTTCGCGTTCGGCGCGGGGCGCGAGGGGCACCTCGAGAAACTGCAGAGCGCCGGCAGGCAGTTCGGCTTCGACGTGCACGGCGTCGACGAGGTGCGCATCCGCGGCATCCGCGTCTCCAGCTCGCGAATCCGCCGAGGGATCGCGCGAGGAGCCATGCGCACGGTCGCGCTCGCGCTCGGGCGCACCTACTTCATCGACGGCCTCGTCGCCACCGGCCGCCGCCTCGGACGGAAGATCGGCTTTCCCACCGTCAACGTCGATCCCTTCAACGAGCTCTATCCCGACGGCGGCGTCTTCGTCACCACATCGCGCTTCGAGAGCTTCGACCGCTGCTTCGAGAGCGTGACGAACATCGGCGTCCGCCCGACGCTCTACGAGAACTACGCGATCACGATCGAGAGCCACATCCTCGACTTCGACTCCAACGTCTACGGCGACACCGTGCGGCTCTACTTCCACGCGCTGCTGCGCCGCGAGCAGCAGTTCCGCTCCGCCGTCGAGCTGACGCGGCAGATCCGCGACGACATCGAGCGCTCGCGGCGCTATTTCCGAAGGACAGGAGGCAGGGAACAGGGGGCGGGGCGCAGGTGATTTCTGTCGCGACGACCTCTACCTGCGCCCTGCGCCCTGCGCTCTGCGCCCTGACCTGACATGACTGACCCCGTCTTCGCGCTGATCGCCATCGTCGTCTTCCTCGCCGTCCTCGCCGCGGCCGACTACTTCAAGACGCTCGACGCCGATCTCTGGCACGCCTGGCGGACGCCGCTCGCCGCCGGCCTCGTCGCCGGCGCGATCCTCTGGCCGCTCGGCGCGCGGGAGATCGCGGCGGGGATTCTGCTCAGCGCCGCCGCGCTCTACGTCCGCCTCATGGGCCGCGAGTCGGAGTCGATCGACGGCATGCTCCTCGGCGGCTGCACCGGCGCCGCGGCCGCGCTGCCGCTCGTCTTCCGCGGCGTCGACGAGCTCACCGTCCTCGCCGAGTGCATCGCCGCCGGCGCCGTGGCCGGCTTCGGCATCACCTACGCCGCGTTCCACGTGCGCGACCGCGGCAAGCAGATCGCCATCGACGTCGTCACCGCGATCGCTGCGATCGCCGCCGCGTACGCGCCGCGCGCGCTCGCCGCCGCCGGCCTCGCGCCGCGCAGCGTCGCCATCGGCATCGCCGCGCTCGTCCCGCTCCTCGTCATCGCCGCGGCGTTGCGGGAGTGGCCGGAGATCCGCGCCGAGCTGCGCCACGAGGCCTCGCTCGGCTTCATCCGCGACGAAGACGTCCGCCGCACCGCCCACCCGATCCTCCGCCACGGCGGCGGCGGATGGGCCGACCGCCACGCCCACCGCGAGTTCGTCCGCCTCGCCAACGAGATCGCGCTGCGCAAGCGGCGGCAGCGCTTCCGCCCCGACGACGTGGCCCGCCTCTATCAGCTCGAGATCATGAAACTGCGGATGCAGATCCAGGAGATGGGCCGCATCGACCGGGCCGTGCGCGAAGAGTCGGCTACAATGCCGGACAGCAAATGACGCGACGTTTCCCGCGCCTCATCGCCGTCTTCCTCACCGCTCTCGCCCCCGCCGTCCTCACCGCCCAGACCGGCAAAGACATGGGCCCGGCCGGGCAGTACTACCAGCCGCCGCGGACGAAGTTCAAGTTCCAGCCGGGGCCGAAGAAGACGGGCGGGACGATCGAAGTGACGGTCGCGCAGGGCGGCCACACCACCGAGGAGAAAGACGAGTACGCCATCATGGAAGGCGGCGTCACCGTCAAGTACCAGGACATCAAAGTCGTCGCCGACAAGATGACGCTGAACCACAAGACGAAGGACATCGTCGCCGAGGGGCACGTCATCCTCGACCAGGGTCCGATGCGCCTCACCGCGGACCAGATGTTCTACAACCTCGACTCCAAGCTCGGCACGCTCTTCCACGCCACCGGCGCGATGGAGCCGTCGCTCTACTTCACCGCCGACAAGGCCGAGAAGATCGGCGACACGCGCTACCTCCTCACCCAGAGCGTCTTCACCTCGTGCGACCTGAACCGGCCGTCGTGGTCGTTCCACGTCGCGCGCGCCGACGTCACGCTCGACGACTACGCGCACATGCGCAACGTCGAGTTCCTGGCCAGCCGCCTGCCGGTCTTCTGGGCGCCGTCGCTGGTCTGGCCGACGAAGCGCGACCGCTCGCGCGGCTTCCTCATCCCGCGCCTCCTGATCTCGCAGGAGTTCGGCGAGCGCCTCGAGACCGGCTACTTTCTGCCGTGGGGCGACTCCGCCGACGCCACGGTCTTCACCGACCTGAACACGAAGGGCTACAACGGCGTCGGCGTGGAGGCGCGCTACCTGCCCTCGCCCGACGTCAAGCTCGGCGACGTCTCCGCGTACACGGTGCACGACGTCGAGCAGGGAAAGCTGCAGTGGAAGTACCAGGTGCAGCACGCGCAGGACAACCTGCCGGGCGGCTTCCGCGGCGTCGTCGACGTGGAGGACTTCTCGAACATCGACTTCTTCCGCCGCTTCGACCGCGACCCGCGCATTCACACGCTCTCGCAGATCTATTCGCAGGCCTACCTGACGAAGAATCGCCCGACGTATTCGCTGAACATCCTCACCGACCGGCGCGACATCTTCGGCCCGGTCAACGCCGAGGATCCGTTCGCGCCGCCGCCGAGGCAGCGCTTCGAACAGCTGCCGTCGCTGCAGTTCCGGCTGTACCCGAACCAGATCGGCACGACACCGCTTTACTTCTCGCTGGAGTCGTCGACGTCGCACCTCGTCACTCACGGCCTCTCGGTCTTCAACGGGCCGACGGCGAACTACTACCGCGCCGATCTCTTCCCGACGCTGTCGCTGCAGCTGCGCACGCCGACATGGCTGTCCATCCGGCCGCAGATCTCCGTGCGCGACACGTGGTACTCGGCGAGCCTCGATCCGACGGCGCTGCAGAGCGGCGAGCAGGTCGCGACCGACGACAAGATCAACCGCAAGTACGCGCAGGGCGAGGTCGACGTGGTCGGCCCGTCGTTCTCGAAGATCTTCAACAAGTCGTTCGGCGGCTTCACGAAGTTCAAGCACGTCATCGAGCCGCGCATCCGCTACATCTACACCTCGGGCGTCGCCGACCAGGACCGGGTCATCCGCTTCGACACGGTCGACTCGCCGATCCTGCCGTTCGTCAGCAACTCCGTCGAGTACTCGCTGACGCAGCGCCTCATCGGCCGCGAGAAAGGCGCCTCCTCGTCGTCGCGCGAGGTGCTGTCGTTCTCGCTGCGGCAGTCGGTATCGCTGTCGCAGCCGTTCACGGCCGCGAACGGCGGCAGCCTGGCGGGAACGACGCTCACGCCGGGGCAGGACAGCAAGTTCACGCCGCTCGTGGCCAGCCTGCACGTGAACCCGTACCAGTCGATCACGCTCGACGCGAACGCGAGCTACGGCAACGTCTCCCATCAGATCGAGCAGACGTCGATCTCCGCGAACCTCCTCGGCACCGGCGACAGCGCGGACAAATACCTCAGCTTCACCTGGTTCGCCACGTTCAACACGCCGCAGCAGACGTTCGACAGCAGCGCCAGCCAGATCCGCTTCAACGCCGGCTCCTCGGTGCTCAAGGACCGCCTCCGCGCCGACGTGCAGCTCAACTTCGACGCGAAGCTGGGGACGTTCCTCGAGCAGCGCTACCTGATCGGCACGAACGCGTCGTGCTACGGCGTCTCGTTCGAGCTGCGGCGCTACCTCGTCTACCTGCCGGAGCCGTCGCCGAAGCTGAGCTACGGGATCGCGGTGACGCTGAAGAACGTGGGAACGATCGGGACACATTGAGCTCCGTCATCCTGAGCGCAGCGAAGGATCTCCATCTGCGCATTCTGAGATCCTTCGCCGTCTCTGCGGCTCAGGATGACGAACGAAACTGACGAATGTCGAACGTCTACACCTTCAAAGACTTCGAAGGCTCCAGCCATCGAATCCTGATCGGCCTGATCCGCCGCTTCGCGCCGCGCGGCGGCACGCTCCTCGACCTCGGCGCTGCGGGCGGCGAGCTCGGCGCCGCGGTGCGCGACCACTTCGCGCGGACGATCGGCTTCGAGTACGACGTCGACCGCATCGCCGACCTCCGCCGCCGCTTCGACCGCGCCGTGATCGCCGACCTGGAGAGCGTGACGCGCCTCCCCGCGAACGCCAGCGCCGTCGTGCTGGCCGACATCATCGAGCACCTGCGCGACTCGACGAAGCTGCTGCGCTGCGTGAAGCAGTCGCTCGCCCCCGACGGCCTGCTCTTCCTCTCCGTGCCGAACATCGCCAACGTCACGGTGCGCCTCGGACTCCTCTTCGGCGTCTTCGAGTACCGCGACCGCGGCATCCTCGACTACACGCATCTCCGCTTTTTCACGATGCGCACGATCCGCCGCGAGCTCGAGAACGCCGGCTTCCGCATCATCGCCATCCGCGGCTCCTCGGTGCCGATCCGCCTGATCATCGGCCGCTTCACACCGGAGCGGCTGCTGCGCCTCGGCGAGACGCTGCTGACCGGCGTGACGCGCGTGTGGCGGTCGCTCTTCGCCTATCAGATCATTCTCGTCGCCGCGCCGAGGTAACGATTCTGCGCGATGCGTCACTCATACAGTAAAGAGGAGAGACCATGGCGAGACGCCGGGATCGTTGGCAGCGTAGCTTTCTCGAGGTGTGCATCGTCGCCTTTCTCGCGCTGACGATGCTCCCGACCGCGCAGAGTGTGAAGATGCTGAGCACGACGCTGCCGTGGTTCTGGGCGCTCGCCCTCCTACCCGGAATCATCGGCATTGCCAATCATCTCGTCACGTCGCGGCAGTACGAGGCCGATGATGGACACGACGAGTCGCTGCACCGGCCGACGTTCGGCCAGACAGTCGCAGCGGCGGGGCTGCTCACGGGCGTCTTCTGCATCGTGGCACGAGCGGCCGGCGAGCCGCACTTCGATGGCATCGTCTACGCCGGCTACGGCACGTATATCAGTACCGTCTGGTTCATGCTCGTCCGCCTCAACGCGAACGCCCTCTCGCCGCGTTTTCTGGCGAACAGCGCACTGAAAGCAGCGATCGCCCTGATGATCGGCCACGTCGCCTCGACCACCGACATCGTCAAGCAGTTCGGAACGCTCGTGAGTCTTCCGGCGATGTATTTCCTCGTCGGCCTCTTTCACTCGTGGGCCATGAAGGCGCTGCGGAAGACGGCGATGACGACGTTCGGCATTACGCAGACGGCCGCGGCCGATCTCCCGGTCCGCCTGCTCGAAGGCGTGGATGATGGCGCGGTCGACGTCCTGGAAGAGCTCGGGATCACCTCAACCCAGCACCTGGCCACGATGCACGCGCCGGAAGTCTGCGGTCGATCGCTCTATCCGCGCGACCGCGTGCTCGACTGGATCGATCAGTCGATCCTCATCATGCACTCCAACGGCCGCATCAACGATCTTCGTGCTCTCGGGATCCGTTCGGCCTACGCACTGATCACGATTGCGAATCATTCCCGCGAGGAATGCGCAGGCGGTAAGCTGCCGGCCAGCGACGGGGCGTATGAGCGCTTCAAGCAAGTCGCGCAGCGGCTCGGCACCTCCGTCGATGGCTTGTATCTGATCAAACAATGCATCGAGACCGATCCCGCCTACATTTCTCTCGAGGAGATGTATCCGCATCGTCATCGAGCGGCGGACAGCGGGCACACCACGCCGCCGAGCGTGCCACCATCTAGCATCGCGGCTTCGCCAACAATCGCTATCGCCAGCGACGCAGATCCAGCACGACTAGCGCAAACGCCAATAGTGCGCTGACCGCCGCCACCGGCCACCACCCCCGCCCGATCCGCCGCTGGAAAACCACGCGGTGCTCGCCCGGCGGCACCGGCACGCCCGCGAAGAGCATGTTGATCTCGACCGGCTTCACGGTGCGGCCGTCGATCGTCACGCCGAGCTCCGGCGTCAGCTTTTCCGATGACGCCAGCAGCGTCCCCGCCGGCGCGCTGACGTCGACGACCTGCTCGTCGTCGGCGTAGCTGCGCAGCGTCACGGCGGCGTCGCTCGTCGCCGGCAGCGGCGCGCGCGCATCGGTCACGATCGCTTCGCCGGCGAAGTCGACGTCCTTCGCCGCGAGGAACGCCGCGTCGTCCATCTTCCGCACGCGCATCACGGCGTGGAAGCGCGGCAGCTCCGCGAGGTTGCGGAAGATCCGCCCCTCGGCGAGCTCGCGGTCGAAGAGGATCGGCGTCGTCACGCGGCCGTAGAAGAACGGCGCGTCGCCCGGCTCCGCCGTTCCTTTCAGCATGCCGCCGCGGAGGCCGTGCGACTCGAGGCGCAGCACGACCGTGTCGCCGAGCCGCGTGTACGGACGGAGCGGGACGTAGAGCTTGCCGACCGTCCCCCAGTCGTCGGGAACGAAGGTCCGCGACCAGACGACGCGCGCGTCTTTGAGCAGCACGACACGAAGTTGCGGATTGCGCGACGTCGTGGCGTCGATGCCGATCGGCAGCTCGATCGACCAGAACGGCTCCGCGTCGACGTGCACCTTGCGCTGCGCGACGGTGTCGGGCAGCAGCACGTAGCCGCCGATCTCCTTCACGCCCGGCTTCGTGGCCGCGAAGATCGACCACTTCACGATGTCGATGCTCTTCTGCTCGATGAGGTAGCGCACGCCGAGCATCGATACGAGCGGATCGGTGAGATCGAATTTCAGCGCGTTGAACTGGATGACGGTCGAGCCGCCCGAGAACGCGGTCGGATCGATGCGCTCCAGCAGCCTCCGATACCTCGCCTCGGACGAGAAATGGCTGCGCACGTCCTCGACGCGGTAGAGCTCCGCCGCGTTCGGCCAGAAGTAGTCGAAGAACGGCGCGATGCGGAACGGCCGCGGCTGCGACTGCAGGAAGGCGATCGTCGGCGTCGCCGGCGGCATCGACGTCCGCGGCTCGAGGTACGGATAGAAGCGGCCGGCGAAGACGCCGAGGTCGGCGGCGGCGAGGACCGCGATCGCCGCGGCGACGGCGACATGGCGCCGGCTCAAGAGCGCCGCGCCAGCCGCGGCGAGAAAGGCGACCGGAATCGGCAGGATGATCTGCAGCCGCGTGAGCGGCGAGAACTTGAAGCCCGGCAACACGCCGATGAACGGAAGGACGCCGAACATTGCGCCGAGGATGACCAGGAGCGCCGCCAGCCAGAACCATCGCCAGCGCGCGCGGCGGTTGGCCAGCGCCAGAAGGACGAGTGGGATGGCGATGATGCCGGCGTAGACCGTCGCCTCGACGTAGTTGTTGAGGATGCCGAGGAGCGGATCGCCGCGCCAGTTGCGATAGGCGCGGTTGCCGAGGGCGTCGGGACGCAGGAAGAGTAGCGCGTGGTGCCACGGAAACCTGTACGCCGCCGCCGCGCCGACGCGCACCGCCAGATACCCGGTGCGCTGCACGAGCTGCGCGAAAGAGACGAGCATCGGCGAAGCGATGCCGAGGGCAAGCGCGACGGCGACAGCAACGGAACGCAGGCGTCCCGCCTGCTGGCCGGCGCGCGTCCCGCGCGCCGCCGCGCGAACCACAAAGTACACCAACGCCACCCAAGCCCCATACGCCATCGCCGCCGGAAATCCCGACAGCGCGTACGCCAGCACGATCACCACCACCGCCCACGCCGGCGTCCGCTTGCCGCGCGCCGTCCGCAGCGCGATCCACAGCAGCGCCGGATACAACGGCGTCGCGTTCGTCGCCTGCCAAAGCCAGCGCACCGCGATCGGTCCCGACGCGGCGAAGAGAATCGCGCCGATCGCGGCTCCGCGCTTGCCGAGCCGCTCTTCACGCAGCCACAGATAAGCGAAGAAGAACGCAACGTTCAGCTTCAGAAGAATGATGCCGGTGTAGACCCACGACAGCGGCAGGAGCAGCGTCGGCAAGAACGTGAACGGCGTGAGCGACGCGGCCGACGACGAGCCCCAGCCGGGAATGCCGCAGGCGACGAAGGGATCCCAGTGAAAGGCGCGCGGCTCGCCCTTCACGAGGGAGAGCATAGTCAGGTACGACGTCGGCGGGTCGTTGAGGATGGAGTTCTGCGCGACGACGGCGTGGCCGTGGCCCCACGGCTCGAAGTTGTAGAAGACGTCGTTCGGCGAGACGACGCGCTGCATGAAGATCGTCGGGAAGAAGAAAACGAAGTGATAGACGACGATCGCGGCGAGCGCGATGGAGTGCTTTCGGAGACAATGCAAAGCGGATCGCAGTTTACCGTGGCCGCGAAAAAAGTCTTCATCGCCGCGCAGCTCGACGCGCGCTTCGTCGCGCGGATCGCCGCCGACGCGCGCTTCGAGATCGTCGGGGAGCTCGCCGAGGCGGAGATCCTCGTGACGCGCGCGCACGTCCGCGTGACGCGCGAGCTGCTCGCCGCGGCGCCGTGCCTGGAGCTGATAGCGCAGGGAACGAGCGGCACCGACAACATCGACGCCGTGGCGGCGCGCGAGCGCGGCATCGCCATCGTGAGCCTCCCCGGCGAGAACGCGAACGCGGTGGCCGAGCTCGTGATCGCGTTCATGCTGATGATGACGCGCACGATCCCGCAGTACACCGAAGAGCTGCGCCGCGGCGCGTTCCAGCGCGACGACTGCGCCACCCGGCACGAGCTCCGCCACTACCGCCTCGGCATCGTCGGCCTCGGCGAAGTCGGCCGCCGCGTGGCCCGCCTCGCATCAGCGTTCGGCGTGTCCGTCTCCGCCTTCGACCCCTACCTCGCCGATGCCGACTTCCCCGCCCGCCACGCCGCCCGCACGCCATCGCTCGAAGCGTTGCTGGAGTCGAGCGACATCGTGACGCTCCACGTCCCGCTGACGCCGGAAACGCGCCGCATGATCGCCGCCCCCCAAATCGCGCGCCTGCCGCGCGGCGCGTTCCTGATCAACGCCGCCCGCGGCGAAGTCCTCGACCAGCAAACCGCACTCGACGCGCTGGCGAGCCATCACCTCGCCGGCCTCGCGCTCGACGTCTACGACCCCGAGCCCCCGCCCGCCCCGCTACCGCCCGATCCGCGGCTCGTCCTAACCCCGCACGTCGCCGGCTGCTCGCACGAGTGCAAGGCGGCGATCGGGGAGAAGCTGTACGAGAAGATTTCGGAGCGGTATCGATGAACGGAGCGCCGCCGTCCTCGGCGGCTGGTCAGGCGGCGTCCTCGCCGCCGGCGCTCCGTCACACGCGGACGATCTGCGGGAGACAGTCGAAATGTTTGTCGCGCGCGTGAAGCACGAGATCGTGCTGCACGATGATCGCCGCGATCCAGATGTCGTTCGTCGGAATGGGCGTCCCCTGATGCCGGAGCTGCCGATAAAGATTGGCGTAATGAAAAGTCGTTTGGTCGTCGGCGAAGAAAACCTCGACGTTGTCTTTCAGCAGAAACCGCCGCAAGGTTCCTTCACCTTCGGCCTGCCGTCGGCCGCCGGCGAACCCGGCTCGAAGCTCGCCGAGCACGATGAACGGCAGGACAACGAGCTCGGCTTCTTCGACCAGCTCCTCGTCTCGGCTTCGCGCCTGAACAGATCGCCGTAGCGGTTCGTGTCGAGGGCAACGCTCACTTCCAGAGGTCCTCGTCGATCTGATCTTGCGCGGCCAGCGCATCCTCGAAGGCTTTATCGGGTTTCCACATGCCGATGATGTCGCTGAGGTCTCGCCGCTTCCGACGCACGCCGTTCAGGCCGGCGCCGTCCATCAACGCTTCCAGGGCGGCTTCGTTGAGGCTCTGGCCGGCAGTGCGGGCGCGTTCGCGCAACGCCGCGTCGAGCGCGGGAGGGATGCCGCGAATCGTGTATTGCATGCCCGAACCGTAGTCAATGCAGGCATGCGGCGCAAGCACGCGCGGCTTTGGTCGGAAATCGCGGGGAGCGGAGGATCGCAGAAGGACCGCTCCCCGCGGGCGTGCGCTACTGGACAGGAGTCTTCGGCTTGCGGTGCCACGTCTTGGGGATCTGTTCCTGGATGATGTCGAGGTGCGG
>Ga0070717_10000501_pt1 | contig 24874 bp, 23 predicted proteins | sample LARL113metaG_FD_71366 | JGI IMG/M metagenome (GOLD analysis project Ga0070717, IMG submission 71366) | Corn, switchgrass and miscanthus rhizosphere microbial communities from Kellogg Biological Station, Michigan, USA - LAR L11-3 metaG | ecosystem: Host-associated > Plants > Roots > Rhizosphere ...
GCAGACGGTGAGGAATCCCCCGCCTTTCTGCGAGAGACGCGCATGTGGGCAGGGGATCCTTCGCCGTCTACGCGGCTTCAGGATGACACTTGCGCAGAGCTTCCTTAGCGGTTAGCGGTTAGCGGTTAGCGGTTAGCGGTTAGGGGTTAGCGGTTAGCGGTTAGGGGAGCACGATCTCCCTAATTCCTAATCGCTACTCCCTAACCGCTACTTATGTTTGTGCACGTCCGGCTCGGGTAGCTGCTGCTCGGGGTTGTAATCGGGCAGCAGCGGCGCGCGGCCGATCGTGTGGCGCAGCCCGACGGCGACGGCCTCGTAGTCGTTCGGCCCCGGCGTGCCCGGCAGCACGAACAGCGCCGGCAGCCAGTAGAGCAGCCAGAAGTTCCGGCCGCCGCGATTGATGTCGTGCAGCCGCCGCACGGCCAGGATCCCGAGCGCTCCAATGCCGGCCAGGATGATCACCGCGCCGGTGAAGTAGCCGGCGTTGTCCTCGCCGCTGCGCTCCATGTAGATGCGCACGCCGAAGAGCAGCGCGGCCTCGCACGCGACGATGGCCAGCACGCCCAACGCGTAGCCGGCGCGGCGCATCCGTCCGTTGAAGACGACGTGGCGGAGGCCGTACGTGGCGTAGACGATGAGGCCGAGCACGAGCCAGTCGATGAAGCGCATCCACGACTTCGGCGGGAGGTAGTACGCCAGGCCGAGGCAGGAGAGCGCGCCGAGAACCGGGAGGAGGTACGTGCCGCCGGGGACGCGGAAGGAGCGCTCGCGGCCGGGGTCCTTCACGCGCAGGATCATGATCCCGATGCAGACGAGGACGAAGGCGAAGAGCGTCCCGATGTTCGTCAGGTCGACCATGTCGTCGAGCGAGGTGAACATCGCCGTGATGCCGACGAGGAGGCCCGTCACGATCGTGGCCACGTGCGGCGTGCGGAAGCGCGGGTGCACGCTCGAGAACCACTTCGGCAGCAGACCGTCGCGCGACATGGCGAAGAAGATGCGCGGCTGCCCGAGCTGGAAGACGAGCAGCACCGCCGTGTGCGCGACGACGGAGCCGAAGGCGACGACGCCGACCATCCACACCGGCATGCTCACGAATTTCATCGCCAGCGTCAGCGGCTCGGCCTGCTCGCTGGCCAGCGTCTTCGTCAGCGCCGGGAAGGGGATCATGCCGGTGAAGACCGCGGCGATGGCGGCGTAGATGATCGTGCAGATGATCAGCGAGCCGATGATGCCGATGGGCATGTCCCGCTTCGGATTCCGCGCCTCCTCGGCGGTCGTCGACACCGCGTCGAAGCCGATATAGGCGAAGAAGACGATGGCCGCGCCGGTGGCGATGCCGTGGAAGCCGTTCGGCGCGAACGGATGCCAGTTCGCCGGCTTCACGAACTTGAAGCTGACGAAGACGAAGAAGGCCAGGACGATGAGCTTGATCCCGACCATGACGAAGTTGAACTGCGCCGACTCGCGGATGCCCCAGATCAGGATGATGGTGATGGCGAAGACGATCGCCACGGCCAGGATGTTGAAGACGATGGGGATGCCGAAAACGTGCGGGGCATTGGCGACGAGCGCCGGCATCTTCAGCGCGGCGGTGTGGTAGTCGATGGTGAGCCACGGCGGGAGCTTGATGCCGATCCCCTCGAGGAGGGTGTTCATGTAGTTCGCCCAGGAGATGGCCACGGCGACGTTGCCGATGGCGTACTCGAGCATGAGGTCCCAGCCGATGATCCACGCCACGAGCTCGCCGAGCGTCGCGTACGAATAGGTGTACGCGGAGCCGGCCACCGGGACCATCGACGCGAACTCGGCGTAGCAGAGCGCGCTGAAGCCGCAGACGACGGCGGTGAGGACGAAGGAGACCATCAGCGCCGGTCCGGCGCCGGGCCGCGACGGATCGCCGGCCGCGGCCGTGCCGATGGTGGCGAAGATGCCGGCGCCGATGATGGCGCCGATGCCGAGGGCGATCAGGTTGAGCGGCCCGAGCGCCTTCTTGAGCTGGTGGCCCTCTTCCTGCGTCTCGGCGACGAGCTCGTCGAGAGACTTCGTGTAGAAGAGTTGTCGGAGCGGCCGCGCCATCGTGTGCGGCGCATGATAGCCGAGGCGGGTAAAATGTCGCGCATGTCGTCAGTTCCGCAGAAGCGCATTTCGCCGGAGGAATACCTGCAAATGGAGCGTGCTGCGGAGACGAAGAGCGAGTACGACGACGGCACCGTGTACGCGATGGCCGGGGCGAGCGAATGGCACAACCTGATCGTCATGGGTCTCGGCAGCTTCTTGCGATACCACCTGCCGCCGCAGTGTCGCGCCTATCCCAGCGACATGAAGGTCCGACTCTTTCGGCCGACGCGTTACTACTACCCGGACGTGACGATCGTCTGCGGCCAATCGCAGTTCGACGACAAGGTGCGCGACGTTCTTCTCAACCCGCTCGTCATTTTCGAGGTGCTCTCTGACAGCACGGAGCGCCGCGACCGCGGACGGAAGTTCAACGGGTATCAGACGATCGACTCGCTACAGCAATACGTGTTGATTTGGCAGGACGAGTACGTCGTCGAACATTTCCGCCGTGACGACGACCAGTGGCTTTACACCGCCATACGCGGTCTTGACGCGACCCTTCCGCTGCCGGCTGCGAACTGCGAGATTCCCCTCCGCGAGATTTACTATCAGGTAGACCTCCCCGCCTGAACGCGTGCTAGAGTCCTCGCCCACCACTAATCACGGAGGCCCGCCCATGACGGCCATCGACATCCAGACCAAATACCCTCCTGTCCGCAACTACATCGCCGGCGGCTTCGTCGACGCGGACGCCGACTACCTCGACGTCTTCAATCCCGCGGACGGCCGCGTGATCTCGCGCGTGCCGCTCTCGGCGCGCGCCGACGTCGACCGCGCCGTGGCCGCGGCGGAGAAGGCCTTCCCGGTCTGGTCGGCCATGCCGATCAAGGAGCGCGTCCAGGTCTTCTTCAGGTACAAGGCGCTGCTCGAGAAGAACATCGACGAGCTGGCGAAGCTCATCACCGAGGAGAACGGCAAGATCGACAGCGAGGCGCGCGCGGAGGTGCTGAAGTCGGCCGAGCTCTGCGAGTTCGCCACGTCGCTGCCGCAGATCACCGCCGGCGAAGTCCTCGAAGTCTCGCGCGGCGTGGAGTGCCGCGTGGAGCGTTACCCGGTCGGCGTCGTCGCCTGCATCACGCCCTTCAACTTCCCGAACATGGTCCCGAACTGGACGATCCCGAATGCCATCGCCCTCGGCAACTGCATGATCCTCAAGCCGAGCGAGCTCGTGCCGCTGTCCGCCGGCCGCATCGCCGAGCTGCTGCGCGAGGCGGGGCTCCCCGACGGCGTCCTCAACATCGTGCACGGCGGGCAGCAGACCGTCGAGGCGATTTGCGACCACCCCGGCATCCACGGCATCACGTTCGTCGGCTCGACGAAGGTGGCGAAGATCGTCTACCGCCGCGGCACGCAGAACCTCAAGCGCGTTCTGGCCCTCGGCGGCGCAAAGAATCACCTCATCGTCATGCCCGACGCCGAGCCGGAGATGACGTCGTCGAACGTCGTCGCCTCGATGTCCGGCTGCGCCGGCCAGCGCTGCATGGCTGCCTCGGTGATGATGGCGGTCGGGAAGACCGACCACATCATCGAGCGCATGGTGAAGATCGTCCGCGGCATGGTGCCGGGGCAGCACATCGGTCCGGTCATCTCGCGCGAGGCGAAGAAGCGGATCGAGAGCTACATCACCGAGGCCGAGCAGCAGGGGGCGAAGGTCCTCGTCGACGGGCGCGGCTACACGGTGCCGGGGAAGGAAGAGGGCTACTACGTCGGCCCGACGCTGATCGACTACGTTACGCCCGACATGCGCATCGCGCAGGAGGAAGTCTTCGGCCCGGTCATGGTCATCATCCGCGCCAAGGACGTCGACGACGCGCTGGGCGTGCAGCACCGCTCGCCGTACGGCAACGCCGCCAGCGTCTTCACGGAGAGCGGCGGCGTGGCGCGGTACGTCATGGAGAACGCCAGCGCCGGCATGGTCGGCGTGAACGTCGGCGTGCCGGTGCCGCGCGAGCCGTTCGGCTTCGGCGGCTGGAACGAGTCGAAGTTCGGCGTCGGCGACATCACCGGCCGCGGCTCGATCGAGTTCTGGACGCAGTCGAAGAAGATGACGACGAAGTGGAACAAGGAAGCGGGCGTGAACTGGATGTCGTAGCCGCCCCAACATCGAGGAGGACTTGCATGGCCGTCGTTCGCAACTCGCGAAAGAGCGCTTCTCCCGCCGAAGTCGCCCCCGAAGAGCTGAACCCCTACCGCATCGCCCAGCAGCAGTTCGACACCGCGGCCGAGTACGTCGCGAACCTGCCGGCCGGCCTGCGCGAGTACCTCCGCCGCACCATGCGCATGACCACCGTCGAGTTTCCCGTCGAGATGGACGACGGCTCGACGAAGATGTTCAAGGCGTGGCGCGCGCTGCACTCGAAAGTGCGCGGGCCGGGCAAGGGCGGCATCCGCTATCACCCCGAGGTCAGCGCCGACGAAGTGCGCGCCCTGGCATCGTGGATGACGTGGAAGTGCTCCGTCGCCGACATCCCGTTCGGCGGCGCGAAGGGCGGCGTGGTCTGCAATCCGAAGGAGCTGTCGTACAACGAGCGGCGGCGCCTGACGCGGCGCTTCATCGCGGAGCTCGGCGACACCATCGGCCCGCACACCGACATCCCCGCGCCCGACGTCAACACCGACGCGCTGACGATGGCGTGGATCTACGACACGTACGACATGATGCACGCCGGCAAGAACAACCTGCCGGTCGTGACCGGGAAGCCGATCGGCATCGGCGGCTCCCTCGGCCGCAACGAAGCGACCGCGCGCGGCTGTCTCTTCGTCGTGAGCCGCGCCATCGCCGAAGGCGCGGTGCCGGGCCTCACGTCCCTCGGCGGCGCGAGCGTGGCTATCCAGGGCTTCGGCAACGCCGGCGCCATCGCCGCGCAGCTTTTCCGCGCCGCCGGCGCGCGCATCGTCGCGGTGAGCGACTCGAGCGGCGGCGTCTACGCGGAGAGCGGCGTCGATCCCGACGAAGCGATCGCCCACAAGAAGCAGAACGGCTCCGTCGTCGGGCTCAACGGCACGACGAACATCACGAACGAGGAGCTGCTGCACACCGAGTGCGACGTGCTGATTCCCGCGGCGTTCGAGAACCAGATTCGCGCCGACAACGTCGCCGGCGTGAAGACGAAGCTGATCGCCGAGGCGGCCAACGGGCCGACCACGCCGGCGGCCGACAAGGCGCTGTTCGGCCGCGGCATCCCCGTCCTTCCCGACATCCTCACGAACTCCGGCGGCGTGACGGTGAGCTACTTCGAGTGGGTGCAGAACATCGAGAACGAGAACTGGACCGAGGACGAAGTCAACGCGCAGCTGCGGCGGAAGATGGAGTCGGCGACGGACGCGGTGCTGGCGATGCAGATCGAGATCAAGGACGCGCACAAGGTCGACGTCGACCTGCGCACGGCCGCGTTCGCGCTGGCGATCAAGCGCGTGGCGACGGTGGCGATGGCTCGCGGAATCTGGCCGTGACGTCCCAGTCGTCGCGCTGACGCCGGAACGGCATGGCCAGGATCCGGCCGAGGGTGAGCTCGCGCGGGTCCTGCCACGCCGGGACGCCGATCGTGATCGCGTCCTGCGGGACGTCGAGCCGGAACGTGCCGTGGAGGAAATCCCACCACGACAGAAGGCTCGACCAATTGCTGTCCGTCTCACCGCGCACGGTCGAGTGATGGATGCCGTGCATCCGCGGCGTGACGATGAGGCGGGACAGCCGCCGCTCGACGGCGTCGCCGAAGCGCGTGTTCGAGTGATGGAAGAGGATCGAGACGAAGAGCGCCGTCTGCCAGAGCGCGGCCGCCGCCGGATCGATGCCGAGGACGCGGAACTGCGCGGCGCGGAAGAAGACCGAGAGCGCCATCTCGCCGAAGTGAAATCGCAGCGCGGTGGAGGCGTCGAGGTCGAGATCGACGTGGTGCACGAGGTGGAAGCGCCACAGGAACGGCACGGTGTGGTTCATCCAATGCCACCACCAGAGCGTGTAGTCGAGGAGGAGGACGCCCGCGGCGATGCGAACGGGCCGCGGCAACGGCAGCTGATGGATCAGGCCGAGGCGGCGTTCCTCGATCTTTCGCGCGGCCGGCGCCAGCAGCGGGATCTCGAGCGCAGCCGTGACGACCGCGGCGACGGCGCCGAGGCCGAGGTTGCGCGCGACGCGCCGGACCTCCGGCTCGCGCCGCTTCCGCAGCGGCCGGCGGCGCTCGATGACCAGCAGCGCGACGAACGCCGCCGCCGCCACGAAGAACGTGATCCGGGGACCGCGCTTTGCACTGTTCATAGCCATGACTTCGAAGCACATCGACCGCCAACGGCGCGCAACGGAGCTGAGCCGTGAGCTGCGGCAGGATACGACGCCCGAGCTGCGGCGGCGCCGCCGGATCGTCGGACTATCGCTGATCGCGTCGGCGTCGATGGGCGTCATCGCGCTCTACCAGACCGGCATCATCAAACACCTCCCCGAGCCGCCTCTGCCGTTCCTCGATGCCGACCGCGTCGATGCCTCGGCCGAGGCGTACGCGAAGTTCGACACGCCCGACGCCGTCCTCGGCCTGGCCAGCTACGGCGTCACCGCGGTCCTCGCCGCGATGGGGGGCAAGGACCGCGCATCGACCGCGCCGTGGGTCGTGCTCGCGCTGGCCGGCAAAGTCGCCTTCGACGCGCTGAACGCGCTGAAGCTGTCGATCGATCAGCCGGTCAAGTACCGCGCCTTCTGCTTCTGGTGCCTCATCGCCGCCTCCGCGACGTTCGCGAGCGTGCCGCAGGTCGTGCCGGAAGTGCGCAAGGTCCTGCGGTAGCTCACCAGATCTTGCACGCCTTCGTCCGCACCATCGGCGCGTTGTCGCCGCACTTGAAGGCGCGCTGGAACTGCGGGAGATCCGAGACGATGCCGTTGATGCGGTACTTGCCGGGCGAGTGCGGATTCACGATGGCGTTCGCACGCAGGTTCTCGTCGCGCTGGTTCTCGCAGGCCCACTGCGCGAAGCCGATGAAGAAGCGCTGGTCGGGCGTGAAGCCGTCGACCGGCTGCGCGTCGTTCGGATCGGCGTCCTTCCACGCCAGGTACGCCAGCAGCGTCCCGCCGAGGTCGGCCACGTCTTCGCCGGAGGTCAGCTTGGAGTTGATCTTGATGTCGTCGACGATCGTGTACTGCGCGTACTGATCGCGCACGCACTGGATGCGCTCCTCGAACGCCTTGGCATCCTCGGGCGTCCACCAGTCCTTCAGATTTCCCTGCGCGTCGAACTGGCGCCCCTCGTCGTCGAACGCGTGCGTCAGCTCGTGGCCGATCGTCGAGCCGGTGTTGCCGTAGTTCGGCGCGTCGTCGAGCTTCGGATCGTAGAGCGGCGGCTGCAGCACGCCGGCCGGGAAGTTGATGTCGTTCATCTGCGGGTTGTAGTAGGCGTTGACGGTGGGCGGGGTCATGCCCCATTCGCCGCGGTCGACCGGCTTGCCGATCTTGGCGAGCTCGCGCAGCGACTCGAACACCGTGGCGCGCGCGGCGTTGCCGGCGAAGTCGTCGCGCGCCACCTGCAGCGCCGAGTAGTCGCGCCAGCGCTCCGGGTAGCCGACCTTGTTGGCGACGGCGTGGAGCTTCTCGAGGGCGCGTTGCTTCGTCGCGTCCGTCATCCAGTCGAGCGTGCGGATCTCGTTCTCCATCGCCTTCTCGATGCGCCGGGTCATGTCGACGGTCTTGGCCTTCGTCTCGGGAGTGAACGTGCGGCTGACGAACTCCTGCCCCAGCGCCTCGCCGAGGTCGCGGTCGACGTAGCGGACGCACTGCTTCCAGCGCGGCGGCATCTCCTTCACGCCGCGCAGCGTCTTCCGGTAGAAGTTGAAATCCTCGGCCACGAACGCGTGCGACAGGTACGGCGCCCGCGCGTGCACGGCGTGCCAGCGGAGGTACGTCTCGAGCGTGGAGAGCGGCTCGTGCTCGATGACGCGCTCGACGGCCTGGAAGAACTTCGGCTGCGTGACGTTGAGCGTCTTCACGCTGCCGGCGCCGCTGTCGTGGAGGTAGCGCTGCCAGTTGAACGACGGCGTGAGCGCGGCCAGCTGCGCGACGGTCATCTTGTGATTGAGGTTGTACGGATTGCGCCGCTCCACGCGCGAGAGCGACGCCTTCGCCAGCGCCGTCTCGATGCGCATGACCGTGGCGGCGTCCGTCTTCGCCTTCGCCTTCGATTCGCCCGCGAGCTCGAACATCGTCCGCACGTGCGCCAGGTACTTGGCGCGGATCTCCTTCGAGCGGGCGCTGTCGTTGAGGTAGTAGTCGCGGTCCGGCATCCCCAGCCCGCCCGCCTCGGCCTCGGCGATGACCTGCGTGGCGTCGTTGTAGTCCTGCGTCGAGCCGAAACCGAAGAGCCACCCGCTGCCGTACGTGCGCGGATGCTCGGCGGCCAGGAACGCGGCCAGCTCCTTCTTCGACTTCAGCGCATCGATCTCGTGCAGCAGCGGCTTCAGCGGCGCCGCGCCGCGCGCCTCGATGGCCTCGGTGTCCATGCAGGCGTGGAAGTAGTCGCCGATCTTCTGCTGCACCGGCGTGCGCTCCGGCGACGGCTTGGCGTCTTCCTCGAGGATTCCCCAGAGGAAGCGCGCGTTCTCGTCGCCGACCTTGCCGTAGACGCTCCACGAGGCCTGGTCGGCGGGGATGGGATTGTTCTTCATCCAGCCGCCGCACGCGTACTGATAGAAGTCGGCGCAGGGGTCGACATTCTTGTCCATCGACGGCACGTCGAGGCTCGGCGTGTACGGGAGCTGCGCGAGCGGCGTGGTCTGCGCAAGGAGCGGCGCGGCGATCAGGAGGAGGAGCACGAAGGCGCGTTTCATAGCGAGAGTCTATAATCCTCGCCTTCCAACCTGGAGGCACTCATGGCCGATCTGTCGACGACGTTCACCGGTATCCGCTTTCCGAACCCCTTCCTCCTCGCGTCGGCGCCGCCGACGGAGTCGGACTCGAACATCATGCGAGCCTTCGAGGCGGGGTGGGGCGGCGTGGTGACGAAGACGATTGGACTGCACCCGGTCGTGAACGTGAAGGGGCCGAAAACGAAGTTCCTGCGCGCCGACAACAGCGACGTGCGCCTGTCGATGAACAAGCGGCCGAATACGACGCTGGTGGCGTCGTGGAACTGGGAGCTGATCTCCGACAAGACGGTCGACTGGTGGATCCCGCGCCTGGAAAAAATCAAGAAGGCCTACCCCGACCGCATCCTCATCGCCTCGATCATGGCCGGCTCGGGCAACGACAAGGAGCTGCGCAACTGGCAGGCGCTGACGACGATGTGCCAGGACGCCGGCGTGGACGGCTTCGAGCTGAACTTCTCCTGCCCGCACATGGACCGCATCGACATGGGCTCGAACGTCGGCAAGGACAAGGTGCTCTGCTCGGTGGTGACGATGGCGGTGAAGGAAGTGGCCAAAGTGCCGGTGTGGGTGAAGCTGACGCCGGCGACGGCGAACATCGTGGAGGAGGCGGAGGCGTCGTTCCGCGGCGGCGCGGACGCGATCTCGTCGTCGAACACGTTCCCGTCGCTGCCGCTGATCGATCCGAACACGCTCGACTTCGAGATGAATGTCGAGGGCTACGTCTCCTCCGGCGGCCTCGGCGGGCCGGCGATTCTCCCGCTGTCGCTGGCGAAGATGGCCCAGCTGACGAAGGCGTTCTCCGGCAAGGCCTTCTCGGGGATCGGCGGGATCTCGAATTTCGACCACGCCCTGTCGTACTTCCTGCTCGGCTGCGGCACGGTGCAGGTGTGCACGGCGGCGATGCTCGACAGCGCCATCGGCCCGAACGTGATCAAGGCGCTGACCGCGGGGATGACGGAGTTCATGGAAAAGCGCGGCTACGCGAGCGCCGACGACTTCCGGGGCATCCGCCGCGACCGCGTGGTGGCCCACTCGCAGATCAAGCGCCCCGAGCAGCTCGAATACCACGGCGGCTACGAAGAGGACGTCGAAGGCTACGCGAAGCCGGCGGAGCAGCCGGTCACGGCGTAGGTGTCATCCCGAGCGCAGCGAGGGATCCCCTGATTGCGAGGGAGAATGCTCTTGATGCACGGGATTCCTCGCCGTCTTCGCGGCTCGGAATGACACCTGATGGGCTGCAAGAGTTACTACGTGTACCTGATGACCAATCGGTGGAAGAACGTCCTGTACACCGGTGTCACGAACTCGCTCGAACGGCGAGTCTGGGAACACAAGAACGGCGTGTGCCAAGGTTTCACGAAGCAGTACAACTGCGATCGGCTGATGTACTTCGAAGAATTCGGCGAGATCGATCCTGCGATCGACCGCGAGAAGCAGATCAAAGGGTGGTCGCGCGCGAAGAAGGACGCGTTGGTCGCGCGGCAGAATCCCGAGTGGACGGACTTGGCGGCCGACTGGTACTCGTCTGGGGATCCCTCGCTTCGCTCGGGATGACACGGACGGCACTGTTTCTCGGCGGCTTCGTCGCGGCGATCGTTCTCGCGTTCGCCGTCTATCCGCACGGCTATCCGCAGGACATCCGCTATCACCGCTTCGCCGACACGCGGTCGTGGGGCGGCATCCCGAACGCGCTCAACGTCGTGTCGAACGCCGGCTTCCTCGCGGTGGCGGCGGCGTGGCTGCTGCAGCGCGGCTGGCGCGGGGCGCGCGCGGCGGAGGCAACGTTCTTCGTCGGCGTTTTCCTGACGTCGATCGGCTCCTCGTACTACCACCTCGCGCCCGACAATGCCCGCCTCCCGTGGGACCGCCTCGGCATGGCCGTCGCCTTCATGGCGCTGCTGGCCATCCTCGTCGAGCAGCGCGTCACGCCGCGCGCGCCGCTGCTGTGGCTCGCCGCGCTCGAAGTCTTCGGCATCGCCTCCGTGATCGTGTCGGGTGTCGACGACGACCTGCGGCTCTACGGCGTCGCGCAGTACTTCCCCGTCGTCGTGCTCCTCATCGTCATCGAAGGATGGCTCTGGGCGGCGGCCGCCGCGTACGGCATCGCCAAGGTTTGCGAGACGTTCGACCGTCCGATCTACCGCGCGCTGCACGAGACGGTCAGCGGCCACACGCTGAAGCACCTCTTCGCGGCGCTCGGCATCTGGTTCATCTGGCGATGGCTTCGATCTCGACGAGAAGATCGGCGCGGCAGAGCTCCGCGTGCAGGAACATCGTCTGCGTCCGCGGCAGCGCTTTCCTGACGCGCGCGGCGATGAACGCGTAGTCGTCCGCGCGGCGGACGTAGACCTTCGCGGTCAGCAGCGCGCGTCCGCCGGCGATCGTGCCGAGATTCACGAGCGTCTCCTCGAGCTGCGCGGCGACGTCGCCGATGTGCTTCGTCTCATGGCCGACGACGCTCGCCGTCCCGCTGATGAACATCAATTCCGCGCCGAGCGTCGCGCGCGAGAACGACGGGCTGCGCGGGCCGTAGCGCGGCGGGTAGTCGTAGGCGGCGACCTGGCGCGGGTTCTCGATCGACTGCACCGGCGCGCGCGAGGCGAGGAAGTACGACGCCACGCCGCCGCCGCGCATGCCGACGGCGCTCGCCGCCGGGAGGTCGCCGCGCATCGCGTAGCCGTGCTTGGCGAACGCCTCGTGCCGCCCTGCGCAGAACGCGCGGTAGCGCTCCAGGCCGTGCTCGACGCGGTTGATGTCGCGCACGTGGTTCCAGACGCGCAGCAGGTGCGGATAGCCGGCGGCGCGGGCGGCGGCGATCAGCCGGTCGTAGACGCAGGCGGCGGCGCGGCGCACGTCGTCGCCCTCGCAGGCCAGCGCGCCGGCGAGGACTTCGCCGTTGTCCGCGAGCTCGATTTCGTCGCGTTGCCATCGCCGCAGCGGGAGCGACGAGCGCCAGATCTCGGCGCACGGTTCGCCGAGCTGCGCGATGTCGAGCGACAGCAGCGCGCCGGGCACACCGCGGCCGAAGGCGACGGCGGCGAGGACGTCGTCGTCGAGGTGCGAGACCGGCGCGATCGCGGGCTGGACCGAGGCCACCGGCGACAGCATACAATCGCCCGCCATGCGAACTGTCATCAAGAACGGCCGCGTCGTCACCGCCGTCGACGACTACAACGCCGACATCGTCATCGAAGACGGCAAAGTCTCCATGATCGCGGCGAGCATCGACATCGACGCCGACAAAGTCATCGACGCCAAGGGGCGCCTCGTCCTCCCCGGCGGCATCGACCCGCACACGCACATGGAGCTGCCGTTCGGCGGCACGAGTGCGTCCGACACGTTCGAGACCGGCACGCGCGCCGCGGCGCACGGCGGCACGACGACGATCGTCGACTTCGCCGTGCAGTACAGAGGTCAGGCACTGCGCGAGGGCATCGACAACTGGCACAAGAAGGCCGACGGCAACTGCGCCATCGACTACGGATTCCATCTGATCTGCACCGACCTCCCGGACGAGCGCCTCACCGAGATGAAGGCGTGCATCGACGAGGGGATCTCCAGCTTCAAGCTATTCATGGCCTACCCCGGCGTCTTCCTCGTCGACGACGCCACGATCTACAAGGCGATGGGGACGGCGGGCGAGCACGGCGGGTTGATCTGCATGCACGCGGAGAACGGCGTGGTGATCGACGCGATCGTCAAGCGCGCGCTGGCCGAGGGGAAGACGGCGCCGAAGTACCACGCGCTGACGCGGCCGACGAAGGCGGAGGCGGAGGGCGTGCACCGCGCCATCGCGCTCGCGGAGATCGCCGGCACGGCGGTGTACATCGTCCACCTCAGCAACAGCGACGCGCTCGACGAGGTGACGCGCGCCCGCGACATGGGCGTGCCGGCGTACGCGGAGACGTGCCCGCAGTATCTCTTCCTCGACTACAGCGTGTACGAGCAGCCGGGATTCGAGGGGGCGAAGTACGTGATGACGCCGCCGATCCGCGAGAAGTGGAACCAGGAGAAGCTGTGGCGCGGCCTCAAGTACAACGACCTGCAGGTGGTGTCGACGGACCACTGCCCGTTCTGCTTCAAGGAGCAGAAGGAGCTCGGGAAGAACGATTTCTCGAAGATCCCGAACGGCGGCCCGGGCGTGGAGAACCGCATGAGCCTCGTCTACAACGGCGGCGTGGCGGAGGGACGGATCTCGCTGAACCGCTTCGTGGAGATCACGTCGACGAACCCGGCGCGGATCTTCGGACTGTTCCCGCGCAAGGGCACGATCGCGGTCGGCAGCGACGCCGACATCGTGATCTTCGACCCCGACGAGGAGATGACGATCAGCGCGAAGACGCACCACATGAACGTGGATTACTCGTGCTACGAGGGGAAAAAGGTACGCGGCGTGACGAAGACGGTGCTCTCGCGTGGGCGGGTGGTGATCGAGGAAGGGAAGTACGTGGGGAAGAAGGGCGACGGCGAGTTTTTGAAGCGGGGGGAGGCGTTCAGTCCGCGGAAATAGTGGTGCCGCGATAGATCTCGTCGAGGCTCAGTTGCGCATGGAGCGACGGAAGCTCGACGCTCGCGCCCTTCGAAACCCGCGTTGACCACGTGTCGTCGCTCTCACGCACGTGAACCGTGATCCGCCGCTCGCGATGTGACACGATCACGTATTCGCGGAGCGTCGGAATCGTGCGGTAGCACTCGAGCTTCGTCTCCGTGTCGTACTCTTCCGAAGAGTCGCTCGTAACCTCGACGAGAATGGTTGGATTCAGCGCTGTTGCATCGGGACTCGGCTCGTGTTGCTGCAGCGGCCCACAAATGACCGAGGCATCGGGAAACGTCGCCAAGCCGACGGATTCAACGTAGATGCGGAGATCCGAACCGTGGACGTAGCAGGGCTCTTTGACGATGCCGTGGAGCAGCGCGACTGTGTTCACGCCGAGCTTGGAGTGATTCTCCGAACCGCCCGCCATCACATAGATTTCGCCGTCGAGGAATTCGTGCTTCTCGGCTGAGACGCTCTCCAACGCCACGTAATCAGCGTAGGTGTAGTGGTAACGGCGGCGCGGTTCGTTCACACTTAGATCTTAATCCCCTTACACCGCTTACAAACACCTTACCTCCCGATGAAGTCTTCCTTCGCGAAGGCGTGCACATTGCCGCCATGCGAAAACTGACGATCGTTTTCCTCTGCCTGCTCTTCTCCGTTCTCGCCGAGGCGCAGCAGCGGCGCCCGCAAGCGTCGCCGCAGGCCGGCGATCCGCTGCCGGGCCTCACCGCCGCGCAGCGCGCCGCCTTCACCGACGCCCGCGGCGACTTCACCGAGATCGAGACCGTCGCCGAGGGCCTCGGGCCCGTCTTCAACGAGCGCTCGTGCGCCGCCTGCCACGCCGCCCCCGTCCCAGGCGGCGGCAGCCGGCGCCTCGTCACGCGCTTCGCCACGCGCACCAACGGCGTCTTCGATCCGCTCACGAACCTCGGCGGCTCGCTCGTGCAGGACCACGCCATCGGGCCGCCCGACGGCTCGATCCATCCGTTCCGCCCCGAGCGCGTGCCGCCGGCCGCCACGATCGTCGTCCGCCGCCGCTCCACGCCGCTCTTCGGCCTCGGCCTCGTCGACGCCACGCCCGACGCCACCTTCCTCGCCCTCGCCGGCCGCGGCGACGCGCCGGGCCGCGTCAACGTCGTCGACAACATCCGCGCCGGCATGAAGACCGTCGGCAAGTTCGGCTGGAAGGCGCAGGTGCCGTCGCTTTTCCAGTTCGCCGGCGACGCCTACCTCAACGAGATGGGCATCACCAGCGCCGACTTCCCGAACGAGAACTGCCCGCAAGGCAACTGCGCCGAGCTCGCGTTCAACCCCGCGCCGAGCATCAACGATGACGGCAGCGGCGTCGCCGCGCTGGCCACGTTCATGTCGTACCTCGCGCCGCCGCCGCGCGGCGCGCTGACCGCCGACGTCGACGCCGGCGAGGGCGTCTTCCAGCGCGCCGGCTGCGCGTCGTGCCACGTCGCCACACTGCACACCGGATCGAACCCCGTCGCCGCGCTCGATCACCAGATCTATCACCCCTACTCCGACTTCCTCCTCCACGACATGGGCGCGCTCGGCGACAACCTCGAGATGGGCGACGCCAAGGGACGCGAGATGCGCACCGCGCCACTCTGGGGCCTGCGTTTCGTGCAGACGTACCTGCACGACGGGCGCGCGAACACGCTCGACGAGGCCATCCTCGCGCACGACGGCCAGGCCCGCGCGTCGCGCGACCGCTACGCCGCGCTGACGCCCGACGACCACGCGAAACTGATCGCCTTCCTGCGGTCGCTCTGACACGCGAGGGGGCAGAGCGCAGGGCGCGGGGCGCAGGTGATGCCCTCGCGACGACAACCACCTGCGCCCTGCCCCCTGCGCCCTGCCCCCTATAATGTTGGCCTCACGCACGCGACGGAGGCCCCCATGAGTGCAGTCATCCAACACGACGACGGACGTGTCGAGCTGCAGTCGCTCGATCGCATCAAGAGCAGCCCGTTGTACAACGACGACCTCGCGCCGGTGCCGGTGGCGCGGCGCAACTGGAGCACCTACAACTACGCGGCGCTCTGGATCTCCATGGCGCATTGCATCCCGACGTACATGCTGTCGTCCGGCCTCATCGGCGCCGGCATGAACTGGTGGCAGGCCCTCATCACCATCCTCCTCGGCAACACCATCGTCCTCATCCCCATCCTCCTCAACTCCCATCCCGGCACGAAGTACGGCATCCCCTTCCCCGTCTTCGCGCGCGCCAGCTACGGCACGTTCGGCTCGAACCTGCCGGCGCTCATGCGCGCCATCGTCGCCTGCGGCTGGTTCGGGATTCAGGCTTGGATTGGCGGCCAGGCGCTGCACACGTTCTTCGCCGCGATCTTTCCGCAGTGGGCGACGCTCGGGCCGAAGATCGGCGGCTACGCGGCGACGGAGTGGGTCTCGTTCCTCCTCTTCTGGGGCATCAACATTCTGATCATCTACCGCGGCATGGACTTGCTGCGCAAAGTGGAGAACTGGGCCGCGCCGTTCGTGCTGGTGATGACGGCGTTCCTCCTGGCGTGGGCCGTGTGGCGCGCGCACGGGCTCGGATACCTGCTGACGGAGAAGGGGAAGTTCCACACGTGGGCGGAGTTCCGGCCGATCTTCATCCCGTCGCTGACGGCGATGATCGGCTTCTGGGCGACGCTGTCGCTGAACATGCCGGACTTCACGCGCTTCGGCCGCAGCCAGCGCGAGCAGGCCGTCGGGCAGACCGTGGCGCTGCCAACGACGATGACGGTCTTCGCGGCGATGAGCGTGATCATCACCTCCGCGGCGGTGCTGATCTATCCCCATACGAGCATGAACGACTTGTGGGATCCGGTGAAGCTCGTCGGCCACTTCACGTCGCCGGTCGTGATCGCGATCTCGATGTTCACGGTGGTCGTGGCCACGCTCTCGGTGAACATCGCCGCGAACGTCGTCTCGCCGGCGAACGACTTCGCGAACGCGTTTCCGAAGTGGATCTCCTTCCGCACCGGCGGCCTGATCACCGGAATCATCGGCATCCTGATGCAGCCGTGGCGGCTGCTCGCCGATCCTTCCGGCTACATCTTCAACTGGCTCCTCGGCTATTCGGGCGGACTCGGATCAATCGCCGGCGTGCTGATCATCGACTACTGGGTGCTGCGCCGGAAGCAGCTCGCGCTCGCCGATCTGTACACGACCGAGGGAGCGTACGCGTACGCCGCCGGCTGGAACTGGCGCGCCGTCGCGGCGACGCTGATCGGCTGCGCGCTGGCGTGGATCGGCGTATGGGTGAAGGAGCTGCACCCGCTGTACGACTACGCCTGGTTCGTCGGCTTCGGCGCCGCGGCGCTGTCGTATTGGGCACTGATGAAAGCATTCCGCCCCCACGCCGCGTTGGTGACTCCAGCCACAGCATGATCCGACGCCTCCTCGCCGCCATCGCCAGCCTGTTCCGCAAAAAGCCCTCGCCGCCGCCTGCCGCGCCGGTTGACGTGGAGGTGCCTGCGGTGCGCGAAGTTGCTGACAACCATGACGCTATAATCCCGGCACCCAAATCGGAGAAAAAGAAAATGCCCCGAATCGTGAAGTGCGGTTTGATCCAGACCTCCCTCGCCGCCGACAGCAGCGAGTCGATCGAGACCATTCGCAACGCCCAGATCGAGCGCACGCTCGAGTACATCGATCAGGCCGGCCAGGAAGGCGTGCAGATGCTGTGCATGCAGGAGATCTTCACCGGCCCCTACTTCTGCGCCGAGCAGAACCCGCGCTGGTACGACGCCGTCGAGAAGATCCCCGACGGCCCGACCACGCAGCTCATGCAGGAGTACGCCAAAAAGTACAAGATGGTCATCGTCGTGCCGCTCTATGAAGAAGAGGGCGCCGGCGTCTACTACAACACCGCCGCCGTCATCGACGCCGACGGCACGTACCTCGGCAAGTACCGCAAGAACCACATCCCCCACACCGCGCCCGGCTTCTGGGAGAAGTTCTACTTCCGTCCCGGCAACCTCGGATACCCGGTCTTCGACACCGCGTACGGCAAGGTCGGCGTCTACATCTGCTACGACCGGCACTTCCCCGAGGGGGCGCGCGAGCTCGGGCTGAACGGCGCGGAGATCGTGTTCAACCCGTCCGCGACCGTCGCCGGCCTCTCCGAGTATCTCTGGAAGCTCGAGCAGCCCGCGCACGCCGTGGCCAACGGCTACTTCGTCGGCGCCATCAACCGCGTCGGCTACGAAGGGCCATGGAACATCGGCGAGTTTTACGGGCAGAGCTACTTCTGCGATCCGCGCGGCCAGTTCCTCGCCACCGCCAAGCGCGACGAGGACGCCCTCGTCACCGCGGAGCTCGACTTCGAGAAAATCCGCGAGGTGCGCCACACGTGGCAGTTCTACCGGGATCGCAGGCCGGAGACGTACAACGGACTGGTGAGGCTTTAGGTCGCAGAGCGCAGGGGGCAGGGCGCAGGTGGTGGTCGTCGCGAGGACAACATCTGCGCCCCGCCCCCCTGCGCTCTGCCCCCTGACTTCCATGCGCGACCACATCCGCTTTCTCGTCAACGGCCGCGAGCATCGCGCGGCCGGCGCGACGGCGTTCTCGACGCTGGCGAATTACCTGCGCTACGACGCCGCCGCCACCGGCACGAAGATCGTCTGCGAGGAGGGCGACTGCGGCGCCTGCACCGTCCTGATCCGCCGCGGCGACGGCGACTTCCTCCCGGTCAACTCGTGCATCCTGTCGCTCGTCCAGCTCGACGGCGCCAGCATCGTCACCGTCGAAGGCCTCGGCATGAACGCCGTGCAGGAATCGATGATGGCCTGCCACGGCGCGCAGTGCGGCTACTGCACGCCCGGCTTCGTCGTGGCCATGTCGGCGCTCTTCGAGAACTGCGAGCGCGTCGATGAGAAGCAGGTCCGCGACGGCCTGACCGGCAACCTCTGCCGCTGCACCGGCTACGAGCCGATCATCAAGGCGGCGCTGGCCGTCTCCGCGCCGCCGCGGAAGTTGCGCGACGTCTATCCGCGGACGCTCGACGCCGGCGACCCCGTGCGCGTCGGCGACTTCTTCTCCCCCGCCACGCTCGCCGACGCCGTCGCGTTCAAGCGCGACCACGCCGGCTGCACGATCGTGCAGGGCGCCACCGACGTCGGCGTCTGGATCAACAAGCGCGCCTTCGCGGCGCCGGCAATGCTCTCGCTGACGAAAATCCGCGAGCTCGACGAGCTGCGCGACGACGGCGGCGCCATCGTTGCCGGCGCGAACGTCACGCTCGCCGCGTTCGAGACGTTCATCAAGGACCGGATTCCCGAGCTCCACCGCATCCTCAACATCTTCGGCTCGCCGCAGATCAAGAACGCCGGGACGCTCGCCGGCAACGTCGCCAACGGCTCGCCGATCGGCGACACGCTGCCGTACCTTTTCGTCGCCGGCGCGGAGCTCGAGCTCGCCGGCAGCAACGGCACCCGCACCGTCGCCATCGGCGACTACTACCTCGGCTACAAGAAGTTCGACCTCCGCGCCGACGAGATCATCGCCCGCGTGCGCGTCCCCGTCGTGCCGTGTCATTCCGAGCGCAGCGAGGAATCCCCCGCCACAGGGGATCCCTCGCCGTCTTCGCGGCTCGGGATGACACGTGAGTTCCTCAAGCTCTACAAGGTCAGCCGGCGCAAGGACCTCGACATCTCCGCGTTCACCGCGGCCATCCGCCTCCGCACCAGCGACGGCCACATCAACGCCGCCACGATCGCGTACGGCGGCGTCGCGCCGACCGTCGTGCGCCTGCCGAAGACCGAGTCGTTCCTGGCCGGCAAGCCGATCGCCCTCGGCACGTTCGAAGAGGCGGGGCGCATCGCCCGCGGCGAAGTGAAACCGATCTCCGACGTCCGCGGCTCCGCCGAGTACCGCGCGCAGCTCGCCGAGAATATCCTGTCGAAGTTCTATTACGAGGTCCTGGCATGAGCAGCGTCGGGCGCAACATCCCGCACGATTCCGCGCGCGGCCACGTCAGCGGCGAGTCGATCTACGTCGACGACATGCCGCCGCTGCGGGGCGAGCTCCTCGTCGACTTCGTCTGGTCGCCGGTCGCGCACGGCCGCATCCGCTCGATCGACCTCGACGCGGCGCGGCACCTCGACGGCGTCGTCGCGCTCCTCACGTATCGCGACCTGCACCACAACAAATTCGGGCCGATCATCCAGGACGAGCTGCTGCTCGCCGAGGACGTCGTCACGTTCATTGGGCAACCGGTCGTCGTCGTCGCCGCGGAGACGCGCGCGGCGCTGCGCGCGGCCAGGCTCGCCATCAAGCTCGACATCGAGACGCTCGAGCCGGTCTTCACCATCGACGAAGCGAGGCGGCGGAAGCAGTTCATCGGCTCGACGATACACATCGTCCGCGGCGATGCCGAAAGCGCCTTCGCAAGCGCGAAGCACATCCTAGAAGGGACGTTCAGCAACGGCGGGCAGGATCACTTCTACCTCGAAGGGCAGGCGGCCATCGCCGTGCCGGGCGAGTTCGATCAGCTCGTCGTCCACTCCTCGACGCAGAACCCCTCCGAGGTTCAACACGTCATCGCGCACCTCCTCGGACTGCAGATCAACCAGGTCGTCGTCGTCACCAAGCGCATGGGCGGCGGCTTCGGCGGCAAGGAGTGCCAGGCTACGCACCCCGCCGCGATCGCCGCGCTCGTCGCGCAGCGCACGAAGCGGCCGGCGCGCCTCGTCTACAACAAGGACGACGACATGCGCGTCACCGGCGGGCGGCATCCGTTCCAGAACGACTGGAAAGTCGCCTTCGACGACGACGGCGCCATCACCGCGCTGCGCGTCGATTTCTACTCCGACGGCGGCGCCTTCGCCGACCTCTCCACGTCCGTCCTCGGACGCGCGCTCACGCACGCCGACAACGCGTACTACCTCCCGAACGCGGAGATCCACGGCACCGTCTGCCGCACGAATCACGCGCCGAACACGGCGTTCCGCGGCTTCGGCGGACCGCAAGGCGTGATCAACATCGAGAACATCCTCGAGTCGATCGCCGTCGTCCTCGGCAAGGACGCGCTCGACGTCCGCATGCGCAACGCCTACGGCATCGGAGAGCGCAACACCACGCCGTACGGGCAGACCGTCGCCAACAACACCCTGCCGCGGCTCTTCCGCGAGATCGCGCAGTCGTCGGACTACCGCGCCCGGCGCCAGGCCGTCGACGATCTCAACGCCAAGTCGCCGACGCACCTGCGCGGCCTGGCCTGCACCGCGGTGAAGTTCGGGATCTCGTTCAACACGAAGTTCCTCAACCAGGCCAACGCGCTGGTCAACGTCTACCTCGACGGCTCCGTGCAGGTGTCGACCGGCGCGACGGAGATGGGGCAGGGCGTGAACACGAAGATCCGCCAGCTCGTCGCCGACGAGCTCGGCCTCGACGTGGCGCACGTGATCCTGATGCCGACGTCGACGGAGAAGAACAACAACACCTCGGCCACGGCGGCGTCGAGCGCGGCGGACCTCAACGGCAGCGCCGCCGTTGATGCCTGCCGCCGCATCCGCGCGCGCATGGCCGGGGTCGCGGCCGACTACTTCGCGCGCACGGCCGGCCTCGAGCCGTCGCCGGAGCACGTCGTCTTCAGCGACGGCGACGTGTTCGACGACCGCGCGCCGCAGCAGCGCGTCCCCTTCGAAGCGCTGGCCAAGATGTGCCACCTCGAGCGCATCTCCCTCGGCGAGCGCGGCTTCTACGCGACGAAAGGCCTCGATTGGGACGCCGACCGCGGTTGCGGCACGCCGTTCCTCTACTTCACGATGGGCTGCGCGGTGTCGGAGGTGGAGATCGACCGCTTCACCGGCATGATGCGCACGCTGCGCAGCGATCTGCTGATGGACATCGGCAAGCCGATCAACCCCGGCATCGACCGCGGCCAGATCACCGGCGCGTTCGTGCAGGGAATGGGCTGGCTGACGACCGAGGAGCTCCGCTACGCGCCCGGCGGTGAGCTGCTGTCGCACTCGCCGACGACGTACAAGATCCCGAACATCCAGGACCTGCCGGAGACGTTCAACGTGGCCTGGATTGACAACGACACGAATACCATCAACATCCGCGGTAGCAAAGCGGTCGGCGAGCCGCCGCTGCTCCTCGGCATCTCGGTGTTCATGGCCGTGAAAAACGCGCTCGCGTACGAGTCGAACGGCGCGATCCCGCAGCTCCGCGCGCCGGCGACCGGCGAGGAGATTTTGCGGCTGCTGACGGAGTACAAGAACGCGCGGGTTGGGACTGTCGAAGCGCTGGCCGCCGGCTAGCGACGCGCCCATGCGAGCCATCGAACGCCTCCTCGAACAGCTCAACGCCGCGTACGGCGGGCCGGCGTGGCACGGGCCGGCGCTGCGCGAGTTGCTCGACGGCGTCTCCGAGGAGCAGGCGAAGGCGCGGCCGGTGGCGAACGCGCACTCGATCCTCGAGATCGTCGTACACGTGCGGACGTGGATGGACGCGGTGTCGGAGCGCCTCGCGGGCTCGGAGCGCGAGCTGACGACGGAGGAGGACTGGTCCGACGTCGCGCGCACGTCGTGGCCGGCCGTGCTCGAGGAGCTCGATCATGCCGAGAGCCGCGTCTGCGACGCCGTGGCGCGCCTGCGGCCGGAGCAGCTCGATCAGCCGATCGCCGGACGCAAGTACAGCCATTACGTCCTCATCCACGGCGTCATCCAGCACAACCTTTATCACGCGGGGCAGATCGCGATTTTGAAGAAGGCGGATTGAGCCGGAAAGGTCTCCGCCGCCTGCCGCGTTTTCATACGCACAACAGACAACTGGTCACGCGATAAAGGCAAACGCCCGGCGACGGGCGCGCGCAAAGCAACCGGCCCCGACCATGGGGCAGCGGAGCTGCCGAACGTGATCTCGCGATGAACGCGGGACGTTCCGTGACCGAAACGGAAAGGAGCGTCCCCGTGCTGAACCGCATTGCCGTCCTCGTCTTTGCCGCCGTCGCGCTTGCCGCCCCGCTGTCGGCCTCGACCATCAAGCCCGCGACGCAGCTCGCCGCGAGCTCGTTCCCGCTCCCCGTTCCGCAGTACCTGAGCTCGATCATCAACGACGCCGCGGCGAAGTACCGCGTCGATCCGAACCTCATCGCCGCCATGGCCTTCCGCGAGTCGCGCTTCGACGCGAACGCCGTCTCCAGCCGCGGCGCGCAGGGGATCATGCAGCTCATGCCGCGCACGGCCGCGGCCATGGGCGTCCACAACACCTTCGATCCGCGCGACAACGTCTTCGGCGCGACGCGCTACCTGGCCACGCTGCTGAACCGCTTTCACGGCAACGTCGACATGACGCTGGCCGCGTACAACGCCGGCCCCGAGCTCGTCGACCGCGTCGGCCCGAACGCGACGCAGGAGGCGGTCGACTACGTCGCCGCGGTGAAGGGCTTCTACCTGACGGCGCTGCACGCGCTGTCGTAAGCTCTCGTCATCCTGAGCGAAGCGAAGGATCTCGAGCTACGTCGCCTGAGATTCTTCGCCGTCTCCGCGGGTCAGAATGACGAAGATGCTGCGCTTCCTCGGCGACGGCGACTTCGACGCGCTCGTCGCCGCGTCGAACGAGGCCTTCAGCGACTACCTCGTGCCGCTGCACTTCGCCGCGCCGTTTCTGCGCCAAATGTGCAGGCGGCGCGGCGTCGTGCTGGAGCTCTCGCCCGCGGTCTTCGACGGCGGGCGCATCGCCGCCTACACGCTGAACGCCCTCGGCACGTGGAACGGCGTGCCGAGCGCGTACGACAGCGGCACCGGCGTCGTGCCGTCGCACCGGCGCCGCGGCCTCGCGCGGCAGCTGTTCGACGTCTCGTTCCCGGCGCTGCGCGCGCGCGGCGCGGAGCAGATGATCCTCGAGGTGCTGGAAGAGAACGACCGCGCCCTCGCGCTTTACCTTTCGCTTCGCTTCGAGGTGACGCGGCGGCTGGACTGCTGGCGCTACGCCGGCACGGCCACGCTCGATCGCGACGCGGTCGAGATCTCGATCGACGACGTGCCGAGCGAATTCTGCGACGTCGCGCCGTCGTGGCAGAACTCGCTCCAGTGCCTGCGGCGGAGCGACGATGACAAGCGCGTCATCGCCCTCGACGGCGGCTACGTCATCGTCCACGCCGCCACCGGCGACCTCGCCCAGCTCGCCGTCGATCCGGCGCGGAGGCGGCGCGGCGTCGGCACGCGTCTGCTGCGCCACGCCGCCGCGGTCGCCGAGGCGCCGCTGCGCATCCTCAACGTCGACGCGCGCTCCGGCGTCATCCGCAAGTTCCTCGGCGCCGCCGGCGCGGAGCCGTTCGTCGCGCAGCTCGAGATGGCTCGTGCTACGCTCGGCGCATGAGCGATCCGCGATATCCGATCGGCCGCTACGACCGCCGCGACGTCCTGACTCCCGAGGAGCGCGCCGCGTACATCGAACAAATCGCCGCGACGCCGCGCGCCATGCGCGAGGCCGTGGCCGGGCTGACGCCGCAGCAGCTCGACACGCCGTATCGCGACGGCGGCTGGACGCTGCGCCAGGTCGTGCATCACGTGCCCGACTCGCACATGACGTCGTACATGCGCTTCAAATACGCGCTGACCGAGGAGACGCCGACGATCAAACCGTACGATGAAGCGCGGTGGGCGGAGCTGCCCGACTCGCGCGACACGCCGGTCGAGACGTCGCTGGCGCTCCTCGAGGCGCTGCACGACCGGTGGGTGCGCCTGCTGCGGGCGATGCCGGCGGAAGATTTTCAGCGGACGCTGCGGCATCCGGAGCACGCCGGGACGATGACGCTCGACACGATGCTCGGCCTGTACGCGTGGCACGGCCGCCATCACACGGCGCACATCACCTCGACGCGCGAGCGGAACGGGTGGTAACCGCTACTTCTTCTCGACGTCCGCGCCGCCGCCCTTGATCGAGTCGCGGAAGCCGCGGATCCCTTCGCCCAGACCTTTGCCGAGCTCAGGGAGCTTGGAGGGGCCGAAAACGATGAGGCAGATGAGAAGAACGAGCAGCAGGTGCGTGGGTTGTAAGAGATCTCCGAACATGGAACGGTTAGACGACCTTTCTCCGAGCCTGTTTACATCTTACTTCATCGCTTGTACGTTCCGATCAGTTGTGTTTGCGCGAGCGAATTGTTTTGTGACGGCGGTTTCTCGTCGCTCAGCGCGTACAGCGTGAACGCGTAGTGGTGGAGCCCGCTCGGCGGGCATGGGCCGCCATAGCCGGGCTTGCCGAAGCCGCGAGGCGCGCGGCCTCATCGTCACGCTGTCGTCGGGCGTCTTCTTCGACAGCGGCAAGAGCGCGCTCAAGAAGGGAGCGAAATCGACGCTGACGCGCATTGCCGATCAGCTCGAGACCGACGATTCGGTCAAG